>Ga0073934_10010295_pt1 | contig 11660 bp, 10 predicted proteins | sample LarsenN4metaG_FD_76834 | JGI IMG/M metagenome (GOLD analysis project Ga0073934, IMG submission 76834) | Hot spring sediment bacterial and archeal communities from British Columbia, Canada, to study Microbial Dark Matter (Phase II) - Larsen... ... | reverse complement strand
GGCTTCGCGTGCGCTGCAGGCCTCAATTGTTGCTCGGCGAGGCTTCGGCCAGGCGCTGGCGAATGTACGACGCACGAACGACGTTTCGCTCCGCCGATTCCAGCCGCTCGTGCCGCAGCTTCTGCAAGTGGGCCGGCTGGGTATGAATGAACAGCTCATTGACCGTGGGGATTTCCAGGTCGTCGATCAGCCCCAGATTGATCCCCATCCGCACACTGGAGAGCAGGTGCATCGTTTCTTCGGAGCTGATGGTCTGTGCGTGCCGCAGGTTGCCGTAGGCGCGGCTCACCTGGTCATGGAGCCCCTGGCGGTTTTCCTTGATCAGCTTTTCGCGAGCGCGGCGTTCGTAGGCCAGGATGTTCGGGATAACGTCTTTCACCTTTTTGATGAGCGTGTCTTCGCTGAGTCCGAGCGTTGTCTGGTTGGAGATCTGATAGAAATCGCCCATTGCCTGGCTGCCTTCGCCGTAGAGTCCGCGGACGGCGAGGCCAATCTTCTGGAGGGCCTGGAATACTTTCTGGATTTCCTTGGTGAGCACGAGGGCCGGCAGGTGCAGCAGCACGCTCACGCGGATGCCGGTGCCGACGTTCGTGGGGCACGCGGTGAGATAGCCAAGCTGCTCGCTGAAGGCGTACGTGACCTCGGACTCGATGCAGTCGTCGATCGTGTCGATTTCCTGCCAGCAGTCATCGAGGGCGAAACCGCTGCGCAAGACCTGCATCCGCAGGTGGTCTTCCTCGTTGACCATGAGGCTGACCGACTCGGATTCGGAGACACCGACGCCGCGGTGGCCGTGGTTTTCAGCGAGCTCGCGGCTGATGAGCTGGCGCTCGACGAGGAATTGCCGGTCGAGCATCTCCATGCCGTCGATCCGAAAGTAGCTGAGCGGTTTGGCGATGGGGATGCGTTCGAGGTGGCCGCGGAGGAGGGCCTCGATTTCGGCGCGGGTGGAGTCGCTGGAGCGGCTGGGGAACGGGAACTGCGCGAGGTTGCGGGCCAACCGGATCCGACTCGACATGACAATGTCAGACTCAGGTCCCGTCCCACGCATCCATTCGCCGCTGGTGTGCGTCAGCGACTCCAAGTCCACGTCCGACTCCTTCGTTCCACCGCGCCGGATTGCGACAACAGCCTCGGCCCGCGCGGAATCGTCTCCTTTTACGTCGCCGTTTCGCGGCCACGGTGCTCCCGGCTTGCTTCCGATTCCAGCGACTGGATTTCGTCGCGCAGCCGCGCGGCTTCCTCGTACATTTCGTCGTCCACGGCGGATTTCAATTGGTTCCGCAGCCGGATCAAGCGGAATTGGTGCTGGCTGGACCGCGGCGCTCGTTTGGGGACCTTGCCCACGTGCTGGGTCTCGCCGTGAATGTTCTCTAGCAAGGGCATCAACTCTTCTTGAAAAGCGATGTAATCGTGCGGACAACCCAACCGACCCTGGCTACGGAATTCCTTGAAGGTGATGCCGCAGTTCGGACACGTGCGGTGATCGGCTTCGTCCGAGGCCTCGGTGGTTTCGGCAAGCTGGCCTTCGGCGGGGTCGGCGGCGCCGCCCGCCTCGGAGTGGGTGAGATAATCTTTGGCGCAGCTCTCACAGAGATGGAGCGCCTGCACGTCACCGTGACGAATCTCGGTGATATGCAGCACGGCCGGTTTCGAGCAGCGACCGCACTTTTTCATACGCCGTTTGTCCCCACAGAGTTACGTCGGAATTCTAACTGGCGGCGGCGTTGAGTCAAGGCACGCCCCATCGCGACACCGCGACACCGCGCTCTAACTGTTGCCGATGCCTGCGGATGCAGTCGTCACCCATCCCCAGGCTTCGGCTCGGCGGTACGAGACGGATGATCGGACGAACCGACCCGCGGGCAGCCGTGTCGGGCGTTCGCGGCATCGACTACGATATCTCCCTACCCGCAGAATCTCCGCGAATTTCAACGGCCAGACTCATGCCCCATCTTCCTTCCCTCGAAACGTTCAGCCGCCTCGCCCAGAACGCGAACCTGGTGCCGGTGTATCGCCAACTCGTGAGCGATACGCTGACACCCGTCAGCGCGTACCAGCGGCTGCCGCGTTCTTCGGCGTCGTTCCTCTTTGAAAGCGTGGTCGGCGGCGAACGCATCGGCCGGTACAGCTTTCTGGGCACGAACCCATTCCTGACCCTCACTGCCGTGGGTCGGCAAGTTCGTCGGCAAACGGCCAACGAATCGAAGTCCTACGAATCCGCCGACCCGCTGGGAGAGTTGGAACGGCTGGTGGGCCAATATCGGGCGCCGCACATTCCTGGTTTGCCGAGGTTCTGCGGCGGGGCGGTGGGCTATGCCGGCTACGACACCGTGCGGTACGTCGAGCGGCTGCCGAACCCGCCCACCGATGATCGCGGACTGCCCGATCTGGCCTTCTCGTTCTACGATCGCATGGTGATCTTCGATCATTTGCGGAAAACGGTCCTGGTGGTCGCCCACGCCGACGTTCGTAGCGGAGACTTGAAGACCGCCTACCAGTCGGCATGTCAGCGGGTTGATGATCTTTGCAGCCAGCTATCGGTCCCGAGTGACAACCTGCAACTCGCCGACATCGACCTCTCTGGCTGGCCGAAGTTGCCGTACCGCTCGAACTTGACGCGCGAGCAGTTTGAGGCCGCCGTCAGCCGTGCGCAGGAATATATTTGCGCGGGAGATATCTTTCAGGTGGTGCTGAGCCAGCGTCTCGCGCTGGAGACCGAAGCCACGCCGCGCGACATCTATCGCGCCTTGCGGGTGGTGAATCCCAGCCCGTTCATGTTCCTGCTGGAACTGCCGGAGGTGGCCCTCATCGGCAGCTCGCCGGAGATTATGGTCCGCGTGGAAGACGGAAAAGTGACGATCCGGCCGCTGGCCGGCACTCGTCGTCGCGGCGCCACTGACGACGAAGACCGCGCCCTCGAGCAGGAATTGCTCGCCGACGAAAAAGAGCGGGCCGAACATGTGATGCTGGTGGATCTCGCCCGTAACGACGTCGGCCGGATCGCGGAGTACGGCACGGTGGAGTTGAGCGATGTGATGAAGGTCGAGCGGTATAGTCACGTTATGCACATTACATCCAACGTCACTGGGCGGCTGTCCGTGGGGAAGTCGGCGTTGGATGCGCTGCGATCGGGGCTGCCGGCCGGGACGGTTTCCGGCGCCCCCAAGGTCCGGGCGATGCAGATCATCGACGAATTGGAGCCGCATCGCCGCGGACCCTATGGCGGGGCTGTGGGATACCTCGACTTCACCGGCAACATGGATACCTGCATTGCTTTGCGGACGCTGGTGATGCAGGGCAAGACCGTCTACATCCAGGCAGGCGCGGGCATCGTGGCCGACAGCGTTCCTCGCAGCGAATATGAAGAAACGCTGAACAAGGCCCGCGGGATGTTGAAGGCGATTGAAGTCGCCGAGCAGCAACTCTTGACGCCGTAACCTGTTCCTCGCGATGGCTGGCAAAAGTGGTCGGGTCGCCGACCGTTCCCTGGCTGGCAGTTGGGGCAAAATAGCACGGTTGATCTTGACAGCGGCTTATCCGCCAAACTAAATTTTGATTACTCAAAAAATTCATTTTCTAAACTCGTTCAACTGTTAACACAATGACTTACGTCACTGTTCGTCGGTTCTCCATGTCACCGTGGGCGTGGTTCTCTGCCGGTTTGATCGCAATCTCGTTGTCAGCGATAGTCGGTTGCAATGGCACCTCGGCTCAAACGAGTCCAGGCGAGACTGCCGCTGCCAGACCCGCAGGACCGTATCACATCGTCACGACCACCGGGATGGTGACCGACATCGTCCGTGCGGTGGTCGGCAATCGGGCCGAGATCACCCCTCTGATGGGACCGGGCGTCGATCCGCACCTCTACAAGCCCACCCGCGGCGATGTGAAGCGATTGATTGAAGCCGATGTGGTGGTCTACTCCGGCCTGATGCTTGAAGGCCGCATGTCGGAGACCTTCACGCAGGTGGCGCGAAAAGGCAAAACGGTCTTCGCCGTGACGGAGGGTCTGGACCACGGCCGTTTGCGCGAGCCGCCGGAGTTCGCCGGTCACTACGACCCACACGTGTGGATGGACGTGACGCTGTGGAGCGAGTGCGTCGACTACATCGCCAAGATGCTCGCGGAGTACGATCCGCCACATGCTGGAGAATATCAGCAGAATGCGGCAAAGTATCGCGAGTCGCTGAAGGGGCTGGACGAATACGTGCACCGCGTCATTCAGTCGATTCCGGAAGACCGCCGCGTGCTGGTGACTGCGCACGATGCGTTCGGGTATTTCAGTCAGGCGTATGGCATCGAGGTTCGTTCGGTGCAGGGAGTGACCACCGAATCGGAAGCGGGCGTACAGGACGTCAACAACCTTGTGGAGTTTCTCGTCGAGCGAAAGATTCCTGCCATCTTCGTCGAGTCGAGCGTCAACTCGAAGAACATCGAGGCCGTCGTCGAAGGCTGCCGGGCGCGGGGCGTGACGGTGAAGATCGGCGGGGAACTGTTTTCCGATGCGCTCGGTCCTGCCGGCCACTACACCGGCACGTATGTGGGTATGATCGATGCCAACGCCACGCGGATTGCCCGCGCCCTTGGCGGCGAGGTCCCGTCGGACGGGTATCAGGGACTGCTCAGCGACGAGTGACGTTTGAGAATCCCGGCATCTTAAAAGATGCCGGGATTCTCAGTGCAGCCCAGCGGCCGTCATGGATGGCGTCGCCATACGAAACGTGTGCTTCAATTGTCCGAGACCCTTGCGACCACTGGTGGTTCCTCGCCGTTGTCCATTCAGGACATGACGGTGGCGTATCACCGCCGACCGGTGTTGTGGAACATCGATTACGACGCTCCGGCAGCGCGGCTGGTGGCGATCGTCGGCCCCAATGGCGCTGGCAAAAGCACCCTCATCAAGGCGGTTCTCAATCTCATTCCGCGGGCCTCGGGAGAGGTGCGGTTCTTCGGCGAGCCGTACCGTCAGATGCGTCAGCGCGTGGCCTATGTGCCCCAGCGGACCAGCGTCGATTGGGACTTCCCCGTCACCGCCCAGGATGTGGTGGTGATGGGGCTGTACGGCCGGCTGGGCTGGTTTCGCCCGGTGACGCGCAGCGCGCGGCGGGCGGCCCTCGAATCGCTGGAGCGCGTGGGTCTGGCCGATTTTGCTCACCGGCAAATCAGCCAACTCTCGGGCGGTCAGCAGCAGCGCGTGTTCCTGGCGCGGGCGCTTGTGCAGCAGGCCGACCTATACCTGATGGACGAACCCCTGGCCGGTGTCGACGCCGCCACCGAACGGACCATCGTGAACCTGCTGCAAGACCTGAGGCAGCGCGGCAAGACGGCGCTGGTGGTACATCACGACCTGCAGACCGTCACCGAGTATTTCGACGAGGTGCTGCTGCTCAACACCCGCGTGATTGCGGCGGGGCCGGTGGAAGCCATCTTCACGGTGGAAAACTTGAAACGTACCTACGGCGGCAAACTGGCCCTGCTCGACCAGGTTGGCCACCAGATGACGCTCACCGGTCGCTCGCCATGAACTGGCTCGACTACAACACGCGCGTGGTGCTGGCCGGCACGGTGCTGCTCGGCGTGAGCAGCGGCGTCGTGGGTACCTACATGCTGCTCCGCAAACGGGCGCTGGTGGGGGACGTTGCCAGTCACGCGGCACTGCCCGGCATCGGGTTAGCGTACCTCATCATGGAGCAATCGCATCCGGGCACCGGGAAATGGCTGCCGGGGTTGTTGTTGGGGGCGGCGTTATCTGCCTCGGCCGGGCTGCTCGTAAGCCATGGGTTGCGACAGATCCGCCGCATCAAGGAAGACGCCGCACTGGGAATCACGCTGAGCCTGTTTTTCGGGGTGGGAGTGGCGCTGTTGACGCTCATCCAGGCGTTGCCCACCGGCCAATCTGCGGGACTGAACGACTTTATCTTCGGCAAGGCGGCGTCGATGGTTGCCTCAGACGTCGTGGGGCTGGCCATCACAGCATGCGTTGTAATCGTCGTGTGCGCCGTCGTGCACAAGGAACTGGCGCTGATCTGTTTCGACGCGGAGTACGCCGCCGCGGGAGGCTGGTCGGTGGGGGGTGTCGACCTGCTGCTGACCGCGCTGGTGATCGTGGTGACGGTGCTGGGAATGCAGAGCGTGGGCTTGCTGCTGGTGGTGGCGCTGCTCGTCTTGCCGCCGACCTCGGCGCGATTCTGGACCGACCGGCTGGGGACGATGGTGTGGACCTCGGCGCTGCTGGGAGGTGTTGCGTCGGCCGCGGGCGTGCTGTTGAGCGCCGGCGTGCCGAAGCTCGCCGCCGGCGCCACGATTGTGCTGATGGGTACCGCGGGATTTGCGGTCAGCGTGCTGTTCGGCCGCCGCCGGGGATTGTATTGGCATTGGCGCGCCGAATCGGAAACGCGGCAGAGGGTGGGGCTCGATGATTTGCTGCGGGCAGTGTACGAAGTCATCGAGCCAAAGCTGTCGTCTGCGGCAGCGGACCTCACCGCGGGGTCGGTCTCGCTCCCGGAGCTCGTGTCGTCGCGGCGCTGGAGTACGTTTCGCGTGCGCGGGTTGCTGCAGTTGGCGCAGTCGCGCGGCCTGATGCGACGAGACGCACAAGACCGGTTCCATCTCACCGCAACCGGCCGGCGGGAAGCCCAGCGGGCCGTACGAAACCATCGATTGTGGGAGCTGTACCTCATTCACTACGCCGCCGTCGCCCCGACGCACGTCGACCGCAGCGCCGATGCGATCGAGCACGTGCTGCAGCCGGAGATTGTCGACGAACTGGAAGAGCTGCTGCGCGATTCGTCGCGGACGCCGGCCATGCCGCAAAGCCCTCACTCCGCGCGAGAGGCCGGGGGGATGTAACCCCTCGGCATCGGAGATTGAGATGATCGACTGGACCACGCTCGACACCTGGCTAGCCCTCACCGCGGCCATTGCGGCCATGTCGTGCGCATTGCCGGGAACGTTGCTGCTGCTCCGCCGGCAGAGCCTGATGGGGGACGCGCTGAGCCACGCCACGTTGCCCGGGATCGTGCTGGCGTTTCTGGCCGTGCACGAGCTGCACGGGCTCGGCTGGATCTCGCGCGACATGCTGGACGCGTTTCGTCCGCTCATGTTGTTCGTCGGAGCGACGCTGACAGGCGTCGCCTGCGGAGTGCTCTCGGAACTGTTGAAGCGCTGGGGCCGGATCGAGCCAACGGCCGCGCTGGGCGTCGTCTACACGTCACTCTTCGCCTTGGGGCTGCTGCTGATCCGCGCGGTTGCCGATCAGGCGCACATCGACACCGGCTGCGTGCTGTATGGCAACCTCGAAACCGTCGTCACCGACACGGTTAATTCCTGGGGGATGCCGCGCGCAGCGGTGACGAACGGCGTCGTCCTGCTGGTGAACGGCGCGCTGCTCGTGTTGTGCTTCAAGGAGCTGCAGTTGTGCACGTTCGACGCGGACCTGGCCCAGGCGTTAGGCTTCCCCGCGGGTTGGATCCATCTGGGGCTGCTTGCCGCCACCGGCGCGACGATCGTGGCGGCCTTCGAGAGCGTGGGCAGCATCCTGGTGATCGCCATGCTCATTGTTCCCCCCGCAACGGCAGTGCTGTTGAGCGATCGTCTGGCCGGGGTGCTGGTGTGGTCGATCGTCGTCGCAGCGCTGTCTGCCTTCCTGGGGCACGCCACGGCGCTGGTTGTGCCGCAGTATTTGCAGTGGTTGTTCCACCTCCCACAGCCAGGTGAGGTCAGCACGTCGGGCATGATGGCGGTGGCATCTGGCGCGCTGTTCCTGCTGGCGTGGACCGTCTCGCCGCGCCATGGGTGGCTCAGGCAAATCGTCAACCGCGTGCAGTTGCAGGTGCGCATCCTTGCCGAAGACATCCTCGGCGTGATGTACCGCCTGGACGAGTTGAACGCGACGCCTGCAGGGGGCGTGGGCATCGCCAAGCTATCGGCGACGTTGTCCGCCCGACGGTGGCGGATTCGCTTGGCGATCGCGTATCTGACGCGGAAAGCCTGGATCGAGCGCCGCGATGCGGGGTTCGCCCTGACCGATCACGGCCGGGACCGCGGCCGCGAGCTGGTCCGTTCGCACCGGCTGTGGGAGGCCTATCTGGCGAAGCACTTCGCACTGCCGGACCGCAGCCTGCACGCCGCCGCCGAGCAGGCCGAGCACTTCCTCAACGCGCCGGAACGCCGACAGTTGGCCGCTGAGTTGGAACAGCCCCACCACGACCCGCACGGCCGCGAGATCCCGGCAGAGCCGCAATGATAACCGCGCTGCGTAAGTTGCCGTGCTCACGGCATCGCATGGTATCATGCCCCGCGTCACGCAACGCCTTCCACCCCAGCGGAGAAGCTCACCATGCGGACTCTCGCCGTCTATTACTCGCTTGTTCATTGCTTCGGACTGACTTTGGTTGTCACGGCCGACGAACCCGTCGCAGCGCCCCGAGCGTTCATCGATGGCATTGGGCCCGGTTGGCGGACGCTCACGCTCGAAGACTTCGAACACGTCAACTGCGATCCCGACACGTGGTCCGAGAGCGACGGCGTCATCCATTGCACCGGCCAGCCCGTGGGCGTCGTTCGCTCCAAGCAGCAGGTAACGAACCTCGAACTCGTCGCGGAATGGCGGCACCTCAAGTCGGCCGGCAATTCCGGCATCTTCCTGTGGGCGCCCGAAGCAGCCTTCCAGGACATCAAGCCCAACCAGCTCCCCCGCGGCGGCATCGAGGTCCAGATCCTCGACCACGGCTACACGGAGCAGTACGAGCAGCGCACCGGCAAGAAGGCCGACTGGTTCAGCACCAACGGCGACGTGTTCCCCGTGGGCACGTCCAAGATGAAGCCGTTCCTGCCCACTTCGCCCAACGGCGCCCGCAGCTTCCCCCGAAAAAACCTGAGCAAGGGTACGCCGGAGTGGAACCACTACTACATTCGCGCGATCAACGGCGAGGTGCGGCTATGGGTGAACGGAGAGGAAGTCTCCGGCGGCAACGAATGCGACCCGAAATCGGGCTTCATGTGCCTGGAGTCCGAAGGCTCGCCGGTCGAATTCCGCAACCTCCGCATCCGCGAGCTGCCCTGACGCTGGCGGCGCATGCAAGCGTTGCGAACTCCTGTTACGATGCGGCTCACACGCCAAATCCATTCACACCGGGAGCTGTACGATGTCTGCCTTGATCGCCCGCTGGTTGCTGGTTGCCGCCAGCGTTGCCCTGTCCTTCGCCGCGCACGTCGCCGCACAGGACGCCGATTGGATTCCGTTGTTTGACGGCAAGACACTGGACGGCTGGGAGAAGGTCGGCAAGGAAGACAGCGTGTGGGAGGTGGCGGACGGCGCCATCAACGGTTCGGGGCCGGCCTCGATGCTGGTCTGCACCAAAGGCCCCTACAAGAACTTCCGCTACCGGGCCGAGATCAAGATCAACGACGGCGGCAACTCCGGAATGTACTTCCGCACGGCGCGCAAGCCCGGCTTCACCGACGGCTACGAAGCCCAGATTGACAGCACGCACAAAGACCCCATCCGAACCGGCTCGCTGTACGGCATGTGCCACGTCTATCAGCAGTTGGTGAAGCCCGACACCTGGTTCACCTACGAGCTGGAAGTCCGCGACGACGTGTGGCGCGGCCGCAAAATGACGCGGATCAAAATCACCGTCGACGGCAAGGAACTGTACGAGTACCTCGATTTCGCGCTCACGTTCAAGGAAGGGCACTTCGCCTTTCAGCAGCACGACCCTGGCAGCCGCGTCAGCATCCGCAAGGTGGAAGTCATGCCCCTCGCCGATTGACCGCTGCCGCACCGATCATCGCCGCACGCCTCAAAGGCCCCGGAACGCGGAGTAACACGCCGCTCCCAACAGGGCGCCGAGCGGCAACGTCGTCACCCACGCCGCGAGGATCTTGCCGATCATGTCCCACCGGCCACGGCGCGTCACCGCGCCGATGCCGAACAGCGAACCGCAACTGACGTGCGTGGTGGACACTGGCATTCCCAGCCAGCTCGCGCCCACCACGATCACCCCGGTAATCAGGTTGGCCGTGAAGCCCTGCCCGCGGTTCATGGGAGTGATTTTGCGGCTCATCGTGTCTGCGATGCGGCGGACACTGAGGACGCCCCCCACCGCCATCAGCCCCCCCACCGTCGCCGTGCTGCTCAGCCGACCCAGTTGCGGAAGGAGCAGCAGCAAGGCAGCGATCTTGGGCGTATCGTTGAGTCCGCGGGCAAAGCTGACGACGCCCGCCGACAGGTAATGCAAAACGTCCAGCACCGCGAGCGCCTCGAAGCCGAGCACACGTCCTTCATAGCGCCGCCGGCACGTCACCGTCTGACCGATGCTGACGGTCAGTTGCTCGACCCGCTGCAACGCGACCGCGTCACCCAGCCTCGCAGGAACGCATTCGATCACTTCGGCGCCGACGCACAGGCACGTTGTTTCCGTCACGCCCAGCCAGCCGCGCAGAAACTTCAACAACGGGTACAAGACGCATGTGGCGGCGATGGCCAGCAGGGGACTGATCAGCAGGGGCACGAGGAAGCTGTTCCCCAGTTTCGTCAAGTTGATGGCCGAGCCGGCAGCCCATCCCGAGCCGACCAGCGCGCCCACCAGGCTGTGCGTGGTGGAAATCGGCGTCCCGCAGCGTGTGGCGATCAGCACCGTCAACCCCGCACCGGCCGCCACCGCCGCCACGTACTCGCCGCTCGTGACCAGGCTGTCATCGACCAGGCCACGACCGCTGAAGGAGCGCAGGAGCTTCTCGGCCAGCACCACCGCTGTCAGCGAGCCGGCCAAAGTCGTGACGGTGGCCCACGTCACTGCCCCGCGAAAGTGGGCCGTGCCGCTGCCGAACAGCGTGGCGACCCCTTTGAAATTGTCGTTGGCGCCGTTGGCATACGCCAGGTCCAGCACGGCCAGCAGCAGAATCGTCAGGCTCAGTGACAATGGAACTCCTTCTACTCGCGACAGATGTCGCCAACACCATCAGAGCGGTTCAGTTGGTTAATGTAGCGTGACGCCGAGTCCGCGAGGCTCACCACCGAATCAGCACTTGCGGTGAGCCTCGAAGACTCGGCATCACCCTACTTTCTTCCACTCTCGACAGATGTCGACAGCACCATTCGCCGCACTGGATCAGCAATGCCGAATCTGAGACAGTGTAGCCTCGCTTTCCCTCTCTCTCACGCTGTCGCACAACCAATGTCACGATGAAGCCATATCCTGGAAGGGGATGGCCCCGCCGTTAGAAACTGGAAGGAGCTAGTTCGCCGTTCTCCCGCAACACTAAAAGTGTCAAAGACAAGACAAGACGCAATTCTCTTACAGTTTCTTACCGTTGACGAAGGGCGACCGATCATGCCCGAATTGCCGACGCCGCGGTGGATGACGCTCGTGCTCCACGCGGCCGCCGTCTACAACCTGGTCTGGGGCGTGGCGCTCTTTGTGTTTCCCACGCAACTGTTCACGTGGGCCGGAATGGCGGCGCCGAATTATCCGGCCTTCGTCCAGTGTCTGGGCGTATTGATCGGCGCCTTTGGAATCGGCTACTCCCTGGCCGCAAGCGATCCCGCCTCGCATTGGGGGTTGGTGCTGGCCGGCCTGTTGAGCAAGATCCTGGCGCCGATTGGCTTCGTGGGGGCGGTGGCAACGGGGCTACTGCCGCCGATCTTTCTGCTG
>Ga0073934_10010294_pt1 | contig 11662 bp, 15 predicted proteins | sample LarsenN4metaG_FD_76834 | JGI IMG/M metagenome (GOLD analysis project Ga0073934, IMG submission 76834) | Hot spring sediment bacterial and archeal communities from British Columbia, Canada, to study Microbial Dark Matter (Phase II) - Larsen... ... | reverse complement strand
GTCAGATGGGCGAGCCCGCGGCTCGATACCAGCAGCCACGGCTCACGCGCGGCGCGGGCGCATTTGATGCTGGTGTATCCCTTGCGCTTCCTGCCGTAAATATTAAGGGCGTGACGTCCCTTCGGCGGGCGTTTGGCCAGCACGGTGCGCACGGCCACGGGGTTGCTGCGTACATAGAGACCCACGCCGAGATCGTGCGCTTCGGTGCCGGCGCGCCGATAGAAATCGCGCGCCGGGATCCAGGGGGTGTTTTCGCCTCCGACCAATCCACGACGATCAGCCAGTGGCGCACGTCCTTCAGCCAGCGATGCGCCAGTCGCCGATACAGTTCGGTGCGTACGCGGTGCAGAGCGGTATTCCCGAGCAGCCGATCGACACTCTTCAGACGGTGTCCGAAGGCAACGCCATGGCCCAGATGCAATGCCACGGCCGAGAGACTCACCGTGCCGCCGCGCAGCACGGCGCCGATGGCGCGCGTGAGTGCTGCCGCCCGTTTGGCGTGCATCCCCCGTAGGCACGGTTCCAAGATTCGCGCTACGATTCCTTCCGCATGCATGGCACACCTCGCTTGTTCGCCTCGACAACGGAAAGCGAGGCACCGCGTGCCATGCATGCACTGTTTTTACGAGAGAGAGTAGTTCACGTTTCCCTGGAAACAAGGGGATATATGCGGGGAAACCTCAGGGACAGATTTATTTTCTGGTCGATATTGGGTTTTTTGTTTTTAACGTTGGGCCCCCGCAGCCGCTGCCGCGCGGCGAGCGGCATCCATGCTGTTGAAGCATCGGCGTAGGCGATTCCCATTACGCCCTGGATTCCGCTGTCGCCGGAATGACGGCTTAGTCGCGTCCGCGCCGCGGACGCGATTGCAAATAAATCGCCGCTCCGCCAATCACCAGGAACAACACCACATAGTCCCAGGCAAACGCCAGGTAACTCGGAAACGAGATCAGCAGCAACGCCAGCGCGGTGAGCGAGGCAAACGGCTGGAAGCGGAACAGCGCGCCGATCAACGTGGCGATCAACAGCATTGACTGGAACTTGGTGATGTTGACGTACCAGTCGCTCACGCCCGGCACGCCTTCCCACACCAGTTGATAGTTCGGCAGATACTTCTGCGTCCAGCTATCGTCGGTGGGTGGAACCGATTGCAGAGTCGGGACCTTGAGCCATTCGAACGGGTAACTCAGGCCGCCGCCGAGCAGCAGCTTGAACATCAACACCAATAATAGAAAGTTGAGCGCCACCAGCGGCCAGCGCCACGGCTGGTCGTAGATGCGCAGCAAACCGCGGTGGTAGGCGAGCAGCAGGAACAGGGTGGCGAACAACGGCTGGTAGTAATGTTGTGGCAGGCCCAGGCCGAGGTAACCGAGTGCGAGCGCCGTGAGACCCAAGGTCAGCGGCCAGGCGGGGTGCAGGGTGAGCACCCCGGTCAGGATGGTCGCGGCCGGCGCAGTTTCGAGTGCGGCGACGCGTGCTTCCAGATTTTTCAACCGGTCGTCATCGGTCATGGCTGCTTCCGCCGGGGCTGTGTTAACGTTTATACACTGCCATAGATTGTAGTCCTCGCGCGATGTCCAGCATGCAAGCCGTGGTCATGACCCGCACCGGCGGGCCGGAGGTGTTGGAAGTCCGGAGTCTCCCGGTGCCGGAGCTGCCGGGCCCGCACCACATCCGGGTGCGGCTGCACGCCGCCGGGGTCAATCCGGTGGACACCAAGCTGCGCGCCAACGGTACTTATTATCCCGAGCGGCTGCCCGCCATCCTCGGTTGCGACGGCGCCGGGGTGGTGGAGGCGGTGGGCGAGCGGGTCACGCGCTTCCAGGTCGGGGACAAGGCGTATTTCTGCAACGGCGGGATCGGGGCCGAGCAGGGCAACTACGCCACCTATAATACGCTGCACGAGGAGTACGCCGCGCGCATGCCGGCCAGCCTCGATTTCGTGCAAGCCGCGGCCGTGCCGCTGGTGTTCATCACCGCCTGGGAGGCCTTGCACGACCGGGCTCGCATCCAGAGCGGCGACCGGGTGCTGATTCATGCCGCAGCCGGCGGGGTTGGCCATGTGGCGGTGCAGCTGGCGCTGCTCGCCGGCGCGCGGGTGGCGGCGACGGTGGGCGATACCGCCAAGACCCAGTTCGTGCGCGACCTCGGCGCCGAGCGGGTGATCGAATACAAGAAAGAGGACTTCGTCCCAGCCGTTCTCGATTGGACCGATGGTGCCGGTGCCGATATCACCTTCGATACCGTCGGGGCGGCCACGTTCTGCAAGTCGTTCGCGGCGACGCGGGTGTACGGCCAAGTGGTGACCCTGCTGCAGGCGAGCTGCGACTCCGGCGATATGAAGCTCGCGCGCCTGCGCAACCAGGGGATTCACTACGAGCTCATGCTCACCCCGCAGTTCCTGAAGCTGCACGCGGCGCGCGTGTACCAGCGCAAGCTGCTGGAACAGGCGGCGGAGCTGATTGAGGCCGGCAAGCTGGTGGTGCGGGTGAGCGATGTCCTGGGTTTGAGCGCCGCCGCCGAAGCGCACCGCCGGATCGGCGAGGGCCACACGCTCGGCAAGATCGTGTTGCGCATCGATTGATGGCCATGGCCGGCTCCGTCATCCAGGTTGAGGGCCTCACCAAGTGTTACGGCGAGCTGGCGGCCGTGGACAACGTCACGTTCGCGGTCGGGCGCGGCGCGACTTGCGGGCTGCTCGGCGGTAACGGCGCCGGCAAGACCACGACCATTTCCATGCTGCTCGGCCTGCTGCTGCCAACCGCGGGCCGGATCCAGGTGCTGGGCGAGGACATGCTCAAGACGCGCTATGGCGCGCTGGCGCGCATGAACTTCTCCTCGCCGTACGTCGACCTGCCGCACCGGCTCACGGTCATGGAAAACCTGTGCGTATATGCGCGCCTGTACGGATTGCGCGAGCGGCAGCGGCGCATCCAGCGGCTGGCCGAGGATCTCGATATCGCCGCCTTCCTGCAACGCCCGTACGGCAATCTCTCGGCCGGGCAGAAGACGCGCATCGGCCTCGCCAAGGCGCTGCTCAACACGCCGGAACTGCTGTTGCTCGACGAGCCGACCGCGTCGCTCGACCCGGACACCGCCGATCGCATGCGCGGTTATCTCGCCGCCTACAAGAAGGCCGCCGGCGCCACGCTGCTGCTCGCCTCACACAACATGCTGGAGGTCGAGCGCCTGTGCGACGACGTGATCATGATGCGCGCCGGCCGGATCGTCGACCGCGGCACGCCGCCGGAGCTGCTGAGCCGCTTCGGGCGCGCCAACCTGGAAGAGGTGTTCCTCGATATCGCCCGCGACCGGCCGCGCGAGAATGGGACGGAAAGGGCGGCGACATGAACGCACCGCGCCACGTGTTTTCGCCGGCACGCATCTACGCCATGCTGTTGCGCTATCTGTACCTGCTGCGCCGCTCCTGGCCGCGGGTGCTGGAGCTCGCCTACTGGCCGACCATGTCGGTGATCCTGTGGGGGCTCATCTCCCAGTTCATGCTCACCACCAGCAGCTGGCTGGCGCAGGCCTCGGGCGTGTTCCTGGCGGCGGTGCTGCTGTGGGACGTGATGTTCCGCGGCCAGCTCGGCGTATCGACGGTGTTCTTCGAGGAGATGTACTCGCGCAACCTCGGCCACCTGTTCGCAAGCCCGCTGCGCCCGTACGAGTTGGTGTGCGCGCTGCTGGCGATCAGCTTCATCCGCACGCTGATCGGCGTGGGCGGCGCGGCGCTGGTCGCGATTCCCTTGTACCACTACTCGATCTTCAGCATGGGCCTGCCGCTGATCGCGTTCTTCGTCAACCTGCTGGTGATGGGCTGGTCGATCGGGCTGCTGGTGAGCGGACTGGTGCTGCGCTACGGGCTCGGCGCCGAGAACCTGGCGTGGGTGGCGATCTTCGCGATCGCGCCGGTGAGCGCCATCTACTACCCGGTGTCGGTGCTGCCGCCGTCGCTGCAGGTGGTCGCGCACCTGCTGCCGGCAAGCTACGTGTTCGAAGGTATGCGCGCCATGCTGTTCGAGCAAACCTTCCGCACCGACCTGTTGCTCAAGGCCGTGGTTCTCAACGTCGTCTACCTCAGCGTCGGGATCGCGGTGTTCCTGGCGGTGTTCCGTGCCGCCCGTCGCCGCGGCCTGCTGCTCAACGTCGGCGAGTAGCGGCTCAGCGCAGTTCGGTCTTTTCCTTGCCGCAGTGTTCGCAGCGGTACAGGGTGACGAGCCGTCCCTGCTTCACGTCGAACTTTCGTTCCGCCACGACCTTCCATTTGTGGAAGTTGTGCAGGCACAGCGTCTTGCCCTTGTTCTTGTCCTTTAACGAAGGCCTCTTGAAGTTCAGGATTCTGGCCATGCGCCCGCCTCGCGAATGTTCATCATCATAGGCGGCTCGCGCGGTTGTTCAAGGCCCGGCGCGCGGTGCACGATGCGGCATGCGTTTCCAGGATCACTTCTCCGCCCAGGCCGGCGAGTACGCGCGCTTCCGGCCGCGCTACCCGGTGGCGCTGTTCGAGCGGCTGGCCTCCATGACGCCGGGGCAACGGCTCGCCTGGGATTGCGGCACTGGCAGCGGCCAGGCGGCGGTCGCGCTGGCCGGACACTTCGGGCGCGTGATCGCGAGCGACCCGAGCGCCGAACAGATCGCGCACGCCGCGCCGTACCCGCGCGTGCAGTACCGTGTCGGTCCGGCCGAGGAACCACCGGTCGAGGCGCGCGGCGCCGATCTCGCCAGCTGCGTGCAGGCGTTGCACTGGTTCGATCACGCGCGTTTCTATCCGGCGCTGCGCGCCGTGCTCAAACCGGATGGGGTGTTCGCGGCCTGGGGCCACGGGCTTACGCAGATCGCGCCGGCGGTGGACGCCGTGGTGCTCGACCATTACGCCAACGTCGTCGGCCGCTGTTGGCCCCCGGACCGCGCGCACATCGAAAGCCGCTACCGGACGACTCCGTTCCCGCTGACCGAGATCGCAGCGCCGGACTTCGCCATGACCGCCGACTGGAGCCTCGCGGCGCTGCTCGGTTATCTCGATACCTGGTCGGCCACGCGCCGCTGTCTCGCGGCCGAGGGTGTCCATCCGCTGGAGCGGATCCGGGAACGGTTGGCGGAGGCCTGGGGAGGGGCCGCGACCCGCACCGTCGCCTGGCCGCTGTTCCTGCGGGTGGGGCGGTTCGCCTGACGCCGCGGAAATCCGGCGGCGGCTTGAGCGGCCCGCGGGGTCTGTGCACAATCCCCGAAACAGCCGAGATAATCAAAAGGAGGAGAGGCCATGTCCGACATCAAGGTCTACGCGGTTCCGGCCGCGGTCGCCCGCCAGGCGCACATCGACGACAAAAAATACCGTGAGATGTACGAGCGCTCGATCAAGGATCCGGACGGCTTCTGGGCCGAGCAGGCCAAGGCCTTCGTCACCTGGTCGAAGCCGTGGAGCAAGGTCAGCGACTGGAGCTACGACGCCAAGAACCTGCACATCAAGTGGTTCCTGGACGGCAAGCTGAACGTCTCGGTCAACTGCCTCGACCGCCATCTCGCGACGCGCGGCAACCAGGTGGCGATCCTGTGGGAGGGCGACGACCCGCGCGAGGACCGCAAGCTCAGCTATCGCGAGCTGCACCAGGAAGTCTGCAAGTTCGCCAACGTCCTCAAGTCGCGCGGCGTCAAGAAGGGCGACCGGGTGTGCATCTACCTGCCGATGATCCCGGAGGCGGCGGTGGCGATGCTGGCCTGCGCGCGCATCGGCGCGGTGCACTCGGTGGTGTTCGGCGGTTTTTCGCCGCAGTCGCTCAAGGACCGGATTCTCGATTCCGACTGCCGGGTGGTGATCACCGCCGACGAGGGCGTGCGCGGCGGCCGCAAGGTGCCGCTCAAGCGCAACACCGACGAGGCGCTCGCCCAGTGTCCGAATGTGCACACGGTGCTGGTGATCCGTCACACCGGCGCCGACGTGCCGTGGAAGAACGGCCGCGACATCGTCTGCCAGGAGGCGCTCGCCCAGGTGTCCGCCGACTGCCCGGCCGAGGAGATGGACGCCGAGGACCCGCTGTTCATCCTTTATACCTCGGGCTCGACCGGCAAGCCCAAGGGCGTGCTGCACACCAGCGGCGGTTATCTCACCTACGCCGCCGTGACCCACAAGTACGTGTTCGACTACCACGACGGCGACATCTACTGGTGCACCGCCGACGTCGGCTGGGTGACCGGCCATACCTACATCGTCTATGGCCCGCTCGCCAACGGCGCGACCACGGTCATGTTCGAGGGTGTGCCGAACTATCCGTCGAGCTCGCGCTTCTGGGAGGTGATCGACAAGCACCAGGTCAATATCTTCTACACCGCGCCGACCGCGATCCGCGCACTGATGCGCGAGGGCGATGCGCCGGTGAAGAAGACCTCGCGCGCCTCGCTCAGGCTGCTCGGCACGGTGGGCGAGCCGATCAACCCCGAGGCCTAGGAGTGGTATTACCACGTGGTCGGCGACGCGCGCGTGCCGATCGTCGACACCTGGTGGCAGACCGAGACCGGCGGCATCCTGATCACGCCGTTGCCTGGCGCGACCCGGCTCAAGCCGGGTTCCGCCACCAGGCCGTTCTTCGGCGTGGTGCCGGGCATCGTCGATCTTTCCACCGGCAAGTTGCTCGAGGGCGAGGCCGAAGGCGCATTGGTCATTCAGCGGCCGTGGCCGGGCCAGATGCGCACCGTGTACGGCGACCACCAGCGCTTCGTCGATACCTACTTCAAACAATATCCCGGACTGTATTTCACCGGCGACGGCGCCAGGCGCGACCGCGACGGCTACTATTGGATCACCGGCCGCATCGACGACGTGCTCAACGTCGCCGGTCATCGTATCGGCACCGCTGAGGTCGAATCGGCGCTGGTGGAACACGAGGCGGTGGCCGAGGCGGCGGTGGTCGGCTTCCCGCACGACATCAAGGGCCAGGGCATCTACTGCTACGTCACCCTGATGAAGGGCTACGAGCCGACCGAGGACCTGCGCAAGGCGCTGGTCGCGCAGGTGCGCAAGGAGATCGGCCCGACCGCCACGCCGGACGTCATCCAGTGGGCGCCGGGCCTGCCCAAGACCCGCTCCGGCAAGATCATGCGCCGCATCCTGCGCAAGATCGCCGCCAACGACACCGACAGCCTCGGCGACACCTCGACGCTCGCCGACCCGTCGGTGGTGGACGATCTGGTCAAACACCGTGCACATCAATAACCAGACATCTGCCGCAAAGACGCAAAGAGCGCAAAGGTGAACAAAATCTTTTTCTGGATTTGCCTTTGCGTCCTTCGCGCCTTTGCGGCATGTTTTGATTTTCTCGCCTTCGGATGAACGAACCCCTGATGATCGGCACGCGCGGCTGGGAGCACGCCGCCTGGACCGGAGGCTTCTACCCGCCGGAGCTGCCGGACGACTGGCGATTCTGTTACTACAGCAACCACCTGCGCAGCGTGCTGGTGCCGCAGGCGGCGTGGGCCGCGGCGACGCGTGCCGCCGTCGCGCAATGGGTGACGGACAGCGATCCGGCGTTCCGCTTCGTGCTGGAGGTGCCGGCGGCGTTGAGCGCGCCGCAGAACCACGGTGATCGTGACCGCGGCGTCGAAGCGTTTCTGGAAACGGTCGAACCGATCGCGCCGCGTACCGCGGGCCTGCTGCTGCGCGTGGCGCCGGACACGCCGGTGTTGCTCGACTGGTTCGAGCGCCTGCTCAGCCGCCTGGACGAGACGGCACCGGTGTGCGTGGATCTGGCCGAGAACGAGTGGCGCGACGAGCCGGTGCTCGAGGCGCTCGCGCGCCAGGGCGCCGGCCTCGCCTGGCACTGCGCCCACGAACCCGCGCCGCGCCCGGGCGGGCGGCTGCTGGTGGCGTTGGGGCCGGCCGCCGCCGCGCGCGAGGTGCGCCGCTGGGTCGAGCAGCTCGCGCAGTGGCGGACTCCGGGTGCCGCAGCCGGCCTGTTCTTCGATGCGCCCGAGTCTGCGGCCAAGGCCGCGCAGGAGGCGCGCATCATCGCCGAGCTGATGGGAGTTTGAGGTTCTATGTTATGTGGTTGGAACCGCAGATTAACGCAGATGAAAATCCGCCATGATTTCTTATCCGCGCTCATCCGCGGCTGAAGGGCAATAGAACATGAATGTCCTCGACGCCATGCGCGGCCGGCGCTCGACCCGTGCCTTTCTCGATCGGCCGGTGGAGCGCGCCACCATCGAAAGCATTCTCGAAGCCGCGCGCTTCGCCCCGAGCGGTGTGAACGCCCAACCGTGGCAGGTGGCGGTGGTGAGCGGCGCCACCAAGGAGCGCATCACCGTGGCGTTGCTTGCGGCACGCCAGAACCGCGAACCGGAGCGGCCCGATTACGATTACTACCCGAAGCAATGGGTGGAGCCGTACAAGAGCCGGCGCAAGGCCACCGGCTTTGCGTTGTACGCAGCCCTCAAGATCAGCAAGGACGATCCGCAGGCGCGCATGAAGGCCTGGAACAACAACTACCGTTTCTTCGGCGCCCCGGCCGGATTGCTGTTTTTCGTCGATCGTCAGCTTTCGCAAGGCGCATGGGTGGACATGGGCATGTTCATCGAAAACGTCATGCTCGCCGCGCGCGGTCACGGTCTCGAAACCTGCCCGCAGGCCTCGCTCGCCGAGTACCCGGACCTGGTGCGCGGCATCCTCGGTGTGCCCGACAGCCGCGCGCTCATTTGCGGCATGGCGCTCGGCTACGCAGACAACGCGCATCCGGTGAACCAGTACCGCACCGAGCGGGAACCGGTGAGTGCGTTTACCAGCTGGTATGAGTAGGGTGCGCTGTGCGTACCTAACCGTTTGCCCCCTTTGCAAAGGGGGCAGCCGCGAAGCGGCGGGGGGTTTTAGCAATCGCCTGCGGCGATACACCTTATACTCACCGCCATGACTAGCCCGCAAACAAGGGTGAGAGGGCGCTTCGCTCCGTCGCCCACCGGGCCGCTGCACTTCGGCTCGCTGGTGGCCTCGGTCGGGAGTTACCTGAGCGCCAAATCACAAAACGGCGAGTGGCTGGTGCGGATCGAGGATCTCGATCCGCCGCGCGAGGAGGCGGGCGCGGCCGACGACATTCTGCGCACGCTCGAGCTTTATGGTTTCGAATGGGATGGCGAGGTGCTGTACCAGAGCCGGCGGCGCGAGGCCTACGAGACCGCGCTCGAGGTGCTCAAGCATCAGGGCGCGCTTTACGCCTGCGGCTGCACGCGCAAGGAGATCGCCGATTCCAGCATCCTCGGTTTGGAAGGGCCGGTGTATCCCGGTACCTGCCGCGCCGGTCTCAAGGGCGAACGCGCGGCGCGGGCGCTGCGGGTGCGCACCGGCAATGCGGTAATCGAATTCGACGACCGGGTGCAGGGCCGGCAGTGCTCGCGGCTCGAGACCGACATCGGCGACTTCGTCGTGAAGCGCGCCGATGGACTTTATGCCTACCAGCTGGCCTGCGTGGTGGACGATGCCGCGCAGGGCATCACCGAGGTGGCGCGCGGCGCCGACCTGCTCGCGTCCACCGCGCGCCAGATTCACCTGCAATCTCTTCTGGGTGTTCCGACGCCGCACTATCTGCATCTGCCGGCGGTGCTGAATGCGCAGGGCGAGAAGCTCAGCAAGCAGACCTGTGCGCAGCCACTCCCGAAGTCCAGCGTGGTGCCGGTGCTGTGGAGGACCCTTCAGTTTCTCGGTCAGACGCCGCCCGCCGAATGGCGGGAGATGACGCCCACCGAGTTCTGGGCGGCGGCGATGCGCCGATGGTCGGAGGCATCGATTCCGCGCCGTGTCGGTATCATGTTCACTGAAACCGGAAGCCGGGCATGACCGGCTCCGCACCGTGGACAGGTAAATTCTCCAACCCAAAACGAGGATCCCCGCGCCATGATTTCCAGACTGACGATTGTCACGATCACCGTTGCCACTCTGGCGGGGTGTGTCAGTACCGGCACTTATGATGCAAAGGTGGCCGAGCTGGAGGCTTGCCAGAACGAGCGGCTGAAGACCCAGGAACAGGCCAAGACCGAACTCGATGCCCAATTCGCCGCACTCCGCGAGCTGGAGGGCGAGCTCGAAGGCAAACGCCAGGATATCGAGGCCTGCCAGAAAACCGCGGCGGTGGTCCAGGAATATACCGAGAAGCTCAAGCAGCGCGAGTCCGATCTGCGCGGTCGGCTGCAGAAGGAATTGGCCGACAAGGACGTGACCATCAGCCGCCTCAAAGACCAGCTGTCGGTGCAAGTGCTGGACAAGATTCTGTTCAAGACCGGGCGCGCCGACATCCAGCCGGCCGGTCAGGCGGTGCTGGAGAAACTGGCGGCGGTGCTCAAGGACACCGACGACATGATCCGCGTCGAGGGCCACACCGACAACGTGCCGATCGGCGCCGGTCTGCGCGACAAATACTTCTCCAACTGGGAACTGTCGGGCGCGCGCGCCGCGAGTGTGGTGCGCTTCTTCCAGGACAAGGGCAAGATCGATCCGCTACGCCTCGAGCCGGTCGGCTTCGGCGAGTACCGGCCGGTGGCCCCGAACGACAGCAATGCCAACAAGCAGCGCAACCGGCGCGTGGAGATCGTGCTGACCGCGGTCAAGCCGCGTGCCGAGCCGGAAGCAGCAGCGCCATCTCCTTGAGCTGATATCGGCCTGACGGCCGACCTACAACAGGATCTTTGTGGGTGGCCCTTCAGGGCAACTTGTTACCCTGCGCGTTTCTACACCCGTAACCGCCGGCGAATGAGATGGAGCGCTACCAGATAGCCGGCGACGCCATAAGCGACAAGCACGCCGAGGTGCAGCGCGACGTTGGCGACCGGCAGCCCGGCCACCAGCGGCCGGATCAGCTGGATGGCGTGAATCAGCGGCAGCCAATAGAGTGCGGTCTGCAGCGACTCCGGCAGGGCGTTGATCGGGTAGAACACGCCGGACAGCCGTATCAGCGGCATCATCACCAGGGTGGTGTAATAGCTGAAGAACGCGTAGCTGCCGGCCAGCGCGGTCATGATCAGTGCCGGTGTGGTGAAGGTCAATCCGACCAGGAACAGGATCGGCAGCACCCACAGCGCCTGCCAGCCGGACACCGCGCCGAGCAGCGCCGCGACCGCGAGAATGCCGGCGCCGTGGATCACCGCCTTGGTTGCGCACCACAGGGTCTCGCCGGCGACGACATCCTGGATTTCGAGCGGACTGGTGAGCATCGCGTCGTAGGTCTTCTGCGGCACCATGCGGGTGAAGACGCTGTACAGCGCCTCGAAGCTCGCGGTGTTCATGGCCGAGGCGGCCAGAAGCCCGGAGGCGAGGAAGGTGAGGTAGGGCATGTCCATCTGCGCGCCGATGTACATGCCGAGCCCGAAGCCGAGGCCCACCAGATACAGGAACGGCTCGCCGAAATTCACCAGGATGCTCGACGCCAGCATGCGGCGCCACACCCGCAGGTTGCGCGCCCACACCGCCAGAGCGGCGTGACGGAAACGGGGAACGTATTCGGTCAGCATCATTCAATCCCGCAGCTCGTGGCCGGTGAGCGTGAGGGAACCTCTGATCAAGTCAGAGGTTCCCGTCCGGCCACGGATGGCCGGGCAATTTTCAAACACGCAGGTGTTTGAAAATTGGAGCAGAGCGAAAATGACAGTTTTCGCTTTGCGAGTCTGAACAAGCCACGGAGGGCTT
>Ga0073934_10010293_pt1 | contig 11664 bp, 14 predicted proteins | sample LarsenN4metaG_FD_76834 | JGI IMG/M metagenome (GOLD analysis project Ga0073934, IMG submission 76834) | Hot spring sediment bacterial and archeal communities from British Columbia, Canada, to study Microbial Dark Matter (Phase II) - Larsen... ... | reverse complement strand
CGTGAACAGGCTCTCGCTGTAGCTGTCGGCTCCTCGCATCGGCGCTCTACCCCTCCTCAGTCTACTGCTCGATCCTCGCTGACTCGGCAGGCGGTGTCGATCGGTATTTCAACGGCCTGCTAGGGCCGGCCCTGCCGGCCCGCCCCCCGCGGGGGTTCAAGTCGAGTGGCGGAGCCACATCGACTTGAGAGAGCCCGTGCGCCCGCCGCGCCGCGAGTCGGCCGCGGCGCGGCTCAGGGCTCGACCGCGCCGACCACCGACACGCGCGTCACGCCGCGCTTGCGCAACTGCTCGGCCAGTCCGGCCGCCGCCGCGGTGTCGCGGCCGCGCACGAACACCGTGCGCGCCTCGTCGGCCTGCGGCCACATCACGGCGGCCAGTGCCGTGTCGATCTGCGCCGGCGGGCCGTCGAGGTCGATCAGCACGGTGTACGGCGCCATCGTCAGCGCCTCCCAGTCGTACTGCGCGTGCGTGACGAGCGGCGGCGCGTCGATGCCGCCGTCGCCGCCGCCGCACGCGGCCAGTGCGCCCGCGATGCAGGCGGCGCCCAGCGCAAGCGCGGCGCTGCGGGCTGCATCGCAGCGGGCGGGGGGCCGGGCCGACGGGCCGTCGGCGTCGAGTCGGCGGTGCGCGGCGCAGCGACGATCGGCTGCGCGGGACATCGTGGCGTTCATGAGGTTCTCCTGTCGCGCGGCGACGTTGCCGCGCGTGTTGGCAAGGTAGGCACGGCGGCGTGCCGGCGCGATGCCGCGAACGCGTCGGCGCAGCGTGCGGCGTGCCGCGTTCGCGCGACCCGCGCACCGGGTCGCGCGCGATACTCCCGCGCATGAGCGACACCGCCGCTCCTTCAGCCGATCGCCCGACGGTGCGGCGCGCACGCGTCGAGGACGCGCCGGCGTTCGCGCGCACGATGGCGGCGACGCGCCCGATTGCGCGCCGCGTGGCGGCGGCGTGCGTCGCGCTCTTCATCGCCGCCGCGTGTCCGGCGCGCGCGCAGGAGCGCGTCGAGCTGCCCGGCCTCGACCTGCGCGACGGCGTGCCGCTGATGCTGAGCGGGCGCTGGTTCGCGGCGCGCGGCGCGTCCGTCGGCGGCGCAGGCGCGGGCGATGCGTCGGCGCGTCGACCGGCGGTGCTGCTGCTGCACGGCTGCGGTGGCGCCTTCGACCGGCGCGGCCGGCTCGACGCGCGCATGAGCACCTACGCCGCGCTGGTCACGGCCGAAGGCTGGCACGCGCTGGTGCTCGACTCGCTCGGCCCGCGCGGCGTGCGCGAGATGTGCACGCAGGCGCCCGGCTCGCGGGCCGTCACGCAGCAGCAGCGGCGGCGCGACACCCTGGCGGCGCTGGCGTGGCTCGCGGCACGGCCCGACGTCGAGGCGTCGCGGCTCGCGCTGGTGGGCTGGTCCAACGGCGGCAGCACGGTGCTCGCGGCGACCAACGCGCGCCATCCGGAGGTGCGCGCGTCGTCGGCAGTGCCGCGCGCGGCCGTGGCGTTCTATCCCGGCTGCGAAGCCGAGCTCGGGCGCGGCTACGAGACGCGTGTGCCGCTGCAGCTGCTGCTCGGCGGCGCCGACGACTGGACCGCGCCGGGCCCGTGCATCGAGCTCGCGCGGCGCGCCGGCGCGGCGTTCGAGGTCTACGCGGGCGCCTATCATGGCTTCGACGGCGAGGCGCCCGTGCGCCGGCGCACCGACGTGCCCGGCGGCGTGTCGCCGGGGCAGGGTGTCACCGTCGGCGGCGACGCGCAGGCCCGGGCCGCGGCGCGCGCACGCCTGATCGCGTTCCTGCGCGAGCACCTCGACTGACGACATCGCACGACCCGTGAAGCCGCTGCCACCGACCGACGAGAGCCAGCTCGAGGCCTTCGACACCGTGTGTCGCCGCCTCGGCGGCTTCGACCCGCGCATCGACACCGAATGGGCCGATGGCTACCTCACGGCGCTGCTGGCCGGGCCGCGGACCGTGCCGCCTTCGCAGTGGCTGCCCGCGATGTGCGGCGACGCCTTCGAGCGCGCCTTCGCCGACCCCGACGACGTGGCGCAGGCGATGCAGGCGCTGCTCGGCCGCTGGAACGTCATCGCGCGCGAGCTCGACCCCGAGTCGCTGCTCGACGATCCCGAAGCGCTGCGCCTGCGCCCGCTCGTGCTCGAGCCGGCCGGCGCCGACGTGCAGCCGGAGGACGCCGACGCCGATCCGCTCGGCGCGCGCTGGGCCGACGGCTTCCTGCAGGCGCTCGCCGACTTCGCGGCCGACTGGGACGCGCCGCTCGACGACGAGGCCGCTGCCGAGCGCGACCAGGCGCTGCAGGCGGTACGTGCGCTGGTCCTGCCGGCCGACGAGCTCGACGCCTATCTTCGCGCCGCGTATCCCGGCGAAGCGCCCGACCGCGACGGCCTGCTCGACGAGGCCTGCTTCGCGGTGCAGGACCTGCGCACGTTCTGGGTCGACCACGCGCCGCGTCCGGCGCCGCTGCGCGTCGAGCGCAGGCCCGGACGCAACGACCCCTGCCCGTGCGGCAGCGGGCTCAAGTACAAGCGCTGCCACGGCGCCTGAACGGCGCGGCGGCGGCGGCGCTCAGGTCGCCCAGACCACCGAGAACCAGCCGCGCGCGTCGCGCCAGTGGCGCATGCGCGTGAAGCCGGCGTCGCGCAGCAGCGCGTCGAAGTCTTCCGGACGGTACTTGTACGAGTTCTCGGTGTGCAGGCGCTCGCCGGCGGCGAAGCGGCGCTCGCCGCCGCGCCACGCCACGCGCACGTCGCGGCGCGCCTCGAGGTGCATCTCGATGCGCGAGGCGGCTTCGTTCCACAGCCCCACGTGGCGCCAGTCGCGCACGTCGAAGTCGGCGCCGAGCAGCCGGTTCAGGTGCAGCAGCAGGTTCAGGTTGAAGGCCGCGGTGACGCCGAGCGCGTCGTCGTAGGCGGGCTCGACGATCTCGCGCGGCTTGACGAGGTCGACCCCGATCAGCAGGCCGCCGCCGGCACAGCGCTCGCGCACCTGCCGCAGGAAGCCGACGGCGTCGGCCGGCGTGAAGTTGCCGATGCTCGAGCCGGGGTAGAAGAAGGTGTTGCGCGCGCCGAGAAGCCCGGGCGGCAGCGCGAGCGACGCCGAGAAGTCGAGCCCCACGCCGGCGATCGGCAGCGCCGGATGGCACTGCTGCAGCCGCTCGAGCGACTCGCGCAGGAAGTCCGTCGAGATGTCGACCGCCACGTAGGCCGCGGGCTGCAGGTCGCCGATCAGCCGCGCGGCCTTCTCGCAGTTGCCCGCGCCGAGGTCGACCAGCACGCTGCCCGGCCCGACGGCCGCGCCGATCTCGGCGGCGTGCGCGTCGAAGATCGAGCGCTCGGTGCGCGTGGGGTAGTACTCGGGCAGCTCGGTGATCGCCTCGAACAGCCGCGCGCCCAGCGCGTCGTACAGGAACTTCGGCGCCACCCACGGTTGCGGTGCCGACAGGCCGGCGGCCAGCTCGCGGCGCGTCGTGTCGTCGTCGGCTCGGTACAGCTGAAAGAAGCGGGGTTGCGGCATGGGCGGGCTGGCGTGGACGGAGCCCGGTCCGTCGGCCGACCGACCCGGCTCCTTACAGGGATTTGCGATGCCGGCAGCTTCGCGGCGAAGCGCCTAACATCGGCCCGCACGATGCCCGTTCTTTCCCACCACTGCAAGAGGTGACCCATGCCCAGCCTGTCCGCTTCCCGCACGCTCAAGGCCCTGATGACCTGCGCCATCGTCGCCTTCGGCTCCATCACCCACGCGCAGCAGGTGTTCAGGGTCACGGCGATTCCCGACGAGTCGCCGACCGAGCTGCAGCGCAAGTTCGAGCCGCTGGGCAAGTACCTCGAGAAGCAACTGGGCATGAAGGTGGAGTGGACCCCGGTCACCGACTACGCGGCCGCGGTCGAGACGCTGGTCAACAAGAAGGTCGATCTCGCCTGGTTCGGCGGCTTCACCTTCGTGCAGGCGCACCAGCGCTCCGGCGGCAAGGTGATCCCGCTGGTGCAGCGCGAGGAAGACGAGAAGTTCCGCTCGGTGTTCATCACCGATGCGAAGTCGGGCATCAACCGGCTGGAAGACCTGAAGGGCCGCACCTTGAGCTTCGGCTCGCAGTCCAGCACCTCGGGGCATCTCATGCCGCGCAGCTTCCTGCTGGCCGCGAAGATCGATCCCGACAAGGACCTCAAGCGCGTGAGCTTCTCCGGCGCGCACGACGCCACCATCGCGGCGGTGGCCAGCGGCAAGGTCGACGCCGGCGCGCTGAACATCTCGGTGTGGGAGAAGTTCGTGCAGGAGAAGAAGGTCGACCCGGCGCAGGTGAAGGTGTTCTACACGACGCCGACCTACTACGACTACAACTGGTCGGTGCACGCCGACATGCCGGCGGCGCTGCGCGAGAAGCTCGCCAAGGCCTTCCTCGACCTGAACGCCAACACGCCGGAAGGCGCCGAGATCCTCAAGCTGCAGCGCGCGACGAAGTTCGTGCCGACCAAGGTGTCGAACTACGACGGCATCCGCGCCGCGGCCGAGAACGCCGCGCTGCTGAAGAACTGAACCCGCGGCCGATGCCGCTCGTGCGACTGCGCGGCGTCGCGCTGCGCCATCCGGCCGCGCGCGACGCGTTCGCGCTGCGCGACGTGGGGCTCGACGTCGAGCCCGGCGAAGTGGTGGCCGTGATCGGGCCGTCGGGCGCCGGCAAGACCACCTTGCTGCACGGCATGGCGCTGGCGCTGCGGCCGACGGCCGGCGAGCTCGGGCTGTTCGGGCAGTCGCCGTGGCCGCGTCCGCCGCGCGCGCTGCGATCGCGGCTCTTCCTCGCGCCGCAGGTGCCGCCGCTGCCGCCGCGCCAGCGCGTGGTGACGGCGGTGCTCGCCGGCCGCCTGCCGCACGAAGGGCTGGGCACCAGCCTGCGCTCGCTGTTCTGGCCGCGCGCGCCAGCGGCCGCCGCCGACGCGCTCGCGCGCTTCGAGCTGGCCGACAAGCTCTACGAGCGCGTCGACCGGCTGTCCGGCGGCGAGCGCCAGCGCGTCGGCCTCGCGCGCGCGCTGGTCGCGCTGGCGCACGGCAGCGAGCTGCTGCTGGTGGACGAGCCGCTGTCGGCGCTCGACCCCACGCGCGCCGCGCAGGCCATCGACAGCCTGCTCGACGCCGCGCGCGAGCATCGCGCCACGCTCGTGTGCACCTTGCACCAGGTGGAGGTCGCGCTGGCGCGCTTCGAGCGCATCGTCGGCCTGCGCCACGGCCAGGTGGCCTTCGACCTGCCGGCCGCGCAGGTCGACGACGCGCGGCTGCGCCACCTGTACGCCGACCACGAGGACGAGCTGTTCGGACCCGCTCCCGCGCCCGACTCGCAACCCGTGCCGGACGCGCCGCCGGCGGCGCGCACGATGACCTGCCGCTGACGCAGCGGCCCGCCGCCGATGAACGCCGTCGCACCCCCGCCGCCGCACCCGTCGGCACGCGACCCGGCCGTGTGGCGCCGCGTCGGCGTGGTGCTGGTCGGCGCGGTGCTGCTGTGGCCGCTGCTCGTGTGGACCGAGTTCAGGCCCTGGCTGCTGGCCGATCCGCAGAGCCTGCGCGTGACGGGCCGCTTCCTCGGCGAGTTCTTCCCGCCGCGGCTCGACGCCGAGTTCCTGCGCCTGATGGCGCTGGAGACCTGGCGTACGGTGGCGATCGCGACCGCGGGCCTGAGCCTCGCGTTCGTGATCGCGGTGCCGCTGGCCCTGCTGTCGACCGCGCGCCTGTCGGTCTCGGCGCTGCCGGGTCGCATGCGGCCGCTGCCCTTCGCGCTGCGGCAGTGCGCGCGCGGCGTGGCCATCGCGCTGCGCAGCGTGCCCGAACTGGTGTGGGCGCTCGTGTTCGTGCGCGTGGTCGGGCTCGGGCCGACCTCGGGCGTCATCGCGATCGGCATCGCCTACGGCGGCATGCTCGGCAAGGTGTACGCCGAGATCCTCGAGAGCGCCGACCCTGCGCCCACGCAGGCGCTGCTGCGCAACGGCGCGTCGCGGCTGCAGGCGTTCTTCTACGGCGCGCTGCCGCAGAGCTCGACCGAGCTGGTGAGCTACACGGTCTACCGCTGGGAGTGCGCGATCCGCTCGTCGGTGGTGCTCGGCTTCGTGGGCGCGGGCGGCCTCGGCCAGCAGCTCGACACCGCCGCCAAGATGTTCGCCGGCGGCGAGGTGGCGACCATCCTCGTCATCTTCATGCTGCTGGTCGCGGCCGCCGACCGGCTGAGCGCGTGGCTGCGCAAGGAGCTCGGATGAGCGCTGCGCTGCGCTCGGCCGGTCGCGCGCTGCTGGCGCGCGCGCGCTGCAAGGCGTGCTGGTTCATGGTCGGCCTCGCCGCGCTGGTGCTGGCGAGCTTCGCGACGCTCGACCTGCGCTGGCGCGAGTTCGCGTCGCCCGGCGCGGCCGACGCGATGGGCCGCTTCGCACGCGAGTTCTGGCCGCCGGAGACATCGGCCGGCTTTCTCGCGAAGACGTGGCAGGCGACGCTCGAGACCTTCGCGATGTCCTTGCTCGGCACCTTGCTCGCGGCAGTGCTCGGGCTCGCGCTGGCGCTGCCGGCCGCGCGCAAGCACGCCGACGACCCGGCGCGCCTGAAGCCCGTGGCGCGCCTGCTGCTCAACGCGCTGCGCAGCATTCCCGAGCTGGTGTGGGCCGCGCTGCTGCTCATCGCGGCCGGCCTGGGGCCGTTCTCCGGCACGCTCGCGCTGGCGCTGCACACCGCCGGCGTGCTGGGCCGGCTGTTCGCCGAGAGCCTGGAGAACGCGCCGCCGGGACCGGCGTTCGCGCTGCGCGTGCGCGGCGTGGGCGAGCTGCGCGTGTTCGCCTACGCCACCTTGCCGCAGATCTGGCCGCAGGTGATCAGCTACACCTTGTACCGCTGGGAGAACAACATCCGCGCGGCGGCGGTGCTCGGCGTCGTGGGGGCGGGCGGGCTCGGCCAGATGCTGGCGTACCACCTGGGGCTGTTCCACATGCGCGAGACGGCCACGGTGCTGCTCGCGATGATCGCGCTCGTGGTGCTGGTCGACGTGGCGAGCTACCTGTCGCGCCGGCTGCTCGAGCGCTGAGCTACAGTCTCTGCGCATCAGCTCCAGGGTGTTCCAGTGAGTGAACGTCTCGACCTCGACGGCCGGCGCATCGTGCTCGGCATGACCGGCGGCATCGCCTGCTACAAGGTGGCCGAGCTCACGCGCCTGCTCGTGAAGGCCGGCGCCGAGGTGCACGTGGTCATGACCGACGCGGCGATGCAGTTCATCACGCCGGTCACGATGCAGGCGCTGTCCGGTCGTGCCGTGCTCACCAGCCAGTGGGACGCGCGCGAGCCCAACAACATGGCGCACATCAATCTCACGCGCGGCGCCGCCGCGGTGGTGGTGGCGCCGGCCAGCGCCGACTTCATCGCCCGGCTCGCGCAGGGCCGCGCCGACGAACTGCTCGGCCTCGCGTGCCTCGCGCGGCCGATCGAGAGCTGCCGCCTGCTGGTGGCGCCGGCGATGAACCGCGAGATGTGGGCGCACCCGGCCACGCAGCGCAACGTGGCGCAGATCGTCGCCGACGGCGCGCGCTTGCTCGGGCCGGCCAGCGGCGACCAGGCCTGCGGCGAGGTGGGCGACGGGCGCATGCTGGAGCCCGAGGAGCTGTTCGACGAGATCGTCGCGCAGCTGTCCGACAAGCCGCTCGCCGGCCGCAGCATGCTCATCACCGCCGGGCCGACCTTCGAGCCGATCGATCCGGTGCGCGGCATCACCAACCTGTCCAGCGGCAAGATGGGCTTCGCGATCGCGCGCGCCGCGCACGAGGCCGGCGCGACGGTCACCCTCGTCGCGGGTCCGGTGCACCTGCCCACGCCGCGCGGCGTGACGCGCATCGACGTCGGCAGCGCGCAGCAGATGTTCGACGCGGTGCTGCCCGAGGCCGGGCGCCACGACGTGTTCGTCGCCACCGCCGCGGTGGCCGACTGGCGGCCGGCCAGCTCGTCGGACCGCAAGATCAAGAAGGACGGCAAGAAGGTCGCGCCGAGCTTCGAGCTGGCCGAGAACCCCGACATCCTCGCCGCCGTGGCCGGGCTGCCGAGCCCGCCGTTCTGCGTCGGGTTCGCCGCCGAGAGCCACGACCTCGCGCGCCACGCGCGCGAGAAGCTCGAGCGCAAGCGCGTGCCGCTGATCGTGGGCAACCTCGGCCCGGCGACCTTCGGCCGCGACGACAACGCGCTGCTGCTGGTCGACGCCGCCGGCGACCGCGCGATGGAGCGCGCCGACAAGCTCACCCTGGCGCGCGCGCTGGTGCGCGAGATCGCGCAGCGCCTGCCCCCCCGCATCGCACCCCGATCCTCCGCATGACCGTCATCGACGTGAAGGTGCTCGACCCGCGCATGGCCGAGCGCTTCGACGAACTGCGCCCCGCCTACGCGACGCCGGGCAGCGCCGGGCTCGACCTGCGCGCCTGCATCGACTCGCCGCTGCTGCTCGAGCCCGGCCAGACGCAGCTCATACCGACCGGGCTGGCCCTGCACATCGGCGACCCCGGGCTGGCCGCGATGATCCTGCCGCGCTCGGGGCTCGGCCACAAGCACGGCATCGTGCTCGGCAACCTGGTCGGGCTGATCGACAGCGACTACCAGGGGCCGCTGATGGTCTCGTGCTGGAACCGCGGCGTCGCGACGTTCACGGTGCAGCCGATGGAGCGCATCGCGCAGCTCGTGATCGTGCCGGTGGTGCAGGCGAGCTTCCGGCGCGTCGACGACTTCGCGGCCTCGTCGCGCGGCGAGGACGGCTTCGGCTCGACCGGCCAGCGCTGAGCGCTCGCTCAGTGCATGCGGCTGCCCGGCGGCGCGGTGTTGAGCACCGTGAACACCGGCTCGCCGACGCTGCGCGCCTCGATCTCGTCGTCCGTCGCCTCGCGCACGTCGCGCACCTTCAGGTGCAGCCGCAGCGCGATGCCGGCCAGCGGGTGATTGCCGTCGAGCACAACGTGCGACGGGTAGACCTCGGTGACGGTGTAGATCGCGTCGGCGGGCATGCCCTGCGTCGCGGAGCCCTCCGGCAGGCCGTCGAACTGCATGCCCGGCTCGAGCTCGGTGGGGAACAGCGAGCGCTGCTCGAAGCACACGAGCCCGGGGTCGTAGTCGCCGAAGGCGTGCTCGGGCTCGAGATGCAGGCTCGCCTCGAAGCCGACGTCCTGGCCGGCGATGGCCTCCTCGACCTTCGCGAGCAGGTCGTCGCCGCCGAAGAAGAACTCGGTCGGCTCGGTCAGTTCGTCGATCAGGTGGCCTTGCGTGTCTTCGAGGCGCCAGGTCAGGCTGACCACGCACGGTGAGGCGATGGACATGCGAAAGATGATCGCACAATCACCCCACCGTTTCGACCACGATGAACGTGCACGCCACGACCGGCCCGATCGACATCGACGCACCGCTCGCGCTGCTGGGCGGCATGAGTCCGCGGCGCTTCATGCGCACGCACTGGCAGAAGCGGCCGCTGCTCGTGCGCGCCGCCTTCGACGCGCCGCCGCCGGTGACGCGCGCGCAGCTGTTCGCGCTGGCCGCGCGCGACGACGTCGAGTCGCGCCTCGTGGTGCAGGGCGCGCGCGGCGCGTGGAGCCTGCGGCGCGGCCCGCTGCCGCGTCGCGCGCTGCCGCCGCTCGCGCAGCGCGGCTGGACCCTGCTGGTGCAGGGCCTCGACCTGCACGTGGCGGCCGCGCACGAGCTGCTCGCGCGCTTTCGCTTCGTGCCCGATGCGCGGCTCGACGACCTGATGGTCTCGTACGCCACCGACGGCGGCGGCGTCGGGCCGCACTTCGACTCGTACGACGTGTTCCTGTTGCAGGTCCACGGTGTGCGCCGCTGGCGCGTCGGGCGGCTCGCCGATCCGGCCCTGCGCGACGACGTGCCGCTGAAGATCCTGTCGCACTTCGTGCCCGAGCAGCAGTGGCGGCTCGCGCCCGGCGACCTGCTGTACCTGCCGCCGCGCTGGGCGCACGACGGCATCGCCGAGGGCGAGTGCATGACCTGCTCGGTGGGCTTTCGCGCGCCGGGCCGCGGCGAACTCGCGCGCGAGTTGACGGCGCGCATGGCCGATCAGGTCGAAGAGGCCGGGCCGCTGTACCGCGACCCGTCGCAGGCGGCCGTCGGGAATCCGGCGCGCCTGCCCGAGGCGCTGGCGGCGTTCGCGGCCGAGGCGGTCCGGCGCCTGGCCGACGATCGCGGTGCGCGCGCGCGCGCACTCGGCGAATACCTGAGCGAGCCCAAGCCGAACGTGTGGTTCGACGGCGGCGCGGCCGTGCCGCCGGGCTGCGGCGTGACGCTCGACGCGCGCACCCGCATGCTGTACGACGATCGCCACCTGTTCGTGAACGGCGAGGCGTATCGTGCGGCAGGTCGCGATGCGCGCCTGATGCGATCGCTGGCCGACGCGCGACGGCTCGACGCGCGCGGGGTCGCGGCGCTCGGCGGCGACGCGCGTGCGCTGCTCGACCGCTGGGCCGAGGCGGGATGGCTGCACGCGGCGTGCGATTCAGGGCACGATGCGGGTTGCGAACCACTCGACGCCCGCGGGCACGACGAGCGAGGGACACGATGAACGACGACACGCCACGCCATCGCATCCTGACGACACGACTGGAGTTCCTCGACGCGCTGCGCGAGGGTTTCGCGGAGATCGCGGCCGCGGGTTGTCGCGAGGTCTGGATCGCCGACACCGACTTCGCCGACTGGCCGATCGGCGAACGCGCGGTGGTCGACAGCCTCACGGCGTGGGCGATGGCGCACCGCAAGCTCACGATGCTCGCGCAGACCTACGACGCCGTCCTGCGTCGTCATGCGCGCTTCGTCGAGTGGCGGCGGCAGTGGTCGCACGTGATCGAGTGCCGCCAGCTCGAGGAACTCGAGCCCGGCGAGATGCCGACCCTGCTGCTGGCCCCCGGCGTGGTGACGGTGCGCCTGTTCGATCGCGAGCACGTGCGCGGCAGCGTCTCGCACGATCCGGCCGATGCGATCCGCGCGCGCGAACTCGTTGACGCGATTTCGCAACGATCGAGCGAGGCCTTTCCCGCGACCACCCTGGGGCTCTAGGGAATCCCCTAGTGAACGCTATACTCGCGGGCTAGGCAAAGGAGGCGCGCAGGCGCCCCTTGTCTTTCCTGGGCCGGGCTCTTTGCGTCCCCCGGGCGTGCCCGAATCACCGGTATTCGATCGATCCAACCTCTGAGGAAACCATGAAAAAGTCGCTCCTGATGGCGTCCCTGATCGCTGCTGTGGCTCTGGCCGCCTGCGGCAAGAAGGAAGCCGCCGCTCCCGCGCCGGCTCCGGCTCCGGCCGCCGCCCCCGCGCCGGCTCCGGTCGCTGAGGCTGCCTCGGCTGCCGCTTCGGCGGCCGCCGGCGCTGCCGACGCCGCTGCCCAAGCCGCCGCGAGCGCCGCGTCGGCCGCCGCCGGTGCCGCTGCCGACGCTGCGTCGGCCGCCGCCGCTGCCGTCAAGGACGCTGCCAAGAAGTAATCCTTCTTCGGCAAGCGTTACTGCGCGTGAGAAGGCCGCCCTCGGGCGGCCTTCGTCTTTGTGGTCGGCTGTGCGGCACGCGGCTCAGCGCCAGCCGAGACCCAGCAACGGGTCGGCCACGGCGATCTCGTCGTCGCGGCAGCCCAGCACGGCGGCCAGCGCGGCCTGCGCCAGTGCCG
>Ga0073934_10010292_pt1 | contig 11664 bp, 10 predicted proteins | sample LarsenN4metaG_FD_76834 | JGI IMG/M metagenome (GOLD analysis project Ga0073934, IMG submission 76834) | Hot spring sediment bacterial and archeal communities from British Columbia, Canada, to study Microbial Dark Matter (Phase II) - Larsen... ... | reverse complement strand
GCATTATCCAGGGCAATCGAAGCCAGCGCAGCGAACCGACTCAAGAGCGCGACCTCATCGCTTCCGAAGGTCCGGCCCTCCTCCAGGTGGCACAACCCTATGACGCCCACCACCTCCGAGCCCAATTTAAGCGGCACCCCAATGGTTGCATGGAAAGCACTGAAGTTAGGGTCTGGCATACGACCCGGCCAGGTGCAATAATCCTCCACGGCCAGGGGTTGCCCGGTCTGCCAGACCTTCCCGGAGACCCCCTGGCCGGGTTTCAGTCGGTAGCCCACATGCGGGCCGTAAGCCCCCACTCCCACTTTCATCATCATCTCCGCCGCTCCCGCCTCCTTAAGATAGATGAACCCATGCAGTGTGCCGACCAGGGCGCCGGCGCGCAGGACCATGGCTTCGAGCAGGTTATCTATCTCCAGCCGGTTCATCAACGCCAGGGTGGTGTCATGGAGGGCATTCAAGTATTCGTTTTGTCGTCGTAGCTTCTCCTCAACCCGCTCCCGTTCGGCGATTTCAGCCTGCAAAGCCTGGTTCGCCTGTGCGAGCTCTGCAGTCCGTTCCCGAACGCGGATTTCTAACTCGTTATACGCCCTTTGCAGGGCCTCTTCCGTCCGTTTCTGATCGGTGATGTCGCTGTTAATCTCGAGGTGTGCTACTGGCCGGCCCTGTTTGTCCAGTTGTAACGCCCAGCGGCTTGCTACGACAAGGCGGGTCCCATCTCGCCGGGTATGCCCCAGCTCGCCTTCCCACTTTCCTGTACGAATGAGTTCCGCTTCGATATCTTCAATCGGCTTTGGAAATCTGGTTTGCAGAAGCGTATAGGAGCTCTTTCCTAGAGCCTCCTCTTTGGTCCAACCGTACATTTTCTCCGCGCCCTGGTTCCAGAAGAGGATCGTGTTGGTTTTCAGGGCACGTACCAGAATGGCATCGTGGGCGAGGTCAAGGAGCCGGGCCTGCTCTTGGAGCGTTTCGGTCTGTTTTTCGAGCTCCGCCGTCCGCTCTCGAATCCGTATTTCCAGCCCCTCACGGGCTTTTTGTAAAGCTTCCTCTGCTTGCTTGCGCTCGGTGATATCCCGGAAGGTCAAAACCACCCCAAGGATTTTGCCTTCTGCATCTCGGATCGGCGCACTGCTGTCCTCGATGGGAATTACTTGCCCACTTTTTGTGACAAGCAGCCTAGGGTTGGCCGGCCCGAGGATGGCGCCTTCCCATAGCACCCGCTTAACCGGGCTTTCTGCCGGCGTACGGGTCCCCTCGTTGATAATGTTGAAGACCTCCTCCAACCCTCGTCCTACGGCTTCTTGCCGGGCCCATCCCGTCAGAGACTCCGCCACGGGGTTCATAAAATGGATCCGTCCCTCCGTATCCGTGGTGATCACCCCATCCCCAATGCTGGACAGGGTCACTTCGACCCTCAGGCGCTGCTGTTGTTCTGACGCTTCGGCGCGCCTGCGGGCCGCGGTCAGCCAGCTAACCCATCCTGCCATGAGAAGGAACAGAACCCATCGTACCAGATCGTTGAGATCGGTAGAGAACGCGTAATACGGCGCCGTAAAGAAGTAGTTGACGATAAAACCGGACAGCACAGTGCTCAGGAGGGCCGGGCCGAGACCTCCATACGAAGCGCTGACCACGATGGCCGTAAAAAAAAGGAAAAAAGTGCTCGGCTCGAGTAACGGCCAGGACCATCTTGTGAAGATCAGGGCAAGTACCACAACAAATAACGCCATCCCGTAACGCAGCCAGAGGGACCGCTTCATCTTTAACATGTTACCTACCTCCTTATCCATAAACACATCCAAGATCGATTTTAATCCGTATCTTACAGAGGAGGATCCAGAAAAAGGATCTTGACGCTCTCAAACTCAGGCCGTTATATAAACTCGAAGAGCGATCGGTAACCGATCTGCTCTGGGTCGCCAAAAATCGATCAACTCCTGAATATAACCTGTAAGTCTTATAATCCATCTTTCTGAGGGGATATCGAATTCCCTCGAAGGGTTTCATCTTGAGAGGAGGGATTAGAGTTATGAAAAAAGTATTTGTTATCGCTGCGTTAGTTGTAGTCTGCTCCTTGGGTTTTGTAACTGTTTCTCAAGCTTTTGAATGTCCGAAGGCGATGGAAATGGCTCAAGAGAGCTTAAAAAAGGCGGAGGAAGCGGCGGCAGGCGCGGCTGCGAGCGTTAAGGATCAAGTCAATAAAGATATAACTGCCGCAAAAGAATCCCTTAAAAAAGGGGAAGATCTTCACAAAACCGCGAAGGGCCTCCAGGATCACGCTTCTTCTGTTAAGGCTCTCTATGAATCCATAGGGGCTTCTAAGGAAGCTTATTATCTGGCGACCAAGGTGAAATAATTGACGCAAGGGTCTAGAGACAGGGGGGCGCGGCGGCAGGAAGGAGGTCGCCGTGTCCCCGTGTCGTCAGCCGTTACGGCTACGCCCCGCCCCTCAAGGCCTCAACATCTTCCACATGCTTGGGTACTTTAGCCGTAAGGACCTCATGGCCGTTCGGGGTAACCAGGACGTCGTCTTCAATTCGGACGCCGATATTCCAGTACTTAGGATCTATCCCTTCCATCCCTGGAGCGATATAGATGCCGGGTTCCACGGTCAGTACCATCCCAGGCTCAAGGACCCGCCAGGTTCCCTGGATCTTATACTTCCCCACGTCGTGGACATCCATCCCCAGCCAGTGGCTCGTCCGATGCATAAAAAAGGGGCGATAGGCTTCGTTGGAGATCAGGTCCTTGACCTGGCCTTTGAGAAAGCCGAGGTCCACAAGTCCTTCGGTGATGACTTCAACGGCACGGTGATGGACGTCCTGAAAGCTGACCCCGGGCTTCACCGCATCGATAGCTTCCAGCTGGGCCCGCAGGACCACCTCATAGATTTGTCTCTGATCAGGGGAAAATCTCCTGCCGACCGGGAACGTTCGGGTGATATCCCCGGTGTAGTAACCGTACTCCGCACCGGCATCGATAAGCAGTAATTCCCCTTCTTCCATCCGACGGGTATTCCGTTCATAATGGAGGGTCGTCGTGTTAGGTCCGGAGCCTACAATGGAAGGGTATCCGTTTCGGGGGGAACCCCTTTTGCGGAAAATATATTCCACCAGGGCCTCAATTTCATATTCGTAGAGCCCTCCTCGGGCGGCTTTCATGGCTTCAAGGTGGCCTTCACACGAAATCTCCGTAGCCTGGCGCAGGAAGAGGAGATCTTCTTCTTTTTTAAAAAGCCGCATCTCATGGAGGATTTCCCGCGCATCGATGAGCATATAGGGTCCTGACAGGCCGGTCCGGGAACTGGTGCGGTAGCGTTGAACCAAGTCAAGAATTTTGTGATCCAGCTCTCTATCCTTTCCAAGGCTGTAGTAAATCTTATCTACCTGGTCTAAGTACTTGGGGAGCATTTCATCCAGTTGGGAGAGGGTATAGGCCATATGGGCCCCATATTCCTGCATGGCCCCCTCCGTCCCGGCCCGTTTTCCGGTCCAGGTCTCTTTTTCCTTATCCCGGGGACGCACAAACATCACAAATTGATGCTCCGGATGCTGAGGAGCCAGAAGACACAGGGATTCGGGCTCTTCAAACCCTGTCAAATAGTAAAAGTCGCTGTCCTGGCGATATTCATAATCCACGTCGTGGTTGCGATTGGCAATGGGGGCGCTTTTAAAGATCGCAACCCCTCCCTCCATCTTTTCCATAAATTGAGCTCGTCTGGTTTGAAACATACCCCAATTCCCCTTTCAAAAGAGTAACTTTTTCTTGTCGATTTTAAAATCTTCATAGGCAAGAAGGGTCTGAAGGAGGAAAGGCTGCATGGGCACTTCGACCAGCTGGCCCTTAGCCCCTTCTTCGCAAAGCTTCTTGCCGCGCAAGGCCTCTTTATAGGTATCTAAAAACTCCGTAATCAGCGGCGCATGATTACGCACAACCCTTAATTTATATTCCTCCTCTTCCTTCATTCGGATTCTTCTCTCTACGTCTTCCTCATCAAATTCCATGGGCATAACTCCATCCCTCCTCTAAAAAGTAACAAGCCGTAGGCAGGGTCCAGGCAATGGACAGTAGGTCAACCAGCGGACAGTAAACGGGGGGCCATAGACAGCAGAGAGTAAAACCCTGGCTTTGACTTTCTACCTGCTCCCTCCTGCGCTTTGCCCTCTGCGCTCTGCTCCCTGCCCGCTACCTAAGGCGTATCTTCCAAATCCTCCTTCTCCAGAGACTCGTTCAGAGTGGTGTTCCGGTTAAAATTTCCCAACTCCATCATAAAACTTTCTTTACGACTCTCCAGGATATTTAATTCCAAATCTCCCAACAGCTTTTTTATCAAATTAAGCTGCATCTTCCACCGCTCCAAGATCTCTTTGGTGGCGGCAATATTGTTCTCCAGCGTGGTCAATCTGCCTTCGATCTCAACCATCTCTTCGTAAGGTATGGGCTCATCTTTGAACAAACTCATAAAGGCATCACTGCTCCTTTTAAATAAACTAAAAATGGTGATATATCGTCCCCCTCCCTCAATGATCTGTTGGGTCTTTCTCATCCCTGCGGTGACAGCTAGCACCATAAATAGTATTAGAATAACTGTTAGAAGTGCTAAAATAAACCCTAGCAAGTCAGTATTCCGATCAAGGAAAGGCCTTGCTTCGAAGACCTTCTTTATCAAGTTAGTACCCATTCGCCCACGGTATCGTGCAGGATTTATCGTCGTGAGAAACAACTGTAACGAAACCTTTTATTTCTTCGCACTTCTATTTGAGCGAATCGGTATAACGATAAGTGAAAACCTGGCTTCAAACTTATACTATGAATGTCTTTCTATAAAAGTCAAGAGAACTTAGCGCCCCCTAAACTATTTTTTCGAGAAACGGGATCGGCGCCTTCTTCGGGAAAAAATAATTGACGAGAAATTTATGTACTTTTATTATTAAACTGAGTCGTATCCACGGGGGGCTTTTGAGAAAATTATCTTGACATCCCTGTACCAAACACCGTATCATTGTCCTTTTAAAGGCGTATAAGTGGCCTTAATGATAGGGCTAAGGTTTTAAATCTGATCTTCGATTTTATTATGAAATCAGATTTATTATGAAATCAGACGAAGAGATGGATAATCTCTGACTAACCGAAGACGTTATGAGTCGGAAAGTTATGGCCATGGTCCTGGCCGGGGGGACTGTCCCAGCGTTACGTATTTTAGCGGAGAGGCGGGCGAAAGCCGCGATCCCCTTTGGAGGGATTTACCGTATTATCGATTTTGCCTTAAGCAATTTGATGAATTCTCGGATCAATTTGGTAGGTATTCTGACCCAGTATAATCCCAGCTCTTTGATCGGTCATGTAGGGATCGGCACCCCCTGGGACTTTGTGGGGAGAACCCGCTACGCCAAGATCCTATCCCCTTATAAAGGGGTAAAAGATTCGGATTGGTACCGAGGAACGGCGGATGCCGTTTATCAGAACAGAAATTTTATTGAAGACCATAACCCGGATTACGTATTGGTTTTATCGGCTGAGCATATTTATGCGATGGATTACTCTCCCGTCATAGAACTGCATATCGACAAAAAGGCGGATTGTACCATCGTTTGTAAAAAACTTCCGGTTCCAGATCCTTCCCGATTCGGAATCCTGGACCTCGACGAGGACAGGAAAGTCCTCCGTTATGAAGAGAAGCCCCAGACCCCTCAGGGGGCATATTATTCCTTGGGGATTTACGTATTTAACACCGATTTTCTCTTAGATAAGCTCCAAGAGGATGCGGAGCAGGCTAATTCCCTCCATAGTTTTGCTTACGATGTTATCCCAAACCTTGTTCAGAGCTACCACGTCTATGCGTATATATTTGATGGGGTTTGGGAGTACTGTGGTTCCATTGCGGAGTACTGGAGGGCTAACATGAATCTTCTCAAAGAGAGGCCGGAGATCGATCTATGGAACTGGCCTGTGAGGACCAATCTAGAGGATGGGAATATCGGGGATCGCCCACCGGCCCGGTTCGATCCCTCGGCGGAAATTGTGAATTCCTTGATCTCCCCGGGCTGTTTGATCCAAGGCAAGGTGGAACGAAGCATCCTCTCTCCGGGGGTTACGGTGGAAAAAGGAGCTGTAGTGCGCGATTCGGTAGTCATGCACAATACCCAGATTGAGGCCAATGCCCGGGTCGATAAGGCGATCCTTGATAAGGATGTCTGGATTCAGGCCAATACCTTGATAGGAACCGAAGACCTCGGGACCGCTGACTTCCCCTACCCTGCCTACTTTACTTCAGGCGTCACGGTTCTGGGCAAAAGCGTGAAAATCGGAGAAGGTATCCGGATAGGTAGAAATTGTTTCATCTACCCGGGTATCACGATTTCAAAACCGGAGTATTCTGAGATCCCCTCTGGAAGCAGTGTAGAATGAAGATGTCCCACCAGTCCATGGCCTTCTTGAGACCTGTAACCAGTCTCTGGAACCTCTAGTCTCTGGCCTCAAAGAGGTATTCGATGCCAGGCGTCAGATGGCAGGTAGCCGGAAGTTTATGGACCCTAAACGCATAATGGAAGCAACCCTAGACCTGGACACACTACTTATCCTCATCATGAATAAAATAACCGAGTCCATGGAAGCGGAACGGAGCACCTTGTTTCTCTACGATGAGGAGAGGAAGGAACTCTGGTCTAAGATCGCTCAAGAGTCTGAGATCAAGGAAATCCGACTTAAGCTGGGTGAGGGAATTGCCGGCTCTGTGATGAAAACGGGGCAAACGCTCAATATTATAGACGCCTATCAAGATCCCCGGTTTAACAACGCCTTCGATGAGAAGACCGGATACTTTACCAAAACCATTTTCTGTAAACCGATGGTCAACACCTATGGCCAGAGGATTGGAGTCATTGAGGTTTTAAACAAGAAAAGTGGAACTTTTACGGAACAGGATGAGAAACTCTTGGATGCTCTGTGCTCCCAAGCCGCCATAACCATAGAAAATGCCCAGCTGTATCAGTATCTCAAAGCAAAAAACCTGGCCTTGATCCAGGCCCAAAAGCAACTTGAGGAGAAAATCCATGAGCTGGACGTCCTGTACAGTATTGAGAAGGAGATCAGCGCATCCTGGGACTTAGATACGCTCCTGGACAGGATCCTTCTTAAAACGACGGAGGATTTAAACGCGGAAGCTGGATCCATCCTGCTGATAGAGGAAAAAACGAACTTACTTTATTTTAAGAGCGTCACCGGCGAAAAAGCCGAGGAGCTCCGAAAAGTCAAGTTGAAGGTGGGAGAAGGCATTGTAGGATGGGTCGCCTCTACAAAAACACCCCTTATCGTCAACGATGTGAGCCAGGATCCGAGATTTGCGGAACGTATCTCTGCTAAAATTCAGTTTCCTACCCAGTCCATCCTCTGCGTTCCCCTGGTTGTAAATGACCAGGTGTTGGGGGCTCTAGAGCTCATTAATAAAAAAGACAAGGAGACTTTATTTACAGAAGATGACCTCCGACTTCTGATGATCATCGGCAATCAGGTCGCCAGAGCTATTGACGCGCACAGGCTTAGAGAGAAAGAAGCCAAAGCCGAGAGGATGGCTATGGTGGGGCAAATGGTCAGCGGCATTATCCATGACCTGAAGAACCCCATCTCCAGCATCATTGGCTTTGTTGAATTGATCAGCCTGGATAAGACTACTGGCGAAAATCGAAAAAAATTCTGTAAAATCATCCTCCGAGAGATTAACTCTTTGACCAACATGATTCAGGAAATTTTAAACTTCGCCAAGGGAGAAACGAACCTTTTACTCAGAAAGTATTATTTGTCAGATATTGTGGAGGATGTCCTGGATCTGACTCGGAAGGATTTTGAAGGCAAGCAGATCGAACTGAAGCTGGACTTGAAATACAAGGGAAACGTGTTTGTAGATGAGTCTAAGATGAAACGGGTTTTTTATAATATTATACGTAATGCCATCGAGGCGATGCCGAACGGCGGGGTTTTTACCATTTCCTCTTACACAACGGATACGCACATCGTTATCCAACTATCCGATACCGGGGTTGGGATCCCGGAGGAGATCCGGGACCAACTTTTTGATTCTTTTGTAACCAAGGGGAAAGAGCAGGGAACCGGTTTGGGGCTAGCCATGGTCAAAAGAATCATCGACGAACATAAGGGGGAAATTGAAGTGGAGTCAGAGACCGGAAAGGGAACGACCTTCCGGATTAAGCTGAACCAAGTATGAGAGTCTGGGGTTCGTGGAGGTAGAGGCGATCTGGCAGATCGCCTCTACGACGGACGACGGACAACGACGAATGGATAAAGCATACTTTGAAGAGGCAGTTAAGGTAACTCAGGACTTAGTTAAAATTCCCAGTGTAAATCCGACGATCGGGGAGAAAGAGATCAGCCACTATGTGGAACGGTATATGAAGGAAGCGGGGGTTGAGGTTGTGAGGAAGAACGTACTTCCGGACCGGGATAATATCATCGGGCGCCTTCGAGGAAGTGGACAAAGGCCGCCTCTGGCGATCGTCGCGCATATGGATACGGTTCCACTCGGCGAAGGTTGGACAAAGCCTCCTTTTGACGCTCTGATAGAGGACGGCAGGATTTATGGCCGAGGTGCGGCGGATATGAAGAGCGGCCTGGCAGCCAGCTTAGTAACCCTCAAGTATCTGGCTCAGAATCGGAAGCAGTTAAAGGGGGATTTTCTTCTCTGCGCGACCATCGATGAGGAATCTATGATGCAAGGGGCTGCAGATTTGGTCGATGCCGGGATCGTGGGCAACGATGCGACGCTGATCGCTACCGAACCCAGCCATCTTCAAATGGTCGTAGCCCATAAAGGCGTGGCCTGGTTTGAGATCAAAACCTATGGAAAAAACGCCCATGCGGGAACCCCCTACCGGGGAGCCGATGCTATTCACGCCATGGCCCTTATCTTGATCAAGATTAAACAGAAGATTGAAGAGCTAGGGATTGAGGATCCTCTGGTAGGAAGGACGTACGTCTCCATCGGAAAAATACAGGGCGGGGAAAAAACCAACGTCGTCTCCGGGAACTGCCGTGCCGAGATCGATCTTCGCTATCCACCTCCCCTCACTCCAGAATCTGTAACGGCCCTGATTCAGGAAATTGCGCGGACGGGCGGTCAGGAAGTGGCCGGCACCCGAGGAGAAGCGCTGATCATGATCCCACCTCGACCTTCTTTGAGAATAGATCCCCAAGCCAGGATCCTCACAGATATGCGAAAAGCTTACCGGGAGATTATGGGGAGTGAAATTAAGGAAATTGGAGTCCCCTATTACACAGATGTCGGCACCATTTCGGTCAAAACTGGAAATAAGAAATGCCTAGTGTTTGGACCCGGCAACATCGAACAAGCCCACGGACCCGATGAGTACGTGGAAATCGATCAGATCGGGAAGGCAACCCACATCCTGGCTCGAACGGTTGAGCTTCACTTGGCGGAATAGACCAAGGAACTTTAATAGCTAACCGAAATCCTACTCAAAATGGCTTAGTAAGGCTTGGGAAGGTTGGAAGGTTGAAGGTTGGAAGGTTGAAGGTTGAAGGTTAACCTTCCAACCTTCCAACCTTCAACCTATTGGTTGTGCCATCTCTCTAACGGGCTCAAATCTTACGATCCGATCTAGCCGAAAATTTCGAGTTTCCTGACGGAGGTGGCAGTAGCCCTTCAGATAGAAGTGCTCTCCGTATCTGAGGAAAAAATAAGGGTCCACCCATCGTCCCACCCGCCCCTTCTCCTTAGTAGATTTATATTCAATAAAAACCGGGCGTTGTTCCCGGGCGGCGTTTCGAAGTTCTTCGACCAGCTCTAGGGAGTATCGCCCGGATAAGAGAAAGCTCTGTAAGGGAAACCGATAGAAGGGGCCATGATATTTAATCAGTCCGTTTAAGGTCGTGATCCCTTTCTCCTGGAGCTTATCGAGAAATATCCTGAACAGATCCTTTGTGACCAGCGCATCGCTTAATCCTCGGTGGGCATGGAGGTACACGATGTTAAACCTTTCTCGTAATTCATCCAGGTTATGATGGTTGTATTGGGAGTAAAGGACCCTGGATAGGGTGAGGGTATCGATGACCAGGTTATCCTCGGGGGGGATTACATTTTCCTTCTCAAAGGCAAGCGCCAGAAAGCTCAGATCGTAAGGCGCGTTATGGGCTACGAGGACAGTATCTTTGATAAATTCCACGAACCCCGGGAGGACTTCCTTCAAGGGGGGCGCCTTAGCGACCATCTCATTGGTGATATGGGTAAGCGCCGCCACTTTGGGAGAGATAAAGCAACGGGGATTGACCAGCTGATCAAACGTTCCCAAAACCTCGCCGTCTTTGATTTTTACGGCGCCGATCTCACAAATTTGATCCCCCGGGAAGGGCTTTAGCCCCGTGGTCTCCAGGTCAAAAATTACAAACGTTATGTCTTTAAGGGCGCTCGAGAGTTCCACAAGTATAATATAGAGCTAACCCTCTTAAATTTCTATTGACTTCTCGTTCCCCGTCCATAAAAATGCTTTTCATCGTTGGTCGAGATTTCCAGACTTTTGCAACGAATGGCCTTTTAAACAGGAGCTGATTATGGGGAAATTAACCCTTGTTATTGGTAACAAAAACTATTCTTCTTGGTCGTTGCGGCCCTGGGTTTTGATGAAACAAGCCCGTCTAACCTTTGATGAGATCCTCATTCCGATACATAGAGCGGATACGCAGAGTGCCATTCTGCGTTACTCCCCGGCCGGTAGGGTGCCGGTGTTGCTGGATGGGGATATTACCGTGTGGGAATCGATAGCTATTTGTGAATATCTTGCGGAGCGATTCCCTTCAGCCCGGATGTGGCCGGAGGATGTGGCGGCGCGCGCTCTCGCCCGTGCGATCAGTGCCGAGATGCATGCCGGATTTCAGACCCTGCGCCAATCCATGCCGATGAACTGTCGGGGTCGGTTTCCTGGCAAAGGTTTAAAGCCGGGGGTGCAGGAAGATATTGATCGTATTACCGGCATCTGGCGCGACTGCCGGCAGCGCTATGGGGGCGAGGGCGATATGCTCTTTGGCCACTTTACCATTGCGGACGCTATGTTCGCTCCCGTTGTATTGAGATTTATCACCTACGATGTGAAGCTGGATCCCGTCTCGAAGGCCTATGTAAAGGCCATAGAGTCCTTGCCTGCAATACAGGAATGGGTCGAGGCGGCCCGCGCTGAAGCTCTTACCATCCCTGAATTAGAAATTTACGCAACCCCCACCGAACCGTAGCTCAGGTCAGGGGAGCTCTGAAGAACCTAGGGAGGGGCCGTATACCGCTGTTCGATGGCCGCCTTGATAAGCCCACGGCTCTCCTTTGGAGAGATATCTTTCCGTTTCTCGATGTTCACCACTTCGATGGCGAGGTCCTCATCCCTGATCGCCTCTTGGAACCAGCGGGAGTAATCTCCCCGGCGAAGGTGATACATCCAGGTGGCATCATCGATGCCTTCTGCCAGTTGAAGGAAGATCGCGAGGTTCTGGGCCCGTAGATTCAGTTTTCCCTCCGGGCCTCGGAAGTAGAAGCTCTTGTCCGGGCCCAATTCCCCGGAGGCATATTTACGGAGATGCCGCCGACGTTCCGCGCGGGGAGGGACGCTTTGGAACCAAAAGGGATGGGCATGCGTTCGCCTTGACCAG
>Ga0073934_10010291_pt1 | contig 11668 bp, 11 predicted proteins | sample LarsenN4metaG_FD_76834 | JGI IMG/M metagenome (GOLD analysis project Ga0073934, IMG submission 76834) | Hot spring sediment bacterial and archeal communities from British Columbia, Canada, to study Microbial Dark Matter (Phase II) - Larsen... ... | reverse complement strand
CGCCGGCTGGGTTATTCGGTGGGCGACCCGCTCGATCTCGTCATCTTGACCACTCCGGCCAACCGCGCGGCGCTGGAGAAGCTGGAGTGGAGCGGCGCGCGCGGCGTGACCTTCCTCACGCCGTTCGAGGCCGGCGCCATGCTGGGGCTCGGTTCGATCGGCCCCGAGGACCAGGCCTATTGCGATGTGCTGCATGCCGCGTGGTTCGCCAACAAGCGCAAGCCGAACCTCAAATTGACGCGTTCGGTCGCCATGGGCGACATCCGCGATGACTTGCGCGAACTGGCCTACGTTGCGGCGCCCTATGCAGCGGGCGTAGCGGCGGCGACGGTCCTGACGTGGAGCGTGTTCACGACCATCGATTACTTCAAGGCCAGCGGCGAACGCGAGACGTTGCAGTCACAGTTAGCATCCCTGAGGGCGTCGCTCAGCCAGCAGCAAGCGGCTGTGACAGCGTTGCCCTATGACGCCGGGCGCATGCGTAACGTGTTTGACGTCGAGGCATCGATGGATCGCAGCAAACTGGATTTGATCCCGCTGTTTACGAAGATCGCAGATGCGCTCCAGAACGACGCCGTGGTGCTGAATCTGAAGTACGGTGATGCGGCCACGCCTGGCCAGGCCCAGGTTACAGCAGGTGCGGTACAGACGGAGACCTATGCCATCTCGCTGCGTATGCGCTTGTCAAACCTTATCACCACTGCTGACGAGGCGGTCCAGGCCTCGCGGCGCCTCGAACAGCGCCTAGCCGACAGCTTCGGGCAAGGATTCATGGTCCGATTGACAAAGGAGCCCGTTGCTGCCCAGGCATCAGAGGCGCTCACCGGTGGTCTGTTCGGTAGTGGCGCAACCACCGAGGTGGCGGCCGGGCGTACGACACGCAGCGATGAGCCGTTCTACATCGAGTTCGTGATCTCGAGCGGAGGGCAGGCGAAATGAAAAAGCCGGAATTGAAGCTGCCCGACCTAAAACTTCCAGACTGGCCTAAACCTGTTGCTATTTCCGTTACCGTCATAGCCGCGTCGGTACTGGCGCTCTTGCTGCTGGCTCCCACCTTGGGGGCGGCGCGCAACGACGCCCAGAGCGACGTTCTTCGCCTCCGCAGCGAATTGACACAGGCCCAGCAGAACCTGCGCCAAGCGAAGGACGACTATGATTTCGTCGTTGCCAATCGACAGCGTTTTGAGTCGCTTATGAAAAGCGACAAGCTGATACCGCACACGCGTCGTACTGCCATTCGGCAGATGCAGGCGCTGGCGCTAGAATTTGACATCACGGCGCTTAATTATAGTTTTCAGGCGGTTGCCGGATTAGCGCCGGAAGCGGCTTTGACGCAGCCGCAGAGCGGCCTTTACCGTGTTAACGTTGAAAGCGTAGAGTTAACAATCGGGGCCCCGCTCGACCAAAGCGTGTATATGTTTATGGCAGAGATCCACGAGAATTTTCCCGGCTCGATGGTGATTTCTGAACTCGAATTGGAACGTGCGCAGACGATTAGTCAGGAAGCGTTGACAAAGGTAAGCCGCGGCGAAGACTCGGGCCTCGTCAAGGGCAAGATCAAATACACATGGCGCACGGCCCAGCAGAACAAGCAGGACGAGAAGAAATGAACGGCTTGGCCTCCTTGCTCGGGCTCGTGGGCGTTGTCGGCGGCGCGCTGATCGCCGCGCCCGTCGCCGCGCAACCCGCCGTGCCCGCGCCGCCCGACGGCGCGACAGCGTCCGCCGATGCTGCTCCCGCCGCCAAAGAGCGCCGCCGCGTGCCGGATACCCTGATGTTCACCATCGACGAGTTCAACGACATCAAGGACCGCATGGCCGGTGGCGACATCACCGAACAGGCGCGGCAAGAGGCGATGACGGCTGAGTCGCTCTATCTCGGCTCGATCATGTACTACGGCCCCAAGGACTGGACGATCTGGATCAACGGCACGCCCATCGGCCCCGACCAGGATTTCCTGGCTTTCCAGGTCACCGGCATTTCGCCGCGCCATGTCGAGCTGTTGGTGCCCTTGAGCGTGCAGGGCATGCGCCCGGTGCGGCTCGAGCCCAACCAGACGTTCATCAGCGAGTCGGGCCTCATCGTCGAGGGTAAGTACCCTTGACCGACGGTTCCGTTGCGCCGCTCGCCGTCGAGAACGTCTCCACATCCTACGGCAAGCGGCGAATCCTCGATGGCATCTCCTTCTCGCTTGTGCCTGGCGAGTGCTTCGGGCTGATCGGGCTCAACGGCGTCGGCAAGACCACGCTGATCCGTTCCATCCTGGCGCTGCGCGCCGCTGCCGGCGTTATCACGTTCTTCGGCGAGCCCAATACACGGCCCAAGGCCCGCCGCCATCTCGTCTACCTGCCCGAGAAGTTCCAGCCTTCGCCGCAGCTCTACGGCTGGGAGTATCTCGGTATCCATCTCGACTATTTCGGCCAGCGCGTCGACAAGGACCGGGCCCGCGCGCTCGCCCGCGGTCTCGACCTCGAGCCCGAGGCCCTCGACCGTAAGATCCGCACCTACTCCAAGGGCATGGGCCAAAAGCTGGGTCTGGTCGGCACGCTGCTGGTCGACGCCCCACTGCTGATCCTCGACGAGCCCATGAGCGGGCTCGATCCGCGCGCCCGCGTCCTGCTCAAGGACAGGCTGATGGAGGCCAAGGCTGCCGGCCGCACCATCTTCTTCTCCTCGCACATTCTGGCCGACATCGAGGAGATCTGTGACCGCATCGGCATCCTGCATGCGGGCAAGATCATCTACCTCGGCCGCGCGGCGGATTTCGTCGCCGAGATGCAAGCACCCTCGCTCGAACGGGCGTTCCTCGCCGCGCTCGAGGCGCAGGAGCGCGCCGCCGCCTAACCCAGCGACAGCTTCGAGGTATCGACACTCTTCAGGCCGCCGCCGGCGCCGGTCGCGCCCACCTGGGCCTGCTTCAGCTTCAGCTTCAGGTCGCCGACATTGTCGGCCTCGGCCAGCGCGGTCTCCTCGGTGATGGTGCCCTCCTTCACCAGCTTCTGCAGGGCCTGATCGAAGGTCTGCATACCGATGTGGACGTTCTCCTCCATCATCTTCTTCAGTTCCTTGATCTCGCCTTTGCCGATCAGCTCCTTGATGTAGCCGGTGTTGAGCATGATCTCGATGGCGGCGGCGCGTCCGCCGCCGATCTTCGGGACCAGGCGCTGCGAGATGATGCCCCGCAGGTTGTTGGCTAGGCTGAGGAACACCTGGGTATGCATTTCCTGCGGGAAGAAGTTAACCACGCGCTCGATCGCCTGGTTGGCGTTGTTGGCGTGCAGCGTCGCCATGGCCAGGTGCCCGGTCTCGGAGATGTTCAGCGCGTGCTCCATCGTCTCCATGTCGCGGATTTCGCCGATCAGGATCAGGTCGGGGTGCTGGCGCAAGGTGTTTTTCAGCGCCGCGTTGAACGAATCGGTGTCCACGCCTACCTCGCGCTGCGTGACGATGCACTTCTTGTGCTCGTGCACGAACTCCACCGGGTCCTCGATAGTGATGATGTGACCAGGCGCGCTCTCGTTGCGGTGGCCGATCATTGCCGCCAGCGTGGTTGATTTGCCCGAGCCGGTGCCGCCGACGACGAAGATCAGGCCGCGCTTCTCCATCACCAGGTCGCCCATCAGCGGCGGCAGCTTCAACTCGGCCAGGGTCGGAATCTTGGTGCGGATGATGCGCGCCACCAGGCCCGGCATCTGGCGCTGGCGGAACAGGTTGAGACGGAAGCGCCCGACTCCGTCCAGCACGATCGCCATGTTGAACTCGCCAGTGCGCGCAAATTCGGCCTTCTGTTTCTCGTTCAGGAACGAGCCGATGATGCGCTCGATCTCCGCGGCCTTCAGCGGCGCCTCGCGCAGGTTGACGAAGCCCCTATCGCCGCGCCACACCGGCGCGGCATCGACGGTGACATACAGGTCCGAGCCGCCGGGCGCGGCCAGTTCCTTCAGCCAGCCCTGGAATTCTGCGTCGATCACGGTGGTGCTCCCCAACAGATGATAGCGCCGCGCTGTGACCGCGCGGTCGCCGGTTGCAGCCTAGAACAGCGAGCGCGACTTCTTGGGTTCGCCCGCCGCCGGTGCCGCTTGCGGCGCGGCCGCGGCCGCCGGCGCTGGCTTGGCCGCCCCGCCGCCCGCCGGCGGCGCGCCGATGTCGTCGCCGGCCAGGTTCTTCAGCATGTCGCCGGCCTCGGAGGCGTCGACCGTGCCCGACTCCACCAGCTTGCGGATGGAATCCTCCATCGTCTGCATGCCGTAGCGCTGGCCGACCTGGATCATCGAATAGATCTGCGGCACCTTGTTCTCGCGGATCAGGTTGCGTACCGCGTTGGTGCCGACCATGATCTCGTGCGCCGCGGCGCGTCCGCCGCCCTTGCGCTTCAGCAGCACCTGGCTGATCACCGCCTGCAGCGAGCCGGCCACCATGGCGCGTACCATCTCCTTGTCGCCGGCCGGGAACACGTCGATGATGCGGTCGACCGTCTTGGCGGCCGAACTGGTATGCAGCGTGCCCATCACTAGGTGGCCGGTTTCGGCCGCGGTCAGCGCCAGCGAGATCGTCTCGTGATCGCGCATCTCGCCCACCAGGATCACGTCGGGGTCCTCGCGCAGGGCCGACTTCAGCGCGCGTGCGAACGACTTGGTGTGCTTGCCCACCTCGCGGTGGTTGATCAGCGCACGTTTCTTCTTGTGCACGAACTCGACCGGGTCCTCGACCGTCAGGATGTGCAGGTCGCTGTTCTCGTTCATATAGTTGATCATTGCCGCCAGCGTGGTCGATTTGCCCGAGCCGGTCGGGCCCGTCACCAGTACCATGCCGCGCTCGATCGAGGCGAACTGCTTGAAGATTTCGGGCGCGTTGAGCTGCTCCAGAGACGGAATCTTGGTCGGAATTTCGCGGAAAGCGGCGGCCGAGCCGGTGGTGGTGGTGTAGGCATTGACGCGGAATCGCGATTCCTCGCCGAAGGCGATGGCGAAATCGATCTCCTTCTCGGCCTCGTACTCGGCGCGCTGCTCTTCGGTCATGATGTTGTAGATCATATTCTTGACCGTATCGGCGCTGAGGTCGCCGGTCTTGATCGGCCTTAGGCCGCCGTCGATGCGCACCATCGGCTCCTTGCCGGCGACCACGTGCAGGTCGGAAGCCTTGTTTTTCTGCGCGAACGCCAGCAGTTCCGTAATGTCCATCGCTTGTTCCTCCGCTGATCGGGGCACGGGGCGCAAGCTGCGCCGCGCGGCACTCGTGTTACATCATCGCCCTGAGGTAGCGCACCCGCTCGCGGATGCCGTCGACCGGCGTGTCGGTGATGACGGGGTTCTCGTCGAAAATGCGCAGGAACTCGCCATAGGCCATGATCGCGTCCTGGGTGCGCTTCAGCCGATCGGCCAGCACGCCGGCATTGAGGTGGTACATGGCCACGTGCGGCGCCTGTGCGATCGCCGCGCGCAGGTAGCCCAGCGCGCCGTCGTCGTCCCCCGCACCGCTGGTGACTTCGGCCAGGGCCGCCAGCACCTCGGGCCGCCGCACCCCGGCCTTGACCAGCTCTTCCAGCTGCACCTTGGCCTCGGCCGGCGGCAGCCCGGCCGACATCTGGATGACGCGGGCCAGCGCCGCTTCGTTGTCGGGCTCAACCACCAGCAGGCGGGCGTAGGTCTGGTGCGCCTCGCGCAGCCGGCCCAGCTTGTCGTACGCCATCGCCACGCCCAGCAGGGCCAGGCGGTCGGTGGCGTTCTGGTCGACCAGCGCCTGGTACTTGTCCAGCGCCTCGGTGTACTTGCCGGCGGCGAAGTCGCGCAGCGCCCGGTGATAGGGCGTGTCGGTGTTCTCGGCCGCCACCACGCTTAAGATCAGCTTGCGCGCATCCGTGTTCCAGAACGCCAGCACCTTCTCGCGGTATTCGGCGCGGCGCCCGTCGTCGGTCGAGTGATAGCGCTCCACCGCCTTGGGCCACGAGCCCTGCAGGCGATAGAGCGAGGCCAGGTACTGCGCGCCGTAGGCGACGTTGGCGGCCGGGTCGAAGGCCGTTTCGATATCGCGGAACGCGTTGGGGTGATAGCGCAGGTTGATCTGCATGCAGCCCACGTCGATCGAGCGCTGGCCCTCATCCAGCAGCTTGCGCACGGCCGCGACGGCCTCGTCCTTGCTGTCGAAGTAACGGCCCAGTCCGCCGACGTTGATGGTCCACGGCCAGGGCACCCGTTCGCCCTGGTCGAGCTCGCGCCCCGATTCGGTGAAGGCGATGGCGGTCAACAACCCCTGCGGAATGCGCATCGAGCGCTCGTAGATCTGCACGTAGCGCAAGCAGTCGCGGTTGTCCGTCTGGGCATGCGCCGCCCCTCCGCCCGCCACCGCAGCGCTCACGACCATCAGTCGTATGAGCGTACGTCGTGCTTTCACTGTCCAACCCATCATCACCCATCCCCGCCGGTGCCGCGCCAACTCTTGTTGTCGTCCCGTTTTAACTTGGATTGCCGCATGAACCCGCGCCGCAACTCAAGATCAGCGGCTGGAACGACTTGAAGCTGACGATGTCGTCAAAGTAGGCAGTGCTATTCGTGGAATTTGTCTGGCCCGTTGCGAAATTGATGTCGCCGTTGCCATTCTCGTGTTGACCCAAGCCTGTTGCTCCGGCGGCTTGACCATACTTATCAGCGCCAGTCGTGCCATCAACGGTCTCGCCAAATGAGCCATCGGAGCCATGGCTGACTAGAACATATGCAATGGCATTGTATCCAAGAGTGCCACCAGCAAGATTTTCCATGCCCAAAGTTGACGTGAATGTCGGAAAACTGCCGTCAGAATTACGTTGCACGTCGTTCGACGCATTCGTCAGAGTGGGGTCAACGCTATAAATCAATCGCCGGCCCCAACCATCGATTGCGTCGTTCTCTGCTATTCCCAATGTGACCCAAGGGACTAGTCCATTTCCGGCGCCAGTGCAGGCGCCGCCGCTGCCGCAAGCAGTTGTGTAATCAGCAGTGCCGTTATTCGTAATGCCTGTCGCTGAAGCACCTCGGGCAGCCGGGCACGGCAGGCAGCCGTTGGCGATGACATAGCCCAACAGGGCTGCCTCGACGGTGGCCATCTTCTGCTTGGTTTCGCTGATCTTGGCGCTTTGAATGACCGGCCCGACGGCGAGCAAGCCGCCGGAGATCAACAGCCCAATTACCACCAGGACGATGGCGATTTCGATCAGGGTGAAGCCGCGGCGCGAGTGCTGGACCAATGCGGTCAGGGCGGTTCGGCTGTCTGTCCCTAGCACTCGCGGCACTCCCCCACGCGAACGGCCCGGCCCTGGCATCCCTGCCGAACAGGCGTACCGCCCGCACCACACTGCAACGAGCGCGAGTGTGCGGCAGGACCGGCCCGCAGGCAAGCTAAAAAATCGTCACAGAACAAAGGGTTAGCCCCCGGTTGAGGGCCTTGAAAATCCATTGCTTTTTTGCTCCCAAGACGCAGGGTTGCTGGCCGCGATACCCGCCCGTTGCTGCCGCCGAGGATGACGCCCGCCGATGTGGCTCGATGTCGTCGATCTGCGCGATTTCTACACCACGCCCCTGGGCCGTCTGGTGCGCCGGCTCGTCGGCCGGCGCCTGCGCGAGATCTGGCCCGAGCTGCGCGGTCAGCGCGTCGTCGGCGTCGGCTTCGCCATCCCCTATCTGCCTCTGTTCCGCGACGAGGCCGAGCGCACGCTGGCGGTGATGCCGCCGGGGCAGGGGGTGGTGCGCTGGCCCGAGGACGGTCCCAATCTTGTCTGTCTGGCCGAGGAATTTACCTTGCCCTTGCCCGACCGTTCGGTCGATCGGCTGCTGCTGGTCCACTGCCTCGAGGGCAGCGCCGAGCCGCGCCATCTCATGCGCGAATGTTGGCGCGTCTTGGCCGACGGCGGGCGCATCCTGGTGGTGGCGGCCAACCGCTCCAGCCTGTGGGCGCGGTTCGAACCCTCGCCGTTTGCCCACGGCCGGCCCTATTTCCTCAGCCAGATCGTCAAGCTGCTGCGCGAGGGCTTGTTCGCCCCGCGTCACACCGCCCGGGCCTTGTTCACCCCGCCGCTGCTCTGGCGGCTGTTCGGCGGCTGGGCGACGGCCCTCGACCGGCTCGGCAGCCGCTGGTTCCCCACCCTTGCCGGCGTGCACATCGTCGAGGCGGAAAAGCAAATCTACGCCGTGCCGTGGGATGCCGCCCCGGCGGCGGTGCGCCGCCCGGCCCTGACGGCTAGGCCCGCGGTCAACGGCGCACGCACGGCGGCGGCGCTTACGGCCCCCGCGTCAGCACGAACACCGCCTGCTCGCTGAACAGGTTGGCCAGCCAGCCGGTGGCGCTGAAGCCCTGCTTCAGGCCCTGCGCGTTGAGCGCGAAACCCTGCTCGATGCGCACGTTCATGGCCCGGCACAGGTCGACGAAGTCGAGGATGGTGCACAGGTGGATGTTGGGCGTGTCGTACCACTGGTCCGGCAGGGTCGGGGTCATCGGCATGCGCCCGCCCACCAGCAGCGACCAGCGCACTTTCCAGTGGCCGAAATTCGGCAGCGAGACGATGGCGCGCCTGGCGATGCGCAGCAGGTCCTGCAGCACCGCGCGCGGGTTCACGGTGGCCTGCAGCGTCTGGCTCAGGATGGCGTAGTCGAACGCCTGGTCGGGGTAGTCCTTCAGGTCGGTCTCCAGGTTGCCCTGGATGACCGACAGCCCCTGGCTCACCGCGGCGCGCACCCGCGCCATGGAGATTTCCAGGCCGCGGGCGTCGACCTGCTTGAAGGCGGCCAGGTACGACAACAGCGTGCCGTCGCCGCAGCCCACGTCCAGCACCCGCGTGCCCGGCGCCACCAGGTCTGCGACCAGTTGCAGGTCGACGCGAATGCGGCGCGGCGGGCGTGCCGCAGGCGGCGCCACCTGGTTCACGGCCGCGTCTCCTTGGGCGCGCGGGCGAGGCCGCGGGCCTCGGCGCAGCCGTCCAGGAAACCGCGCAGGGTCTGATGGAAGTCGGGCTCGTCCAGCAGGAAGGCGTCGTGGCCCTTGTCGGACTCGATCTCGACGAAGCTGACGTTGGCCGCTACCGCGTTCAGCGCATGCACGATGGCGCGGCTCTCGGCCGTCGGGAACAGCCAGTCCGAGGTGAACGAGATCAGGCAGAATTTCACCGGCGAGCCCTTGAAGGCGTTGGCCAGCACGCCGTCGTTCTCGCCCGCCAGGTCGAAGTAGTCCATCGCCCGCGTGATGTAGAGGTACGAGTTGGCGTCGAAGCGGTCAACAAAGGTATAGCCCTGGTGGCGCAGGTAGCTCTCGACCTGGAAGTCGGCGTCGAAGCCGTAGGTCAGCGCGTCGCGGTCCTGCAGGCGGCGGCCGAACTTGCGGTGCAGCGCCGCTTCCGACAGATAGGTGATGTGCGCGGCCATGCGCGCCACCGCCAGGCCGCGCTTGGGCGTGCGGTTCTCTTCCAGGTAGTTGCCGTGGCACCAGTCCGGGTCGGCCATGATCGCCTGGCGCCCGACCTCGTGGAAGGCGATGTTCTGCGCCGAATGGCGGTACGAGCCGGCGATCGGCACGGCGGCGTGGACGCGGGCGGGATAGCGCGTCGCCCATTCCAGCGCCTGCATCGCCCCCATCGAGCCGCCGATCACGCACAGCACCTTGTCGATTCCCAGGTGATCCAGAAGCTTGGCCTGGGCCGCCACCATGTCGCGGATGGTGATGACCGGAAAGCGCAGGCCCCACGGCCGCCCGGTGGCCGGGTTGATCTCCTTCGGCCCGGTCGAGCCCATGCACCCGCCCAGCACGTTGGCGCACACCACGAAGAAGCGGTTGGTGTCGATGATCTTGCCCGGGCCCACCACGTCGTCCCACCAGCCGCGCTTGCCCGTCACCGGGTGGGTGCCGCACACGAACTGATCGCCGGTCAGGGCGTGGCAGACCAGGATGACGTTGGTCTTTTCGGCGTTCAGCGCCCCGTAGGTCTGGTAGGCCACGGTCACGCCCGGCAGGGTCACGCCCGACTGCAGCACCAACGGTTCGGCCAGCACGACCTTGGGCTCGAGGGCCGGGTCGCTGGCGCCGACGCGCAGCACGGAGGGAATGGTCGAGGTCATCGCCTGGGGCCGGGGGTGTCCGAAGTCCCAGGAAATCAGCCCCTTGGCCGTGCGGTGTCAACGCTTTCTTTCGATTTGGGCTTTGCTTTCTCGGCCCCGAGAAACTAAGACTTGCCCGCTTTTTGCCGGGGCCGTTCGGGCCGCGGCGGTCGCATCCGGAAGTCTGTCCCATGCCCTTGCCCCAACCCCGACCCGGGGTGCTGGACATTCCCCTGTACGAGGGCGGCAAGTCCCGCATCCAGGGGGTCAGCCGGGTCATCAAGCTGTCGTCCAACGAGGCCGCCCTGGGGCCCAGCCCCAAGGCCATGGCCGCTTATGCCGAGCGGCAGGCCAGCCTGCACCGCTATCCGGCGGGCGATTCGGCCGAGCTGCGCGGCGCCATTGCCGAGGTCCACGGCCTCGATCCGGCGCGCATCATCTGCGGGGCGGGGTCGGACGAGATCCTGTCGCTGGTCTGCCGCGCCTACGCTGGCCCGGGCGACGAGATCATCCATACCGCCCACGGCTTTCTCATGTACGGCATCTATGCCTTAAGCGTCGGCGCCAGGCCCGTGGTTGCGCCCGAACGCAATCTCACCGCCGACGTCGCCGCCATCCTGGCGGCGGTCACGCCGCGCACCCGCATCGTCTTTCTCGCTAACCCCAACAATCCCACCGGCACCTACATCCCGCGCCCGGCGGTCGAGGCCCTGCGCGCCGGCCTGCGCGAGGACATCGTCCTGGTGCTGGACGCGGCCTACGCCGAATTCATGGACGAGGCCGACTACGACGACGGCATGGCGCTGGCGGCTGCCACGCCCAACACTCTGGTTGCCCGCACCTTCTCCAAGATCTACGGCCTGGGCGCGCTGCGCCTCGGCTGGGGCTTCGGGCCCAAGGCCATCATCGACACGCTGGAACGGCTGCGCAGCCCGTTCAATGTCTCGGGGCCCGCCCAGGCGGCGGGCATCGCCGCGGTGCGCGACCGCGCGCATGTGGCCCGCGCTCAGGCACACAACGCCAAGTGGATGAAGATCCTGCTGCAGCGCCTGCGCGGGCTGGGGCTCACGGTGGTGGGCGAGGCGGGCAACTTCGTGCTGCCGCTGTTCGACGGCCGGGACGGCCGCACCGCCGCCGCCGCCGATGCCTTCCTGCAGTCGCGCGGCATCATCGCCCGGCGCGTCGACAACTACGGCCTGCCCAATCATCTGCGCATCTCCATCGGCGCCGACGAGGAGATGGAGCTGCTGCTGGCCGCGCTCGGCGACTTCATGGGGCGCCGCCATGGCTGAGCCCCTGTTTCGCCGCGTCGCCTTCATCGGCATCGGCCTGATCGGCTCGTCCATGGCCCGCGTGATGAAGCGCGACGGCCTTGCCGAGGCCATCGTCGCCTGCGCGCGGCGCGACGAAACGCTTCAGGCCTGCCGCCGGCTCGGCATCGCCGACGAGACCACGGCCGACTACGCCGCGGCGGTCAAGGACGCTGACCTTGTCGTCATCGCCACCCCGATCAGCACCAACGAGGCGATCGCCCGGGCCATCGCGTCGCACCTCAAGGAGGGCGCCGTCGTCACCGACGTGGGCTCGGTCAAGCAGGCGGTCATCGCCGCCGT
>Ga0073934_10010289_pt1 | contig 11670 bp, 11 predicted proteins | sample LarsenN4metaG_FD_76834 | JGI IMG/M metagenome (GOLD analysis project Ga0073934, IMG submission 76834) | Hot spring sediment bacterial and archeal communities from British Columbia, Canada, to study Microbial Dark Matter (Phase II) - Larsen... ... | reverse complement strand
GTGTCGTAGACGGTCTTGTAGCAGGTCTTGCATTCGTCGCGATAGCAGGTCTTGCAGACCGGCTTCATGACGCATTCTTCAACGGTCTGGTAGCAAGTGTGCCACCGCTTTTCCAGGACCGTGTCGTATACCAGCTTGTAGCAAGTGCGGTTTTGCACGCGGCAGTTCGTGTAGGAACACGGGTCGCAGCAAGACGCCTGCACGCAGCTGGCATACTTGGCGGCGCCGCAATCACTGGCGAAGGCGGCCGTGGCTGCCAGCAGGGCAACCAGTGCCGACATCACCGGCGCGACCAAGCGGATTCTCATGTTCTCGCCTCCTTACATGAACACGTGAATCGACCAGTGGGGGAATCGCTCCAGACCCGCCCGGGCCTGACCCTCCGCCCCTCCCTTGAATGACCACCTGGTAGATACTCGGAACGGCCGACCTGTCGCGGGGCCACGTGGCGGCGCGGATCAAGCAAGGCCGATCGTCCCATGCAACCCTGTTTATCGGCGATGCGTTTGGGAGGGTATCACGCCTAGGGAGTATTCTCCGCCTTCGCCAACCGTTCAGTACAACGGTCGCGCCATGCCTGCCGGGTCTGCCGAGCCTGCCGACAAAGGCCGCCGGTGCGGGACGTGACCACGAGCAAACCGTGGCAGACGTTGCCGCCTGTGCCAGGCGCGCCGAGCATTCCAGTAGCGCTGCCCTCTTGCACCGCAGGGGTATACTCTCTGCAGGGGCAGGCTCACGTTTCTCGCGAAGAGGGCCGCCAGAGCACGCCGGTGGAGTTGGGGCATGGGATTCCTCGTTCGCGCTCCAGGCACGATGAGCCTGCTGATCGATGCGGGCCGGCCGCGTAGCAGGTCTCTTGGCGTTCCTCTCGGCGGACCCGCGGATCGGCGAAGCCACGCCCTGGGCAATGCCCTGGTCGGCAACAGCCCAAATACGACCGCCCTCGAGTTTGCCCTGGCTGGCCCGACGCTGGAGGCAGACGATACCCACTGCTGCGTCGTCGCCGGCGGTTCCTTCGACGTTCTTTTGAACGACAAGATTGTGACGATCGGCAAGACCGTCACAGTCCATCCCGGCGACCTCCTCCAGGTCGGCACGCCGTCGCGCGGGTTGCGCGGCTACCTTTGCGTGCACGGCGGATTCGTCGTGCCACAGATCCTGGGCAGCCGCAGCGCCTGGTCGCCCATCCAGCGCGGGCAGAGGCTCCAATGCCTGGCTTCTCAGGCGATCTCGCGCTACGCGCCTGATCTTCGCTGGCTGCGCGAAGATGCAGCGACCTTGCGGGTTCTGCCTGGCCAGCATGCCCGCCTCTTCCGAAGCAGCGAGTTCTGGACCTGGCGCTTTCAAGTGACCGGCGCTAGCGATCGCATGGGACTCCGCTTGCAAGGCCCGCCCCTGGAACGCGAGCCTGCGGAACTGCTCTCGGCGCCGGTCTGTCCCGGCACCGTGCAGGTGACCAACGACGGCCAGCTGGTGGTGCTCGGCGTGGACGCCCAGACCATCGGCGGATACCCTCGGATTGCTCACGTCGTCCGTGCCGATCTCGATCTCCTCGCCCAGCTCCGCCCGGGCGACACGGTTCGCCTCGAGCTGGTTGGTCTTGATGAAGCAGAACAGGCGGACTTTGCCTGGCGTGCCGAGTTGAGGGATTGGACCGCCAGGCTGCTGGCTTCGTTTCCACCAACTCAGCGTGCAGCCACCGGCAGCGGCGCGACTGCGGCGGTATCCTGAATAATGGAGAAAGACGGCGTCTGGAGGGGACACGACCATGACCCCCAAACTCCCGACCGGCATGCTGACGGGCAAGGACCGCCGAGCGGCCCCGCGCCGCCCCGCCCGCCCGCGCGTCAAGGTCGAGTGCCGCCGCGGCAGCCTGGGCCTGGGGCCGAACTGTGCTGAAGCGCTCTGGGACCTGTCGCAGATCGGCGTCCGGATCGTGGCCAGGGACGAGCTGTCCAGCGGGCAGGACGTCGAGCTTGCGCTGGAAGGCCCGACGCACCGCCGCCCCGTCAAGCTCGACGGCGTGGTCATCTGGAGCCAGTCCATGGAAGCCGAGCGATACTTCATCGGCGTGCGCCTCCGCAAGCCCCTGCCATACCTCGACCTGACCATGCTGACCTGAGGGTCTCCGCTGCATGGCCGGACGGACGCATAGAATGGCTTCATGCCGATCATCGCAGCACACAACCTCGCCAAGACCTACCGCGTGTTCCAGAAAAAGGAGGGGCTGCTCGGCGCCGTGCGCGGACTCTTTCGCCGCGAGTACAAGGAAGTCCACGCCGTCGCGGGAGTCTCCTTTCAGATTGAACCTGGCGAGATCGTCGCATTTCTCGGCCCCAACGGCGCCGGCAAGACCACCACGCTCAAGATGCTCTCCGGCCTGATCTACCCCACCAGCGGCTCGGCCGAGGTGCTAGGGTTCGTGCCCTGGGACCGTGCCGACGCCTTCCGCCGACGCTTCGCCCTCGTCATGGGGCAGAAGAACCAGCTCTGGTGGGACCTGCCTGCCGTGGACAGCTTCCAGCTCCACAAGGAAATCTACTCGATCCCCAGCGACAACTTTCAACGGACCGTGGCCGAGCTGACGGAGCTGTTCCACGTCAAGGACCTCATTCGCCAGCCAGTCAGGGAACTGTCCCTGGGCGAGCGGATGAAGATGGAGCTGATCGCCGCCCTTCTCCACCAGCCCGAGCTGCTGCTGCTCGATGAGCCGACCATCGGCCTGGACGTCGTGGCACAGGCCACCATCCAACGCTGCCTGCTCGAATACAACCGCACGCGCGGCGTGACCATGCTGCTGACCAGCCACTACATGCGGGACGTGGAGGCCCTCTGTTCCCGTGTGATCATCATCAACCACGGCCGGCTGATCTACGACGGTCCGCTCTCGGGCATCACCGAGCAGTTCGGCCAGGCGAAGCTGATCAAACTGCACTTTGCCGAATCGGTCCCTCCTGACCTGGCCCGCTTCGGCGAGCTGACCAACGGTCGCGGTCCCGTGGCCGACCTCAAGGTGGAACGTTCGCAGGTGCCGCTGATCCTCGCCGAGATCCTGGAGAAGTACCCGATCGTGGACATGAGCGTTCAGGATCCGCCGCTGGACCAGATGATTGCCCGCGTGTTCCAGGAAGGGCCGCGGCAGGCGCCCGCCGATTCCGCGAGAGAAGCCCAGTGATCAAGTACCTGCAAATCTTCCGCGTCTCCCTGAGCGAACGGCTCGCTTACCGCGCCGACTTCATGCTGGCGACCGTGCTGCGTTTTCTGCCCATGATCACCACCATTCTGCTTTGGCAAGCCGTCTTCACCGGCTCGGGCCAGGACGAGCTGAGCGGCTTCACCTACCGGAACATGATCGCGTACCTGCTCCTCGTGCACATCAGCCGCATGTTCTCCAGCATGCCCGGCCTGGCGACGGGCATTGCCCGCGACATCCGCGACGGCAACCTGAAGAGATACTTGCTTCAGCCCATCGACATGCAAGCGTATCTCCTGGCCTATCGCGGGGCTCACAAGGTCGCGTACATCGCCACGGCGGGTCTGCCGTATGCCGGCCTCTTTTTCCTGTGCCGCGAGTTCTTCGATGGCTTTCCCGAGCCGCCCATCCTCGCCGCCTACGTGCTCAGCCTCTTGCTTGCCTTCCTCCTGGGCTTCTTCTTCGAAGTGTGCATGGGCATGGTCGGCTTCTGGTTCCTCGAAGTGACCTCGCTGCTGTACGTCGTGAACACCTTGAACTTCTTCGTCTCCGGCCAGATGTTCCCGCTCGATCTGCTTCCCGCTCCGTGGGCCGAGCTGTTGAAGGCGCTCCCGTTCCAGTATCTCGCCTACTTCCCCGCCACGGTGTTCCTTGGCAAGATCGAGGGCTGGGACCTCGTCCGCGGCCTGGCCGTGCAGGCCGGCTGGACCCTGGCTTTCATCCTCCTCGCCCGCTGGCTCTACCAGCGCGGACTGCGCCGCTACAGTGCGTTCGGCAGCTAGGCGGCGTCCTCCGCAGGCCCTCAGGTCACCTGGACAAACTCGCTCAGGTTCAGCAACACCCAGCACAGCGATGCCAGCCCCTGCTCGCGGGCATGCCGAACCAGCCCGTCTTTCTCTCCCTCGCGCGGCAGCCGGCCCAGCGCCAGCCAGCATGCCCGTTCGACTTGCTCCTCGACCCTGCCTCCAGCTTCCCGCTCGACGCGCTGGGCGAACTTCTCCGCTTGCCGCAAGACGAAAGGATCGTTCATGAGGGCCAGGGCGTGCAGGGGCGTCGTCGTGTGCCGCCGCTTCGGCGCGCTGAGCGAAGGCGCGGGGCAGTCGAGGGCGTCCATGAACGGGCTGCGGCCCGTGTTCACGTTCATGCGATACAAGCTGCGGCGGTTGAACTCCGGAGCATCCAGGTCGAGGAGGTGGTAGAAGTTGTGGTTGTGCACGGTGATCGTGAACGGCTTGAAGCTGGGCCCTTCCATCTGACGGTTGAGGTTGCCTCCCACGGCGAGCATGGCATCGCGGACGATCTCGGCTTCGAGCCGGCGCGGGCTGAATCGCCACAGGAGCCGATTGTCCGCGTCGATCCGCGCAGCGCGGGGATCGAACGTCGAGGCCTGGCGATACGCCGCCGAGGTCATGATCAGGCGGTGCATGTGCTTCACGCTCCAGCCGCTGGCCATGAACTCGCCGGCCAGCCAGTCCAGCAGCTCGGGATGGCTTGGCCTGCCGCCGTTGAAGCCGAAGTCGCTCGGCGTCTCCACCAGACCCTGGCCGAAGTGCTGCTGCCAGAGGCGATTGACCATGACTCGCGCGGTGAGCGGATTGTTCGGATCGACCACCCACTCGGCGAACTTCAAGCGGCGCAGCCCCTCGGGCGCCTCGCTGGGCAGCTCGAAACGGCGCGCGCGGACGTGGCTGAGCCCTGCGGGCAAGGCGACCTCCGCTGGCTTCTGCACGTCGCCGCGCAGCAGGACGTGTACCGGACCAGGCTGCCGGCGCACCCCAGAATAGGCCAGCGGCGGCGCCAGGCGGGCGGCCTCGGCTTCCAGGCGGCGCAGCGTGGCCTGCTGCTCAAACGCCAGTCGGCCTGGCTGGCGCGCCGGCGCTGGCTCATCCAGCGACCAGAGGGCGACAGTCTGTTCGTCCTTCACAGCCGGGCCCGCCGGCAGCGCGTCGAACTCGCGCACGCCGCGGAACAGACAAACCTCGTCGATGCAGCCCGCGCAACCGATCTTCTGCGGCGGATACGCCCCGATCCACAGAAGGCCCGACTCTCCGCCGGCGCGCTGGCGCACAACTTCCTGTTCCTTGACGAGCCTGGCATCGATGAAGAGGCGGACTCGCTGGCCGTCGAACGTCATGGCCAGGTGCCGCCAGACGTTGTCCGTGATGTCCACGCCGCTCTTGATCTCCGCGGGGGCGTAGCCGGGCAGGTACGCGCTGAACTCGCCGCTGCCGGCGTAGGAATAGATCTCCCAGTGCTCGCTCGACTCCTTGAGGCTGCTGGCGACCAGGATGTTGAAGCCGGCCTTGCTCTCCAGCCTCGCCCAGCACTCCACCGCGAAGGGCGGCTGCTGGACCGTCGGGGACAACCGAGTGACGACGTGCCCCTTGCGAGCATCCAGCCCGCGGCCGAACTTCCCCTCCGCCAGGTGCGACTCGTCCACCTTGTCAAGGTTTGGCGTCTCCGCGGCGAGATGGGCCTTCAACTCGGCGATGCGTTTCTGCAATGGGCCGACCAGCTCGTCATGCGTCTGCTTCTCGGCCGGCGTTTGCAGCGGCATGTTGCCATGATCGACGCCGTCGAACACCGCCTTCAAGCGGTAATAATCGGCCTGCGGAACCGGATCGAACTTGTGGTCGTGACAGCGGGCGCAGTGCACGGTCATGCCGAGGAAGGTCTGGCCGACCGCGGCCAGAATCTCTTCCATCTGCTCCTCGTGGGCCCGCTGCTTCTCCAGCTTGCTCACCGCGACGTTCTGGATCTCGTCCCAGGGTCCTGCCACGAGGAAGCCCGTCGCCGTGATGCCCTCGTGCGTGATCGGCTCCAGGACGTCGCCCGCCAGTTGCTCCAGCACGAAACGGTCGTAAGGCTTGTCCGCGTTGAGGCTGCGGACAACGTAATCGCGGTAGCGCCAGGCATGATCGCGCAGCCGGTCGTTCTCGAAGCCATCGCTTTCGCCATAGCGGACGACGTCAAGCCAGTGCCTGCCCCAGCGTTCGCCGTAGTGCGGCGAAGCGAGCAGCCGATCGAGGAGCCGAGCATAAGCATTGGGGTCCGGATCGTTGACGAAGTCGGCGATCTCTTCGGGCGTGGGCGGCAAACCCAGCAGGTCGAACTTCGCTCGTCGAAGCAAGACAGCTCGGTCGGCAGCCGGCGACATGTCCAGGCCGCGCTGGCGCAAGATGTTTAGCAAGAAGGCGTCGATGGGATTCTCCACTCCCGATAGCGCAGGGGGCGTCACCGAGGCGACTGGTTGGAGCGACCACCAGTCGGTCCCCGCCCGTTTGTCGGTGGTCAGCTCGAAGACGCTGAGAACGCGACCGCTGGGCCAGTCCGCGCCGGCCTCAATCCACCGCTTGAGAGCCGCAACTTCATCAGCCTTGAGTCGCTGGTTGAGCTTGCGGGGCGGCATCGAGCCTTCCGCGGCGCGTTCGAGGAGCAAGCTATCCGCCGGCCTGGCGGGGACCAGCGCGGGACCGGTCTCGCCGCCCTTCCTGGCAGTCTCGGAACGGGTCAGGTCCAGCCCGCCGCTGGCCTCGCTGGGGTTGTGGCAACCCAGGCAATTCCGAATCAGGATCGGTGCGATCGTTCTTTCAAACTCCGCCGGCGCAACAAAAAGCCAGGCTGCCTGGCCGATCAGGAGTCCCAGCCCGAGGACGAAGCTGGACAAGCACTTAAGCAGGATCAAGACCATGGCCGCCTCGACTCCCATGCAACCCTTGAGGCTCTGCAGCGCAACATATCGTAACCGAGTCCGCCCAGCCTGGCGAAGGAGAAATCTGGGCAGGTAGTTGACGTGGGCAGCGACGGCGATAGAATCCAATTGAGACTGAGTCTCAGTACCAAACCGCACGAGCCTGCCTCGTTGACAACCAGCCGACGAGTTCCTCCCATGAACGGGATGAAGAGCGCAACAAGTTGCACGGACTGCCCAGCACGGGTCGTCTGCCGCTGCCTCCAGATCAGCGAAGAGACAGTGGTGGAGGCCATCGCGGAGCTGGGCGTGCGCAACATTCGCGAACTGCGTCGCTGCACCGGAGCCGGCGAAGGCTGCACCGCCTGCCATGTCGAACTCCAGGAACTGCTCCTGGAACATGCCCCCACCCTGGCCCGCGCGTCCTGAGCCGACCTTCGGGTCCGCCAGCTCGCGGCTTCAACAACCGGAATCTGGGTCAGCACTGCGCAACATCTGCAAGTCGTCGAACCCTGCTGCACGCAAGGCTTCGGAGCGGCGGAATCGCCCGCGAGCGCAACATCGACCCCGCCGGTGCATCTCGGGAAGCGCAACATGTTTCGTCCCCTGTGCTGCTGCTCTTGCTGTCGCTCTCGGCGCGCACCCTCTCCACGGTCCTTCAACTTGCTATCCTAACAGCACAAGTGTACTTTTGTCAATATCAGTCGTTGTGCCAGCTGAGGCTGGGGCCGGCATGGGTCATTTGTCGACTAGCCTTCCGCGTCCGCCGTGCCCATCTGCTTCTGCAAGTAGTTTTGCAGGCCGACGGCTTCGATCAGGCTCAACTGGGTCTCCAGCCAGTCCACGTGTTCTTCCGACTCGGTCAGGATCGGCTCGATGAGTTCGCGGGTGCCGTTGTCCTTGAGCTGGCTGCACAGCTCGATGGCCTGGTTGTAGGTCTTGACGCCGTTCATCTCCAGGGCGAGGTCGTACTCGAACTGCTCCTTGACGTCGGTGCCGACGCGGATGACGTCGTAGCGAGCGATTTCCGGCACGCCTTCCAGGAAGAGGATGCGCTCGATGATCTTCTCGGCGTGCTTCATTTCGCCGATCGACTCCTCGTAGTGCTTCTTGTAGAGGTGGAGAAAGCCCCAGTTCTGGCACATCTTGGCCTGGCAGAAGTACTGATTGATGGCTGTCAGTTCGATGGTGAGCGCACGGTTGAGCGCGTCGATGACCTGCGGATTGCCCTTCATGGTTGCAAGCTCCTTGCCTTCCAGGGTTAAAGTGTGAAGGGCAAGATAGTCCGCGCGGGCTGGAGCCGCAAGGAGCAAGCGGTAGATTGCCTCTTTGGCTCGCCAGGTCACCCCCTCCCCGCGTCGGAGAGGAGCCGGGGGAGGGGTTAGGGGGCTTCTCACTCCATCAAGCTCGACACGTCGGCCGTTTGCCCGTCCCGATAGCCGGCGAGTTGCTGGAGGAGGTGCCAGTCCTGAGTCTGTGGCGATGCCTGATCCCAGATCGAGTTGCCGAAGCGGACCGTGCGCACCGACCCGTCAGCGAAGCAGAACTGCACCCCGGCCGTGTGCCAACTGCTGAAGGTGTAAAACGGGGCTGTGCGGGCACGTTGCAGACCGAGGTACGTGCCCAGCCCGCCCCCGGCCATCCAGGCAATGCCGTAAGTGTCCGTCCCACTTAGGGACGACTGCGAGCCGGTAACTTCTCCATACAGCAGCGTATTGCTTGCGCCGTCGCAAACGGAGACCTGGACCGGGGAAAGTCGGGATCGGTTAGTGTAAATCCCCGCGAACCGGCTAAAGAAGGGATGATCGCCGACCCCGCACCCGGCCACCCCTGAGTAGGTTGTGCGGCCAAGCGGACGGAAGGCGCTGGCAGAACCGAACTCGTCCTTCCATGTGATGGTACCAGGCGAAGCAATCCCGACGCTGTTGAATACATGAAGCCCCAAGATTGTACCGCCGCCCTCTGGTCTGGGATCCCCGACCGGTGGCGTGTAACTCGGGGACGATGGGCAAATGAAGAAGCTTAAGCGTCGCATGGCGGCGGTGTAGTTGGCAACGTTGGGTGGTCCAGGTCCCGCAGCCGGCCTGGACCAGAACCATTTCTCTTGGGAAACGTAGTCGAGGTTCCAGTTGACCTGAAGCTGCTTAAATGTCGTCGCTTCCTCCAAATATGGCAACAGTAAAGGGAAATGGCCAATCCACTGTCCTTCATCAATAAGGCCCGACACGTTCGTGTTGTTGGCCGGCGACGGTCCGAGGTAACCCGGCGGCAAGCGGCCGTGGTCGTTGTGAAAATTGTGGGCCGCGATGCCAAGTTGCCGCAGGTTCGAGGCGCACTGCATCTTGTTGGCGGCTTCGCGGACCTTCTGCACGGCCGGCAGAAGCAACGCCATCAACGCCGCCAACACCGCGATGACGACGAGGAGTTCGACCAGGGTCAAGCCGGAACGATACTTTGACTTCATGGCGGACTTTCCGCGTCTTTCTCCGCAGCTTTGCCGTGCACCTTCAGCACGATCTCGCGCAAGCCGTCGTCGTCGTAGTAGACGTGAATCTGCCCTTCAAACGGCCCGGCCCCCACGACTTCCACGGAGCATTCCAAAGCCACGGTACTACCCGCCGGCACGTCGAATGGAGCCTCGCGCTTCGCACGGAAGCGGCAGTTGAGATTTCAGCACTCCGCCAGCCCGACGATGCGGACGTTGTGCCAGGTTGGGTTCTGGAGCAGAAACATCACGTTGGTCTGCATCCCCGCTTGCAACCCAGGAATCTCTCTCTGGGGCTGTTCGATGGCGAACCCGCTTGGCTCCGTTTCGACGAGGTAACACACACCCCCAACTGCCAGGAGCAACAGACCTAGCAGAAACAAGGCCAGCCAGACATGCCGAAGGATCATGGTGAGCCTCATGCGGCGGCCCTTGCCGCGAATCGTTTACGAAGCCAGCCTAAACCAGCCCCTAGAACCAGCATGGCAATACCGCCCAGCGAAGTCCAGAGCCACCAGGGCGTCGGCTTCTTCCAGGTAACACCCGGTGGCTCAGGCAGGCCAAAGGCAGTGAGGGTGAACTCATTCTCGGGGGGTAGCGTTGACAGCTGCTTCAAGTCGAACTCGCGTAACCAGTATTGGCGCTTGCTCGGCGGCTGACCAACTATCTCTCTCCACTCTTCGTACTTCACGGGAACTGGGAGCGCCTTCTCCCCACTTCGACTTGTGGACACAAAGTGGACTCGCATGTCGAAGCTTGGATACCTCAGACGCAAGTCGCCCGAGCGCGCTACCCAGTAGCTTTGGGGATCGAGCCGCAGAGTGCCTCCTTGGATTGGACAGAAAGGCTTCTCATGAGGAGGATGATCATTGGTAAACTCAATCTCCACAAGCTGATCAGGAGGATGGTCGATGTACGTCGCGTTTGTCACCCTAAACGACCTTCGTGCAATTAGCTCGGTTAGCTTGCGATGATGAGGCATGACCATAATTGCAATAACATCACGAGCGGCTTGAAGTTCGGTTGCAACCACCGGCTCAAGGCGCTCTTTATCCATCTCCAACTTCGTGATTTTCCAGCTCTTTGCGGCCTCACTACCCTTTAAGGCGAATGAATACTTTGTGTTAAACGCGAAGACCGCATCAGGAGACTCACCAATGCCTGTTCGTCCGAACAACAACGAGCAATCGTTATTGTGTCTTAGTTCTACACTGCTGAAACTAGTAGCCGACGTGTCCCCACGTTGTACACGGACAGTTGCAAGCCCCTGGAGGTCCTTGGCCTTCTTTTCATAGTCCAGCCATTTTGGCGGAGCTTCGCGCAAAAAGGCTTCAATCAGGCTTTCTTCAGCGCGCGTGCTTGTTCCGAGGAATTCACTGCCAACCAAGACGCCTAGAGAAAGCACCCACGTTAATCCACCTCGAGATGTAAACACTTGCAAACCTCTTATGTGAAGAAGGGCCAGTTGCAATGTGCACATGTTTGCCTTTCCGAAACGTTAAGGCGTGCTTGAGCGCATTGCAACTGGAGCCAGTGCCGCATGTCCCTGTGCTACCGCTACATGCAATGGCATCCCGTCAACGAAAAATTCAGCAGGCAATCACAAGCTGCACAGGTATTGCCAGGAGGAGGCACTGCTGTACAAGTGCAACCAATTCCAATGCATCGTTGATTTGGTATGGGAGGGACGGGGATTGGGCAGAGAGTGCATCCAGAGTCACACGCAAAGTCGCCGGAACACGGGGGCGCAGCAGTAGGCTCGTACTCCTCGTCGGCAAAGATCCCGCTTTGCGGCACCAGCGCCAGGCCGATGACCAGGAATGCCAGGCCAACGCTGGTGCAGAACCACGCGGACCAATCCAAGCATCGTAGCATCGTTCAACCCTCCTGATCGCTCCACGTCCGCCGATCCCTCGCCGAGAGGGCCTGGTACAGCGCCTGGAGCATAGGTTTATCGTTCAGACTCGCCAACCACCTGACCAGCAACACGGGCCCGTAGCCAGGGGATCTCTGCTGCATCTGTGTAAAGGACATACCGATGCTGGAACCGGCCAGGCGAACCACGAAAGCGTACCTGCACCGTAATGTACTCCGCTTGCCGCGGAGCAATCGTGACCGGCAAGTCGTTGGTGGCGATGCAGGAGCAGGTCGTTGTCCCGCCGACGATGCGCACCGGCGCGCTGGTGTGGTTCTTCACCTCGATCTGAAACGTCCGCTCCTCGCCGACGTGTCCTTCGCCCACGTCGGTGATCGCCGGCACAACTTCGACGACTTCCCCGCGGAGTAAAGCCAGTGCGTGAG
>Ga0073934_10010288_pt1 | contig 11670 bp, 10 predicted proteins | sample LarsenN4metaG_FD_76834 | JGI IMG/M metagenome (GOLD analysis project Ga0073934, IMG submission 76834) | Hot spring sediment bacterial and archeal communities from British Columbia, Canada, to study Microbial Dark Matter (Phase II) - Larsen... ... | reverse complement strand
GCCCTCGTCGACGCCGGCTTCGCCATCGTCGAAGTGCCGCTCAACTCGCCCGATCCCATGGCGTCGATCGCCCGCATCGTCGCGCGTGTCGGCGACCGCGCGTTGGTCGGTGCTGGAACCGTGATGTCGCCCGCCGATGTGTCCGGCGTCGCGGCGGCCGGCGGGCAGCTCATCGTCATGCCGCACGGCGACCTCTCGGTGGTGCGCACGGCCAAGGCGCAAGGCCTCTATGCCGTACCCGGAGTGTTCACGCCGACCGAGGGCTTCGCGGCCCTGGCGGCAGGCGCCGATGCCTTGAAGCTGTTTCCCGCCGAGGCGATCCCGCCGCAGGTCGTGAAGGCGTGGCGCGCCGTTTTTCCGCCTACGGCGAAATTGCTGCCGGTCGGCGGCGTCGGCGCAGGCAACATGGCCGCCTACCTCGCTGCCGGCGCGGCCGGCTTCGGGCTCGGGACCTCGCTCTACGTCCCCGGGCGCAAGCCGGCCGACGTCGGAGCAGCGGCAGAAACCATGATCGCGGCCTGGAAGGCGGCCGTGGCGTCACTGGCGGGAGGTCGCTCGTGACCGGGACCACCATCCGGACCGTCGCCGTCATCGGCACCGGAACCATCGGCGCGAGCTGGACGGCGCTGTTCCTCGCGCGCGGTTTCGATGTCGTCGCCAGCGATCCGGCACCGGACGCCGAGGAACGCCTCAAGGCGTTCGTCGAACGTGCTCTCCCCGACGCGACCCCAGCAAATCCGCCGCCACGCGGCCGCCTGACATTCGCTCCGACGCCGGAGGAGGCCGTCCGCACGGCCGATTACATCCAGGAGAACGCGCCGGAGCGCGAGGACCTGAAGGCAGACCTCATCGCGCGTCTGCTCGCCGCCGCGCCCGCTCACGCCATTCTCGGGTCGAGCACGACCGCTTTTCCGCGCTCGGCGCTGATCCGCAAAGCCGGTGCCGCGGCCGATCGCGTGATCGTCGCGCACCCCTTCAATCCGCCGCATCTCGTCCCCTTGGTCGAGATCGTCGGGCCGGCGCCGGACGCGCCCGCCGTGACGGCGGCCGTCGCCTTCTATCGCGCACTCGGGCAAGAGCCCGTCGTGCTGAAGAAGGAAGCCGTCGGCCATCTGGCCAACCGGCTCCAAGCGGCCCTCGTCCGTGAAGCGCTCTACTGTCTGCAGGAAGGCATCGCCGACGTGGCGGACATCGACCGCGCCGTGAAGTTCGGGCCCGGTCTGCGGTGGGCCTGGATGGGCCCGTTCGAAACGTATCATCTGGCCGGTGGCGCGGGGGGCATCCGCCATTACCTCGATCACCTGGGGCCGAGCCAGGAACGCCGCTGGGCCTCGCTCGGCCAGCCGGCCTTGACGGAAGATCTCAAGGCCCGCGCGGTGGCAGGTGTCGAGGCAATGGTCGGTCAGCGGACGAGTGCCGAACTTGCGGCGGATCGCGACAAGGCCTTGAAGGAAGTGACCGGCGCTGTCCGCAGAGTTCGGAAGACCTGACCGCAGGTCGGCTACCGCTCGATCATCGTCAGCGGTGTCAGCGCCAGCGGATCCTCGCCACGGCGCACCCGCACCATGCCCGCCTCGCGCTTGATCTGCGCTTCCCGGCGGACGATGTAGACGGCCGACCCGAAAATGATCAGCGCGCCGACCACCGTCCAGGCGTCGATCGTCTCTCCGAAGAAAACATAGCCGATGCCGGCGGCGAACGGCAGCCGCGAGAACTCGTAGGTGAAGACGAGGGAAGCCTCGCTCGCTGCGTAGGCCCGCACATGCGCGATGTGGCCGAGTACGCCGCAAAGACCCATGCCGAGGATGTAGGGCACCGCGTCGATCGACGGCCACACCCAGACCGGCAGCGCGACGAGGAGCGAGAGCGGCACCAGCATGACGTTGGTGAGAAAGACGATCTTGTCGGCGTCGTCGCGCACGGTGAGCTGCTTCACCATCGGGCCGATGACGCCCGCGAGCACGGCGGACGCGAGCGCGCACGCCTGCCCGAGGCCCATTTCCGTACCGCCAGGCCGCAAGATGATCATGGCCCCCGCGAACCCGATGGCGAGGGCTGCCCACCGCCGGCCGCGCACGACTTCGTGGAGGAACAGCATCGCGAACAGCGTGCCGAACAGCGGCGCGAGGAAGCCGATCGCCATCAGCTCCGCCATCGGAATCATGACGACCGCCGTGAACCAGGTCGTCATCGAGACCATCTGCAGCCCGACCCGGAAGCCGTAGAGCGGCAGCTGGTCTGAGCGCCAGATCGATGGCCCGCGCAGCCACAACAGCGGCAATAGGAACAGCACGCAGCCGACGTTACGGAAGAAGATCACCTCGAGCGGCGGCATATAGAGCGCGGTGAACTTCGCGAACGCGCCGAGCCCGGCGAAGAGGAATACCGCCACCGTCACCCACAGGAAGGCGGCGACCGGCTCGTTACGCCGGCCGGGACGACCGCTCGCCCGGAGGCTGTCGGTGAGCTTGGCGAGCCGGCGGCGCTCGATCGTCGACACGTCAAATCGGTCCTGGGATGCGCGAAGCAGGAAGGCGCTACCTTGGCCCCCGGCGGTCGGCCGGGGCAAGGCATGTCAGCCATGCGTTTTGCCAGCCGAGCGGCCTTGACCTGCACCGCCGATCCGTCTTCAACCCTTTCGAGGCCAGAAGGTGGAGGAGACGCCCGATGACGGACAACCCGATCGAACCCTGCGATCTTCCCGCCACGACGGCGCGACGGCTGATCGGCGCCAAGAAATTGTCGCCCGTCGAACTGCTCGACAGCTGTCTGAAGCGCATCGGCGAGACCAACGGCACCCTGAACTCCATCGTCGCGATGGACGAGCGCGGTGCGCGCAAGGCGGCGAAGGCCGCCGAGAACGCGGTGATGCGCGGCGACGATCTCGGCCTCCTCCACGGCCTGCCCATCGGCATCAAGGATCTTCAGGCAACGGGCGGTCTCACGACGACCTGGGGTTCGCTGATCTACAAGGATCACGTGCCGAAGCAGGACGAGGCGACGGTCGCCAAGCTGCGCGAGGAAGGCGCTGTCATTCTCGCCAAGACCAATACGCCGGAGTTCGGCGCTGGCGCCAACACCAACAACCGCGTCTACGGAGCGACCGGCAACCCGTTCGATCCGGCGAAGACATGTTCCGGGTCGTCCGGCGGCTCGGCCGTCGCGCTGGCGACCGGCCAGGTGAGCCTCGCGACCGGCTCGGACTACGGCGGCAGCTTACGCACGCCGGCCGCGTTCTGTGGTGTCGCCGGCTTCCGTCCGTCCCCCGGTGTGGTGCCGGGGCCCGACCGCGGCAATCAGGTCAATCCGTTCCCCGTCCACGGACCGATGGGCCGCACCGTCCGTGACACCCACCTGCTGCTGAAGGCGCAGATCGACCTCGACAAGCGCGACATCTTCTCGAGCGACGACACCCTGCGCATCCCCGAGCTTCTGCACGACATCGACCTCGGCACCGTCCGCGTCGCCGTCTCGACGGACCTCGGCTGCTGCCCGATCGACAACGACATCCGTCAGGTGTTCTTCGATCGCGTGAAGGTGTTCCGCAACTGCTTCGCTGACACCCAGTTCCGCGACCCCGATCTGGGCAACGTCCACGACGTCTTCGAGATCATGCGCGGCATCCACTTCGTCGCCTCGCACGCCGAGCGCCTCGAAAAGCAGCGCGACCTGCTCGGCCCCAACGTCATCGACAACACCGAGCGCGGGTTGAAGTACACCGCCAAGGACGTTGCCTGGGCTCAGGTCGAGCAGGGGCGCATCTACCAGAATTTCCTGTCCTTCTTCGAGGACACCGACGTTCTGATCTGCCCGGCCGCCTCCGTGACGCCGTTTCCGCACGGCCAGCGCTACGTCGAAACCATCAACGGCGAGACGATGCCGACCTACATGCGCTGGCTCGCCATCACCTACGCGCTGACCACGGCAATCCCTGCGGCGGCGGCGATCCCCTGCGGCGTCGACCACACGGGCATGCCGTTCGGCATTCAGGTGGTCGGACCGCATGGGTCCGACGCCCTGGTTCTGGAAGTCGCCCACGCCCTCGAGCAGGTCCTGGCCGACCATCCCGAGACCCGCCGCCCGGTGCCGGATCTCGCCAAGCTGAGGGGCTGACGCGCGCGAGACCCTTGCCCTCCGGGATGCCCCCGATATCATGCGGCCATGGCGGAAAGACCCGAACGGGCGCCCGCCGGCGGTTTGATCGTGTGCGGCCAGCGGCCGCCTGGAGGGAACGACCATGACGACGACGTTCGCGCGCCCCTCGCGGCGCAGCGTGTTGAAGGGTGCGGCCGCCGCGGCCGCTGCGACGGCGGTGCCGACCGGCTGGGCCATCGCGCAGGCGCGGCCTCTGAAGCTCGGCCTGATGCTGCCCTACTCCGGCACCTTCGCGAAGCTCGGCGAGAACATCACCTTCGCGGTCGAAATGCTGATCGCCGAGAAGGGTGGCAAGCTCGGCGGCCGTGACGTCCAGATCATCAAGGTCGACGACGAGTCGAAGCCCGAGAACGGGCCGCAGAACGCCGACCGCCTCGTGAAGCGCGACGAGGTCGACGTGCTCATCGGCACGGTGCACTCCGGCGTGCAAATGGGTATCCACAAAGTCGTCAAGGAAAGCGGTACGCTGACGATCATTCCGAACGCCGGCAACAACGCAGTCACGCGCGAACTCTGCGCCAAGAACGTCTTCCGGACCTCGTTCACCAACTGGCAGCCCGCCCACGGCATGGGCCTCGAGCTCGGCAAGCGCGGCATCAAGAAGGCGGCGTGGGTGACGTGGGATTATGCAGCCGGCAACGAAAGCACCGAAGGCTTCAAGCAGGGCCTCGAAAAGCACGGCGGGCAGCTTGTCGAAGTGCTGAAGCTGCCGTTCCCGCAGACCAACTTCCAGCCGCTGCTGGCGCAGATCCCGGGCCTCGGCGTCGAGGCGGTCGGCGCGTTCTTCGCGGGTGGCGGCGCGGTCCAGTTCGTCAAGGAATACGCGGCCGCCGGGATCAAGGTGCCGCTCTGCGGTTCGGGCTTCCTCACCGAAGGCACGCTGCAGGCGCAAGGCGCCGCGGCCGAGGGCATCGAGACGGCGCTGCACTACGCGGACGGCCTGACCAACGCCCGCGACGGCGCATTCCGCAAAGCCTTCAAGGACCGCGCCGGCCGCGACGCCGACGTCTATGCCGTCCAGGGCTATGACGCCGCCCAGTTGCTCGCCGTCGGTCTCGAGGCCGTCAAAGGCAAGATCGAGGACGAGGCTGGCCTCTACAAGGCGATGCGCAGCGCCAAGATCGACAGCCCGCGCGGTCCGATCTCGATCTCCGACAGTCAGAACGTCGTGCAGAACATCTATCTGCGCAAAGTGGTCGGCAACGAGAACAAGATGACGGGCATCGCGGCCGAACAGCTCGCCGACCCGGGCTCCGGCTGCAAGATCGCCTGACAGCCGACGCCGGCCGGCGCCCCGATCCGTGCGGCAACCACGCCGCCGAAGCGGACTTCCGCGCCGGCCCAGGGATGCTATGAGAGGGCCTCCGAACCGGGGGCTCTCCTGACACCATGGACTTGGCCGGCCTCGTCGCGCAGCTGCTCAACGGCGTCCAATACGGGTTGCTGTTGTTCCTCATTGCCAGCGGGCTGACGCTCGTTTTCGGCGTGATGGGCATCATCAATCTCGCCCACGGCTCGCTGTTCATGGTCGGCGCCTACGCCGCGTTTCTGGTTGGCCGCGCGACCGGTTCACTGTGGCTCGCGTTGCCGGCCGGTATCCTCGGCGGCATCGCCCTCGGCGCGCTGCTTGAGCGCGGCCTCTTCCGCCACTTCTACAAGCGCGAGCATCTCGACCAGGTGCTGCTGACGTTCGCGCTGATCCTGCTGTTCGAGGAGGGCCGCTCCTTCCTCGTCGGCAACGACTTCCACAGCGTCCCGATCCCTGCGGCCCTCGACTTCTCGGTGCCGATCACCAGCGACTTCAGCTACTCGGCCTATCGCTTCGCCGTCATCGCCGTCTGCCTGCTGCTGGCGCTCGGCCTGTTCTGGTGGATCGAGCGGACACGCTTCGGCGCCGTCATCCGTGCCGCTGCCGAGAAGCCCGAGATCGTCGACATCCTCGGCATCGACGCGCGCCTCGTCCACCTCGTCGTTTTCGCGGTCGGCACCGCGCTCGCTCTGACCGCCGGCGTGCTCGCCGCGCCGCTCTACTCCGTCTACCCCAACATGGGCGACGGCTTCCTCATCATCTCGTTCGTCGTCGTCGTCATCGGCGGGCTTGGCTCCGTCTCGGGCGCCTTCTGGTCAGCGCTGCTGATCGGTCTCGTCGACACGCTCGGCAAGGCCTATGTGCCGGGTGTGTCCGGCCTCGCGATCTACGTATTGATGGCGGCCGTGCTGCTCTGGCGGCCGGCGGGTCTCTTCGGGCGGGCGGCCTGACATGGCGGACAACGACACGCCCATGTTGCCGGCATCGCGCGCGGGGTGGCTCGGCCTCGTCGTCGGCGCCCTCGCCCTCGCGGCGCTCCCTTACCTCGCGCCATCCACCTATTACGTCGAACTCGGCACGACCGCGTTGATCGCCGCCATGCTCGCCTTGAGCCTGCAGTTGCTCGTCGGCTGCACGGGCCTCGTCAGCCTCGGCCACGGCGCGTTCTACGGACTTGCTGCGTATACGGTCTATCTAGTGACGCCCGCCAATGCCGGCCTGCCGATGTGGATGACGCTGCCGGCCGCGGTGCTCGTCTCGGGTGCCGTCGCCGCCGTCGTCGGCGCCCTGTCGCTCCGCACCAAGGGCTTCTTCTTCCTCATGGTCACCCTGGCGTTCGGCCAGATGATCTTCTTCGTCTTCCACGACACCAAGCTCGGCGGCGGCACCGACGGCGCCTACCTCGCGCGGCCGCTCATCTCGGCTTTCGGGTGGGAATTGCAGTTGCCGCGTCGCCAGCGTCCGATCGGCACCTACTACGTGGCGCTCATCCAGCTTGTGCTGATGTACATCGGCCTCGCGTTGCTGCTCCGCTCGCTGTTTGGCCGTGTGCTGCAAGGCATCCGCGTCAACGAGCATCGGATGGTCGCGCTCGGCTACGACACCTACCGCTACAAGCTCGCCGCTTTCATCCTCGCCGGCATGCTCGCCGGTGTCGCCGGCCACATGTGGGCCATGCACCGCGGCTTCGTGAACCCCGAATTGGTCGGCTGGCATCGTTCCGCCGAGGCGCTGCTGATGATTCTCCTCGGCGGCCTCTACACGCTGCATGGTCCGATCCTCGGCGCGCTCGCCTGGGTCGGCCTCGGAGAAGCCTCCCAGCTGATCACCGAGCGCAAGCTGCTCGTCGAGGGTCTGGTGATCCTGGTTGTCGTACTCGTGCTGCGGCGCGGGCTCGCCGGGCTCTGGACCTTCGCGCGCCGCCCGGCGGAACCGGCGAGGCCTCCGGCCGGCGCCCCGTCACCGGAAAGCGGGACAGCGGAAGGAGCGCGCCATGGCTGAAACGCGCCACGGCCGCACGCCGCTGCTTGCCACGCAAGGGCTCGGACGTGATTTCGGCGGCCTCTCGGCCGTTCGCGATGTCGCGATCACGCTGTCGCCGGGCGAACTCCACGCCGTAATCGGCCCCAACGGCGCCGGCAAGTCGACCCTCGTCAACCTCCTCTCAGGTGAGTTGGCGCCGTCACGCGGCGAGATCCGGCTGGCCGGCGAGCGGATCGAGACGATGCCCGGCTGGCGACGGGTCCACCTCGGTCTCGGCCGCTCCTACCAGCGCACCAACATCTTTAAATCGCTCAGCGTGCTGGAGAACGTCCGCCTCGCGGCCCAGGCGGTGATGTCGGAGCCTCGCTCGCTCCTCCGCCCGGCCGGATCGGCACGCCAGATCGTCGCCGCCGCCGAAGCGGCCCTCGCGCGCGTCGGCCTCGAAAGCTCCGGCGCGCGGACGGCCGGCACGCTCGCGCACGGCGAGCAGCGCCTCTTGGAGATCGCGATGACGCTCGCGAGCCGCCCAAAGGTGCTGCTGCTCGACGAGCCGCTCGCCGGCATGGGTCCCGAGGAGGGCGAACGCATCGCCCGCCTGCTGCGCGACCTCGCGGCGGAGCACGCCATCCTTCTGATCGAGCACGACATGGATTTCGTCTTCCAGGTCGCCGACTGGATGACCGTCATGGTCGACGGCGCCGTGCTTGCGGAGGGCACGCCGGAGACGATCCGCGCCAACGCCGACGTGCAGCGTGCTTACCTCGGGGGGCACGCATGACCGCGCCCCCCATCCTCGAAGGCCGCGACCTGCACGCCTATTACGGTCAGAGCCACATCCTGCGCGGCGTTTCGATCGCCATCGCGCCGGGCGAGGCCGTCGGACTCATGGGCCGCAACGGCATGGGTAAGACCACGTTGATCCGAACGCTGATGGGTCTCGTACCGGCCGCGCGCGGCGAGGTGCGGATCGACGGCGCCGTCGCCACAGGACGGCCGACCTTCGCGATCGCCCGGTCCGGCATCGCCTACGTGCCGGAAGGCCGGGGCATCTTCGCGTCGCTAAGCGTCGAGGAAAACCTCGCCATCGCCGAGCGCGCGCCTGACGGTGCAATGCCGGTCTGGACGCGCGAGCGTGTGCTCGGCCTGTTCCCGCGCCTCTCCGAACGGCTGACCAACCGCGGTGATCAGCTCTCCGGCGGCGAACAGCAGATGCTGGCGATCGCCCGCGCTTTGCTGGGCAACCCGCGGCTCGTGATTTTCGACGAGGCGACGGAGGGTCTGGCCCCGCTTGTGCGCGACGAAATCTGGCGGACGATCCGGTCGATCCGTGCCGCCGGCGTCGCCACCCTCATCGTCGACAAGACGGTGGCGGAGGTCGCCGCCGTCGTCGACCGCGTGATGATCCTGGTGAAGGGGCAGGCGGTGGTCGAAGGGCCAGCCCGGGACATTCTCTCCGACACCGCGTTGATGCATCGTCACCTCGGAGTTTGACGATGCACGCGCTGGATCTCGGGGACGGGCGCTCGATCGAGTACCGCATGGTCCTCGGCGATCCGAGTGCCGGTCCGACGCTGGTGTTCCTGCACGAAGGCCTGGGCAGCGCCAGCCTCTGGCGGGATTTCCCGGATAAGGTCGCGCGGCGCCTCGGCGTACCGGCCGTCGCGTACTCGCGTTTCGGCTATGGCCGGTCGTCGCCGCTCGCCGAGCCTCGCACGCCGCGCTTCATGCATGAGGAGGCGCTCGACATTCTGCCCGTGCTTCTCGATAGGCTCGCGATCGAGGCGCCCATCCTCATAGGTCATTCCGATGGCGCATCGATTGCGCTGATACATGCCGCCGACTCCGGCCGGCCCGTATCGGGTGTCGTCCTGATCGCACCGCATGTGTTCGTCGAAGACGTCACGGTCCGGAGCATCGCCCGCGCTGTCGAAGCCTACGAAAAGCGCGGCCTGCGCGAGCGGCTAGCGCGCCACCACGCCGACGTCGATGGCGCCTTCCTCGGATGGTCGCGCATCTGGCTCGACCCGCGCTTCCGCACGTGGTCGCTCGGCGGGGAGGCGGGGCGCCTGTCGCTGCCCTGCCTGCTTGTTCAGGGTGAGAACGACGAGTACGGAACGTTGGCCCAGCTCGACGCCGTCGCCTCGGTCGCTCGGGGGCCGGTCAGCCGGCTCGTGGTGCGCGGCGCCGGCCATTCCCCCTTCCGCGATGCCGAGTCGGACGTCGTTGACGCAATCGTGACATTCGCAAGCCAGCAGAATCGGCCGGAAGAGCGGTCAATAAGTAACTGACATAAAACAGGATTACGTTTTGCAATGCGATGGCGTGTTCGAGTTGCTTGACACGTCGTCGCACGTCTTACATGGTAGCGCCGTCGACAGTCGACGGGCCGAGAAACGACGCTCAAATGGCGCACCTCATCAAGGCGGTCCAAGTCTAGGGAGATAAGCATGGGGACGGCGCCCCCCGGTGCCGTCCCCATATAAGTTCGGGGACGCATCCCTCTTCGCTTCGGCTAGGTTCGGATGATCCCCCGGCGACACCCGGGTGGATACACGACCGGTTCGCCCGAGCGCAGCGGCTGCGATCATAAATTGCAGATCGATGATGACGACCGAGCGACTGGCATCGCTGCGAGTCGAACGACCGCTGATGGCCTGACTCTGCCCGCACGCCGTGGGCTCCCGGATATCGTTGCCGAGCGGCTCATCGAAGGCATCGCCGACGGAACGATCCGCCCGGGCGAGCGCCTCGTCGAAACCAGTCTTGCCGCCAGCCTCGGGGTGAGCCGCGCTCCCCTTCGCGAAGCCTTCCGCCAGCTCGAGGCGCAAGGCCTCGTCGAGACCCGCAACGGCCGCGGCACACACGTCCGCCATCTGAGCAACGTCCACTTGGAGCAGATGATCTCCGTGCGCGCCGTGCTGGAAGGGCTGGCGGCGCGCCTTGTCACCACGCAGGCCGACCCCGGCCATCTCGATGTCATCCGCCGGATCCACGATCGGTTCGAGATCGCCTCGCGCGACGGCTCGGCAGAGGAGCGGCGTCGCCTCGACTGGGAATTCCACGAAACCATCTGCCGGTTCAGCGGCAATGCCCTCCTGCTCGAATCCTGGCGGCTCGTCTCCATGTCCGTGCGCGTCTTCATGCGGAAGAACGCGCTCTTCAATCACGACACGTCCAGCATCGTGCGCAATCACCGGGAGTTCGTCGAGGCGATCCACTCGGGCGACGGCGATCGCGCAGAGCGCATCTTTCGCTGGCGGCTCATCCAGACCGGCTATCGCCACCTGGGTCAGAGCGTGCCGGCAGCCCTGGCGAGTTACGAGCCGGCGGATGTCCCCACCACCCCAATGAAGCCCGCGCGCGAACCTGCTCGACGTAGCGGTGCAAAGCCGACACAGCGCAAAGCCAAGACCAAGACGAAGTAGCAGCGCAACCGGTCAGTGCTTCCGCTCGCGCGGCTTGTCACCCTTGACGATCCGCCGACCGATCGACCAGCGGTGCACTTCGGACGGCCCGTCGTAGACCCGGAAGGCACGTACGTCGCGGAAGATGCGCTCGACGACGGTGTCGCGCGTCAGGCCGAGGCCGCCCAGGATCTGCACGCAGCGATCAGCCACCCGGAAAATCGCCTCCGACGCGATGACCTTGGCCATCGAACTGTCGAGCGTGCCCTTGTCGCCCTGATCGAGCATCCACGCGCAGTGCCAGATGGCGAGGCGTGCGGTGTGCATGTCGAGAAGGTTGTCGGCCAGCATGAAACTCACGCCCTCGTGCTCGCCGAGCGGCTTGCCGAACGCCATCCGCTTGCGGGCGTAGTCGGTCGCGATGTCGTGGGCGCGGCGTGCCGAACCGAGCCAGCGCATGCAGTGCGTCAGCCGGGCGGGCGCGAGCCGCACCTGGGCATACTTGTATCCCTGGCCCACCTCACCGAGCACGTCGTCGCCCGACACACGCAGGTCGTCGAACTCGATGACCGCATGGCCGCCCATGAAGCTCGAGTCGAGCGTGTCGAGTGTACGGACGATCTTGAAGGCCGGGTTCGGCAGATCGACGAGGAACATGGTCGCGTCGAACGGCCCGTCGCCGGTGCGCGCCATGACGATCGAGAACGCCGCCCCCTCGGCCCCCGTGATCAGCCACTTCGTGCCGCGGATGATGAACCCGTTGCCGTCGGGCACGGCACGCGTCGCCAGCGCGGCGGGGTCGGACCCGGCGCCCGGTGC
>Ga0073934_10010287_pt1 | contig 11670 bp, 11 predicted proteins | sample LarsenN4metaG_FD_76834 | JGI IMG/M metagenome (GOLD analysis project Ga0073934, IMG submission 76834) | Hot spring sediment bacterial and archeal communities from British Columbia, Canada, to study Microbial Dark Matter (Phase II) - Larsen... ... | reverse complement strand
GATCGGAGTGCTGGAGGAACTGGCAGGGGTCCACCTGCTTGAAGATTATCCTTGACACAACCTCCCCCCTGCGCTACCATCGGGCTAAATGAGATGCCGTTTGGAAAGATGATTGGATTCCATATCAGAAAATTCTCACAAGTACACAGCAGGAGGTTAACCACCATGCAAAAGACAGCCGCAGTGCGTTTTGCCCTGATTATGGGAGTTCTGACCTGGCTGTTCACGACCGCTGCGATCCCGACGCCGACCCGGTCGTTGAACGCCAGTGCCGCGGAGAAATCCGAACTAGTCGCTCTGACCGTCGAGAACCGTTCCAGCGGGATCGTGTATCTTTGGCTCGACGGCGTGGCATTTTATTATTTCGCCATCGATCCAGGGGAGACGATCGTGTATACTGTGACTCGAGGCGAATACTACCAGAAGGTGAAAGCCTGTGGAGATACCGCCGAGAGCATCGTAGATATCACCAAGCGGACCCGGATGATCATGCCGGTCTGCGGAGGACACGCCAGCCAGGCAGCGACATCCCCGTACGTGGTGGACCTATCGGAGATCATCAAGATCGTCAAGGTCACCGTTGAAAATGACAGCGAGACTCGGCTGCTGGCGATATTGACCGGCCCGGCAACCTATGTATTCTTGATTGACGAAGGAGATTCGAAGGATTACACGATCGCCAAAGGCGATTATTCGGTACAGTACTTTGCCTGCGGAAAGGTAGGGTACAAAGATTATTCTGCTTACCATGGGAGCAAATTAAGCCTTTCCTGTCCGTGAAAGGATTCCAGGCTTTTCCAATTTCTGGCAGCTTTATACCTGACCATGGTCATTCACCCCGCACGCACTCCCACAAGGGACGGGGCGAATAGAAAATTCGTTGCAACAGCGGTCGGGAGTGGTATAATCCGAACCGTTAATTGAGGTAAACGCGAAGACCAGGACGAGTAACCGCGATCGAGTCCGACAGGGATTGAAGGCTGAAAACTGAGAGCCTTCAACGTGAATCAACCGGTGAAAACCCCCTGCGAGCGGAATCCCCAACCGCTCCCAAGGCACAAGGAGCGAAGTAAGGTGAACGGTCGACCCCGTTACAGGTCAGACAGAGACAAGCCGCTGGCTTAATCTGGGTGGAACCGCGTGATTGAACCCTCGCCCCAGGAAGGCGAGGGTTGTTTATTATCTAGAATCATCTGGAGGTAGCTATGTCCGGCAAGGAACATGCAAATTACGAGGAGAGTGAACTGTACCGGCTGAGGCACTCTGCAGCGCACATCATGGCGCAAGCTGTGCTGGAGATGTTCCCCGAGGGGAAGTTCGCTATCGGCCCGGCGATCGAGGACGGGTTCTATTATGACTTCGACCTGCCTCGCCCGCTGACTCCGGAGGACCTGGAGGCGATCGAGCGCCGTATGCGGGAAATCATCGCCGGGAGCCATAGCTTCAAGAAACGCGTCATTACCGGCGATGAAGCCCGCCGCATCTTCGCTGACCAGCCTTACAAGCTGGAATTGATCGAGGGGCTGGAGAGAGGCGGCTTCGACGAACACGGCGAGCCACTCAAGGAGAGTCCTGAAATATCCATCTACACCCACGACACTTTCGTCGACCTCTGCCGGGGGCCGCACGTCGCGAACACGCGCCAGATCAACCCCAACGCTATCAAGCTGCTGAACGTGGCTGGCGCCTATTGGCGGGGGGACGAGAAACGCCCGATGCTGCAGCGGATTTACGGGACTGCCTGGACTTCAACAGACGAGCTGGAGCAGTATTTGTGGAAGCTGGAAGAAGCCCGCAAGCGGGACCACCGACGGCTTGGCAGGGAGCTGGACCTGTTCAGCGTCAGCGAGGAGGTTGGACCAGGTCTGATCCTGTGGCACCCCAGGGGCGGCATGATCCGCAAGCTGGCGGAGGACTACTGCCGTGAGGAGCACGTTCGCGGCGGGTATGAGTTCGTCTTCTCGCCTCACATCGGCAAGGCGCAGCTCTGGGAGACGAGCGGGCATCTCGATTGGTACAGGGAGAACATGTACTCTCCGCTGGACATCGAAGGACAGGAATATTTCTTGAAACCGATGAACTGTCCTTTCCACATCCAGATCTATAAGAGCCGCATCCGTTCCTACCGCGAGCTTCCACTTCGGTTTGTGGAGTGGGGGACGGTATACCGGTACGAACGGAGCGGCGTGCTGCATGGGCTGCTGCGGGTGCGCGGATTCACCCAGGACGATGCCCACCTCTTCTGCCGACCGGATCAAATGCCGGCGGAGATCGACCAGGTGCTGAATTTCTCTTTGAACATCCTCCGCGCGTTTGGCTTCCAGGATTTCCAGGCGTACCTCTCGACCAGGAATCCAGAGAAAGCTGCGGGAGACCCGGAGCTCTGGGAAGCCCCGACGGAAGCTCTGCGGAGCGCGTTGATCCGGGCCGGCATCGATTACCAGATCGATGAAGACGAAGCGACGTTCTACGGGCCGAAAATCGACATCAAGGTGCGCGACGCCTTGGGACGCGAGTGGCAGCTGAGCACGATTCAATTCGATTTCAATCTCCCCGAACGGTTCGACATGACCTTCATCGGTGAAGACGGCCATGAGCACAGGCCTTACATGATCCACCGCGCCCTCCTGGGTTCGATGGAGCGGTTCATGGGTGTATTAATCGAACATTATGCCGGCGCTTTCCCCATCTGGTTGTCGCCCGTCCAGGCTGTCCTGATTCCAATCGCCGACCGCCACATCGGTTACGCCCGGGAAGTCGCTGACATTCTCAGATCGCGTGGACTGCGGGTGGAGGTAGACGAGCGAGGCGAGCGGATGAACGCGAAGATTCGCGACGCCCAGAACCAGAAGATCCCTTACATGCTGGTTATCGGAGACCGGGAAGTCGAGCAGAAAAAGGTCGCTTTGAGGCTGCGTTCAGAGGAAGACCTGGGTGTGATGTCGATAGAATCCTTCCTGGCGCGAGCCGAATCCGATATTACAAGCCGCAATGGATAACTCACACAAGTTGAGGCAATGATCAGTCTGCAAGGCAATCGCATTTGGGCGATTTACCCCCCGAGAGAGGTGACAGGGGGAGTGCGTGTGGGGCAAGACCCAAACGCACTCCCCCAATCACCATCTTGCGGGACAACAACTGCCTAATCAGGGCAAATTCAATTGCCCTGATCAGTCGATGCGGTGGTTGACGATTCGAGCGGGTTCATGGTATTATCCTCAAGTCTCAGGTAAGGAGGACCGCTATTGAATAACCGCTTGGCAAGGAGTGGAATATAAGTTCGACGAATTATCGAATCAATGAAGAAATCCGTTCGCCTCAGGTGCGGCTGATTGGGGCCAGTGGAGAGAATGTCGGGATCGTGAAGACCTCTGAAGCGCTTCGGATGGCTCAAGAGGCAGACCTGGACCTGGTCGAGGTGGCTCCGAACGCCGATCCACCAGTATGCCGGATAATGGATTTCGGAAAATTCTTGTACGAACGGACGAAGAAGGAACGGGAAGCGCGGAAATCCCAGACGAAGATTGAAGTCAAGGAAATCCGCCTGCGCCCAAAGACTACGAACCATCACCGCGGGTTCAAAGTCCGAGATGCCAGGCGATGGTTGGAAGACGGGATGAAGGTGAAAGTGCGCATCCGCTTCCGAGGCCGCGAGATCACGTATCCGGAGATAGCCTTGAATGACTTGAAGGCTATCGCTGAGGACCTTTCCGATGTAGCGGTCATAGAACAGACCCCCTCCCTGGAAGGGCAGAGCATGCTGATGGTCCTCGCGCCGAACAAGACCAAGAAAAAGTAATTCGTTCCCCCGAACCATTCGGTCCCGAAATTCCTGTGCTGATCTCCGCGGACAGCTGTTCCGCGGAATTTCGTGTGAGAGGAGCGTAGAAGGTGCCGCGCAAGCAAAGAACCGACAAGTATAAAATCAAGACCCACAAAGCCACCTCGAAGCGGTTTCGCCTGACTGGGACTGGAGTGCTTGTCCGCACAAAAGGCGGGAAAAGCCACCTGCGCCGCCGGACATCCAAGCGGACAAAACGCCTGTTCATGGAGATGATCCCTGTAAAGGGGCGTGGCATTCGCAGACGGGTGGAACGGCTGGTACCTTATTTGAAGAAATCTGGATGATGTTCTCAATCATAAAGTTGCAGCTGTTGGGTGCGAACAACGAGCGTCTCCTGCCCGGATAGATTCAGGAGACCTGGCGCTCAGCGGTGTGCAGGAGTGTGAATCATGGCTCGTGTAAAGACCGGACCGTACCGCCGCCGGCATCATAAGAAAATCTTGCGTTTGACGAAGGGCCAGTTCGGCGCTCGAAGTCGGCTGTTCAGGCGGGCAAACGAGGCGATGCTCAAAAGCCTATGGTACGCCTATCGGGATCGACGAAACCGGAAGCGGGACCTGCGCCGGCTCTGGATCGCCCGGATCAACGCAGCAGCCCGCCAGAACGGCACGACCTATAGCCGCCTGATCCACGGGATGAAAGCATCCGGGATCGGGCTGAACCGCAAGATGCTGGCTGACCTCGCTGTACGGGACCCAGGCGCCTTCGCCGCTGTCGTAGGTAAAGCTCAGACCAGTTAGGTTGCCTGATTTTAGAGCGCGCAATACAAGGGATGGAGTGCCTCCATCCTTTTTCCGATTAAATATCGTTAAGAACGTTCAGTAACTGTCTCTTTTTACTTCTTTTCCCTTCCCTTGGAGGACGGGGCCAGGGGTCGGGGGGAGTTACTGAACACGCTCATCGTTGTTAGAGAACCCTGCGCTCGTTGACGCCGCTCGCTCCACCTGCTAGAATCACCGCGGAGAACAATGAGCGAGATTCTGAGAGAAAGCGCCCTCTCGGGAAGGCGTAAGATCCAGATCGTCCAGGGTGATATCACTCAGGAAGAAGTCGATGCGATCGTCAACGCAGCCAACGCCCACCTGATCCACGGCGGCGGCCTGGCGGCAGCGATCCTACGACGCGGCGGCGAACAAATCCGGATAGAGAGCGATGCCTGGATCAGAGAACACGGTCCTGTCAGCCATGCCAGCCCGGCCTACACGAGCGGAGGGGATTTACCCTGCCGCTATGTGATCCACGCGGTCGGACCGGTGTGGGGGGAGGGGGATGAGGACGCCAAGCTCCGATCCACGGTGATCGGCGCCTTGTCGCTCGCTGACCACCTCGAGCTAAAAACCCTGGCTCTTCCGGCGATTTCGACAGGCATTTTTGGGTTTCCCAAGGACCGCGCCGCAAGGATTATTCTCCGGACAATCTCAGAATATTTCATATCGAACCCAAGTTCTGGCTTGCTGGTCGTCCGGGTGACCCTGTTCGACGCTCCAACAGTCGAAGCATTCATCCAGGCGTGGGATGCGATGGAAGAATAAGCCAACTTTTTCGCCCATGATCACCTCCAGGAAGAATCCGAAGATTCAATGGGTAAGGGAACTTCAGTCAGACCCCAAATCCAGGCGACATGAAGAGGCGTTCGTGGTGGAAGGCGTCCGCCTGGTGGAGGAGGCATTCCATTCAGGTAGTAGGCTGCGCCTGGTGTTATTTGGTCAGGGATTGAGCGACCGTGGGCTGGCAGTGGTCGCAAGATGCCAGGAAGCCGGGGTGGAGGTCGAGGGAACTTCGGAGGAGGTGATGCGGAGCGCAAGCAGTACAGAATCTCCTCAAGGGATCCTGGCTGTGGTCGAGAATAAAGAAGCGCGGTTTCCAGAACGCCTGGATTTTGCGCTCATCCTTGACCGGATTCGAGATCCCGGGAATCTGGGAGTGATTCTGAGGACCGCAGCTGCAGCTGCGGTCGATGGCGTATTCCTTACGCCGGATTCGGTGGACCCATACTCGCCCAAAGTCCTGAGGGCAGGGATGGGAGCCCATTTTCGGCTGGCATTTCGGGAAGCATCATGGAATGAAATTCAAGCGTCCATCCGAACGTATGCGCTTCAGGTTCTCCTGGCAGTCCCAGGACGCGGCGTCCCTTATTACCAGGCGGATTTTCGACAGCCGCTGGCGCTGATCATCGGCGGGGAAGCGGAAGGTGCCGGGCAAGAAGCGTTCAGGGCTGCGGATCAGCTCGTCAACATCCCGCTCGCAGGAGGGATGGAGTCGTTGAACACTGCAGCTGCTGCCGCGATCTTGATGTTCGAGGTGGTCCGCCAGAGAGGGGTTAACGTATGAAGATCCGATCGATCACTTACTTCTGCGACCCGGGCTGGCCTTTAAGGAGGGAACTCCTCGAGAAAGCCGGTGCGTTCATCTCCGAGGCCAGGCCGGCGTACCATGCCGCCGGATTCATAGTGCAAACGGCGCGCTTGGCGACCTCACCTTTCCCGGTAGTGCTCGCCGACCGGATACAGTCAGAAATTGTGCCTTTCTCCCGGGAACTGGAACGTTCAGCGCACGAAATCGGGTACGACTACGTTTCGATCGGCCCGGCTGAGCCCGCTTTTGCCGAGAGTTATGCGGTCATCCCGGAAGTGCTGCGGGACACGAAAACCGTTTTTACGGCGGGGATGATCGCCTCCAGGAGGGACGGGATCTCCCTCCAGGCCGTGCGCGCCTGCGCCAGCGTCGTGAAGCGATGTTCGACGCTATCCCCGGACGGGTTTGGCAACCTGCGCTTTGCAGCCCTGGCGAACGTGCCGCCGGGGGCGCCTTTCTTTCCAGCCGGGTACCACGATGGAGGGGCGCCGTCCTTCGCGCTGGCGACCGAGGCTGCCGATCTCGCGGTGTCCGCGGTCAGCAATTCGAATTCCCTGAAGGAAGCGCGGGACCAGCTGATCGAGTCCGTCGAGCGCGCGGCCGACCAGCTCGGTTCGATCTCCGAAAACCTGGCTGGGAGATTCGGATTGAATTTTGGAGGCATAGACTTTTCCCTGGCGCCTTTTCCGAATCGGGAGACCTCCATTGGGGGTGCACTGGAAAGGCTCGGCGTCCGCAAGGTCGGGATGCCAGGTTCTCTGGCCGCAGCTGCTTTTATCACGGATGCGATGGATCGCGCCAGCTACCCTCGGGCCGGCTTCAATGGGCTGTTCCTGCCGGTTCTCGAGGATACGGCGCTCGCCGAGCGCAATGCGGAAGGGTTGCTGGACATCAACGATCTGCTGCTTTACTCCGCGGTCTGCGGGACGGGACTGGACACGCTCCCCCTGCCGGGGGACGTCTCGATCGAACAATTGTCTGCAATTCTCCTCGACCTCGCCGCTCTGGCCCTGCGGCTGGACAAGCCGCTCACGGCTCGTCTGCTGCCGATCCCTGGCAAGAAAGCTGGAGAACCTACGAACTTCGATTTTGCTTACTTTTCGAACAGCAGGATCCTCCCCGTCAAAGGGGAACCGGTGACTGGCCTGCTCGCCGGCGATGGGAATTTCCCGATCAACCAACGAAGACCTTCGAATCCCGAGTAGCGATATTAACCCACTGGCCGCCAGTATTGGGAGCCGCTGCTGGACCTTTTGAGCAGGCGCATGCCAACCAGCTCGCGGCGCAGCGTGGCGTGATCGGGGTGAAACCGGTCCAGGATCGCGTTCACCTGCGCTTCTTCGTAGATGACCCCGGGTTCGAACTGGCGGACCAGATAGCGCAGGACTGCCTCCAGCTTTTTGCGCTGGGCAGGGATGGCAATCAACCTGCCATCCGCGCCGGTGAAGTCGTTGATCACTTTCTTGTCGTATGCATCCAGGTCGATGTCGGAGGCCAGTCTGGGGAGCGTTTCTTTCGAGAGGATTTGGCGAGCTTTCTCCTCAAGCGCCTTGCTTTCCAGGCGGTAAATGTTGTAATAGCTGGAGACCTGGGCGCTGACGAGGCCGGCTTCTGCCAGCCTCGCCAGGTGGTGCGACACAGTCGAAGGTCGCAGATGGAGCATTTCCGCCAGCTGTTCGACGCTCAATTCTTCCTGCGCGAGCAGTCCCAAGATCTTGAGCCGGTTCGGATCGGCCAGCGCTTTGAAAAACCGGAGCATTTGGTCTTCCATACAGGACCCTCAACCTGAGCCGTGCGGGTCCGGGACCCAATACCGGGCGCCGTCTTTCTCTCGCTGGAGCAGTTGGTGCTCGACCAGGAGCCTGCGCAGGGATGTTGAGTCCGGGTGGAAGCGGCGTAAAATCCCGCTGATCTCGCGCTCGGTGTAGGACTTCCCGGGTTCGATCGCGCCTGCGACATACTTCAGGATCACTGCCAACCTTTTATCCTGAGACGGAAGCGATTTTAGACTGCCATCCCGGTTGAGATAGTTCATCACGACCCTTTTCTCATCTTCAGCGATACTCAGATTGGATAGATCGACGGTCGGCTTCTGGGAGGCGAGGCGTTTGCGTGCAAATGCTTCATAATCCTTGCGGTTGAAGCGGTATCTCTGTTCGCTCCCGCTTCCAACCCGAAGGACAAGACCTGCCTTTTCGAGCCTGTCCAGGTCCTCGAACACCGCTGCAATGTCTGATTTTAACCTTGCCGCCAGTTCTGCGAGCGAATAGTCACCTTTAGAAAGCTCTGCGATCAGTTTAAGTCGATCTGGATCGGACAGGGTCTGGAGCATTCTGATCATTTCGTCGTTGGATTCCGGTTGGCCCATTGTTCAACTCCCATAGAATTAATTCGATGATAATCGAATTAATTCTATGCATTTTTTCCAATCTGTCAAGGGAGTCCCAGGTTTTCACAAGACGGGCAACCACCATCCTTCGACTGCGCTACGCTCCGCTCAGGGAACGTCAACCCACTTATACTCGTTTATTTTCAGAGCGCTTTCAGGAACTGCCCCGTGTAAGACTCGGGGACGGAACAGATCTCCTCGGGAGTGCCTTCGGCGACGATCTCGCCGCCCCGGTCGCCCCCTTCGGGGCCCAGGTCGATGATGTAATCCGCGACCTTGATGATGTCGAGGTTGTGCTCGATGATCACCACACTGTTCCCCGCATCGACCAGGCGGTGAAGCACTTCGATCAGCTTGTGCACGTCCGCCGCGTGAAGACCCACGGATGGTTCGTCCAGGACGTACAGCGTGCTGCCTGTAGATCTCCGGGAGAGCTCCCGGGCAAGCTTGACGCGCTGGGCTTCACCCCCGGATAGCGTGGGAGCAGGCTGCCCGATGCGGATGTACCCCAGCCCGACATCCTGCAAGGTGCGCAGCTTGTTGACCATGTGTGGAAAAGCGCTGAAGACTTCCATGGCAGTATCCACCGTCATATCCAGCACTTCGGCGATGTTGTAGTCCTTGAACCGCACCTGGAGCGTCTCGCGGTTGTACCTTGTTCCGTGGCAGACATCGCAGGGAACGTACACATCTGGGAGGAACTGCATCTCGATGCGCAGCTGACCCTGCCCCTGACAGGCCTCGCAGCGGCCTCCCCGCACGTTGAACGAGAAGCGGCCCATCTTGTAGCCGCGGATCTTGCTCTCCGGCAGCTCGGCAAACAAACTGCGTATGTGATCGAACAGCCCGGTGTACGTGCCGGGATTCGAACGCGGTGTCCTGCCAATTGGCGACTGATCGATGTTGATGATCTTGTCCAGGTGTTCCACCCCTTCGAGGCGGTCATACGCTCCGGGCTGGGTGCGGGCGCGGTGCAGCTCACGCGCTAGCGCCTTGTAGAGCACCTCCACCATCAGGCTGGATTTTCCTGAACCGGAGACGCCGGTGATGCAGACCAGCCTCCCCAGCGGGATCCGGACATCGATGCCCTTCAGGTTGTTCTCTCGCGCGCCGATCACCGACAGGACCTTGCCGTTGCCGGTCCGCCTCTTCACCGGGATCGGGATTCGTTTCCTCCTGGTAAGGTAATCGGCGGTCAGCGAGCGCTGGTTGTTCAGAATGGCCTCCACCGGACCTTCGGCGATGACTTCCCCGCCATGTTCGCCCGCGCCGGGTCCCAGGTCGATAATCCAGTCCGCGCTCCGGATGGTCTCTTCGTCGTGCTCGACGATGAGCACCGTGTTTCCCAGGTCCCGCAGCCCTTTCAGAGTCCGCAGCAGGCGGTTGTTGTCGCGCGGGTGGAGGCCGATAGAGGGTTCGTCCAGGACGTACAGCACCCCCATGAGCCGGGAGCCGATCTGGGTGGCGAGCCGGATCCGCTGCGCCTCGCCGCCGGACAAGGTGGCGGCAGTGCGGTCCAGCGTCAGATAATCCAGGCCGACGTCGACCAGGAAACCCAGGCGGTCCGTGATCTCTTTGAGGATGCGCTCGGCGATCGCCTGCTGGCGGGGCGTGAACGGCGTGTCAGATCCGGCAAGCTGACGGACCCACTCCAGCGTGCGCAGGACCGGCCAGCGGGTGACTTCAACGATATTGGCGCCCATGATCGTCACCGCCAGCGCTTCCGGTCGGAGGCGGGCACCCTGGCAGGTGGGGCAGGTGCGTTCGCTCATGAACTCGGAGATCTTGTCGCGCATGTACTCGGAGTTCGTCTCATTGTAGCGCCGCTGGAGGTTGCCGATGACCCCTTCGAAAGGCGTCCGGAAGGTGGCGGTCCGCCCGTGGCGGTTCCGGTACTGGACGGTCACGTCGTGCCCGTTGGTGCCGTAGAGGATGATGTTCAGCTTCTCGGGCGGGATGGTGCTGACCGGCGCGTCCAGGTCAATGTGGTATTCCCGGGCAGCCGCCTCCAGGGTCTGCCAGTAGTACCCGCCTTCTTCCCTGGGCCCGCTCCATTCCGAGACGGCGATGGCGCCCTCGCTGAGCGACATCTCGGGGTCGGGGATCAGCAGGTCCGGGTCAATCTCGAGCTTCCCGCCGAGCCCCTGGCAGTCGGGACAGGCGCCGTGAGGGGTATTGAAGGAGAACGTGCGCGGCTCGATTTCGGGCAGGCTGATGCCGTGTTCCGGGCAGGCCAGGTGCTCGGAGAAATAGAGGTCGTGGGGAGCTTGAGGATCCGAGACGTCCTGGACCGTCAGGTACCCGTTGCCGAATTTGAGCGCGGTCTCGATCGAATCGGTCAGACGGGAGCGGAAGTTTTCCGCTTCCTCGCGGTCCTGCGGATGATGGAGCACCAGCCGGTCGACCACTGCTTCGATCGTGTGGTTCTTGTACCGGTCGAGGGTAATCTCCTGCTCGAGCTCGTAGATCTCACCGTCGACGCGCGCGCGGACAAACCCGGCTTTCTGGATCTCGTCCAGGACCGATTGGTGGACGCCCTTCCTCCCCCGGACGACAGGTGCGAGGATCAGCATGCGCGCTCCCTTGGGCAGGGATTCGACCGCGTCTACAATCTCCTGGGCTGACTGCCGGGTGACCTCTCGCCCGCAGATGGGACAGTGGGGGATGCCCACCCGGGCGAACAGCAGGCGCAGGTAATCGTAGATCTCGGTGACGGTGCCGACCGTAGAGCGGGGGTTGTGGGAGACCCCTTTCTGGTCGATCGAGACAGCAGGCGAAAGGCCCTCGATGTAATCGACGTCGGGCTTGTCCATCTGCCCGAGAAACTGGCGGGCGTAGGCGGACAGGGATTCTACGTAGCGGCGCTGCCCCTCGGCAAAAATCGTGTCGAACGCCAGGGAGGACTTCCCCGAGCCGGAAAGCCCGGTGATTACGACCAGTTTGTCACGTGGGATGTCGACGGTGATGTTCTTCAGGTTGTGTTCCCGCGCCCCGACGACGCGGATGGCTTTGGATGACATAGTCGATTATTTAAGGGGGTATGCGAAACCCTGGCTCCGCCCCCAAAGGGTGGGGAAAAGAG
>Ga0073934_10010286_pt1 | contig 11670 bp, 12 predicted proteins | sample LarsenN4metaG_FD_76834 | JGI IMG/M metagenome (GOLD analysis project Ga0073934, IMG submission 76834) | Hot spring sediment bacterial and archeal communities from British Columbia, Canada, to study Microbial Dark Matter (Phase II) - Larsen... ... | reverse complement strand
TCGACGGGAAACGGCGGGTTCCAATCGGAGACGCGAACCGCGTCCGTCATGCCACGGTATTCGGGCGTCCATCCCGGGTCGGCCGCCGTCCCCGCCAGCCCAACCACCCCGCGAAGTATGAAATCCGTCTGCTCGGTCTCCAGGCGGCCCAGCGGCCCGGACAGGTAATAGGTCAGCCTGATGCGGTCGCCCGCGGCAGCCCCCAGCTCCGCAGCAGCCCAGTCGTTCAGGAGAATCTCGTCCGGTCCCAAAGCCGGGGCGGGTGTTCCGTCAACCATGGTCACATCGGCCATCGGACGGTGTGCGTCGAGGTCCACGGCCGTGACCGTGGAGTAAGGAATCACGGTCCATGGCTTGCCGGTCGGATCGGATGGTCCCCCAGCGATGCTGTTGGCCAGGTAGGTCAGGATCGGGCAGACGGGCGCGCCCAGCGAGGCGGCGGCCGCTGTCGCCGCGGCCTCGACCGGCGGCTCGATCAGCATGCGCTCGCTTTCCAGGCTGAGATAGCCGCGATCCTGCTGGACACGCAACCGCAGGCCGAGGTCCTCCAGCGTCAGACTCGTCGTCAACAATCGTTGCGGGTTGTCCGATCCGACGCCCGCCCTCTCCGCCCCGGTTCCGTCATCGGCAAAGAAGAGGGCATTAACCCGCCGCTCCTGATCCAGGGCCTGTTGCAGCGTCTCCAGGGGCACGAACAGGTTGAGCGGCTGATACTGGCTGGGGCTGAGCGAAAAGCCGCCCAGGCCGGCGGCGTGAACGACACCGCTTACGGTCACCCTGAGTGTCATAGAATTGTCATCACGACGCCCCAGAAGCGTCTCCGCCGGGACGGGGCTGGCCCGCTCGATCCGGACCAGCACGTCGTCGCCCGGCGAAGCGCCCAATTCGCGGGCCAGCGGCTCGTTGAGGATCGCCTCACGCTCCACGCCGGGTGCCAACGGCGCCCCTGGCCGTCGCTCGTCCAGGCGCCAGAAGCTCGAATCGACGCCGAAGACGGCCACCCGACTCGCGCCCCGGCGGCTGTCCGCGTGTGTGACCCCCCCGGTCAGAAGGATCGCGGGCTGAACGGCGGTCCGCGACGTGCGGGCATCCATCAGGTCGTCCAGACGCGAGGCCAGTTCCTGGCCGAAAAACCTCCCCGCCACCAGCACGTGGTCGATCCGGCCCAGGCGCCTCAGGGCGTGCTCGGCCAGGCTGCCGCGCATCGAGTCGCCGACCAACAGGGCCCCGGTCAGGACGGCCGTGCCCGCCGCGACGCAGAGCGCGACGGCCAGGTTGGTCCGCCAGTAGAAGGCGAGTGTCCGGCGATAGAAAGTCCGCAGGCGCATGGGGTCGCCGTCAGCGCTCCCTCAGGGTTCCGTCGACCAGCTCGAGCTGGCGGGGGAAGCGTTCCGCCAGCGAGTGGCTGTGGGTCACCACGATCAGAATCACCCCCTCCTCCCGTTGTAGCTCCAGCAACAGAGCGGCCACCCCCTCCGCTGAGCCGCGATCCAGGTTGCCCGTCGGCTCGTCGGCCAGCACGACCGCCGGACGATTGATCAGCGCCCGCACCAGGGCCGCCCGCTGCCGCTCACCGCCGGACAGCTCGGCCGGCCGGTGGTCGAGGCGGTCGGCAAGTCCGACTCGTCGCAGCAGGTCTATCGCGCGAGCCGGGACGTCGTCATCGCTTCTGTCCGTCAGGGTAGGCAGCAGGACGTTCTCCAGCACCGAACATTGAGGGAGCAGATGGTGCTCCTGAAACACGAAACCCACCGTTCGGTGGCGAAAGCGGGCCAGTTCCCGCGACGACAGCGTGAACGGATCGCGACCCCCGATGCTCACTCGGCCCGCGCTGGGCGGCTCCAGCGTGCCCAATATGTTCAGCAGCGTGCTTTTGCCCGATCCCGACGGCCCCATGACCACCGCCGCCTCGCCGGCGGCCAATGCCAGCGACACGTCGCGGAGCACCACCAGCGGCCCGCTCCGCGTGGGGAAGTGCTTCTGAACGCGCTCCGCGAGCAGCACAGTCGTTCGCTCGGTCTGTTCCCGCATCAGGCGCTCGATTGTCTGAGGGCGGCGGAGCCCTATCAACGCCGCGAGGCAGCGGAGGCCAGGCGTTGATAAACCGCCCAGGTCTTGCGGGCCATCATTTCGGCGGTGAACGATTGGAGCACGGCCGAGCGCCCCCGGTTGCCCAACTCTTCGCGGAGGGCGGGATCGTCCATGAGGCGGGCGAGGGCGGCGGCCAGTTCCCTGGGATCGCCCGGCTCAAAGAGCAGCCCGCCACCGGTGGCCTCGATCAGCTCGGGAAAGGAACCGTGCCGCGGCTGCACCACGGGCACGCCGTTGGCCAGGGCCTCCAGAACATACAAGCCCTTGGCTTCACGATACACCGTGGGCACGCTGAGCACGTGCAGCAAAGCGAGGAAGCGGCGCTTGCCCGCCAGGTTGACCTCGCCAAGGCACTCGAAGCCGTCGGCCAGCCCATCCTCCGCGAGCCGCCCCCGAATGGCCTCCAGGTACGGGCGCTCGCCCGGAGGGAGGTATCCCGCCGCAGCCAGCCGGCAGTCTCGCCCCTGCCCACGGAGCACACGGAACGCCTGAGCCAGAACGTGCAGCCCCTTGTCCGGACAAATCCGCGCCAGATAACCGATGGTGAACGGTTCGGCCGGGGGCGGGGACGGCTCGGCGAGGATGTCAGGACCGACCCCCAGCGGCACGACGTGCAGTCGCTCTGCGGGAAGGCCGAAATGCTCGGCGGCGTGTGAGGCGTAGTAACGGGTGAAGGCGATGAAGCCGTCCACATCGCGGCTGCGAAGGCGGATCAGGTCCCGCGCCTGACTCTTGAACGGCTCGGGCAGCTTGTCCAGAAAGATATCCTCGCCGGTCAGCGTGCAGACGACCGGCGTGCCCAGGGCTTCCTTCAGGGGCTGCGCCAACGCGGCGAACATCAGGTTGGGCAGGTTGATCAGGTCCGGGGCCAGTTTCCTCAGCCCGCGGATGAGCTTGGCCAGTTCCTTGGCCTGCGCGCCCTCGGCCCCTTTCAGCACGGAGACGGTCAGCGCTCCCAGTTCCTGCGGCGAAGTGCCGGCGGCCAGTCGCGTGACCCCCTGGAGCAGGCGGCGGGAATCGAGCAGCCGGTCGAGGACCCACGGCGTGTGCCGGAACAGCGACCACTTCTGCTGGAGGTAGACGTTGATGCCGCCGTAGTAGACGCGGGACAGGCTCACGTCCGGCTCGTCGGTCCGCAGGGGCGTGTAGACGGGGACCAGCACCACGTCGTGCCCCTGGGCCAGCAACGTCGCCGCCAGCCGGTTGTCACGCAGGCAACTGCCGCAATACATCCCCCCCGCGCCGGCGGCCAGATAGGCGACTCTCATGAAGCCCGGCAAACCTCCCAAGCGCCGAGGGAGTATCGCCGCGGGGAAGCCAGGGTCCCGGCGGCGTTCTGCAACCGGAGCGAACCGTCGTGCCTAGGTGGAAACGACCGGACGGCTGGCCTCATAGAGCACGTCGGGACAGAGATCGGCGCCGTTCGGCCAGACGATCGTACCCACATCGGCATCCACTCGCGCCTGGCGAAAGTAGGCGGGATCCTTCAACGGCTCAAATACCCCGTCGAAGGACACGAGAGCCCTGATGTCGAGCTCGCGGCGTTCATCGCCCTCGAAGGTCAGCAGCAGGCGATAGCCGCCGGTCCACTCCACGGCTACCACGTCCTTCAGCATGGGATTCACTCCAGAGGGGCGATGCGGAAGAGAGGTTGATGGGCCCGAGCCAACTCCCACTCACGCGTCAGTTCTGCTTTGTGCATGTTTGCCCACTCCACCACCAGTTTGCGCGCTCGGGGACCTAAGTCGCCGGCGATCAGACGCAGATCATCGATGGCGAATCGAGCCTGCCTCGATCCGTACCGGGCATGAAAATGGGGCGGCAGGTGATCACCGTAATACATGGCAATGATTATACCGAAGAAGCGGCTGATCTCCGGCATGGTTCATCTCACCACTGCTGTCAGCAATAGTCCCTTCGGGTCTTCCAAGTCACCCTCCCGGGCTGGCAGGGCGGCTCGCAGACGATTATCGCCCAGGCAGCTCCCGCAGTACATCCCACCGCGCCGGCGGCCAGATAGGCGACTCTCATGGGTGTACGCTGCGCTCGTTCACGGCGGAGCGGCGGACTGCGACCCGAAGCAGTAAACGACGCCGTCGTCGGCGCCGATCACCAGGCAGCCCAACCCGACGGCCGGCGAGGCGAAGATCTGAGCCCCGGTCTCAAACCGCCACTTCTCAACTCCCGTCGTAACCTCCAGCGCGTAAAGGGTGCCGTCCGCCGAGCCCACGAACACGACATCGCCCACCACCACGGGCGACGAATCGATGCGCCCCTTGGTCACGAACGTCCAGCGGACCCGGCCGCTGTCGGCCTCCAGCGCATGGAGCATCTTGTCGCGACCGCCGATCAGGACCAGGCTCCCGGCCACCGCCGCCGAAGAGAGGAACGGGAACTGCCGCTCCGGGTGCTGGTAGGTCCACACCACCCGCCGGCTCGCGAAGTCAGCGCACACCACGGTGTTGTCGAAGGTGCCGACGAAGGCCCGTGATCCGCAGACGGCCGGCGAAGCACCGGCGTAGGAGCCGAGCGGGACCTCGCCGGCCTGCTGCCCGTCGCTGACGCGGATGATCCGCAGGTGGCCGTCGCAGCCGGCGATCAGCACCTTGTCGTCGACCACGGCGGGCGTGGCGTGAACGCGGTCCTGCGTCTCGTACTTCCAGATCAGCGCGCCGTCGGCGGGGTTCAGACAATACAAGAAACCGTCATAGGAGCCGAACAGTAGCCCTCCGGCGGCGTGGTTGGCCGAGGAGATGATCTGCCCTTCGGTCCTGAAGGTCCAGCGGAGCTTACCGGCGGTCCGGTCGAGGGCGTGGAAGACGCCTTCGTCATCGCCGAAGTATATCCCGTCGCCGATGACTGTCGGCGACGAGCGGACGGCGTCACTCGCCTGGTACTTCCAGCGCAAGGCCCCGTCGCTCAGCCGCAGGCAGTACAGCAGTCCGTCGTCGCAACCGACGTAGACCCGGTCTTGGGCGATGGCCGCGGTGGACTCGATCGCCTCCGGAGCCGCGAACCGCCAGCGCAATTCCAGCTTGTCCGGCAAGGTGCGTCCCGCCACACCGGTCAGTCGCGGGTTGCCGCGGAACATCGGCCAGTCGGCGTCCGCCGCGGGCCGAGTGGTGGGGGCGGTGGAGGGCGGAGCGGAGGGTTGAGCGCCCACCGGCAGGGACACGAAAAAGAGCGGCAATAGGAGGGGGCGGTCGGTCACGCGAAGCACTTCTACGAAGGTTTGAATCGCAGCACCAGGGCGGCGCCGACGGCGGCCAGCACGATGCCCACGTAGAACCACCCACCCGCAGCCCGCGTCGGCTTGTCCCAGACCATGGTCACCAGTGTGTTGACGATGGGTGCTCCGGCGAAGACCAGGGGGGCCACGAAGATCGGGCGGCCCCCGGTCTTAAGGGCCAGGATCACGCACAAAGCCCCGGCCGCGCCCAGTACGCCGGCCACCGTGGAAAAGCGCACGCCCCGGGCAACGAACTCGGCCGGCTCCAGCTTGGCCAGCAGGAGCACGCCGGGCACGATGACCGCCACCAGGAAGTAGGCCACGCCGACAAACAGGAAGGCCCGCAGGGCGCTGTTCCTGCCGAAGCCCAACTGGCCGTGGTGCAACGTGGGCACGTACGCCCCCCAGCAGAGCACGGCCCCGAGCGCGAACAACAAGGGCAGGTATTTCATCCGTGTTCTCCCGATGCGAGTTTGGGCCGACCGGCCGCGCCATCAGTCGCGGGGACCGTCCGCCTCGATCCTTTCGCGGAACAGCCGCGGGATGGGAACCGGCTCAAAGGCTTCCTCCCGCATGGCGCAGCAGACGGCGGTCATCCGCCCCACAGCCACCCGCCGCCCCCCGCTGCTGAACTCCACTTCGTAGGTGAGCGACTTTTCGCCCAGGCTGGCCACCCGCAGGCGCACCTCCAGTTCCTCTTCAAAGCGGGCGGGACTGGAATACTCACAACTGGTGGCCACTCGCGGCCAGCCGATGGGCACCCCGTCGTACTCCATCACCACGCTCAAGCCCAGCGAGCGGTGAAAGGCGTGCTCGGCCTCCTCCATCAGCCGGTAGTAGTTGGAGAAGTGCAGGATGCCGGCCATGTCCGTCTCGGCGAACTGCACGCGGCGGGTGAGGGTGAACTCAGCGGGCATGAGCGTTCTTCCTGAAGAACTTCTCTACGGTGGCCGAGGACGGCGCGCGGGTCAGCAACGAAACGATGATCAGGGCGACCGTGGCGGCGGCGACCATCGGCACCGCCGGAACGACTCCCGCCACCAACGGCTCGACGCGGCCGGCAAAACCGGCCGCCTGACCCGCCCTCAGGTACAGGTACACTCCCGTCCCGATCCCCGCCAGCACCGATGCGTACGCCCCCCACTTGCTCATCCGCTTCCAGTACAACGCCCCGAACACCAGCGGGAACAGCGACGCAAAGCCGCTGAAGCACCAGATGGCCAAACCGAAGATCGGCTTGGCCTCCTTCAATAGCAGCGTGAGCACCCAACTCGCCGCCACCACCAGAACGACAAACGTCCGCCCGGTCAGCAGGCGCTGGTGGTCGGTGAGACGGCCGTGAGCGACATAGTGGTCCACGATGTCGTGCGTAAACATCGACCCCAGGCACAGGAACTGGGCGTCCATGCCGCCGAGGATGGCCGCCAGCACGCCGGCCGCCAGGAACCCGCTGACCACCGGGTCGGCCAGCATCCGCACCATCAGACCGAGGACGGCGTTCGGGTTGCCGAAGTCCGCGGGGATGACCGGTCGGCCATCCACCATCGCCGACGTGGCCCACACGCCGATGACCACGCAGGGGGCCCAGATGAGCATGATCAGCACCGGATGCAGCGTGACCGTGAGGCGGAAGGTCTTGGCCGAGCGGGCGGTGAGCCAGAGCTGGAACAGATGGGGGAACATGGCCACGGAGAGGGGAATCGTTCCGTAGCTCAGGAACTCCAGCTCGGTCATCTCCTTGGGTCGGTGCGGCTTGAGCGCGGCCGGGCGCGGGTTGGCGCTTTTGGCCGCCTCGTAGGCGGCAAGCTTCCGCTCGTAGACTCGCCGATGCTCGTCGCTCACCCCGCGGGTCAGCTTCGTGGGGTTGTACTCCTGAACCGTCTGTGCGGCCCGGGCGAAGCCTCCCAGCCGGTCGGCGACGGCCGCGAACGTCACCACGCCGACGACCAGAAAGATGAGCGTCTGAAGGGCGTTAGCCCAGGCGGTGGCCCGCGCTCCGCCCAGGGAGACGTACAGCCAAACCACCCCCGTGCTCACCAGCGTCCCCAGCCAGAAGGGGATGGCGCCGTGGGCCGTGGGCGAGGAGCTTGAAAAAAATTGAGGAAAAGCGCCCACCGTGGCGGCCTGGATCATGTTCCCCGCGCCGATGATCCCGATGATGATGTACGGCATCTGAAGCAGCACGAGAGCGGGAAACAGCACCAGCCCCAGGCCGCTGGACTCGAAGCGGTCGCGGAAGAACTGGATTTGCGTCTGATACCCATAGCGCTTGCCGAACGCCCACAGTCTGACGCCCACCAGGAAGAAGCACATGGCGTGAACGATGCCCGACCAGGAGGCCATCTTGCCGTACACGCCCACGCCGCTGGCCCAGGCCTCGCCGCTGCTGCCCTGGATGGCGAAGGCGGTCATCGTCGTGCCGAACACCGACAGCACCAGCAGCACCGGTCCCAGGCCGCGGCTGGCGATGAAGTAGTCGATGGCCGTCCCGCGGAAGTAGCGGTTGCTCACCAGCCCCAGCAGGATCAGGGCCGCCAGGTAGCCGACGATGATGAGAAGCTGCGTCTGCCCCGGGGGCATCAGTGCCCTCCCCGGCCGTATGGCGGCTCGGCGGACGAGGCCAACTCTTCCGGTTCGTCCAAGCCCGCGGGCCAGCAATGGCGACAGGCCAGCCCCCACAGCAGGCAGGCGGCCACGGAAACGCCGATGTGATAGGCCAGGCTGACCGGCAGGAAGCCCAGGACGAGCGTGCGGTGGTCGTAGCGCCACCAGAAGTCCTGGTGGACGACGGCCAGCAGCACGATCAACGCGATGACCAGACGTCTCATCGTCTGAAGCCCATGTTAGGTGAGCGTCATGGCTTGGGGCAGGGGACAGTATCGGCCGAGGGTGGAAAAAAGCGAGTTCACTTCCGGTCGGAAGACGTCGCCGATCAGGAGGTCGACCAGAGTTTTCCGACACTCCGGATGGCGTCGGTTGAAGTCGCCGAACGAAAAGCCCTGCGCGTAGAACGCGTACACCAGCTTGCGGATGGCTTGCACGCCGGCATAGAAGTCCGGTCCCCACGCCCCCAGTCGCCGGCCCGAGAAGTCGCCCGTCTCGAACGCCTCGTGAATGGCGTCGGCGGCCAGCTCCCCGCTCCTTAAGGCCAGGAAAACGCCGGAAGAGTAGATGGGGTCCAGGAAGGCGAACGCGTCGCCCACCAGAACCCACCCCTCGCCGGCGCAGCGCGTGGCCCCGTAGGAGAAGTCCGATAACACGTACACCGGTGATACTCGCTCGGCACGGACCAGCCGCGGCCGCACTGCCGGACACCGCTCGATCTCCTCCGGGAGCGTCCGTTCGGGACCGCCCCTCCCGCTGATCAGGTAGCTCACGTCCCCCACCACGCCCACGCTGACGACATCGTCCGGCAGCGGGATGTACCAGAACCACCCGTTCTGCTCCTGGACATGCAGGACCAGCGTGGCTCCCTCATCCTTGCCCGGATCACGCAGCCCGCCGCGGTAGTGGGCGAACACGGCCGCCTTGCGCAGCGACGGGTCGGGCCGGCGGATGCCCAGCCGCCGCGACAGCAGCGCGTTCGTGCCCGTGGCGTCCACGACGACCTTAGCCTCGATGCGTGTCCGCGCCCCGCCGGCCGGCGTGGCCACGACGCCGACGGCCTTCGGCAGCCCGTCGTTGCCCGAGGGCTCGAGGATGACCTCGCTGACGTTGGTTTCCAGGCGGACCTCCGCCCCGCGCTGGGCCGCGTTCTCCAGCATCATCTGGTCGAACTGGCTGCGCAGCACCTGCCAGGTCTGCGAGCACTCGTGGGGGTTCATCTCGTCGAAGTAGAACGGGGCCGACTCCCTGCCCGAGGCGTTCACGAACTGCACGCTGTATTTCTTGACGAAGTGGCTTTTCTTCATCTTCTCCAGCATGCCGATCCGCCGAAGCGTCCAGTACGTCTCCGGCATCAGCGATTCGCCGATGTGAAACCGCGGAAACAGCGACCGCTCCAGGACCAGCGTGCGGTGTCCGTGCTGGGCCAGCACGGCGGCCGTCGTCGCCCCGGCCGGTCCCCCGCCGATCACCACCACGTCGTAAGCCTCGCTCATGCCCCCGTCACCACCTCCAGCAGTTCGATGGCTGGTTCCCGCTGCACGTAGATGGTGCCCACCCGGCCGTAGAGGGGGCCGTCCGCCCGAGCAAACCCTTCGGGGAAACGCAGGAACCATCGGGGCTGAACCTGGCGGAGCACGTCGTGGGCGATGAGCACGTCGCCAAGGGGCGCGCGACGGCCCAGGATTTGCTTCCTGACGTCTTCGGGCATGTAGCGCAGGTCTATCCGCACGATCCCGTACTCGACGATCGGTCGGCCACCGTCCAGGGTCAGCGCGATCTGGCGGCGATAGCAGTCACCTTCCCGGCGTTGCCTGAGGACCTTCAGCCGGACCGGGCGCCCGTAATGCCCCTGGAGGATGGCCGTCATGTGCTCCTGATGCACCAGGAGCTTACGGAAAGGTTGGGGGATGCGATCTGGTGACACCGTCCGAAAGCGCGGCAGCGGGTCGTCCGCTCCGGCAAAGGGGGCATGCAGGTCGGCCAGGGCCTGCCGGGCGGTCTGGTAATCGCTCAGCTTCGCGTCCACAGGGCTCAAGCGTAGCGGATGTTGCGGTACTGCGGCTCAAAAAAGCGGGGCAGGAGGGCGTCCGCCCGAAGCAAGCCGGCCCGCGTCAGGCGAATCTCATCCCCGTCGATGGTCGCCAGACCCTCATCAAGCAGTGAGCGGAAAGCCTCGGCGAACGTGTCCATGATCTCCTCGGCGAACTTGGTGCGGAAGTAGCCCGCGTCCAATCTTCCCAGCTTCATCTGCAAAACCAGCTCCCGGACGAGCCGCTGGCGGTCGTTGATCGGCAAGGCCCGGGCCAGGGCCAGCTCGCCCCGCCGCAGCGGCTCCACGTAGCCCTCCCAGGTGTCGGCGTTCTGAAAGTGCACGCCGGCCAGGTGCGAGAACGAAGCCACCCCCGTCCCGATCATGTCCGCCCCGTGCCACAGGCTGTCGCGGTAGACGAAATGACCGTTCCCCGACGGCTTGACCAGCGTGTACGCGCTGCTCACCTGGTAGCCGGCCTCCTCGAAGCGCCGGAACGCCTCGTCCACCCACTGGGCCTTCTTCTGCCAGGCGACGATCGCGGCCCCTTCACGGGCGAACACGGTATTGTGCGGCAGCTCCATCTGGTAGATGGTCACGCTGTCGGGGTCCAGCCGCAGGCACTGCTCGACCGTCTCCTCCCACTTTTCGTCGCTGTCGCCGACCAGGCCGGCGATCAGGTCCAGGTTGATCTGCGGGAAGCCGACTTCTCGGGCCCAGGCATAGGCGCGGAAGATTTCACGTGACTTGTGGGCCCGCCCGTTGATGGTCAGCACCCCGTCGTCGAAATGTTCGATGCCCAGGCTCAGCCGGGTGACACCGATCCGGCGGATGGCTTCCAGCTTACCCTTCTGCAGCGTGCCGGGCTCGCACTCGAAGGTGACCTCGCGGGCCCGCTCCCACGACCAGTGGCGCCCGATGCCCTCGACCAGCCGTCGGAGCTGCGTGCTGCTCAGGTAGGAGGGAGTGCCGCCGCCGAAATAGACGAACTCGAACGATCGGCCGGCCAGTCCGGGACGCCGGGCATAGAGGGCGATCTCGCGGGTCAGCGCCTCCAGGTACGTCTCCACCTGCTCTCCGTTCTTGTCCGTGTACACGCGGTAGTAGCAGAACTTGCAGCGCTTGCGGCAGAAGGGGATGTGCAGGTAAAGCCCCAGGGGAGCCGCCTCCGTCGCGGGACGATCCAGAGCGGCGAAGGCCGCCGGCACGTATTCGGGCTTCCACACCGAAAACGGCGGGTAGTTGGCCACGAAGTAGTTGCCGGGCTCGGTGGCCTCCTGTTCGTTGATGATCTCCAGGTTCATCGAGGAATCCCCCGCCGACGTCCACCGGCTCCGGCACAGTTTAGCCGTGGGCGCCGGCAAGTTCTACGCGGGCGGCCAAGGGATCGTTCGACGGCCCGCATCCGGCGGTTGACCGCCTTGCAAGCCAGCTCCGTGGCATCCGCGTCCTTCAGGCAACCGACGCGCTCCGCCAGGGGGCGGATCGTTGCTTCTGCTCTCACGGCACTTGGGCCATCAGCTTGTCCAACTGTTCCTGGGCCAGATTGATCCGCGGACCGAACAGCCGCTCGATGTGTTCCCGGCTGCCGCGGGTGAAGGTCTGGTTGCCGGAGACCAGTCTGACGATCCGTCCGCCGTGGTCGCAGAAGACCTCGGCATAGGGCGGCACGATCCCCTCACCGTCCAGAAGCTTGTAGCGGATCGACAGTTCG
>Ga0073934_10010285_pt1 | contig 11672 bp, 10 predicted proteins | sample LarsenN4metaG_FD_76834 | JGI IMG/M metagenome (GOLD analysis project Ga0073934, IMG submission 76834) | Hot spring sediment bacterial and archeal communities from British Columbia, Canada, to study Microbial Dark Matter (Phase II) - Larsen... ... | reverse complement strand
GGCCTGAACCTGGTGGATTATTACCGCGTGAAGCGCTTTCCATGTTAGGTAAAATTGTCCAAAAAGCACCTATTTGTGGTCTAGAAGTTGTAGAAGTTTCGCCTCCTTACGATATCAGTGACATTACATCATTAATGGCGACACGGGTGATTTGTGACACAATGGCCCATTTAGTCATATCTGGTCAATTACCACGCAAAGAAAAACCCGCATATATTCACCCCGAAGCCCAATCAGAGTTAGTGGAAGATTGGAGGTAAGTTTATCATTGGCACTTGTGTGTGGTGTGGAGATTGCATAAAAAAAGTGGTGATTTGAAACGCAAAGGTGAGCGCAAAGGGGCGCAAAGTCTGAATAGTAAATATTTCGCTATGAAATGAAATCCGTTTGTTTATTTATTGTATCCGCGAAACCTCACCCCCTTCCCCTAATCCCCACTCCCCCAAGGGAGTGGGGGTCCCGAGTTCCCCTCTCCTTACCAAGGCTACGGTGTACACACAAATGATCGAATCACCCCAAATCCCGACCTCACCCCCTTCCCCCTCTCCTTACCAAGGAGAGGGGTGGCGTAGCCGGGGTGAGGTATAGATGCAGTAATTGATTAATCAGATTTGATATTGGATCAATATTGACCTTGGGTTTTAGCCTGGGGCGAAGGAGAGAAAATTTGCACGAAACTGATATGACAAAAGCGCTCATTTTAACTGTAAAAGATTGGTGGGAATCCCAGCCTGAGCGCCCTCAGATTTCTCAAATTCACCTAATTGTTGGTAGGTTTACTTGTGTTGAACCAGCAAGCTTACAATTTGCTTTTGAGGTGCAAACGCACAATACCTTTTTAGAAGGGGTAAAACTGGTGATTCAAGAAACACCATTAATTGCTTTTTGTCACCGTTGCCAACAAGAATATTCACCGCAAATTGGCTGGCAATACGCTTGTCCTGAATGTAATTCTCCTATGGAGGATATTCGCTCAGGTAGAGAATTAAAAATTGACAAAATTGAGTACGCTTATGCATCAAACATTTGACGCAGCCTTAGGAATTAACTTGCTTCATGCTAATCAGCAAGGGGCTGATCACAACCGATCGCATTTTGATAAATGGGGAATTATTTGTTTCAACATTATGAGTAGTCCGGGTGCTGGTAAAACAGCACTACTAGAGCGTACCCTTGCTACTTTGAGCAATGAGTTAAAAATTGCTGTAATCGAAGGGGATATGACCACCGATTTAGATGCAGAACGTCTGCGAAAATACGGTGTACCAGTAATTGCAATTAATACAGGTCGTTCCTGTCATTTGGATGCCAAAATGGTAGCAGGTGGAATTCATCGACTAGAACATGAATACAATCCCAATGATTTTGATTTAGTGCTGGTAGAAAATGTTGGTAATTTAGTTTGTCCTGCTGAATTTGAAGTTGGAGAACACGCCAAAGTTGCTTTATTGAGCGTGACTGAAGGTGAAGATAAGCCTCTGAAATATCCGATTATGTTTCAACAAGCAGATTGTCTGCTGATTACCAAAATAGATTTGGCTCCTTATTTGGATATTGATATTAGTTGTATTGCAGCTCATGTTCGTCAGATGAATCCCAATGTCACAATTATTCCTGTTTCTGCAAAAACAGGTGAAGGCTTGGAAGTTTGGTTTGATTGGGTGCGTCAGTTCAAATCCTTAAACTACCCTTTAAGCTCACAGTGAAACTTAGGTATAAGAGCCACTACTTTGGTATGATACGGATATTTACGCAAAGTCACCGTCAAAAGACCTAACAGGAATTTTACTATGTCTTGAAGGTCATTAATTGACTAACCCTGACATTGGCAGATTGTAGAAATGTGCAATTTGATGCATCTACGGTACAAATTGTAAGGTTTGTACTTAAAAAATTGACGAAGTAATGACTAACACCATTTCTCTGTGAAGATGCACTTAGATATTTATAAACGAACCACCAAGAGCGCATCAGACGCGCTCATTGGCTTCCTACAGGGTAGAACGCCAAGGACTACAGAGTTATTAATTAAGTACAAGTTTATAGAGAATTGGTATAAGGACAAAGAAATAATTTGTCGCAAAAATTCAAGCCTTACTTTAAGTTAAACTCAGGGATTAATTGCACGCGTAAATCTACTGCAAAGACCAAATAAATTGTCTAATTCGATACTATAATCGACGGGTCTTATGAGTAAGCGTAACGTTCCCATTTTTCTTTTTTTGGCTCTTGGGCTAGGAGTTTCTTGTTTGACTTTTGGTACGATTTGGTTAATCGACCAATTATCATCTCCTACCTTTTCAAGTGTAAAAAATACATCCGCAGCTGAATTGATGGATGAAAAATTAACACTTCTGGGAGATACTTTTAGTGGTTACAGCACTTTTCGCAATCAGACTTTTTTGGAAGCGCTAAAAAAAGCTGGTTTAAACCTGCGTTATGAAGATGAATTTGACCAAGCTAAACGCACTGAACGTTTTAATCAGGGACAATCTGACTTGTTGGTAACGACACTGGATCAGTTTCTCAAACAACAGCCTCAAGGAAAAATTGTGGGGCTAATTGATTATACGGTAGGAGCAGACGCGGTTGTCCTCAATACTAAGAAGTATCCCAATCTCAAATCAATGCTGGCTCTGAGGCAATTAGTAGAGGAAGCACGCAACAAGGGAGAACAGTTCACAATTGTCTTTGCCGGGGATACTCCTAGCGAGTATTTGGCACAGGTGTTGACTACAAAATTTGAGGAGTTTAAGCTGTCAGATTTCCAAATCAAAAAAGTGGCAGATGCTTCCGAAGCCTGGAAGGTATTGCAAGACTCCAATCAAAATGTGGCAGTTGCTGTGCTTTGGGAACCTTATGTCAGCCAAGCCAGACAGAGGGGTTACACGGTGGTGCTATCAAGTAAGGATTTACCGGGGACAATTGTGGATGTGATTGTTGCTTCTAACCGCCTGATGGAGTCGCAACCAGAGAGCATATCACAATTACTCACTTTTTATTATCGGTTTATTGATACTAATGTCCGCAATGCTGAACAGTTGCAAGCACAAATTGCTGTTGATGGCAAGTTATCTAGCGCTGATGCTAACGCAGTTTTGCAAGGTATTGACTTTTTTACCTCCGTGGAAGCTGATAACTGGATGAAAGATGGCACCTTAGAGAAACGCATCAACTCTACTGCTGCGGTGCTGGCGCTAGTAGGCAAAATGAATCAAGTTCCCCAGAATCCCAAAGAACTGTTTACCTCCGAGTTCATAGCGGAGGCGGCGAAAAACACCCACAATTTAATTCAACAGGTACGTATTGATAACCCGGAACTAGCAGACAGATTTGCTGGTAAAGGAAAAGCGATCGCTCCCATTGCGAATTTCAATAGTAACCAGATAGCCACCGCCCCTAATATTGGCAATTTACAACTGCAAGGAGAGGTGAAATTTACAACTGACTCTGCTTTGCTTACTAATCAAGGTAAGGAAACGCTAGATAAGCTGAGTCGGGATATTGCAGAATTCAACGAACAAACAATAGCTATACGAGTGATTGGTCATACTTCTAAGTTTGGCGAAGCCGATTTTAACCAAACTCTGAGTCAAAAACGGGCGCAGACAGTGGCGAATTATCTGCGCGATCGCGGTCTCAAGCACAAGATTGTAGCTGTGGGTAAAGGTTCTAGCCAGCCACTAGCTGGAGTTCATCCCGAGGATAAACGTAATCAACGGACGGAAATTCGTCTAGTTCGTGTTAACTAGTATTAGTTGTGAGAGGAGTTTCATGAAGTTACGCATTTTGCCATCTTTATTAGCTTTATTTTTCATCAGTTTACTTGTTGCTGTCAGTTGTACTCCTTCTCCACAAACTTCTACATCAGGAAATTCGGCTGCAACTCCTACAAATACCAAACCAATTCAATTCGGTTTTAGTGCTTGGCCTGGTTGGTTTCCTTGGCAAATTGCTCAAGAACAAAAGTTATTTGAAGCAAATCAAGTTAATGTCGACTTGAAGTGGTTTGATGGCTATTTAGATTCCATTAATGCTTTGAGAGCAGGTCAATTAGATGCCAATACTCAAACTTTAAATGACACGATTAGTTCAGTAGCCGCCGGTTCAGATCAAGTGATTGTTTTGGTCAATGACAATTCAACCGGCAACGATAAAATTATCGTCAGAGAAGGAATTAATACTATTGCTGACCTCAAAGGCAAAAAAGTTGCAGCAGAAGAAGGAACTGTTGACCATTTTTTATTATTACTAGGTCTAAAAAAAGCAGGTTTAACGCAAGCTGATATTCAGTTTCAACCACTAGAAACAGGCGCAGCCGCCGCTGCTTTTGTTGCTGGTCAAGTTGATGCAGTGGGAGTTTTTGCACCCTTCACCACAAAGGCTTTATCACGTCCTGGTAGTAAAGAATTATTTAGTTCTAAAGACTTTCCGGGGGCAATTCCTGACCATTTAGTTGTCAGTCGCCAACTCATTAATCAGAGACCACAAGATGTCCAAGCATTAGTAAATACTTGGTTTGCAACCTTAGATTTTATGAGAGCAAATCAAGCAAAAGCTTACGAAATTATGGCAAAACGTGCAGGGGTGTCTGTTGCCGAATATCAAGCATACAATGCAGGGACTAAAATCTTTACTCTAGAAGAAAATGTCCAAGCATTTAATCCCGGTAACAACATGACATCTCTGAGATATGCTGCTGAGGAAATTAGTAAATTTCTGGTTGAGAGCGGTTTGATTAAACAAGCACCTAATCTTAACCAAATCTTTGATGATCGTTTTATCAAAGCCTACGCCGCCAAGCAAAAATCATGAACCAACACGCTGAAGATTTGCCAGAAATAAATTGCGGACGTCCTCAGAAAATGTTACCAAAATCATACTTTTGGCGCATTGCTGAGGATATTCCTCATAACTTGGCTTGGACTTTAATGTTCTTGTCAATTTCCGTACCTATACTTCTGTGGTGGATTATTTCTAATACAGGTTTAATTCCACCTTTATTTCTTCCTTCTCCCGGTCAAGTTTGGGAGGCATTTCAAAGGCTTTTGGCAAGTGGAGATTTACAAAAAGATATTGCCTTTAGTTTATTTCGAGTCCTGGGTGGATTTTCCCTAGCAGCAATTGTTTCCATTCCTTTAGGCACATTAATGGGTACTTTTGCCAGCATTCGGGCGTTGCTAGAACCAGTGATTGGTATCGTGCGCTATATGCCAGCCCCGGCATTTATTCCCTTACTAATTTTATATTTTGGCTTGGGAGAAACGCCGAAAATCATGCTGATTTTTATCGGCACACTGTTTTTTAATACCTTAATGGTGATGGATGCAGTCAAGTTTGTTCCCAAGGAATTATTAGAAACCACTTATACTTTAGGTGGGCAAAGAAAACAAGTTTTACTACAAGTTATTTTTCCATTTATTCTACCTAATATTATCGATGCTTGTCGTGTCAACATGGCTGCATCTTGGAATTTAGTGATTGTCTCGGAATTGGTAGCAGCAACAGAAGGTTTAGGACGCCGAATTAGTGTTGCCCAAAGGTATTTGAAAACAGATGAAATTTTTGCTGGATTAATTGTAATTGGTTTAATTGGTTTAGGAATTGACCTTTTGTTTCGATTGTTATTGCGTGCTTCTTGCAAGTGGGCAATGACAAATGACAAATGACAAATAACAAATAACAAATAACAAATTATGCATTTAGAAATTAATCAACTCCACAAACAATTCAAAACGAAGCGCGGTTTGCTCACTGCACTTCAAGATATTAGTTTGCATATTGAAGAGGGAGAATTTGTCTGTGCAGTAGGTGCAAGTGGTTCTGGTAAATCAACCCTGCTACGCCTAATTGCGGGGTTGGATACTCCAACCGCAGGGGAGATACTGGTTGATGGGGTGCGGGTTACAGGGCCAGGATCTGATCGTGGTATGGTTTTTCAAAGCTATACTCTTTATCCGTGGATGAGTGTTGCCGAAAATGTAGAATTTGGTTTGAAACTACAAGGTGTACCCAAAGCCCAGAGAAAACAACAGGCGGCTTATTATCTAGAAGTAGTAGGTTTATCTACCTTTACTAAGGCGCTACCTAAAGAACTTTCTGGTGGGATGAAACAACGGGTTGCGATCGCTCGTGCTTTAGCATCGAAACCAAAAATTTTACTTATGGATGAACCCTTTGGCGCTTTGGATGTACAGACAAAAGAAGCAATGCAGCAATTTTTACTAGAAATTTGGCGCAGTACCAGCACGACAATTTTTATGATCACTCATGATGTAGAAGAAGCTATTTTCTTATCACAGCGTATCTACGTACTAAGTGCGCGACCAGGTACAATTAGGCGCGAATTGCAAATCCAACTACCTAGCAAATCGAACCCTCAAATCAAGCGCCATAGCACATTTCAGAAATACAAAGATGATGTGATGAAACTTCTGTATGAGGATGGGATGCAAACAAATCGTATTTGTGAAGTTCAGTCATCGGTAATGGGTAATAGGTAATGGGAAAAACCAATCACCAATTGCTGATACAGCACCGCAAACATGCTTTACAATCATTCCAACCCTGAGGAACTACTATTAAAATCAAACAATCAAAAACTGGTGCGTATCACATGGCTACAAAAAAGCAATTCAATAGCTTTGAAGAAATGCTATCTGGCTCTGATGTACCCGTATTGGTAGATTTTTATGCTGACTGGTGCGGGCCTTGTCAGATGATGACTCCGATTTTAGAGCAGGTTAACGCCCAACTCCAAGGTCAAATCAGAATCGTCAAAATAGACACCGAAAAATACCAACAATTGGCTACTCAGTACAGGATAGAGGCTCTACCAACTTTATTACTATTTAAGCAAGGTCAGCCAGTAGATCGAATTGAGGGTGTGTTGCAAGCACCACAATTAGTACAGCGTCTGAGAAGTTTGATTTAATAGAACTTCATCGGGGAGTGGTTGAGCAAATTGGGATTCCACTTCCCACCTTAAATTATGCACAGTCTATGAACCCTTGGCGTCTTAGTGTCTTGGTGGTTCAAGCCTTGATTACATACTTTTGTGTTAAGCTCCCTGGATTTAGGATCTGTTTCATTGTTTGCGTCCCCGGAAAGGGGAATATTTAACCACAAAGACACAAAGACACAAAGTAGAATCAAGAAAAACCAGGCAATGAAAGTAGATTTTTACCCGCCTTCAAAAAATTTGTAGTAAGCACAAAGCGTGCTTACTACCTGATTTAAATTGCAACTATCAACAAGCTGCTGGGAATTCTCCCAACATCTTGACTTCTGGTTCTAGTAAAATTGACCATCGATCCTGTACTTGATATTGCACATGACGGATGAGATTGAAAATATCCCACGCACTAGCACCACCGCAATTAACGATAAAGTTAGCATGGCGTTGTGCTACTTGTGCGTTACCAATCTGAAAGCCTTTTAAACCAGTTTGTTCAATTAACCAACCTGCGGCGTAGGGTTTAGGGTTACGGAAGACGCTACCGCAACTGGGTTTGTCGTAAGGTTGCGTTGTCAGTCGGTGCTGTTTGTGTTGCTTGGTAGTTGCAATCACAAGGGCGGGGTCCGCGCCTGGTTGCATTCGGAAGGTGGCTTGGGTAACAATGCGATCGCTTCCTTGTAAGATAGAAGTACGATAGCTATAACCCAATTGTTCGCTAGTCAGGGTTTCGATAGTACCGTCAGGTGAAAGTACTTGAGCGCTGACTAGGATATCTGCAATACAGCTATTATGCGCTCCTGCATTCATCACCACAGCCCCACCAACGGTTCCAGGGATACCTACAGCCCATTCTAAGCCCTGCCATCCCCGCTCTGCCGCAGCCATTGCCAAACCGGGTATTGGTTCCCCAGCTGCTACTGTTAATAGACCAGTTTCTGGGTCAAAATGAGTTTGGCGCAGATGGCGGGTAGCGATAACTAAGCCTGGAATACCGCGATCGCTTACTAGCAAGTTAGAACCTGCTCCCAGTACTGTTACTGGTAAACCTTCCTCTTTGGCATATATTAAACTAGCGTGCATTGCTTCGATGTTGCGAGGCGCAACATACCATTCTGCTGGTCCTCCAACTCTGTAGGAAGTATATGCTGACAGAGGAACTTGTGATTTAATTGCGCAGTCTGTACCAAGTAAGGGAATTTCCTTAATTTCGGAATTAGTTGTTTGTCGTTTATTTACATTCACACCAGAATTTGTGCAGACATCTACCGCTGCCTGGGAAATTGCCATATTTACCAGAATCTGTTTTAATTTGATGTTTATCCACCGTACAAATACGGTAATTATTTGATGCAATAAATTAAGGTTGCAAGACTGAACATTAAGCTAGAGCAAGAAACTAGCCCTTGAGACTTTTAGGATGTCGCTGTCGCTGGTTGGTGGAGTGTAGCAATTACCTCCGGAATTACTTGATTTAAATTCCCAGCTCCTAGAAACAGTGCTAGGTCTCCAGAACGTAGTGTTTGCTGTAAGAAATCACACATTAAGGCTAGGTTTGCTTGATACTTGACTTGTGGATGATGTTTGGCAACTTCCTGTGCTAGTTGTTCACCGCTCACCTGTCCCATGTTGACTTCCCCAGCGCTGTAAATGTCAGTGAGTATAACTACATCAGCATGGGTAAAAGATTCGGCAAATTCTTCTAAAAATGCCAGTGTACGGCTGTAGCGATGAGGTTGAAATATGGCAACTACTCTTTGTCCTGGTCTTGCTTGCAGACGTGCGGCTGCTAGAGTAGCACGAATTTCGCTGGGATGGTGGGCATAGTCGTCAATGAATGTGATTCCATGAGCTTCGCCCCGGAATTCAAAGCGACGTCTTGCGCCTTCAAAAGTAGCAAGTCCCTTGGCAATTTCGCCAAATTCTAATCCCAAGACGCGACCAACGGCTACTGCTGCTAGGGCGTTGCTGAGGTTATGGCGACTGAGTAAACGTAAGTTTAACACACCCAAGGCTTTGCCGCGCTCCCAAACTAAGGCGGTAGTGCCATCTGCACGATAGTCTATATTGGTTACGGTATAATCTGCACCTGTGTCTGGATGTAAACTGTAACTAATTGTTGGTTGCAAGCGATCGCGCACCGTTGCACAATCAATGCTAGCTACCAGAGTTTTACAACTATTAGCGAAGGTATGGAATATTTCCACTACTTCTTCTAAATTGTCGTAGTGGTCGGGATGGTCTAGTTCGATATTTGTGATTACACCGATTTCTGGGGCATGTTTAACTAATGAACCATCTGATTCATCTGCTTCTGCTACTAAATAGCAACTTTGACCTAATCTTGCGTTACCTTCCCAGGCATCAACTTCACCACCAATCAAAATTGTGGGGTCAAGACCCGCTTGCAGTAGCATATATCCGATCATACTACTCGTGGTAGTTTTGCCGTGAGTTCCAGCAACTGCGATACTGTCATATTCGGAAATTAAAGTTGACAATACATCTGAACGATGGAAAATTGGACAGCCTAATTCTAATGCTGCTTTATATTCCAAATTGTTAGTATTTATTGCTGTTGAACAAATTACTTGCGGTAGTTGTGCCACTTTATCAGTTGACACATGATTTTGAGTATTTAAAATTACTCGATTTTCATTCTCTTTGGGGCGAAAGAATTCCAAATTGCTTGCTTCTTGTTTAGCAAAAATATGAACCCCGATAGATTCCAATTTGGAAGTAATGTGATTTGGACGAAGATCCGAACCAGAAACAGGCAATTGACGTTTTGCTAGCACGTATGCCAAAGCAGACATACCTATGCCACCAATACCAATAAAATGAAAAGGTCTACCGCTAAAGTCTACAAAATCTTTCATCAATTACTCCTCTAATACCACACCACATAAACATCACAAATGACACGCGTATCATAACAGGATTTTGTTTTTTATTGATACTACCTCTGTATAAATCTCATACTCCTGATAGGTAGATTTTTATGCTCAGATTACATTACTTCAGGATGATTTTAACCTTGCCAGTGGTTTTTCTCTTCCTGAACTAATATTATGTTTATTCTGCAAATTTCTGCACCTTCGGGAAATATACAACTGTATTTTCAAACACATAATTTCGGTCTATTTGCTGGAATTAGCTACAATGGTAGACTGAGTGTTAACTACTTTGAAATCGAATCAAGCTAAAAAAGAGAGTGGATGCAACAAATTGCAATTTTTGGTGGCACATTTGATCCCGTTCATTGGGGACATCTCATCGTAGCCGAAACCGCTCTCAATCAAGTACCTCTAGAAAAGATTATTTGGGTGCCATCAGCTCATCCTCCTCATAAAAAAGCGGCTTCGTTTCAACATCGTTTAGCAATGCTGCAAGCGGCGACAACAGACAACTCTGGCTTTGCTGTTTCACCGATTGAGCAATTGCAATCTGGTACTTCTTATGCCATCAATACCCTGATTGATTTATCCAATTTTTATCCCAATACTCATTGGTATTGGATTGTTGGTTTGGATACATTCCAAACATTACCTAAGTGGTATCGCGGACAGGAATTAGCACAATTGTGCGATTGGTTAATCGCACCCCGATATCTTGGTAGTGAATGTATAACTCAAACTGATTTAATCTGCAAGCAAGTGGAGCAAAAATTAGCAAGGCAGTCCTTTACCATACACTGGCAATTATTGCATACTCCTTTAGTAGGAGTGTCGTCAAGTATGATTCGTAACTTATGTCGCGATCGCCAATCGATTCGTTACTTAGTTCCAGAATCAGTACGAAGTTACATAGCTGATCACAATCTCTATGCTTGAAGCAGGGGATTGGGGATCGGAGAGTTGAAGGAGGACAAGCAGGACATGGGGAACATGGAGAAAACTAATAACCAATGCCCGATCCCCGTTGCCCCTAATCTCCATAGGGAACCCCAAGTTTCCCGATCCTCGCTCCCCCTCAGCTATAATTAAAAAAAATTAAAATTTTTTTTGGGATCTAACACTTTATAGTTATAAATACTCCCCCCTTTGCGATATGATCGGGGTCAACCATAAGATTTAATTAGGCATATATAACAGAGGGCAAGACGCTGTGATTAGAGTTGCTATCAACGGTTTTGGGCGCATCGGTCGTAACTTTATGCGCTGTTGGTTAGGTAGAGAGAATAGCAATATCGACCTAGTTGCTATCAACGACACCTCAGACCCCAGAACTAACGCTCACCTGCTCAAGTATGATTCGATGCTAGGGAAGTTAAAAGGTGCTGAAATTACTGCCGATGATAACTCAATCATCGCTAACGGTAAGACCGTTAAATGCGTATCTGATCGCAACCCAGAAAACTTGCCCTGGAAAGAGTGGGAAATCGACCTAATTATCGAAGCAACAGGGGTATTTACTGCCAGAGAAGGGGCGATGAAGCATATCAATGCTGGCGCCAAAAAGGTATTGATCACCGCCCCTGGCAAAAATGAAGATGGTACTTTTGTAATTGGCGTAAACCATCACGATTATGATCACGACAAACACCACATCATCAGTAACGCCAGCTGCACCACCAACTGCTTAGCTCCCGTTGCCAAAGTCTTACATGAGAAATTTGGCATCATCAAAGGTACAATGACCACCACCCACAGCTACACAGGAGATCAGCGTCTGCTGGACGCTTCTCACCGGGATTTACGCCGTGCGCGTGCTGCGG
>Ga0073934_10010284_pt1 | contig 11672 bp, 10 predicted proteins | sample LarsenN4metaG_FD_76834 | JGI IMG/M metagenome (GOLD analysis project Ga0073934, IMG submission 76834) | Hot spring sediment bacterial and archeal communities from British Columbia, Canada, to study Microbial Dark Matter (Phase II) - Larsen... ... | reverse complement strand
TATGTCGCCCCGCCACAGTATAAAGAGATGTGGAGCCAGGTTCTCCGGCGCCTTGACGAACGGCTCGATCAATGGCTGCTGCCAGACGGCGCTGTCATTGCTCAGATTCACCCGATTGAATACCGGGAGCTGGCCCTGGAGCGCCTGGCTTTATATGACGAGAGGAAGTACGGCAGCACCCTGCTCTGTTTTTACGAGCGTTCACTCGAAGGAGAGTAGCGATGGATCCATTAGAACTTGGCCCGCAATCTTCTCCGGCCGAGCCGGCTACCCAGCTCAAGAAGTGGATTTTGGGCTGGGCCGGACTTGGCATGATCATCTTGATTGGATTGGGCTGCAGCGTCTATTTGGCCTATGATTACATCCGTGACAGTATCCAATCCATACCTCTGACGAGCTCCTTTTTGAGTGATAAAACCCCACTTAACCAAATCGCTTTTGCCGGGAATGACGGCAATATCTGGCTTGTTACGCCCAGCGGTGAAGATTTACGGCCTGTGACCACCGATCAACGGGGCTATCGCTTCCCGACCTGGGCGCCCGATAGCCGCCATCTGGCTTTTGTTGGCCCGGATGCGGTTGAAGAGATCAGCGCGCTCTATATCACGGCTATTGGGGAGCTTGAGCCGAAAGTTGTCTTCAAAGAGCCCAACTCGACGCCTTTTTATCTGTATTGGGCGCCCAACAGCACCCACCTAACTTTCTTAACTCAAGAGATATCGGGTCTGACCATGCGCCTGGTCGATCTCAACCAGCCCGGATTTACCCGGACCATTGGCGAAGGGGCGCCTTTTTATTGGGTTTGGTCGCCCAACGATCATTACTTACTGATGCACGTAGGAGGCTCGGCCGCCTTCTCGGAGGAGGCCCATCTGTCGCTGATCGAGACCCGGCAGGGCGCTGAACGACAGCAGCTTGAATGGCGCCCTGGCCAGTTCCAGGCGCCTGTCTGGTCAAGAGATGGTAATTATTTCTTCTATATCGCAATTGATGAAGATGGCAAAGAGGCAATCTATAAGAGCGATGTTGAGACGTTGCAAAGCGAGCGAGTGACCGATTTAGGCGGATTTGCCCTCATGGTTTTATCGCCAAGCGATCAGTATATGGCTTATCTTCAGTTTGAACCTGGCGCCCGTGTCCCGTTTGGTAAGGCTTATTTGGTGGATACAGCCGGGCAAGAGCAAACCCCATTGGCGGATTTTTTAATTGCCTCGATCTACTGGTCGCCGGATGGGAAAAAGTTAGCCCTGCTGGGCTTGACCTGGGGCCAAGAAGGCCCGACCGCCAAGATGGGGGGCCTGGCCGCTCCGCTGGCGCTGGAAACGCAACTCCGGTGGTGGATTTATGATGTCGAGGCCGAGACCCTGGAGCCGCTCGTTTCGTTTACGCCAACCACGGCGTTTCTCCAAACTGTTCCCTTTTTTGACCAATATCATCTGTCGCTCACTTTTTGGTCGCCCGATAGCCGCTATTTTGTGGTTACCAAAAAGAATAAAGAGGATGAGCACGGCTCGGTCTGGGTGTATGATACGACCGGCCAAAAAGAGGCCCACAGGGTAGGTAATGGCGACTTTGCCGTTTGGTCCTGGCGCTAACCCACGAACGATCAGAGAGGTTTTTGAATGACTCCACAAAGCGCAGCGTTTAAAGTTTCGTGTCAAGATGTTTGGAAGGTCTTTGGCCCCCATCCAGAGACCATCAAAAAGGAGCTAGAGGCTGGACTCTCCAGAAGCGAAATCTTGATGAAGACCGGCCATGTGGTAGCGGTACGCGAGGTCAGCTTTAATGTCCGCGAGGGTGAAATATTTGTGATTATGGGGCTGTCGGGCAGCGGCAAATCGACCCTGGTGCGCTGCCTCTCACGGCTGATCGAACCGACCCAGGGCCGGATTTTGGTCAACGGCGAAGATGTGCGGAATATGAATGATGAGCAGTTACGAGAGCTTCGCCGCCACAAAATGAGCATGGTCTTTCAGCGCTTTGGCCTGTTTCCCCACCGGCGGGTAGTGGATAATGTGGCCTACGGGCTGGAAGTTCAAGGGGTGGACAAAAAGAGCCGGCTCAAGCAGGCGCACGAGGTTTTGGAGCTGGTCGGGCTAAGGGGTTGGGAGCAGCATTATCCTCACGAACTGAGCGGCGGCATGCAGCAGCGGGTGGGGCTGGCCCGGGCCCTGGCGGTGGACCCAGAGATTTTGCTGTGTGATGAGCCTTTTAGCGCACTGGACCCCCTGATCAGGCGGGATATGCAAAATGAGCTGCTGCGGCTGCAAAAGATGATGCGGAAGACGCTGATTTTTATCACCCACGATTTTTTAGAGGCGCTTAAACTGGGCGACCATATTGCGATTATGAAGGATGGGGAGCTGGTTCAGATTGGTTCACCCGAGGAGATTGTGGCCCATCCGGTGAATGATTATGTGCGCGAGTTTACCAAAGATGCGCCCCGGATCAAGGTTTTAACCGCCCGGGCGGTGATGCAACCGGCCCCTAACGGCGACAGCTCCATCGACAGCATGCCTTGCACCTCGCCGGATACGACGCTGGAGCAGTTGATCCTCTTAATGGCTCAGAATGATAGCCCGGTGGCGGTGATTGATGAGGAGAGCCGGGAGCTTTTAGGGATTGTTCGCCGGCGAAACCTGATGCTGGCCCTGGCGGCGCAGGAGGAGTACGCGGCATGAATGTAGGTAGATATAGCCCTGCCCAGAACCAGCGACAAATCTATATCTATCTGGCCGTAGTCGCGCTCCTGAGCCTGAGCCTGATTGTTGTTCATCATCTAGTTTTCAACTTTGGCATCTTTCCAGAATCGTGGAATCTCGGCCTGCGCCAGCCGGTTGAGGATTTTCAGCGGTGGGTGGTGGGCAATCGTAGAAGCCACCCGATCTTTCTCTTTTTCTTTGAGCCTTTAAGCGCTACTATCGACTTTATCCTGCGCCGGCTGGAGAATTTTTTGCTGTGGCTGCCCTGGCCGGTGGTAACCGCCGCCGTTTTTCTGGTGGGCCAAAAAGTGGGCAACCTGCGGCTGGCCCTGCTTTCGACGGTTTGCCTGTTATTTATGGGCTGGTTGGGATTATGGGACCAGAGCATGCAGACGCTGGCCCTCATGCTCATCTCGGTGCTTCTATCGCTGCTGGCCGGCATCCCTCTGGGTATCTGGGCCGGCCGGAACAACCGGGTTGAGATGGCGCTGCGGCCCGTTCTTGATGTAATGCAGACCATGCCTACCTTTGTCTACTTGATTCCGGTGCTGCTCTTTTTTGGGGTGGCCCGCGTGCCCAGCGTGGTCGCCACCGTGATCTATGCCATTCCGCCGGCGGTGCGGCTGACCAGTTTGGGTATCCGCCAGGTCTCGGCAGAGGCCCTGGAAGCGGCCCAAGCCTTTGGCTCAACCCCACGCCAGATTCTCTACAAAGTTCAGATCCCCATGGCGATGCCGAGCATCATGGCCGGGGTGAACCAAACGATCATGATGGCGCTGAGCATGGTGGTGATTGCCGCCCTGATCGGGGCCGGTGGATTGGGGGAGGAGGTTCTGGTGGCCCTGCGCGGCCTGCGGGTCGGACAGGCCCTGGAAGCGGGGCTGGCAATTGTTTTTATGGCCATTTTGTTAGACCGGGTTAGTTATGCCTTTGGCCAGATCGACTATGCCAGCGCCCGTAAGTATCAGGGCTTCCGGCTCTTGCCCAGCCGAACGGCCGGGCTGGCGCTAGCCCAGGCTATCGAACGGCGGATCGACCGGCTGTACGGCGCCGGCGATAAGTTGACCCAATCGGTCGCGGACCGGCTAGCCAACCTGCCGATTTGGATGGCCCAACGCGCGGCCCGGCAGTACGCCTATCTGCTGATCAGCCTGATTTTTTTAATGGCGCTGCTGGCCCTGATGTTTATGGCCGACGCCGGCGAATTTCCCAGAAGTTGGACCTTATCGCTGCGCGAGCCGGTGGATGGGGCGGTGAGCTGGATGCGGACCCACCTGTACCGGATTGGCGATACGTCGATCGGCACCGGCCCCTTCAGCGACTTTATCACGCTTTATCTGCTCAACCCGCTGCGTTCTTTTTTGCTAAACTGGCTGCCCTGGCCGGTGATCATGCTCGCCTTGGCCGCCCTGGCCTATTATGTCTCTGGCTGGCGTTTGGCGCTCGCCTCAGTGATCGGGCTGGCCCTAATCGGCTGGCTAGGCATGTGGGAGTTGGCGATAGACACGCTCAGCCAGGTGATCCTGGCAGTGGTTCTGTCGGTGCTGATCGCCGTGCCCCTGGGCGTTTGGGCTTCACAGAATGAGGCGGTAGAACGGACGCTCCGGCCTATCCTGGATTTTTTGCAGACGATCCCGGCTTTTGTTTACCTGGTTCCGGTGATCATGCTGTTTAACCTGGGGCGGGTGCCAGGGATTCTGGCCTCGGTTTTGTATGCGCTGCCGCCGGCGGTCCGGCTGACCAACTTGGGTATCCGCCAGGTGGACCAGGCCACGGTCGAGGCGGCCCGATCGTTTGGTTCGACGACCTGGCAAACGCTGCTGCATGTGCAACTGCCACTGGCTCTGCCTTCGATCATGGCCGGGATCAATCAGACGATTATGATGGTGCTGGCGATGGTCGTCATTGCCGGCCTGGTAGGTGGAGGCGGCCTGGGCTACGAGGTGGTCGCCGGGCTGGCCCAGAACGAGATGGGGCGCGGCTTGGAGGCCGGGATTGCCATTGTGCTGCTGGCCATCATCTTGGATCGGATTACCCAGGCCTGGGCTGATAAACAGAGACTGGCGACCCGTGCAAGCTGGTAAAGAATGCGGACGGTATAGAAGGTAGACATCAGCCCTCTCGATACGGCCGGGATTAAAAAGGATAACTAAAACGGCTTCAAGCCTCAACCTGCGGGTCGTTCGTGGCCATCGGGCCGAACAGCACCGCCGCTAAACGGCGGGGGAACAGCCAGCCTAAAATGAGGCCCCCGGCGGCGGCCAGGGCCGCAATGAGAAATTTACGCCGCTGAGCCAGAGGAATATGTTTCGACGGTCTCATGATCACCTCCCCAGCCGGCCGGCAGCGCCTGAGCCCCTCACGCGATTGCCGGAACAGGCTCAATCTCCTCCTCCTCGGTCACTTTGTACACGGCGTCCCCCTTTCGCACCGTGTCAATCACCTTGAGCCCAACCTCCGCTCCCGGCCCGACCGCTTGAACCCGCCGGTGTTCGATCTCCATCGACTTGACCGGCTGGCTAAAGTTCGTCCTATGCCCGAGCCATCAGCGGCTTATAAGACGCCCGTTTTTGAGGGCTTTACTCGTAGGCCAGCACTTCTCGGACTGTTAACCGCGAGGCATTCCAGGCCGGCAGGAAACTGGCCAGGGTTGCCAGGACAATCACCACCCCTAACCAAATGAAGACGCCGGTTATGGAAAAGGAATAGCTGAGTGGGGCGTTCAATAATTGAGCGCCAATGAGATAGCACAGCATCCGGCTCAATGGATAGGCCAGGATGGACCCGACGAGCCAGCTCAGGATGCCGATGAGGATGCCCTCGATGATAAAGATGCGCCGGACGGCCTGATCTGAGGCCCCAATGGCCCGTATGACGCCAATTTCCCGGGTTCGTTCCAGGACGTTGATGCTCATCGTCCCCATCAGGCCCAGCCCACCGATGATGGCTAACAGCACGGCCATAATCAACAGTAGGACGATAAGTACCTCGAAGATTGCCTCGACTTCGGCGACCTCCTCCACGACCTTGGCCGTTGCGTCCACATCAAACCCAATCTGCTCAAAATGATTCTCCAGGGCGCGGGCCACTTCAGCCTGGGTTTCGAGGTCGTGTTGGGTGGTGGTCGCAAAAACCCACTCAGCCCGACCCACAGTATGGGTGACCTGGGCAAAATAGGAATAATTGGCAAACATGGTCGCCACCGGCAGGCCTCCGGTCACGACGCCAACCACATACCAGCGCTTCTCTTTGCCCCCAATCTTGAGGATGACTTCATCGCCCACCTTGATATCGGCCTCATCCCGGAGCACGATAGAGTTGATGACCAGGGCGTTTTTGTCGTCGGGACGCAGCCAGCGCCCTTCAATCACGGTTGGTTTGACCAGTTTAGTGTTTGCCGGTGGGGCAAACAGGATGATACCGCCACTATGGCTGCCATCGGGCCGCTCCCGCCGGGTACTGTAAAAGCCCCAAGGTTCGGCTTCCCCAACCTTTGAGATGCTCAATGTCTCCCGAATGAGGCGCTCAATCCGGTAATCTCGCTCGAAGTGAACAGCCACGTCATATTGGAAGTAATCGAGCCAGTCATGCAGCGTATCCAGCAATGAATCTCTGACGCTAAAGATGGTGATAAAGATCGCCCCACCAAAGACCAAAGTGAGGAGGGTAAGGGTTAGGCGGGTCTTACGGCGAAAGGTATTGCGCAACGACAGCAGTAGCGGGCGAGAGAGATGACGCCGTAAGAAGCTCTTATGCTGGATTTGGAGCAGAAACCGGTCAATCAGACCGGTTCCAAATCGCCCCTTACCCAAACCATAGGCGCTAATTGCCTCTTGGACCGTAATTCTGGTTCCCGCAATAATCGGATAAAGCCCGGCGACCACCGGCGTCACCAGACCGACCGCAATTTCGATCAGCAGCACTTCAGGGGATAACTGCATGGTGGTGATATCAAAATTAAGAAAGCTGGCAATAAAACGGGTAAAAAGATAGGTCCCCACGACACCCACCGGCGCCGCAATCATCAGGGCCAGGACACCAAATACGGCTACGGTCATGAGATACATTGTGATGAGTTGCCGGGTTGTGGCCCCAATGGCTTTCATCATGCCAACCTGCCGGACCTGTTGGGCCAGCAGTGCAGAAATGATATTAATAACAAGAAAGCCGCTCAAGAGCAAAGACATCACTGCCAGGACACCCATAATGATTGAAATTGCCTGAATCAGAAAATCCAGCGGGGATTTGCCCGGCTGAGGAATAAAGGTAAATAAAACGATTCGCCCGCCCTCTTCAATCTTGTCCTGAACTTCGTTAGCCACCTCCTGGATATGGGCGCTATCGTAAGCGTTTTCGGCGACGACAAATCTAAGCTCATTATAATCCTGGGATTGTTCCAGCCACTCTAACGTTTTGGTGGTAATAAATCCGTAGGCCTCGCCATCAAACACAAACAACTGGGCATTGAGATCGTGGGCCAGGCCGGCAATCCGCATTTCCCGCTCCTTGCCCCCGGGTGTTTTTACCAGCACCGTATCCCCCAGCTTGGCCTTTAATAGACCGAGCGCGGCCCGCTCGATCAGCATCTCCTTATCTGGCGGCGGCCATGCCCCCACCTCTGGTTCAAATTGGTCGATTTTAACATCATCAAAGTCAGGAATGGCCATCAGCCAAGTGATCCGCCATTCATCCGGGCCGGTCTTGATCCGAACCAGCGCGCGGCGGCGGCCCTCAGCTTCTTTAATCTCATCCATCTTCTGAACCGCCTCGACCACATCATCGCCAAACGAGTCAAAGGTATAAATCGTGGCGCTGGCCGGGTTGGTCGCCAGATAACTGGCGGTCAAATCACGTGACAGAACAATCTGTGAATTGATAATAGTCCCCACTGCAAAAACGCCAACCGCAATGGACAGCACCACAATAAGCGTCCGGCTCTTACTCAACCATAAATCACGCAGCACTTTGCGCCAGCGTGGCTTAACCATGATCGGCGACCTTTTTGGCGGTAACCGAACTTCCCTCGATGACGTTTCGGCCGGCAGCATTCTCCGCCATACGTTCATGGGCCACCCGGTCTAGTTCTGCCCAGGTCGATCTCGACTCAGCCATCAGCCGGTCGAAAGTCTCGCGGTCTAGAGTGACCACCTCAACCTCGCTGGTAGGAGCAGCTTGGATGGTGGCGATATGCCGGCCGCCGTGGATCAACTCGATTTCGCCAAAATATTGGCCGGCATTGATCCGGCTCACGATCAACTTTTGACCGGTGGCCGACTGCAAGACAACCTCAACATAACCCTTGGTAATAAGGTAAAACTTATCGGGTGTGCCTCCTTCTTGAATAATTACCGAGCCAGGCGCATAGGTTTGTCTTTCAAGGTGATGGGTGGCCCAGATGAGTTGTTCCTCCGTCAACGCCGGAAAGATACGGGCTAAATATTCATCGATGATTTCACCATCAGATAAAATGACGGTCCGAGTCACCCGTCTGGCCAGGTCGGCGTCATGGGTCACCATTTTATCAATCTGTAAATTGATATTTTTTAGCACCGTCACCGGGCCGGCTGCCGTCTCGTATGTTTTGATGACCTGCCGCAGTTCAATGAGATGTTGATTGCCGCAACGGCAAGCTTCAGCATTAGAATGTTGATTTTGTCTGAGCCATGATCGAACCATAAAAAGTTCCCTAGGGTGTAGTTTAACGGATCAGCCGCTTAATGATGCCAGTCATGTGGAGAGTCTAATAACTGAACATCTGATTGGTTTTTTCCCTGGTCATCTGACCAGGGAGGAGTACCTTCAACTTAGAAGGCCTGGCTACTTGACCAGGAAAAATACCCACCAATTATCCAGGTAGAAGACTCTCCAGATATCGAGTGTATCTGGAGCGTTTTTGTTTTATCCTGGAATAGGTGGGAGTAGGTTTAAATGCTCCCGAAGGCCACATCAAATCAGCCGAAGGGGGCGACTGTGGTCAGGTTGGCCGGGGCAACAAGGTAAATGGCCTGATCTCCTTGAACCGGCCGATGGGAACCGAAGCTGCAGCCGGGAAAAATCCGGTGAGCCACGTGGGCAAGATTTACACGCTCTTGACCCATCGCCTGGCCGGTGAGATTTATGCTGGTGTGCCTGGTTTGCAGGAGGTCTATGTCTGGCTATGTAGCCAGATCGGCCAACCCATTGACCGGCGTTGGTCATCTCGGTCCAACTGGCGCTCCGGCGGGGGGTAGCCTGGCCGAGATTGAGCCTACTGTCGAATATATTATCGAGCGTGAATTGGCCGTGATCAATGATTTCACGGCCAGGCTGGCCCAGGGCCAGTTGCCGGTGTGGTAAAATTGATTAGACCGATAGTTGGTATCTTCTCAATAATTAGGGGAAAGCTGATCATGTAGGGGTGGGTCGAAAACTCATCCACAACCCGTAGTGGATCTGCCTCGACTATAGGTATCCATATCAATCACAGCAGCTTTTTTGTTGCCTCCCGAATCGGTCAGAAACTCAACCCTCTCGATTAATTCTGTTTCAGTAATCATAACAAGTCCCTTCTAACGCTATGTCACATTTAGTTGCCAATAACAGCCGGGGATGGAGTCGAGCCTTTAGGCGGGGCCCCGCCTAAAGGCTCGACCTCCATCCGCCCCTGATGCAACAGTAGGTTCCATAACAGAAGCCTCGTTGTCGCAGGGCTCTTTGATTTCCTTCCATCTCTATTCTAACACGTTTAGGTGGGCTTAACAATGTGCCTTTTGGCCTGAACTGCGGCTCAAAACTCTTCAAGGCCGGTCAAACAAATAGCCCGGACCTTCGGTAGAATGAGCGGCTTGACGGATAAACCTTGGTAAAAATCCGCGAATTCCTCACGATCCGCGGTTCTAAACCCACACCAACACTTAAGAGGGGAACTATCAGCGGCTTTGAAAGATAAATAATCCGCTGATTCTGCGAATCCGGGCTATCATCCGCCCCATCCGAGTCATCCGTGTTCTCCCCCTACCGCCTAAACCCCGGCGCCGCCCCCTTCGCCTGGAACTGCCGCTCGTAAAGCTCCCGCAGCATCTGCAGCGTATCCGCCTCCCCTGGCGCCTTATCCTCCCGCAGCCGGAAGATACGGGCAAAGCGCAGCGCCAGCCCCGACCGGTACTGCCGGCTCTCCTGGATCTCATTAAACAGCACCTCGACCACCACCTGCGGCTGCACAAAAACCGTCGCTCCCCGCCGCGACTGCTCCAGGGCCAGCAGCCGCCGGGTCATCTGGTCAAACTCGGCGTCGGTCAACCCCTTGAAGGTCTTGCCCACCACCAGGTAGTCGCCGCTCTCCGCGTCCCGCGCCGCCAGGTGATAATTCGACAGCCAGCCGTGCCGCCGGCCATAGCCCCAATCCGCCGCCACGATCACCAAATCCAGGCTGATAAAATGCTTCAACTTCAGCCAGGTCTTGCCCCGCACACCCGGCGTGTAGCGGCTCTCCACATCCTTGGCCATCACCCCCTCGTGCCCGGCCTCGTCAGCCGCCTGGGCAAAGGCTTGCGCCTCCTCAACCGACTTCGGCAGCAGCCGGGGCGCCAGCTTGATCTCGCCGGCCGCTCGCTCCAGCGCCGTCCAGCGGGCCTGATACGGCGCATCAATGAGAGTCTGCCCATCCACGTGCAGCAGGTCAAACAGATAGATCTCCACCGGAATTTCGGCCACGTTGGCCGCCAGGTCATGCTTCCGCCGGAAGCGGCGCATCAGGTGCTGGAACGGCAGCGGCCGGCCCTCGGCATCCACCGCCACCGCCTCCGCGTCCAGGATCGCCTCCTGGGCCGCCAGCCCTGCTCTCACCCGTTCGACCACATCCGGCAGGCTGTCCGTCACGTCGCTCAACTGGCGCGAATAGATTTGCACCCGCTCCCCCTGCCGGTGGATTTGGACCCTGGCCCCATCCAGCTTATACTCCAGGGCCACCTGCCCCTGGTAACGCTGGAACACCTCCCCCAAATCTTCAGACGTTTGGGCCAGCATCGGCTTGAGCGGCTGGAACAGCCGCAGGCTGGCCTGTTTCAGGGCCGTCTCCCCCTCTAGCAAGGCCACCCGCGCCACCTCGCCCAGGTCGCCCCACAGTTGGTTGGCCCGCCGGACCGGGCCAATTTTGGCCCCGGCCGCCTTGGCGATCCCCTCCAGCATGATCCCTTCGCTGACCCCGTGGCGCATCTCCTGGTAGATCAGCTTGACCACAAACTTGGCCTCCACCGCCGCCATCCGGCCCAACAGCTCCCGGACCAGGGCCTCCTTGCGGGCTTGCGAACCCCGGCCGGCCGTTTGGGCCATCGCTTCAAAAATATGAAAAACCTCCAGGATGGTCAACGGCGGCGCTTCGGGTGGCCGGCGGCGCGCTCGCTCCAGCAGCAGCCGGACCTTCTCACCCCCATCCACCGCCTGGCCGGCCACTTCGGCCTGGACCGCCGGCGAGGCGTCGGTCAATTCAGCCAATACCGCCTCCACCTGCCGCCAACTGACGTTAAGCGTGCGCCCATCCCATTCGGGAAAAACCTGGCCGATAATCATGCGTACCGCCACGGCAATCTCCTCCGGCGCCAGCGCGCGCAAAAAGTCGGCCAGCAGGGCCGCCAACTCCAGCCGGCTGCGGGTCTGTTCCAGTTGCTCACCTAAATGAGCCAGTTTTGCAAAAGTTGTTTGATCCATACAGAGTAATATAGCTTAAAATCCGCTTCACCAAAAATTTACTTTACAGGAAGCCAACGTGAGCCTACGGCACAGCAACAAGAAAGTAATGAAGATAACACCCAATTCTTCATTCTTAACAATACCTTCGCCAAGGATTAGCGAAATGAGAGCGGTTGACTACCATGCGTTTTTAGTCCGACCAAAGACAAAAGTGCAGAAGGAGACAACCGCTCATGGATATAATAATTGTGTTGCAGTGTTTAAGCCAATGCCTGGACAAAACTAGGCTTCGTCAATTGAACT
>Ga0073934_10010283_pt1 | contig 11672 bp, 10 predicted proteins | sample LarsenN4metaG_FD_76834 | JGI IMG/M metagenome (GOLD analysis project Ga0073934, IMG submission 76834) | Hot spring sediment bacterial and archeal communities from British Columbia, Canada, to study Microbial Dark Matter (Phase II) - Larsen... ... | reverse complement strand
GCATGGCTCACTTTTTAGAGCATATGATTTTTAAGGGAACTGAACAACTAATCAGCGGTGAGTTTGAACGTAGAATTGAAGAGCGGGGTGCTGTTACTAATGCCGCTACTAGCCAGGATTATACCCACTATTATATAACTACTGCTCCGAAGGATTTTGCTGATCTCGCGCCTCTGCAAATTGATGTAGTAACGAATGCAAGTATTCCTGATGATGCCTTTGAACGAGAGAGGTTGGTAGTTTTAGAAGAAATAAGACGTTCCGAAGATAATCCCCGTCGCCGCACCTACAAAAGGGCGATGGAGATGGCTTTTGCACAACTTCCTTATCGACGTCCGGTATTGGGAGCAGAAGAGGTAATCTCTCACCTCAAACCCCAACAAATGCGAGATTTTCACGCTAGTTGGTATCAACCACCGTCGATAACTGCTGTCGCTGTTGGTAATTTAGCAGTAGAAGAATTAATTGAAATTATTGCAGAAGGCTTTAGCAAATCTCACAATCACCAATCAACAATCAACAAACAACCACCAAAATTTGTTTGTGAACTCCCATTTAGTGAAATTGTCCGACAAGAATTTACTGATGAAAGCTTACAGCAAGCACGACTGGTAATGGTTTGGCGAGTTCCAGGCTTAGACAAACTTGATGAAACCTATGCTTTGGATGTTTTAGCGGCAATTCTCGGACATGGACGTACATCCAGATTAGTCCGAGAGTTACGTGAAGAACGTGGACTTGCTTCCCATATTTCTGTGAGTAACATGACTCATAAGTTGCAGGGGACATTTTATATTTCTGCTCACTGTCCAGTAGAAAATTTGGGGTTAGTAGAAGAAGCGATCGCTCAACATATTAGAACCTTACAAACTGAGTTCGTGCAAGAATCAGAAATTGCCCGTGTGCGGAAGCGAGTAGCGAATAGATTTATTTTTGGCAATGAGACACCAAGCGATCGCGCAGGTTTATATGGTTATTATCAAACACTAATAGGCGATTTAGAACCAGCCTTTGACTACCCCAGCCATATCGAAGCACAGGACGCAACCAAGTTAATGCAAGCTGCCCAAAAGTATCTTACCCCCAACGCGTACGGTGTAGTAGTAATGAAACCAGTTTAGTTAGTAGTTAGTGGTTGTTTGTTGGTTGTTGGTTGTTGTAGAGACGTGCCATGGCAGGTCTGTACATTGGTTAGTGGTTAGTGGTTAGTGGTTATTTCTCCACTCCTCACACTCCACCCTTACGGGAAGCCGCGCAAAGCGCGTCTACACACTCCTCACACTCCCCATCTCCCCACACTCCCCCACCTCCCCATCTCCCCATCAAAACCATGTGGACTGAAATCGACGCCCATATTACCCAAATCACTGGTGAAAAATTCCACTCTGCACAACGACGTTCAGTTGGTGGCGGGTGCATCAACCAAGGTTATGCCATATCGGATGGCAAGCTTACCTATTTTGTTAAGCTTAATCAAGCATCCCAAGTTACCATGTTTGAAGCGGAAGCCCTGGGTTTAGAACAAATATACAATACAGGCACTATCCGTGTTCCCAAACCAATCTGTAGTGGAATAGTTGGTAGTTTTTGCTACTTAGTTTTGGAATGGTTGGAAATGGGTTCAGGTAATGCCAAAACTTGGGAAGAAATGGGGCGTAAGTTAGCGGCGATGCACAAAGCCACTACAGTGAATGGTTTTGGCTGGGACATGAATAATACTATTGGTTCTACGCCCCAAATTAATACTTGGACATCTAATTGGGCAGATTTTTTTAGTAAGCATCGCCTGGGTTATCAGTTTCAATTAGCAAGGCGACGAGGTGGTAGATTTTCGCAAGCTGAAGATTTACTAGCAGCTATTTCCGAAATATTAGCAGACCACAATCCGCAACCTTCCCTAGTACACGGTGATTTGTGGGGGGGTAACGCTGGATGTACTGTTAAAGGAGAACCAGTTATTTTCGATCCAGCAACATATTTTGGGGATAGAGAAGTAGATATTGCCATGACCGAACTTTTTGGCGGTTTTCCGGCGGCATTTTATCGTGGTTATAACCAAGTATTTCCGCTAGAGTCAGGATACGAGCGCAGAAAGACTTTGTATAATTTGTATCACATCCTCAATCACTTTAATTTGTTTGGGGGCGGATATGAGTCGCAAGCAAACAGTATGATTGCAAGGGTTTTACATTCATGAAGGCAGGAGGCTCAGTTGGCAGAAGGGAAGCCACGCGCAAATAGTGGGACAAAAGCAAGGATACTTTATTGTCTGGTCGCACTCTCTGCTTGACACAAATTTTTTATACGAGTGGGCTTTATATCCACAACTAAAGTTTCTATTAATACTTCCAGCCTTCTGCCCTCTGCCTTTTTTCAGGTTAGAAAGCAGGCATAACTAATACCATTTCTCTGTGAAAATGAAGAGCATCTGGAAATGATTCAGATAGTCACAGAGTGATCGCAAATTCTTGTCTTGTTTGGCGATTGTGCTGTTACTGGTAATGTCACCGCTTGACGGCGATCGCATTCAAACTTCTTTGATATTACGGCAAAGAATGGAAAAAAGTACCGTATTGCAAACCAGGAAATAGATAATTCAATACGATCAAAATCACAGAAATAATAATCAATGCCAATGTAGCAACTACAGGAGCACTGGAAAGATATCTGAATAAATAACGTGCTTCCATCGTGGTTTCTCCAACATCAATTAAATTGAATTTGTATTTTTATTCTGACTATTGAGAGAATATCTCTTGAAGTATAAATTATCTTGCCTCAATTACTTGATGTAATGTTACAAACTTTTCAGATATCCTCTCAACATTATTTCAGCGAACTGAAATAGGAATTTCTTCATCCTTGGCAACTAATTCACCAGCTAGTAATTCTTTAATTACTGCCATCGGCCAAAATAAAGCCATCACCATACAACTAATGAACAACGGTACATCAATAAACACTTCTTTTTCTTCTGCTTTATCTTGTTTTTTAATTGCCTGTAGGTAAGACCGACCACTCCAGCCAATAAAACCAGCAGTATACAGAAATATGGCGATCGGAATTGCTACGTCAACAGCAAGACTAAGGCGGTCAAGAGCAATCCTAGGTAGACCATCCTCACCACAAAGCAACTGCGAATAAGCTTTTAATGGCTTTGTAGTGTAATAACTGTCAGGAGCATTTTTCATCCTTTCTACAAATGCAGGTGATTTGTAACAAGGAACCAATGTGGTATTTTCTGCCAATGCAGTAGAAACAGCGCTAAACCAAATAAAAATTGCGAGAATCAGAGCAAATATTCTTTTCATAATTTTGTTGATTGTTGGTTGTTATTAGTTAGTGGTTAGTAGTAGTTGTTTTTTTGACATTTAGACATTACCTTCGATCTGCTGGATAAGTGTTGGCTGCATAAATTATCAAGAGAGCGCAAAAAGATACAGCTGTTATCAAACCAAAGAAAACTCCGGTTGCAGTTGAGGCAAATTGTCCCTCACCATACGCTAAATAAATGTGTTGCATTTAAATACCTCAGTTTATTGGTTAGTAGTTGTTTGTTGGGAGTTGGTTGTTAACTCCTAACTCCTAATTCCTAATTTCCTTATTGCTCAACCTCCCCACCTATAGATTAGTTTCCCAAGCTTGTTCAACTCATATTGATTCCTTCAAGCAAAATTGAGGAATTGACAATCTCTAAAATCATTAATAAGAAAATAAACAACAACAGCATCAAGGCAGCCATTAGTGGTGTAGTACCCCAACCAGGGGTAACTTTACCTGCCTCAGTATTTAATTGTTTGAGTAGATATTGTACAGGTGCGACTTTTTTGGGTTGAAAATTTTGTGATTGCATGGATTCCTCCGACTATTGTTGATGGTATTTGGTAATTTGTAGAGACGCGCCATGGCGCGTCTTTACTGGTGTTTTAGATAACTGGTTGCTTCTTACGTGTGGTTGTATCTCCCACTTTCTGGAAAACACCAAACTCTACCTGTTCATCAAGTTCTGGGTCAATGCCAGCAAATACATCCCGGTAGATGGTACGAGAACCATGCCAGATGTGTCCGAAAAACCACACCAAAGCAAAGCAAGTGTGGAAAAAGGCAAAAAAGCCCCGGTTACTAGTTCGGAAAACTCCATCGGAATTGTGGATTGTGCGGTCAAATTTAAAAGGTTCACCCAGTTGAGCCTGACGTGCGTACTTCTTCACCGTCATAGGGTCTGTAAACGTTTGACCATCAAGTATCCCGCCAAAGAAGCTGACATTAACACCAGTTTGCTCAAAGCTATATTTTGCCTCTGCTCGCTGAAAGGGAATATCTGCACGCACTACACCATCTTTGTCAGTCAGAACTACTGGGAAGGTTTCAAAGAAAGTAGGCATTCGACGAACTGTCAATTCCCGTCCTTCACGGTCTTTGAATACTGGATGACCAAGCCAGCTTTGAGCAACTCCATCTCCATCGACCATTCGACCCACTCGGAATAAACCACCCTTGGCAGGATTATTGCCAATATAGTCATAGAAAGCCAGTTTCTCTGGGATAGCTGACCAAGATTGTGAGAGAGTTTTACCCTCGTCTAAACCAGCTTGCACTCGCCTATCAATCTCTTGTTTGAAGTAGTTTTGATCCCACTGATAACGAGTTGGTCCCCACAGTTCAATTGGTGTGGTAGCAGTTCCATACCACATACTGCCAGCAGCCACAAAACCTGCAAAAAAGAAAGTGGCCAGCGCACTGGCAAGGACAGTTTCAATATTTCCCATCCTTAGCCCCCTGTAGAGTACCTCGGGGGGTCGAACAACTATATGGAAAAGTCCGCCAATAATTCCCACAATACCCGCTGCAATATGGTGAGCAACAACTCCACCAGGATTTTGGGGATTAAAACCCTCTGGGCCCCATACTGGTGCAACTCCTTGAACATGACCAGTTAGCCCATATGGGTCAGAAACCCACATACCCGGGCCAAAAATACCGGTGAGATGAAAAGCACCAAAACCAAAGCAGAGTAAACCAGCTAAGAATAGGTGAATGCCAAAAATTTTGGGCAAATCTAAAGTTGGTTCGCCCGTTTTGGAGTCGAAGAATGTGGCGAGATCCCAGTAAAACCAGTGCCAGCAAGCAGCCAAGAACTCAAGACCCGAAAAGACAATGTGAGCTATGGCTACAGTTTCAAACGTCCAAAAACCAGGATCTGCGAAGGTTTCACCTGTAACGCTCCAGCCTTGCCAAGAATTCGTCACTCCCAAGCGCGCCACAAACGGCATTAAAAAACATCCCTGTCGCCACATGGGATTGAGTACTGGATCGCTAGGATCGTACAAAGCTAGTTCAAACAAAAGCATCGAACCAGCAAAGCCTGCACAAAGGGCATTGTGCATCAGGTGTACAGCAATAAGTCGTCCTGGGTCATTTAAGACCACTGTGTGAACTCTATACCAAGGTAATCCCATTGATTGTGCTTCCTTAGTCAAAAGTCAAGAGTTAAGAGAATTCAATCTCTTATTTAGAACAAAAGTCGTAGGTATGTACCTGATGCTGAATCAGGGAAAAAATTTTTCAAAAAAGACAAAATTACACAAAAAAACATCAACAAAGTTATGTGAACCACGGAGTCAATGATTTGATTTTTGAGCAAATACTGCATAGTCCTAATGGGGAGTGGGGAGATTGGGGATTAGTGATAGGGGATTGGGAAATGGGAAGAGAAGGGAGAGTTTAAGGATTAAGTAATTCCCTATTCCCGATCCCCGATCGCCAACTAATCTAATGGAGGCATGGATAGAACTGGCTCATCTTCTCGGTCTATACCCCTTTCAAAGCCTGCTGCGGCTGCTCTGGCGCGACCGGCATGCCAGAGATGACCAACTAAGAAAAGGAGAGCAAAGACAAAATGTGCAGAAGCTAGCCAGGCACGGGGCCCAACAAAGTTAAAGGAGTTGAGTTCAGTTGCTAAGCCGCCGACAGAATTCAGGGAACCAATGGGCGCATGGGTCATGTATTCAGAAGCACGGCGAATTTGCCAAGGCTGGACATCATGCTGAAGTTTGTCAATATCTAGACCATTTGGGCCACGCAGAGGTTCTAGCCAGGGGGCTTTGACATCCCAAAAGCGCATGGTTTCCCCACCAAAGATAATTTCTCCGGTTGGCGATCGCATCAAATATTTCCCCAGACCTGTTGGTCCTTGCGCTGAAGCGACATTTGCTCCTAAATTTTGGTCACGCACGAGAAAGACTAGCGCCTGAGCATTGGAAGATTCAGCAACTGTCGGCCCGTAAAATTCGCTGGGATAGGCAGTATTGTTAAACCAGATGAACATCGTGGCAATAAATGCTTGTCCGGCTACATTGCCCAAACTTTGCGAAAGGTAAGCTTCACCCGACCAAATAAAGGCTTTGTGAGTCCACTTAAAAGGCTTGGTAACAATGTGCCAAATACCACCAAGTATCAGCAGCGAACCGATCCAAATATGACCGCCGACTAAATCCTCTAGGTTGTCAACACTTGCAATATTACCTGCTCCACCTGTAAAACCTTTGAACAGATAACCAAAAATGACTCTGGGGTCAAGGGTAGGATTAGTAACAAGGCGTACACCACCACCTCCAGGTGCCCAGGTGTCATACAACCCACCCCACAACATCGCCTTACCGACAAGTAAGAAGGCGGCAACACCCAAAGCAATCAGGTGATATCCCAAAATGCTAGTGACTTTATCTTTATCGCTCCAATCAAAGTTAAAGAAACCAGGAAGTTTTTGCGGGCCTTTGAGGGAGTGATAGATGCCACCAAAACCCAAAACAGCAGAGCCAATGAGGTGAGCTACAGCGATCGCAAAAAATGGAAAGATATCTACTACCTGACCTCCTGGCCCCACACCAAAACCAAGGGCGGCAATGTGAGGCATTAAGATCAGACCTTGGTCATACATCGGTTTTTCCGGGACATAGTGAGCGACTTCAAACAGCAGCATCGCCCCTGCCCAAAAGGCAATCAGCCCTGCATGGGCAACATGAGCACCTAAAAACCGACCAGATTGGTTAATAAAACGAGCGTTACCAGCCCACCAAGCATATCCAGTTGAGGCTTCATCACGACCTTCGCTTGGTGAATTGACGATATAAGCAGGTTTCTGGACTTCGTCTTTTGGTTTTGAAACTTTAGAATCAAAGGGCGTTTCCACAGAACATTACCTCTTCAGGGAATTCAAACTTTTCATGGGGCTAGTCTTGAGTCGCCATCCAGGCTCTGGCTCCCTCATTCAGCATTTCCACGAGGCATTACCTCTTCAGGGAATTGAAACTTTTCATGGGGCTGGTCTTGAGCCGCCATCCACGCTCTAGCTCCCTCATTCAACAGGATATTCTTGGTATAAAAAGTTTCAAATTCTGGATCTTCGGCTGCGCGGATTTCCTGAGATACAAAGTCATAAGCCCGCAGGTTAAAAGCTAAACCCACCATGCCAATAGAACTCATCCACAAGCCCGTAACTGGCACAAACAACATAAAGAAATGCAACCATCGCTTGTTAGAAAAGGCAATCCCAAAAATCTGTGACCAGTAGCGGTTTGCAGTCACAAACGAATAGGTTTCTTCTGCTTGAGTAGGAGAAAACCCTCCGAAAGTATTAAAGCTTTTGGTGTCTCTAAACAAAGTGTTTTCCACTGTCGCACCGTGAATAGCACACAACAGCGCACCTCCCAATACACCAGCGACTCCCATCATGTGAAACGGGTTCAGCGTATAGTTGTGGAAAGCTTGGAAAAATAGTAAGAAACGGAAAATTGCAGCGACCCCAAACGAAGGCGCAAAAAACCAGGAAGATTGTCCTAATGGATAAATAAGGAAGACAGAAACAAATACGGAAATAGGAGCAGAAAAAGCGATCGCATTGTAGGGTCGAACGCCAACTGCACGAGCAATCTCAAATTGGCGCAGCATGAAGCCAATTAAACCAAAGACACCATGCAAAGCAACAAAATTCCACAAACCACCAATTTGACACCAACGGGTAAAATCTCCCTGCGCCTCTGGTCCCCACAAAAACAGCAAGGAATGTCCCATGCTATCAGCAGGAGTGGAAACAGCCGCAGTCAGGAAATTACAGCCTTCCAAATAAGAACTCACAATCCCGTGAGTATACCAAGAAGTAACAAAAGTCGTACCAGTAAACCAACCCCCAATCGCCAGGTAAGCACAGGGAAAGAGTAACAAACCCGACCAACCAATAAACACAAAGCGATCGCGTTTCAGCCAGTCATCGAGGACATAAAACCATTCAAACCCCCTTGTCCGTGAGGGTCTAATTGCAATGGTCATAATCACTTATCCTTTTGCTAAAAAACTTTGTTCACCAATCCGACCGACCATCATTCATAAAATAAGGAGCACCTGGAAAGGAAAGAGCTTGAATAATGTAGTCAAAATAAGGAGTGACTTCCGCAGCATCTTCATCACCAAGCAGTGCTTGAGCTTCTTCTTTAATACAACGCACCGCCTCAACCCAATTAGAGAGCGGAATTCCTAAAGATTGATACATTTGTTGCATTCCTACTGTGCCAATTTCCGTCAACGGCTGCTCATTTCCTGCCAAAACACAATAGGCAACTAAACGGATATACCAACCTTGATCGCGTTGACAGGAAGCTGTTTTCCTCATATTGCCGCTATTACTGGGTGTCACTGGACACCGCTTCCAGAACTTCTGGCTAGCTCTTTCTACAAGCCGATTTTGGTTACTCGCCAAAGTTGTAGCAATGCGAATCCGTTTGTCCCCCGAATGGCAAAAATTTTGAATCATGCGGATTTCTCCGGGGCTAGGATAGCGCATCTGTTCATCAGCGTTCTCAATTACCTGCTTTACAAGACTCATATCAATTTTGGATTTTGGATTTGGTAATTAGGATTAGCTCTTTGTGTCTTTGTGTCTTTGTGTTTCAAAAAAAGATTTTTCACCACCAAGACACAAAGACACCAAGAAAACCAAATTTTTTGCAATCAGACTGGATTGATATAGCTTTCTTGGCTTTCAGACTCAATCACTGGAGTTAATTCTGCTTCCAGCTTTTGTTCTTGGAGGTTAGTCTCACACCCATTTACCAACTCTGGCAAAGTTTGTGTTTGTCCGTTGCGGTGGTTGGGAACAAACCTGTCTAATTCTGATGGGGATGACAGCAAAGATTTTGCCGACAGATTTACGGCGTAAGATGATTTTGGCGATCGCATTGCAAAACCTCTGGGTGTAACATAGCGTTCATAGGGAACCGTATCTTCTCCAAAAGTTTGCATATATTCTGGGCTATCGATCATTTCATCAATTAGTGCGTAAAAGCCTTGATTTGCAGAGATGTCGTAGTAATGATTCATTTCTTGTCGCCCATAGGTAGGACGACCCAACAAGCGCCGATGGATGTATTCAATCGCCTTAGTTATGTATAGTGGTTCCCAAAACATTCTCCGGAATAATTTAGATTTGGCTAATTGGCGGATAAACTCCCGCATGGTAATTGCACCACTTAGGAATGCTGATTCTGCGACTGTTATACGCTGACCTTCAAAGACATCACGTCCAAATACTTGTCGATAAGCCACTTGAATTACTATGGATGGGGAATTTTTCGCGAGGCTGATGTTGGGTGGTGCTTGTTTTCCATTTACTGGAGATGTTGTGTGTAACTTCTCTGGATGATCTAACTTGATTATCTTTCCCAAAGTGCCTGGAACTTGTCCCAAGCCATTGGAGCTAATCAGAATGCGGCGGTTATCTTTACCAAAGGGTGCAGGACTGTGGAGAGTGGTTGCGGGTAAAGTATCTACAGGGAAAATTGCACCAAATTGAATTTCGAGGGGGTCGTTACCAGAACCGTAAGGATGCTGATTGGGTAATGGTTTGGTGTATTTGCCAAACAGGGTGACAAACTGGGGTACTTTGTGAACAACAGTGCTGTATTTAAACAAATCTATTTGTGGCCCCCAATTACGGCACTCCTGAGCTTCTTGTCCCAAGCCACGCAGATATGGTACTGTTTCCTCGCCAAAGTAGTCAGCGTATTCTTGGGAATCTACCAAAGTGTCAACTAGCTTAGGTAAACCACCTTTGGTAACTACAGCAAAGTATTCTTGGAACTCTTCTAGAGAACTCAATCCCCGTCCCAAAAAGTGACGCATTGCCAATTCAATCACGCGACTGATGGTGTACGGCTCCCAGAAAAGTCTGCGGTAGAGGCGAGATTTACCTAAACGACGAACAAATTCCTTCATGGAAATTTGTCCACCCTTGACTTGGGACTCCAATTCATCTACAGGGAAACCATAGGTAGCAGCCACATCGCGCTCAAAGACTTGCCGATAGGCAGCTTTAATTACTGCTTGCTTTTCTGTTTCTGGTAAGACCGATTTCATCACATATTTGAGTCGCACGAGTGAGGCGATCGCATAACTTTGAGGCAATACTAAACCTTGTTGCTCGTCGGAAACCCCAATTCTAAGTTCAATTGGAGGTTTTTCCACAAGGTATTCGGATATTAATACTTGAAAATTATGTTTGATAATTTCCTGTGCCTCAGCATCATTTGCAAAGTAATTTAGGGATTGACGTTGCATTTCCTTAAGAGCAACAACAGTAGCATCTGTTACATCTTCTGGAATGATGCCGCGCAAGCCTCTGGCATTGGCTGACAAAATACTAGTATCACCAGCAACAATGGCATAAGTTATATAACGTAAAAACCACGCTAAGTCTCGCATAGACCGTTTCATTCTTGTTGGCCCATAGCGAGAAATATTGATAAAACGGAAACCTTCCGGGAGTGGATCTCTGTCAGTGAAGAGGGTACGCGCTTGTTCCCACCAACCCCTTAAAGGATTGAAAAATCTTGGCGTTGGTATTAAATTCACCCGTTCCTTATCCGGAACATAACCATTTCTTCGTGCTGCACTCAGGTAATCCTCACCTACATAATAACCAGAACCTGGCAATCCTAAAGGATCTTGGGGTTTTTCCAAGTAATCCATGGGAAAACCGCCAACAAAAATCCGATTTGCCCCCACAGATACAATTTCATCTGCATTTTTAGTTAGCGTTTCTACAATTTCTAAACGCTTATTACCAGAACTAAAAAATGAATTGAGTTCTTGAAGTTCAGTACGCTTTAAACAGCGGTCTTGTTGTTCTGCTTGTGAAATAACTGCAATAGGTACAGTTTGATATAGTTGTGGATGAGCAACTGAAATACTACTACTTGCTTTAGCACTCATTTTTTATTTGTTGGTTGTTGTTTGTTATTTGTTGTTTGTTGTTAGTATTAGCAACTAACCACTAACTACTAACTACTAACCAATTAAGGCATTAAACTCTGAATCAAATAGTCAAAATAAGGTGCTATTTCGGTGGCATCTTCTAAGGTAAATAAGTCTAAAGATACTTCTTTAAGGCAACGAATTGCTTCTACTAGATTGGGTAGGGGAATTTCTAGAGATTCGTACATTTCTTTCACTCCAATAGTACCAATTGCTGCTAAAGGCTCTACATCCCCCACTACCACAGCATAAGTAATCAAACGAATGTACCAACTTTGATCGCGCAAGCACGAATTTCGATACATTCTATTACCACTATTACTAGGTGTATTTGGACAGCGTTCCCAAAATTTGAGACTTGCTTT
>Ga0073934_10010281_pt1 | contig 11674 bp, 6 predicted proteins | sample LarsenN4metaG_FD_76834 | JGI IMG/M metagenome (GOLD analysis project Ga0073934, IMG submission 76834) | Hot spring sediment bacterial and archeal communities from British Columbia, Canada, to study Microbial Dark Matter (Phase II) - Larsen... ... | reverse complement strand
TCGTGTTCGCGGCCTTGCGGATCGAATCCCATCGCGCGCCGTCCGCGGCGCGGCGGCGCAACCGTACCGAAGCATCCGCCGCGACGACAAGATCGTAAAGCAGGGCGGCGGCGATCAATGGCGCCTTGGCGAGATTTCCGATCGACCAATTGTCGCGCCGGCGAACGCGGCGCAGCACGTAATTTTTGGGAACCGCGATGGGAGGGGATTTCTTCACCCGCTCCGCGACGAGCGCTTCCAGCCAGGCCGGATCAGCGGCGTTCCGGCGTCTTATCTCTTCGGTGACGTTCAATCCGGTCGCGCGCCATTGCCGAAATTCGTCATAGAGGAAGCGATTTATCGTCGTGCCGACCGCCTGCCGGCGTTCGTAGCGATAGATTGAGTTCAGCGATTCGTATGGCTTGTAGAAGTGGCGGACGCCTGGCGCACGGCGGATGAGCGAGAGTTTCTCAGGTTGAGTAAATCCTTTCGTCAGCGTCATGGCGCGAAGAAACCCGTCCTCGACGACGACCCCGATGGGCATGACGACCGACCGCAGCGCCGCCGCCCGCGCGGCGTAGAGCTGGCCTGACAACGCATGATCGTCGTCGCTGCCGGTCTTTTGCAGCGCGCGGATCAGCGCGCCTAAAGGGCCGCCGCGCTCGGAGAACCTTTTTACCGGCTGGTCCGGCGCGATGAGGATGTCCGGCTCCTTCACAAGATGATCGACAAGACGTTCGATCGCATCAAGCGATCCGAACTCGATGTCAGCGTCAAGAAGGACGAAAAAGTCGGCGTCCTTCGCGCTCGCTTCATGAACGAAGACGTTCCAGGCGTTCGCCTTTCCGGCGGCAGCAACGTCGACGACGCGGGCGGAGCAGTTCGCAGCGCCAGCGAGTTCGGAAAGCGCGCCCTCCGCGACCGCCGCGGTTTCGTCGGCGCATCCGTTGGCGACGACGATGATCTCCTTCCCGATCGACGGATCGGCGATGACTGTCTGCTTCAGGAGCGAGCCGATCGTTGCGCCGATCGAGCCTTCCTCATTGTGGGCGAGAATGCCGATCGCAAGCTTCATCGCGCCGGCGCCGGATTAGGACGGCACATAGGCCGGCAGGAACCGCTCAACGAGTTCGACCATGCCTTGGAGCTTCGCGTCCGCATCCTCGACGGACATGCCGTCGCCGATCGGCGTTATGAGGCGGACCATCGCCCCGTCGGAGCGCTTTCGCGTCACGGCGTCGGCGATGAGCCAGAACTTCATGACGAATTCGTTCGCGATTTTGCGGCCACGCTGGTCGTACCAGTAATAGACCAGCTGGCGATGGTCGCCGTTCTCGATAATCATGCGATTGTAGCTAAAGGCGCCGCCGTCGCCGCTCCTTGTCTTGACGATATCGTGACGCGCAATTTTCCAGCCGCCGCCCGGGATGCACTGGCGCGGACTGTGCCAGGACCTTCCGTCCCGCTGCGCGTTGAGATAGGCCATATAAAGATTGAACCGATCGCCTTCGGGCGTCGTCAGGTCGACAACGATTGAATCGTCGGCGCCGAGGACCTCGGCGACCGTCGGATCGATCGGGCGAACTGTTTTTTTCCAAGCCGCGAATTCCGCGGGGACGCCGTCAAAATCCTTCCGTTCCGGCATGATGAGCGCGTCCGTCGTGACGACGCTCGATGCCGCAAGGGCGAGAACCACGCAGGCGGCGGACGCTCCGATGACCGCGGCCTGCGGCGCGCGCTTCGGGCTCGGCGCCGTCACCGGAAGATCAGGCGTCGTCAGCGCGTCGATCGGATTGACGCGCGGTGACGAAAGACGCGCCAAAAGAGCGATGACGGCGAAGAGGGCGGCAAGGCAAAAGAGAAAGACGACCCAGCCTTCAAAGAAATGCAACGCGCCTTCCGCATGCTCGACTCCGTAAGCTTGAACCATCGCGCCGGTCGCCGCGATTCGGAGGGAGTTCATCAGGACCGTGATCGGCACGGTCGCGGCGACGATGAGGAGCCGCTGCCAGAGCCTGCCGCGATACATATAGGCGGCCATGACGCCGAGAGAAAGGAACGGGAACAGGTAGCGCAGCCCGCTGCACGCTTCCGCGACCTGCAGCTTATAATCGCCGAGGTCGATGATGTTGCCGGAGAGGTGGACAGGGATCCCCATCGCTTCGATCATCGCGACGCCGAGGATCGACGACATCTGCTGGAACTTCCAGGAAAGGACGGTGATCAGCCAATAGGGAGGCGGCACGGCGAAGAACAGAAAAGCAGTCGGCGCGGCGATCGTCCTCAGAAGGGACGGGCCGCCGAACGCGGCGGCCAATCCGCCGATCGCCGTCACAAGGCCGAGATGCTGTAAGAGAAAGATGCTGGTGAGCTGCCCGAGAAGCAGTAGCCCAAGCGCGGCGCCGAGGATGGCGACGCCGACAAATGACGGCGCCCCGACGCTCTTCTTCACGGCCTCTCGGTTAATCCAGATGAGATAAAGCGAGATCAGCGGGATGAAATAGCTGTGCGAGAGTTCCTGCTGCTCGCCCCAACGGCGCCATAAATTGGCGAGTGCGTCGCGGAAAAGAAAAGCCGCCGCGAGCGCCGTCGCGCCGAGCGCAATCAGCCTTATCGGCGGCGGCGCGCTGACGGGCCGAACCGCCGGCTCGACTTTCTTAACGAGGCCGGCGTCCGGCGAATTGCTGGTCGGCGCGTCCATGGGTCAGGCCTAGCTGATCCCGGAACCCCGATGCAACAATCATACAAGCCGCCGCCTGAAATCGGCGCGAGGCTCAAAACGGGCCGAAGCCGTTAACGAGCAGGAACGCAGCGAGCGCCGCCCCGGAAGCGCCCGTCGCGAGGAGACCAGTCAGCGTCCCGATCGGCAGCGCTTTCTGGGCCCGCGCCTTTACCGTGAGAAAGAGAACGCCAAGGCCTGCAATCCCGGAAAGGACGCCCGCGATCGCAAACCAACGGCCGAAACCGAGGAGACCGCCAAGCAGCAGGAGTTCGTTCGCTTCAAACGTCTGGTAGGCGGCAAAGCCTAGTCCCCCGACGCTCGTCGCCCCGAGGAGCGCGGTCAGAAAGGCGAGAGGTCTTGCGCCGAGCGTCGGCATCGTGTCGCTTCGGTTGATGAGGCGGGCGACCGGAGCCAGCAAATAGACGACGAGGCCGATGAGTAGGACGAGCGCCGGCAGGCCGAACCAAAGCGCCGGTCCTGCGACCTTTTTTTCATCTTCAGCGGCGAGAGCGGCGAGCTTCAAAAGGCCTTTCGTTCGGTAGAGCGGCCCCGAAAATTCCGGTGCCTTGATCTTATCGGCGCAGGCGGTGTCGACCTTGGCGTTCGGGGCATCGAAGAATTTCGTCAGAAATTCGCCGCCGCATTTCTGCGAGCGCGTCGGCCCGTGACCGGAATAAGGGAATTCGACATAGGTGACGTTCGAGAACCCGGGAAGGATCGCCTTGGCGAGCGGCGGCGGCGTGATCGGATCCATGGCGCCGTTGGCGATCACTGTCGGCAGATCGGTGACCACGGATGCAAACTGCTCTTCCGGCCGCGGCTTCATGCCGTAGCGTTTGCAGAGCGCGGCGATCTCGTCGATGAGTTCGGGCGACGGGAGGAACACGGACAATTCCGGATGCTCGGCCTTGTCCTGAGCGACCGCCTCGTGAAGCTGGCCCCACCAACCGTCATTGCAGGCGATGGCGTTGTACATGCCCTGGCTGATCTGGGTTCCGCCGCCGGGACCGCCGGCGGTGAGGATGCGCCACGCCCTGTAGTCAGCCTTTTCAACGGTCCGCGACAACGCGTCGATAAAGGCGGGAAGCGTCGGATAATTGTCCTGTTCGTAAAGGGACGTAAACGGAATCCCCCCGACGAGATCGCCGAAGAACCAGCCCTTGCCGGCGGGGAAGAGCTCCGCGTCGATCGCGTCGACTTCGATCGGCGAATCCGTCGCCTTGACGATCGCCGCCTTGAAGCGCTCTTGAAAGTCCGGAAATGATCGCGCGCAAGTCTTGTTCTCCTTGCATGCTGTTTCGAGGAGATCGAGGTCGCGCTGGAAGTGCGAGCCGATGCGCTGGAAATGCGCGCCCGGAACGATCGGCACGATGGCGTCGAGAACGACGGCGCGGATGCCTGCGGGGTCCTGCTTGATATAGGCCTGGCCGAGGATTGAACCGTAGGAAATTCCCCAGACGTTCCACTGCGCAAGCCCAAGCGCGCGTCGAAGCGCCTCAACATCGCGCGCATTCTCAATCGTGTTGTAGGCGGCGAGATCGACCTTCGCGGCCTTTGCCGCCGCGAAGCAATTTTCAAGCTGGGCAAGGCCCGCGCGCTGGTAGGCGTCGAAGTCGCTGACATTGCCGACGGAGGGATCAAAGAGTCCGAATTTCGGGCAAAAATCCTCCGAAAACCCGATGCCGCGCTGCTCGAGGATGTAAAGGTCGCGCACGTCCCGCGCGCCGTGGTCCTTGAGCCGCTTCACATAACCGACGGCCTGCGCGCCAGGGCCCCCGGTCAGATAGATGATTGGATCATCGCGCTTCTTCCACTCGCCCTTCTCCTTGTCATCCCATTTTGCAGGTTTGCGCGCATGGAGTTTGACGAAGTGCAGCTTGATTGTCCTTGAACGCGACTTCTCGCGGTTTTCGGGTACCGCCAGCAAGCCGCAGGAAATTTCACCGGGCTTGTATTTGATCGACCCTTTAAACGGACAGACAATCGTCTCGACGGCGAACTTGTCGCGCGCGAAATAGTCGGCCGAGGCGCCTGCGACTTCTTCGTCATCAGGCGCCGTATCGCCCTCAAGCGTCGGCGCCGGTCCGCCGTCCTCGACGCTTGCGGACTGCGCAAGAGCGAATGCGCACGAAAATACCGCGGCCGCCGCCGCGCTGAGGATTGCACGCTTCATCTTCGGGCCCCCGCCAGTGAGAAGCGCGAAGCTTAGCAGACCAAGACCCTGCGGCAAAACCTTCAGGCGCCGCATTGCAGCAAAATCCTGTCCGATGACGGTGCGTGCAATCCTGCGGCGAAAGGCGTAACGTTTGTCGGCTGGGAAGGATCAAAGGGGGTCGATATGCAAAAAGAGAACAGATGTCTAATGCTCGCCGCCAGCGCCGCGACGCTTGTGTTCGCCTGCGCCAAAAAAGCTGAGGAAGCGGCGCCGGCCGCGGCGGCCGAGGAAGTCGTTGCGGCGGAAGAGCCGGCGGCCGAGCCGATGGTTGAAGCCGAGGTCGCCGACGCCGCGCCGATCGGATCGGTGAATGTGACGATTACGATGACGAATGGACAGCCCGCCTTCGGCGCGGTGAGCGAAGGCGCTTGCGCGCCCGGCGGCGGTTGCTTCGGCGGCGTCAATTTGAACGCCGCTGGCAATGTCGATCTTTCCGGCTTTCCGCCGGGCGACGTCACGATCAATGTCAATCTCGACAGCTCGGCGACGAGCGCCGGCTATTCCTTCCCGTCGGACCCGTGGCAGGCGGTCGCGATCGCTGTCATCCCGCCCGGCACGGTGACGGCGCCGGTCCCGGTCTTCGGCCAGGCGAACTGGCCTGCCGAGTTCGACGCGCCAAGCGTTTCAAGCGCGACGCTCTCCTTCGTCGACAAGGAAGACGATCAGCAGGCGTACGAATATTCGATCCAGCTCGCCCGCTCGGACGGGTCGATGACAGTGATCGATCCGATTATCAAGAACGGCGGAAAGCCGCCAGTGCCTGCGCCGGCGCCCGCACCGCCGCAGTGAATGGGATGATTGAGACAACGAAAGGAACCGTACCATAAACTCTCTCACTCTCTCTCTCTCTGTAGCGACGATCGCGCTTAGCGGCGGGCTGGCTCAGGCGCAGCCTGCCGTCAAGGCGACGACGACCGCAGCCGTTGATCTTCTCGTCGTCAATGCCGGCGATCATTGGCGCGTCAGTTGCACGGGCGCGTACGCCAATCCCAATTGCGATCTTGATTTCTCGTTGGGCGCTGTGTCGTCGGGCCGGTGAAGTTCGTATTCTCGATCGCGCCCGGCCCGTCGCGCGGCGTCGCCTTCGCCGGCTCGCCGGCTGAAGCGATGCGGATTGTCGAGAACGCGCGCGGCGGTCCGACGATCGAACCGACAGGGCCCTATGTCGGGGCGCAGTTCGGGGGCTTCGCGCTCGCCGCAAGCCGGAAGCGCCTTGAAGTCCTCAACGCCAATGACGACGGTAGGACCTATCGCTACTCGCTGTGGTTTACGGTTCCAGCCCGGCTCGGCGAGGTGGACGGGCCGGGGCCGGTCTTCGCTGAATTTGGCGCGCCAGGTGTTTCAGACTCCAACGGCGCCGCCGTCGATAAGGGAGACGATCAGAACGACGATGAATTTTCGATCGCGTTCGTCGCGCCCGGCGGCGGAACGATGGTGATGGATCCGAAGATTCAGAACGGCACCAAGCCGCCATGAGCGAGTAGCGAGTAGGGTGCATTTCGCTCCGCTCAATGCACCCTTCGACTCCTGCGACGCCGCGCGCTCCCCCGCGGGACTCCAATCCTCCGGCATCGGCGGAAGCGACGTCGTATATTCGCGCTCCCACCGATGCCAGGACGAATGCGGCCAATCGTCGATATCGGCGACGAGCCCGTGCTTCACCGGATTGCCGTGGATGTAATTGACGTGCCGTTCAAGATCGCCGCTGTCGCGGATCGCGTGCTCCCAATAGCGCCGTTGCCAAGTCCCGCACTCGCCCATTCGCCCGCCGGAGCGACGGCGCGCGAAAAATGGGCCTTCAACAGCCGCCAGCGCGTCGGATAATCCTGATCGTCCTCGGGCAAGGTCCAGACGCAATGCAGATGATCGGGCAGACGACGATGGCGGCGGTCTCGAACGGATGGCGTTCGCGCACATAAGCGTAGGCGCGTCGCAGCGCGTCGATGTTGTCGGTCAGGAATTTTCGGCGCCTGTCTTCAAGCGCGACCGTGAAGAAATAGGTCCCGCCGGGAATGAACAATCGCCGATAGCGCGGAATGATTTATCTCGTTACGAATCGTAGGGTGCATTGAGCCGAAGGCGAAATGCACGCCTTCCCTCGATCGTAGCGCCCGAAAGATGTGCATTTCGCTCGGCTCAACGCACTCTACGTTCCTGGATTCGGAATTCAGGGAAGCTTAAGTTTTTTCTGGAGCGCGAATATTCGGATAGTTCTCGATGAGTTGCGTGAAATCTGGATGGCGGAACCCCGCCGCGTATAGTCCTTCCGCTATGGCGGCGGCGGCGGCAACGTCGCCGGTCTGTCGGTATGCTTCGGCCAGCAACGTAAGAGTTTCGCCGCCCAGGTGCTCCTGGCGCGCCTGTAGCAGTTCGACAACGCGAGCCCAGTCCTTATCTGGAGATGTCATTGTCCGAGCCCGGCCTGCCAGCGCCTCGCAATATCTCCTCACGATCATCAGCTCCGTCGCTTGGAGATCGGAAGGAGTGCCTCTGGAGAGTTCTGGCGACAGCGACTTAAGGTCGTCTATGACTTCATCATAAAGCGCCCGCGATTTCTCAGCGCCGTCGCCCGCCGACTCCAGAATCCGCGCCATAACGAGTTTGGGATAGGACCTGTTTTGGGCGCGCCACTGTGTTACGGAATTGTCTGACCCGACAAGTTCCTCCGCAAGGCGGGCTGCCTCAGTGAGAGACCGAAGCGCATTGGACGGTTCCCCAGCGCGATCCTGAATGTCGCCGAGGATGGCAAGCGCTTGCGATGCTCCATCTATGAGTTCCGATTTTTCTGGTTCTCTCGCAAGCAATTCCAGCCCTAGCTGAGTGGCAATGTGCGCCGACCGCAGCGCCTGGTTCACTTGTCCACGGGCGAGTTCAACCTCCGCCAATCGATAATTCGCGATTTGCATGGGCGCCTGTAATGACGCGTTTTTCGGATTGCGCTTGAGCGCGCTTGCATACATTTCAATTTCGGACAGGCGCGCCGCGCGCGCCTCCTCCAAATTAACCTGCCGTCGCAGCGCGTCAGCGAGCCAAGCGTACCCTTGGCCCAGGTTCAGCGCCTGAGTCGTTTCGCCGCCTTTCTTGGGGCGTAAACCGCTGATTACGCTGATGTAGGTGCGGAACGCCAGCTCGGCTTCCACATGCGCTCCTTGGTCCATCGCAAGGATTCCGAGGTTTGCGACAGCGTACCCCACCTCCATCTGCCAATCCTCATTCGCCGGATCGCTGGCGACGAGCTTTCGCGCGAGGTCGTGGTATTCCGTAAACTGAACTTTCGCCGTCTTGCGGTCGCCGCGCTGCCAGGCGATGTAGCCGACCCAGAAGACCGATTGCGCGTGGTCGAACATCCGCTGCGGGTTCTGGGGATCGCGGGCGAGCTGTTCCGAGGTCGTCGCCGCCGCTTCCTTGTAGCGGGCGAGCGCGGCGTCAAGGTCGCCGCGCTTGTTGTCGGCCTCGCCGAGCATCAGGAGAACGCGGGCGCGCCGGCCGAGCTGGTCGGGGGAGAGGGCTCTGACGTCCTGCCCTTCGTAATAGCCGATGGCGCGGTTGCCGATCGCCGTCACCGATTTCAAGGTGCCGTAGCCTTCAAGGTCGGATTTGAGGTCGGTCAGAATGTGTTCGATCAGCCCTTCGGCGTCGTCGCGCGCCTTCACCGCGTCGTTCCTCGCCAAGACCGCCGCGTCGCGCTGGCTGAACGCGAAAATCGAAAGGCCGGCGAGGACGCCGGCGAGCCCGAACGCGGCGCCCGTCACCAGCCGGCGCCGGATCGTGCGGCGGCGTTCGTCGCGGCGGACAAGGTCGTCGAGCCCGACGCCCAGCAGCGCGGCCGCGAGTTTGAGCTTCGCGGCGCGCTTGCCGTCTCCTTCTTTCCGCGCGTCAGCGGCGAGCGGCGGGTCCTCCCGTTCATCCGTCGGCTGAAGATCCGCTCCGACCTTGAAGGCCAGCGTCTTCGGAAAGCATTCTTCCGCTTCGCGCCCAGGGGCCGCCGAGGCGCCGGGTTCGCCGCCGACGATGAGCGCCAGGATGCGGGATTTGTCCTTGTGCGTCTTGAACCACGCGACCTCGCGATTGACCCACTCGGATTTCGCTGAGCGCGGCGAGCAGATGACGATCAGAAACTCCGAAGCGGCGAGCGCCGCCTCGATCGCGGCGCCGACGCCATGGCCGGCCGCTTCCTCCTCACGGTCCTTGAAGATCGGGTGTAGGCCGGCGGGAACCGGGCCGAGCGGGCTCGCGCGGCCGACCAGCGGCCGCGGCGTCCGGTAAAGCTCGAGCGTCCGGTGAAGCCAGCCGCCCCAATCCTTGTCGGCCCAGCTGTAACTGATGAAGGCCCTGTATCGGCGCGTCACGGATGCCCCTCGCGCGACTTCAAACGCCACGTCGCCGATTATAGGGGACGCGGCGGCAAGGGACAAAGGAAATGGGGCGGCCGGTCGGCCGCCCCCGAATTCCGCCTTCGACCTGTCTTACGCCTTCCGCTTCAGGTCGAAGCGGTCATTGTTCATGACCTTTGTCCAGGCGGCGACGAAGTCATTCAGGAATTTCTGTTGACCGTCCTTCTGGGCGTAAAGCTCGGCGACCGCCCGGAGCTCGGCGTTCGATCCGAAAACGAGATCGGCTTCGCTCGCTGTCCATTTGAGATCGCCGGACTTCCGGTCGCGGCCTTCGAAGACGTATGGCGCGCCGTCCTTTGGCGCCCATGTCGTCGACATGTCGAGGAGGTTGACGAAGAAGTCATTGGTTAGCGTTCCCGGCCGCTCGGTGAAAACGCCGAGCCTTGCGCCGGCGGCGTTGGCGTCGAGGGCGCGCATGCCGCCGACGAGCGCGGTCATTTCAGCGACCGTAAGGCCAAGCGTGTCCGCCTTGTCGACGAGCGCTTCAGCCGGCGACTGCGTCGCATCGGCGCTGTAGTAATTGCGAAAGCCGTCCGCCGCCGGCTTTAGAACATCGAAACTCGCAACGTCGGTCATTTCCTGCGTCGCGTCGGTTCGGCCGGGCGTGAAGGGGACGGCGATCGCGCGGCCGGCGTCCTTTGCGGCCTTTTCGATCGCCGCGGCGCCGCCGAGGACGATCAAGTCGGCGAGGGAAATGCGCTTTCCGCCCGCGGCCTTCGCGTTGAACGCCGTCTGAATTGCGGTCAGCTTGCCGATCACCTTCGCGAGCTCCGCCGGGTCATTGGCCGCCCAATCCTTCTGCGGGGAAAGGCGGACGCGCGCGCCGTTCGCCCCGCCGCGCATGTCAGTGTCGCGATAGGTCGACGCAGACGCCCACGCCGCCCGTATGAGTTCGGGCACGGACAATCCAGAGGCGAGGATTTGCGCCTTAAGCGACGCGACGTCCGCAGCGCCGACAAGCGGGTGATTGACGGCGGGAACCGGGTCCTGCCAGATGAGGGATTCTGCGGGAACTTCCGCGCCGACATAGCGGGCGCGCGGGCCCATGTCGCGATGCGTGAGCTTGAACCAGGCTTTCGCAAACGCGCGCTCAAACTCTTCCGGATTCTCCTGAAAGCGCTTTGCGATCTTGGCGTAAGCGGGATCGAATTTCAGCGACAAGTCCGTCGTCAGCATCACTGGCGCATGGCGTTTTTTCGGATCATGCGCGTCCGAAACAAGATTGGCCGCCGCTTCGTCGGTAGGTATCCATTGCGTCGCCCCCGCCGGGCTCTTGGTCTGCTTCCACTCGAAATTGAAGAGATTGTCGAGATACTGCGTCGTGAACGCGACGGGGCTTGACGTCCACGCGCCTTCGAGCCCGCTCGTAATCGCGTCGCCGCCCTTTCCGGTCCCGCATTTGTTCGTCCAGCCGAAACCTTGCGCATGAACGGCCTCGGCGGCCGGCTCCGGGCCCACGCAGTCCGCAGGCTTTGCCGCGCCGTGCATCTTGCCGAATGTATGACCGCCAGCGATGAGCGCGACGGTTTCTTCATCGTTCATCGCCATGCGCCCGAATGTCTCGCGGATGTCCTTTGCCGCGAGGAGCGGATCAGGGTTCCCGTTCGGGCCTTCCGGATTGACGTAGATGAGGCCCATCTGGACGGCGGCGAGCGGACGTTGGAGGTCGCGCTCGCCCTTGTAGCGCTCATCGCCGAGCCATTTCGATTCCGGGCCCCAATAGACAAGCTCCGCCTGCCAATCATCCTCGCGCCCGCCCGCGAAGCCGTAGGTCTTAAAACCCATCTCCTCGAGCGAAACATTGCCGGCGAGGATCATGAGATCGGCCCAGGAGAGGCTGTTCCCGTATTTCTGCTTGACCGGCCAGAGAAGGCGTCGCGCCTTGTCGAGATTGGCGTTGTCGGGCCAGCTGTTCAGCGGTTCAAAACGCTGCTGGCCGCCGCCGGCGCCGCCGCGTCCGTCGATGGTGCGATAGGTGCCGGCGCTGTGCCACGCCATACGGATCATGAACGGCCCGTAGTGGCCGAAATCCGCCGGCCACCAGTCCTGCGACGTCGTCAGGACCGCCGCGATGTCCTTCTTGACCGCGGCGAGATTGAGCTTGGCGAATTCCGCAGCGTAATCGAAATCATCGCCAAGCGGGCTCGACTTCGCTTCGTTCTGGCGCAGTTGCGTGAGGTCAAGCTGCTCCGGCCACCAGAACCGGTTCGGCGTCGCCGCGAACTTCGACGGGGAGACCGGCGCCATCGCGTCATGTTGCATTGTATCGCCGCTCGCATCGGCGGCAGCTGCGGCGGCGACTTTGGCGTCGGGAGACGGCGCCTCCTTCTTTCCGCAAGCAGCGACCGTGCAGAACGATAGGAT
>Ga0073934_10010279_pt1 | contig 11676 bp, 7 predicted proteins | sample LarsenN4metaG_FD_76834 | JGI IMG/M metagenome (GOLD analysis project Ga0073934, IMG submission 76834) | Hot spring sediment bacterial and archeal communities from British Columbia, Canada, to study Microbial Dark Matter (Phase II) - Larsen... ... | reverse complement strand
GGCGTCGACGGCGTCGTCGACGTCGCCCATCCGGACCGCCGCGCGCCGCTGATCGCGCCGGGGACGCTGCGGCCGCCCGCGGCGCCCCTCGCGCTCGCGACGTGCACCGCGGCGGGTCAGGCGAGCTGCCTCGACCCCTGCCCGGCCTGCGGGAACGGCGTCGTCGAACATCCGGAGACCTGCGACACGCCCGGACCGCCCGTCGGCTGCGACGGCTGCTCGCCCTTCTGCCGGGTCGAGGCGTGCGGCGGCGCGAGCGGCTGCCTGCTCGGCGCGTGCACGCCGAGCCTCGGCTGCGTGCAGGCGCCGGCGCCCGACGGCACCCCGTGCGGCGACGGGCTCGTCTGCAACGGCGACGAGGCGTGCCGCGGCGGGGCCTGCGTCGGCGGTTCTCCGCCGGCGTGCGCCGACGCCGACCCCTGCACCGCCGACGCCTGCACCGAGCCGGCGGGCTGCACCCACACCCCGGCGCCCGACGGCACGCCGTGCGACGACGGCCGCTTCTGCACCCTGAACGACGCCTGCGCGGCGGGCGCCTGCACGGCGGCGACCGCGCGGAGCTGCGCGGATCCCGACGTCTGCACCGAGGACGTCTGCGACGAGGCCGCGGACGCGTGCGTCCACTCCCCGAGCGGCGCGTGCTGCGGCAACGGGACGCCGGACGCCGGCGAGGAGTGCGACGACGGCAACGCGACCGGCGGCGACGGCTGCTCCGCCGCCTGCACCCGGGAGACGTCGCCGGCCGCGCTGGTCCCGGGCGGCGGCCTCGCCGGCACCGACTGCGCGCTGGAGTGGGCGCTCGCGGAGCCGGTGCGGAACGCGAGGGGCGTCGCCCCGACGCGGCAGCCCTGCCGGGACGGCGACCCGCGCTGCGACGTCGAGCCGGCGCCCGGCGCGTGCGTCGTCCGCGTCGCGCTCTGCGCGAACAACGCCGACCCCGCCCTGCCGCTTTGCACGCCCGCGTCGCCCACGTTGGGCACGCCGGCCGTCGTGGAGGTCGTCCGGCCGAACGTGCGGGACGCCGGGCTCCGTCCGGAGGACGCCGCGAACCGGAGCGCGCTCCTCGCGGCCGCGGCCGCGGCGGCCGCGCCCGCGCTCGGCGCCTGCACGCCGCCGGTCGACGTCCGCGTCCCGCGGCCGTCGCCGACCCGCCGGGGCACGAAGAGCCTGAAGCTCCGGGCGCGGACGACGCGGAACGTCGTCGACACCGACGTGCTGAAGCTCGTCTGCCTCCCGTGAGCCGGCCGCCGGTGCGAGCGCGCGGCGAATCTGGTAGGCAGACGTCGTGCCCCTCGATGCGACCGGAGCCGAGACGCGCACGGCCGGGGAGGCCGGCGCCGCGCCGCCGGTCACGCCCGCGCCGGCGGTGCCCGGCTATCGCATCGCGTTCGAGCCGAGCGCGCGGCGCGTGAAGGTGGTCTTCGCGGGCACGGTCGTCGCCGACACGCGGCGCGCCGTGATCCTGCACGAGACCCGCCTGCCGCCCGTCTACTACATCCCGCGCGAGGACGTGCGGATGGACCTCACGACGCCGACGGACTACCGCACGCACTGTCCGTTCAAGGGCAACGCGCACTACTGGACGCTCACCGCCGGCGAGCACACGGCCGAGAACGCCGTCTGGTCGTACGAGGACCCCCTCCCCGAGGCGCTCCCGATCAAGGGCATGATCGCGTTCTACCGAAACCGGATGGACGCCTGGTACGAGGAGGACGCCGAGGTCCGCATCGACCCGGTGACCGACGCCCACGTCCACGGGAACCCCCTCGTCGACTGGCTGATGCGCGACGCCTGGGAGGCCGCGTCGATCTCCGAGCTGGTCGCGCGCCTCGCCCGGCAGCTCCTGGCGGTCGGCATCCCGTTGTACCGCCTGAACCTCCTCATCCGGACCCTCCATCCGCAGGTGATGGGAACGGCCCACGTCTGGTCGGGGGACACCGACGAGGTGGAGGAGGTCGTCCTCACGCACGTTCGCGCGCTGGAGCAGCAGTTCCTGGAGAGCCCGTTCGCGGCGATCTTCCGCGGCCGGGGCGGCGTGCGTCGCCGGCTGGACGGCGAGGGAGCCCGGCTCGACTTCCCGATCCTCGTCGACCTGCGGAACGAGGGCGTGACGGACTACGCGGCCATGCCGGTCACGTTCTCCGACGGCCAGATCCACGCGATCACGCTCGCCACCCGCGCCGCCGGCGGCTTCGGCACCGACGCCCTCGGCCACGTCCACGAGATCCTGCCCCTGGTCGCCCGCCTGGTCGAGGTGCACGCGCTCCGCCGGACCGCGCGCACGCTCCTCGAGACGTACATCGGCGCGCACACCGGCGGGCGCGTCCTCGACGGCCTCGTGAAACGGGGCGACGGCGAGGACGTCCCGGCGGTCATCTGGTGGTGCGACCTCCGCAGCTCGACGGCGTTCGCCGAGCGCCTGCCCCGCCAACGGTACCTCGACCTCCTGAACGACTTCTTCGACGGCGCGGCCGGCGCCGTCCTCGCGCACGGCGGCGAGGTGCTGAAGTTCATCGGCGACGCGGTCATGGCGATCTTCCCGACGTCGCAGGCGCCGGACGCGGCGTCGCGCGCGATCGCCGCCGCCCGCGACACGCTCGCGGAGATCGCGCGGACGAACGTGCGGCGCGCCGCCACGGGCGACCCGCCGATCGCGATCGCCCTCGCCCTCCACCACGGCGAGGTGACCTACGGCAACGTCGGCGTGCCGGGACGGCTCGACTTCACCGTCATCGGACCCGCGGTGAACGAGGTGGCGCGGCTCGAGGGGCTCTCGAAGCAGCTCGATCGCCCCGTGGTCGCGTCGGCGGCGTTCGCGCGGCTCGCGCCCGTCGGGCTGGTCTCCCTCGGCTTCCACGCGCTCCGCGGCGTGAGCGCGCCGCACGAGGTGTTCACGCTCGCCGACGCGGGCTGATCGGTCGACGCGCTCGCCGCTCCGGCCGCTCGTGGAGCCTGCGGAGCGCCGGCCGTGCGTTCACCACCCGGACGCGAAGCGGCGGCACGGCGAGCGCCGTCAGCCCGCGCACTCCCCGTCGACGCACGCGACGCCGGGCGGGCACGGATCGCCGCACGCCCCGCAGTGGTTCGGGTTGGTGCGCGTGTTCACGCAGACGCCGTCGCAGATCGTGTTGCCCGTCGGGCAGATGCACTCGCCGGCGACGCACGTCTCCGCCGGGCCGCACGCGTTCCCGCACGCGCCGCAATGGGCGTGGTCGTTCGTGAGGTTCACGCAGTCGCCGCCGCAGACGGTCCGTTCGGCCGGGCAGACGCACTCGGCGTCCACGCACCGTTCGCCGGTGTCGCACGGCTTGCCGCAGCCGCCGCAGTGGAAGCGGTTCCGGTCGGGGTTGACGCAGACGCCGCCGCACACCTTGTTCCCCGCCGGGCAGACGCACTCCCCGGCCTCGCACGCCTCGGCCGCCCCGCACGCGTTCCCGCACGCGCCGCAGTGGGCGTGGTCGGTCTCGGGGTTGACGCAGGCCCCGTCGCACACCAGGCGCTCGGGCGGACAGCCGCACACGCCGTCGAGGCACTCCTCGCCCGGCGCGCAGGCGTTGCCGCACCCGCCGCAGTGCGCCTCGTTCCGGTCGGGATTGATGCAGACGCCGTCGCAGACCCGGTTCCCCGCCGGACAGACGCACTGGCCGCCGACGCACGCTTCCGCCGGGCCGCAGGCGTTCCCGCACGTCCCGCAGTGGTCGTGGCTCGTCTGCGGGTTCACGCACCCGCCGCCGCACTCCACCTGGCCCGCCGGGCAGACGCACCCCGGCCCGTCGCACACCTGGCAGACCCCGTCGACGCACGGCACGTTCGGCGGGCACGCGTTGCCGCACCCGCCGCAGTGATCCTCGTGCGAGTCCGGGTTCACGCAGACGCCGTCGCAGATCGTGTTGCCCGCCGGGCAGACGCACGCGCCCCCGACGCACGCCTCCGCCGGACCGCACGCGTTCCCGCACGCCCCGCAGTTTGCATGGTCGCTCTGCGGGTTGATGCACTGCCCGTCGCAGACGAGCCGCCCCGCCGGACACCCGCACACGCCGTCGAGACACTGCTCGCCCGCCGGACACGCGTTCCCGCACCCGCCGCAGTGGAACCGGTTCGCGTCCGGGTTCACGCACACGCCGTCGCAGATCGTGTTCCCCGCCGGGCAGACGCACGCGCCCCCGACGCACGCCTCCGCCGGGCCGCACTCGAGGCCGCACGCCCCGCAGTGCGCATGGTCGCTCTGCGGATTGATGCACTGCCCGTCGCAGACGAGCCGCCCCGCCGGACACCCGCACACCCCGTCGAGACACTGCTCGCCCGCCGGACACGCGTTCCCGCACCCGCCGAAGTGGAACCGGTTCGCGTCCGGGTTCACGCAGACGCCGTCGCAGATCGTGTTCCCCGCCGGGCAGACGCACGTGCCGCCGTCGCAGACCTCCGCCGAGCCGCACGCGTTCCCGCACTGGCCGCAGTGGCCGTGGTCGGTCTCGGGGTTCACGCAGGCCCCGTCGCAGACGAGCCGGCCGACGGGGCACACGCAGGCGCCGTCCACGCACTTCTCGCCCGGCGCGCACGCGTTCCCGCACGCGCCGCAGTGATCGTCGTTGCGGTCCGGGTTGACGCAGGTCCCGTCGCAGACCGTGTTCCCGGGGGGGCAGACGCACGCCCCGCCCACACACGCCTCGGCCGGCCCGCACGCGCGGTCGCAGCCGCCGCAGTGCGCGTGGCTCGTCTGGAGGTTCACGCAGCCGCCGGCGCACTCCGCCTGGCCGACCGGGCACACGCAGCCCGGCCCGTCGCAGGTCCGGCAGACCCCGTCGACGCACGGGACGCCCGGGTCGCACACGGTGCCGCACGCCCCGCAGTGCCTCGCGTTCGTATCCGGGTTCACGCAGACGCCGTCGCAGACGGTGTTGCCCGGCGGGCAGACGCACGCGCCGTCGCTGCACACCTCGGCGGGGCCGCACTCGACGCCGCACGCGCCGCAGTGGGCGTGGCTCGTCGCCGGATTGACGCAGGCGCCGTCGCACACCAGCCGCTCCGGCGGGCAGCCGCACTCGCCCTCGAGACACTGCTCGCCGGCGGGACACGCGTTGCCGCACGTCCCGCAGTGGAGCCGGCTCCGGTCCGGATTCGTGCAGACGCCGTCGCACGTCGTGTTGCCGGCCGGACAGACGCACGCCCCGGCGCTGCACACCTCGGCCGGGCCGCACTCGAGGCCGCACGCGCCGCAGTGCGCGTGGCTGGTGAGCGGGTTCACGCACGCGCCGTCGCACACCAGCCGCTCCGCCGGGCAGCCGCACTCGCCCTCGAGACACTGCTCGCCGTCGGGACACGCGTTGCCGCACGTCCCGCAGTGCGCCTCGCTGGTCTTCGGGTTGACGCAGACGCCGTCGCACACCGTGTTGCCGCCGGGACAGACGCACTGCCCCTCGACGCACGACTCCGCGGGACCGCAGCCGTTGCCGCACGCGCCGCAGTGCGCGTGGCTGGTCGCGAGGTTCACGCAGCCGCCGGCGCACTTCTCCTGGCCGACCGGACAGACGCAGTCCGGGCCGTCGCACGTCTGACACGTTCCCTCGACGCACGGGACGCCGGGGGGGCAGGCGTTCCCGCACTCGCCGCAGTGGTTGGAGTTCGTCGTCGGGTTCACGCAGACGTCGCCGCAGACGGCGTTGGCGGGCGGGCAGACGCACTCGCCGGCGACGCACGTCTCGGCCGCGCCGCACGCGTTGCCGCACGTCCCGCAGTTGGCGTGGTCGGTGAGCAGGTTGACGCACGCGTCGCCGCACACCGCGCGGTCCTCGGGGCACACGCAGGCGGCGTCGACGCAGCGCTCGTTGGCGGCGCAGGCGTGGCCGCACTCGCCGCAGTGGAGGCGGCTCCGCTCGGGGTTCACGCAGACGCCGTCGCACACCGCGTTGCCCTCGGGACAGACGCACTCGCCGTCGCTGCACACCTCCGCCGAGCCGCACGGCCGGCCGCACGCGCCGCAGTGCGCGTGGTCGGTGGCGGGGTTCACGCAGACGCCGTCGCACACCAGGCGGTCGGGCGGGCAGCCGCAGACTCCGTCGGTGCACTCCTCTCCCGGCGCGCACGGCGTGCCGCACCCGCCGCAGTGGTCCTCGTTCCGCCGCGTGTTGACGCAGGTCCCGTCGCAGACGGTGTTGCCGGCGGGGCAGACGCACGTCCCGTCGACGCACGCCTCCGCCGGCGCGCACGAATGGTCGCACGCGCCGCAGTGGGCGTGGTGCGTGTCGGTGTCGACGCAGCCGCCGCCGCACTCCACTCTCCCCGCCGGACAGACGCAGCCCGGACCCTCGCACGTCTGGCAGACGCCGGCGACGCACGGGACGCCCGACGGGCACGCGATCCCGCAGCCGCCGCAGTGGTTCGGGTTGGTCGTCGGGTTGACGCAGACGCCGTCGCAGATCGTGTTCCCGATCGGGCAGACGCACGCGCCGTCCTGGCACGCCTCGGCCGGGCCGCATGCGTTGCCGCACTGCCCGCAGTGCGCGTGGTCGGTGTCCGGGTTCACGCAGGTGCCGTCGCAGACGAGCCGCGTTTCCGGACACACGCAGTCGCCCTCGACGCACTGCTCGCCCGCGGCGCACGGCTGGTCGCAGCCGCCGCAGTGGAAGCGGCTGCGCTCGGGGTTCACGCAGACGTCGGTGCAGATCGCGTTGCCGTCCGGGCACACGCAGGCGCCGCCCTCGCAGACCTCCGCCGAGCCGCACTCGCGGTCGCATTCCCCGCAATGGGCGTGGTCGGTCGCGGGGTTGGTGCAGACGCCGTCGCAGACGAGCCGGCCCGACGGGCAGCCGCAGAGGCCGTCGATGCACTCCTCGCCGTCCGCGCACGCGATCCCGCACCCGCCGCAGTGGTTCTCGTCGCGTCGCGGGTTCACGCAGGTGCCGTCGCAGACGAGGTTCGCGGTGGGACACACGCACTCGGAGTCGACGCACGCCTCCGCCGGGCCGCACGCGTTGCCGCACGTGCCGCAGTGGGCGTGGCTCGTGGCGAGGTCGACGCACGTCTCGCCGCAGACGGCGCGGGTCTCCGGACAGGCGCACGTCCCCCCGGTGCACGTCTCGCCGGGGTTGCACGGCGCGTCGCAGCCGCCGCAGTGGTTCTCGTTCGTGTCCGGGTTCACACAGACGCCGTCGCACACGAGGCTGCCGGCGGGGCAGAGGCAGACGCCGTCCGTGCACTGCTCGGCGCCGGTGCATGCGGTCGCGCAGTCGCCGCAGTGGTCCTCGTCGCGGGTCGGGTCGACGCACGTCCCGCCGCAGTCGAGCGCGTCGGGCCCGCAGACGCACGTGCCGCCGTCGCACGTCTCGCCGGAGCCGCAGGCGCGGCCGCACGCGCCGCAGTGCAGGCGGTTCGTCGCGGTGTCGACGCACACGCCGTTGCAGCAGGCGCTCCCGGCGGCGCACGCCCGGCCGCAGGCGCCGCAGTTCGCCGGATCGGAGCGCACGTCGGCGCACGCGCCGTCGCAGAGACGCGCGCCGTCGGTGCAGAGGCAGCGGACGCAGGCCTCCGGCTGGCACCGGGCGTCGCAGCCGTCGGAGCCCGGCGGCTCGCAGAGCTCGCCGTTGTTCTGCGGGTCGACGACGCCGTCGCCGCAGCGCGAGCGGGCGGCGAGGATCTTCACGCGCCCGCGCCGTCCCTTCACGCGGAGCGTGCCGCTCATCGCATCGCACGACGCGTCGAGCCGGACGTCGAGCCGCACGCGGCGCGCGAGCGTGCCGCCGCGCGCGAAGGCCGCGCGCACCCGGACCGCCCGCTTCGCGCGCGAGAGGCGTCCCTTCGCCGAGACGCCGTGCGGCGCGAGGACGACCGTGCGGCCGGCCAGCTCGATCGCGTCGAGCGGCGGCAGGTCGGCCCCGAGCGACACCGGCCCGTCGGCGACGAGGAAGCGGCCGCCGGGGCATTCGCGCACGGCGCCGGCAGCCGCCGAGGCGACGAGCAGCAGGCCGGCGAGGGCGGCGCGCACGGAGAGACGGGAGCGGTGCATCGGCGGAAGGCTGACGGGTGAGCAAGGACGATGCCCGGCCCGGCCGCGAACGGGCGTGGAAACCGTGCAGCCGATCGACACGAATCGTGCAGGCATGCCCGATCCGGAGGCCGCTGGTCGGAGGCCGTACCGCGTCCGCCCCCGACGCCGCGGACGGCGGCGGAACGGTCGACGCCGAAGGTCGCCCACGACGACACGCCGTTCACGCTCTCGGGCCGGGTCCGGGCGGCGGGCGATCCGATCATCGGCGGCGATCCGAACTTCCACTTCGCGAAGTGCACCGGGCACTTCCCGACGGGCGCGGCCGACGTCCTCGATCCGACCGGCGTGCCGGTCCCGTTCGGGGAGTCGCACAGCCTCTCCCCCGTGGACGACTACAGCATCCTCTGCGCCGTCCATCGCGGCTCGGCGGCCTCGCAGGTCTTCCCGGCGGACGGCGCCGACATCGAGTGGGGCTTCACGATGACGTTCGGGGCGCAGTAGCCCGCGCGTTGACCCGGCGACCGGCGTGTGTCACTCGGCGTCCGATGGGCGCGGCCGTCCTTCCGCTCGACGCCGAATGGGGCGAGTGCCTGGTGCCGGCGACCGCGGTGCCCCCGGAGATGGAGGCGGCGGTGCGGCGCGCCTACGGCGCCGTCCCGGGCTGGCTCGGCCGGCTCGCGCCGTGCGGCTGGATCGTCCGCACGCTGATGGCGTTCCACGCACGTCCGCTCGCGTACGCCCCCGACACGCTCTGCGACCTCGTCTCGCTCGTCGTGAGCCAGGACAACTCCTGCCGCTACTGCTACGGCGTGCAGCGCGCCGTGCTCCGCATCCACGGCTTCTCCGACGAGACGATCGACCGGCTCCTGCGCGATTTCCACGTCGCCGAGACCTCGCCGGCGGATCGCGCCGCGCTCGAGTTCGCGCGCCGGCTGACGCGCGCGACCCCCCGGCCGGGCCGCGCCGAGCTCGACGCGGTGGTCGAGGCCGGCATGCGCCGCGAGGCGGTGGTCGAGGTGGCGGCGGTGGCGGCGGCGGCCAACTTCTTCAATCGCCTCTCCACGTTCCTCGCGCTGCCGCCGGAGCCGTTCGCGCGCATGCCGGAGCGGCCGGCGTTCCGCCTCCTCCGCCCGCTTCTCGCCTGGCGCATGCGCCGCCGTCCCGCGGAGCCCGTCCGGGAGCCCGTCCCGCGCGACGGCCCGTGCGCCGCGGTCGTCGCCGCGCTCGGCGACGCGCCGATCGCGGCCACGCTCCGGCGGGTCTTCGACGACGCCTGGGCGTCCGACGTGCTGCCGCGGCGGACGAAGGCGCTCGTGCTGGGCGTGGTCGGCCGCGCGCTCGGATGCCCGCACGCGGAGCGCGAGTCGCGCGACTTCCTCGCCGGCGAGGGCTTCGCGCCGGCCGAGCTGGACGAGGTGTTCGCGACGCTCCGCTGCCCACGGCTCGACCCCCGCGAGGCGCGTCTCGTGCCGTTCGCGCGCGAGACCGTCCGCTACCAGCCGGTCGCCATCCAGGAGCGGCTCCGCCGGGTGGCGGAAGGGTTCGCGCCGGAGGAGACGATCGAGACGGTCGGGATCCTCGCGCTCGCGAACGCGGTCTGCCGGCTGAGCGTCGTCCTCGACGCGTGCTGACGCTCTGGGCGGTCCTGGCGCTCGGCGCCGCGGCCTGGCTCTGGCACCGCCGCCTGCGGCGCCTCGTGCGCGGGCTGGAAGACCGCCTCGCCGCCGCCTCGCAGGCGCTCGAAACCCTCCAGCGGGCGTTCGCCCGCTTCGCGCCGCCGGACGTGGTCGAGGACGTCATCGCCCGCGGCACGTCGCAGCGCTCCGAGAACAAGGAGGTCACCGTCCTCTTCGCCGATCTGAAGGGCTTCACGCCCCTCGCCGAGGGGGTCGACCCGCAGGTTCTCGTCCGCATCCTGAACGGCTACTTCGAGTGCATGAGCCGCGCCATCCGCGCCCACCAGGGGCACGTCTCGGAGTTCATCGGCGACGGCATCCTGGCGCTCTTCGGCGCGCTCGAGGCGAATCCGTGGCAGACGAACGACGCCGTGCACGCGGCGCTCGCGATGCGCGCCGCGCTCGCCGACTACAACGCGACGCTCCGCGCCGAAGGGCTGCCGGCGCTCGCCATGGGCGTCGGCATCCACCGCGGGACGGTCGTCGCCGGCGTGTTCGGCAACGCGGAGTTGATGAAGTACGGGGTGATCGGGAGCCCGGTGAACCTCGCCTCGCGCGTCCAGGGTCTGACCCGCGTCCACGACGTCGACGTGCTCGTCACCGAGGCGGCCCGCGACGCGCTGGACCCCGGCTTCCGGCTCCGCCCGATGCCGCCGACGGCGCTGAAGGGCATCGCCGGCGCGCTGCCGACGTTCGCGGTCGAGCGTTTCGAGCCGTAGCCGCCCGGCGCCCCGTCACCCCTTCGCGCCGAGCGTGCGCTCCCGATACGCCGCGACGGCCGCGCGCGTCGCGGGCGCCCGCCACACGTCCCAGACGGGGTCGGCGCCGGGCGGGACGGCCTCGATCCGGGCGAGCGCGTCCGCGCGCAGCATGCGCTTCGTGGCGCGAAACGCGGCCCGCGGCCGGGACGCCAGCTCCTCCGCCGCGGCGTGCGCGCGCGCGAGGAGGCCGGCGGGGTCGACGTCCTCCTCCGCCAGGCGGCGGGCGCACGCCGCCGCCGGCCCGTACGTGCGGCCGTGGTAGAGCAGCTCCTGGAACGCGGGCCCGCCGCACGCGAACCGGAGGATCTCGAAGATCCGGCGCGGGAACGGGACGCCGACGAGGACCTCCGTGAGGCCCATCTTCACGTCCGAGTCGGCGACCAGCCGGACGTCGGCACACGCGGCGAGCACCGCGCCGCCCGCGATCGCATGGCCGTTCACCGCTGCGACGAGCGGCTTCGGGAACGCGAACAGCGCCCCGAAGCCGGCATCGAAGGCGCACGTGAAGGCGTCGAACGCGGCCCCGTCGTCCGCGAAGACGGCGAAGAGGTCGAGCCCGGCCGAGAAGAACCGGCCGGTGCCGGTCATGACGACGGCCTCGACCCGATCGTCCGCCTCGAGACGGGCGAGGAGCGCCGACAGCTCGTCGAAGAAGGCGCGGTCGAGCGCGTTGGCGGGCGGGCGGTCGAGCGTGACGCGCGCGATGCGGTCCGGCCGGCACTGGAGCATGGTCTCCCCTCCCCGACGTTCGGTCACGGCGAGAGCACGCAGCCCACCGCCGGGTCGGCGTCGCCCTCGAGGAGCTTCCGATCCACCGCCTCGGCGCCGAAGCGGGCGCGCGTCGCCGGAAAGCGGTCGAGCACCTCGCCCGGCGCGAGCGCCGTGTCCCCGGACTGCCGGCCCGGGACGGCGGCGCACCCGCGCGGGTCGGTCGGACGGGCGGCGAGGGCGAGCGCGTCGGGCATGGCGCGTCGTAGCGCGTCGCCGGCGTCGTGAACAGGGGGCGGGACGGCATTGACGGTCGCGCCCGCCGGTTCCTAGCGTCCCGCCGTGGGTCCCCGCCTCGCGCCGGCGGTCGTGCTCGCCGCGGCGGTCGCCGCCGCGGCGGCACCGCGTCCGGCCCGCTGTCCGGGCCGCTACCGCGTACCCGACGGCACGCCGCTCGGCCCGGACGTCGCGATCGTGATCGACGACGCGGGCAGGGTCGCGATCGCGGGCCTCTGTCCGCCGCGCGGGCGCGCGCTCCGGGGCCGCG
>Ga0073934_10010278_pt1 | contig 11678 bp, 7 predicted proteins | sample LarsenN4metaG_FD_76834 | JGI IMG/M metagenome (GOLD analysis project Ga0073934, IMG submission 76834) | Hot spring sediment bacterial and archeal communities from British Columbia, Canada, to study Microbial Dark Matter (Phase II) - Larsen... ... | reverse complement strand
TTGTCGTGACGCCGGCAGCCGGCAGAATCGGCGCCATGAAATACCTGCTGCTCATCTACCTCGACCAGGACCTGATGCGCGAATTGCCCGCGGCGCAGTTCGACGCCCACATGCGCGACTGCCTCGTGCACGCCGACGCGCTGCAGGCCGACGGCCGCCTGCTCGGCTACCAGCAGCTCGAGCCGCCCGCCAGCGCGCGTGCGGTGCGCGTGCGCGGCGGCCGCACGAGCGTGGTCGACGGCCCGTTCGCCGAGACCAAGGAGATGCTGGCCGGCTTCAACCTCGTGGAAGCGGCGTCGCCGGAGGAGGCCGTGCGCCTGGCCCAGGAGTGGCCGTGGGCGCGCTACGGCTGCATCGAGGTGCGGCCGGTGCGCGACGTGGCCACGGTGCGCGCGCGCGTCGGCCTGCCGCCGGCCCCGGCGGCGCCGCGCTGAGCCTTCACCAGGGGTCGAGCAGCGGCCGGCGCGGCGGCAGCGGCGCGCTGCACGCCGCGGCGAGCACGCGCGCGATCCAGGCGCGCGTGTCGGCGGGGTCGATGACGTCGTCGATCTCGAGGTGGCTGGCCATGTTCAGCGCCTCGCCGCGCGCCACCGCCTCGGCCAGCAGCTGCTCGAACAGGCGCTCGCGCGCCGCGCCGGCCGGCTGCGCCTCGAGCTCCTTGCGGAAGCCCAGCCGCACCGCGCCCTCCAGCCCCATCGGCCCGAACTCGGCGTTCGGCCAGGCGCAGGTGGCCACCGGGGCGTGGAAGTGCCCGGCGGTGAGCGCCATCGCGCCGAGGCCGTAGCCGCGCCGCAGCACCACGCTGGCCACCGGCACGCGCAGCGCGGCGGCGTTGACGAACAGGCGCGCCGCCTTGCGCACCATGGCCGTCTTCTCGCTCGCCGGGCCGACCATGAAGCCCGGCGTGTCGACGAAGGTGACGAGCGGCAGGCCATGCGCATCGGCCAGCTGCATGAAGCGCGCGAGCTTGTCGCAGGCCGGCGCGTCGAGCGCGCCGCCCAGGTGGCGCGGCTGGCTCGCCGCGATGGCCACCGCGCGGCCCTCGATGCGCGCCAGCGCCGTGACGAGGCCGGTGCCGAACTCGCGCCGCAGCTCGAGCACGCTGCCCGCGTCGGCCACCGTCTCGACGATGCGGCGCGGGTCGTACAGCGCGTTGCGGTTCTCGGGCAGCGCTTCGCGCAGCGAGGCCGGCTCGCCACCCGGTGCGCCGGGCGCGGCGAGCGCAACCGCGAACAGGTCGAGCAGCTGGCGCGCGGCGCGCACCGCGGCGGCCTCGTCGGGCACGCGCAGGTCGATCACGCCGGCCGGCGCCAGCGCGTCGAGCGGGCCGACCGCGTCGGCGTCGACGCGGCCGAGGCCGCCGCCTTCGATCATCGCCGGCCCGCCCATGCCGATGCTGGCACCCTCGACGGCGACGATGAGGTCGCAGCAGCCGAGCAGCGCCGCGTTGCCGGCGAAGCAGCGCCCGGCCACGATTCCGATCAGCGGCACCTGACCCGAGAGCGCGGCCAGGCGCGCGAAGGTGGTGCAGTCCAGGCCGGCCACGCCGAGCCAGTCCACGTCGCCCGGCCGCCCGCCGCCGCCTTCGGCGAACAGCACCAGCGGCCAGCGCTCGCGCGCGGCGAGTTCGAGCAGGCGGTCGGCCTTCTTGTGGTTGAACACGCCCTGCGTGCCGGCGAGCACCGTGTAGTCGTAGGCCAGCGCGGCCACCGCGCGGCCGGCGACGCGGCCGACGCCGCTCACCAGCCCGTCGGCCGGGGTCTGGCTCTGCAGTTCTTCGAGCGCGCGCCGGCTGCGCTGCGCCGCCACCGCGAAGGCGCCGTACTCGACGAAGCTGCCGGCGTCGAACAGGTCGGCGAGATTCTCGCGCGCGCTGCGCAGGCCGCCGGCGTGGCGGCGCGCCATCGCCTCGGGCCGCGCCGCATCGTCGAGCAGCGCGCGGCGGCGGCGCAGGCGCTGCAGCGACTCGCGCTCGCGCGGCGGCGCGGCGGGCGGCGGCACGGGCGGCGCGGCGCCGGCGGGGGCGCTGCGGAACTCGATCAGCGGCGCGCCTGCCTCGACCACGTCGCCCACCGCGGCATGGATCGCGCCGACGCGCCCGTGGGTCGGGGCGACGAGCGGCACCTCCATCTTCATCGCCTCCTGCACCAGCAGGACATGGCCCGCCGCAACCTCGTCGCCGCTGGCCACCTCGATGCCGATCACGGCGCCGTGCACCGGGGCCCGCAGAGCGGTCGTCGTTTCCTGCATCGTTCTCGCCTCGCTTCGCCGGCGCCGATTGTGGGGCGGCGCCGCGGCGATACTTCGTACCCATGCCGCCGCCCGCCCCGCCCGCATCGGACCTCGAGGCCTGGCTCGCGCTGGCGCGGGAGGACGGGCGCATCGGCTTCATGCGCCATCTCGACGGTCACTGCCTGCTCGACGCGACGGCGGCGCGGCTCTGGGGCCTGCCCGAGGAGACGACGAGCGCGAGCTGCGAGACGCTGCGCGCGCTCGTCGTCGAGCCCGACCGCGCCGCCTTCGACGCCGCCGGCGACACGGCGCACCTCACGCTCGAGGCGGGCGGCGCGCTGCGCCGCGTGCTGCTGCGCCGGCGCGCGCTGGCCGACGGCAGCGTGGTCGGCACGATCGCCGAGGCGCCGCCGCCGCCGCCGGCCGCCGAGAGCGCGGAGTCGCAGCTCAAGCTGGCGGTGGAGCTGGGCAACATCGCGATCTGGCGCCACGACCTGGCCAGCAACCGCATGTACTACAACGACCAGGCGTTCCGCGTGCTCGACATCGCGCCGCGCCCGGAAGGCCTGAGCCTCGAGGAGGTGCGCGCGCTGGTCCACCCCGACGACCTGCCGCACGTCGTCGCGTCGGCCGACATCGCGCTGAAGAGCGACCGCCCCACCGACATGGAGGCGCGCTACCTGCGCTCCGACGGCCGCTGGCGCGACGTGATGACGCGCCGCGTGGTGCAGCGCGACGCGAGCGGCCAGCCGATCGCCTTCGTCGGCGTGGCGCTCGACGTCACCGAGCGCATCACCCAGCAGCGGCGCGCCGAGGAGGCGACGCGGCGCTTCGAGCTCGTCACGCGCACCGCCGGCATCGGCTACTGGACCCACGAGGGCCACGACGAGCGCGCGCAGTGGAACCCGACGCTGCGCCGCCTGATGGGCCTGGGCCCCGACGACACCGTGCCCCGCCTGCGCGAGTGGATCGAGACCATGATCCACCCGGCCGACCGCGAGCTGGTGCGCGAGCGCTGGGTGAACTGGATCCGCTCCGAGGCGGAGAGCCTGGACCTGGTCTACCGCGTGATCCGGCGCGACGGCCAGGTGCGCCAGGTCATCAGCCACTCGCGGCTGGAATCGCGCCCGCCCGACCGGCTGCTGTTCGGCGTGGCCATCGACGTCACCGACCGCCAGCGCGTCGAGCACGCGCTGCGCAGCGCCCGCGAGCGCGCCGAGCTCGCGGCGCGCGGCGCCGGCATCGCCACCTGGGAGCTCGACCTGCGCGACGGCACCGCCTACTGGGACGAGCAGATGTGGGTGCTGCGCGGCCACCCGCCGCAGCCGGGCGCCATGTCCGCCGAGCAGCGCCTGGCTTGCCTGCACCCGGACGACCGCGCGCGCGCGCGCCAGCTGATCGACGAGTCCACCGCGCGCGGCACGCCGCTGGAGCATGAGTTCCGCGTCGTCTGGCCCGACGGCCAGGTGCGCTGGCTGGCCAGCCGTTCGGTCGAGGTGCGCGACGAGGCCGGGGCGCGCCGCATCGGCGTGAACTGGGACGTGACCGACCGCCGCAGCGCCGAGGAGGCGCGCCGCGAGCGCGAGGTGGCGCTGCGCGAGAGCCACGCCAAGTCGGAGTTCCTGGCGCGCATGAGCCACGAGCTGCGCACGCCGCTCAACGCCGTGCTCGGCTTCTCGCAGCTGCTGCTGGCCGAGGAGCGCGGCGACGACGCCGCGGCGCAGCAGCGCAAGCGCCGCGTCGACCACATCCGCGCTGCCGGCCAGCACCTGCTGTCGCTGATCAACGACGTGCTCGACCTGGCGCGCCTCGAGGGCGGCGAGCTGCGCATCGCGCTGCAGCCGCTGGCGCTGCCGCAGCTCGTCGAGGAGACGCTGCCGCTCGTGCAGCCGCAGGCCGCGCGGCGGCAGGTGGCTGTGCACTGCCAGGTGCCGCCGCTCGAGGTGCTGGCCGACCCGACGCGGCTGCGCCAGGTGCTGCTCAACCTGCTGTCCAACGCCGTCAAGTACAACCGCGACGGCGGCCGCGTCGAGCTCGAGGCGCGCGCCGAGGACGACGCGGTGCTGATCAGCGTGGCCGACAGCGGCCGCGGCATGAGCGAGCTGCAGCTGCGCCAGCTCTTCGAGCCGTTCAACCGCCTGCGCGCCGACGGCGAGGCGATCGAGGGCACCGGCATCGGCCTGGCCATCACGCGGCTGCTGGTGGAGCGCATGGAGGGGCGCATCGCCGTCTTCAGCGAGGCCGGCAAGGGCAGCCGCTTCGAGGTGCGGCTGCGCGCCGGCGGCGCGCAGGCGCGGGTGAACGGTGCGGTGCTGCGGGATGCGGCGTCGGCGGCTTCAGTGGCTTCAGTGGCTTCGGCGGCGTCAGCGCCTTCAGCGGCGGCTTCGACCTCGTCGTCTGCCGCGCCGTGGGCGGCCCTGGCCGCCGCGCCGCCGCCCGCTCCGCGGCCGGCGCGCCATTGCCTGCTCTACATCGAGGACAACCCGGTCAACGCGCTGATCATCCGCGAGCTGGTGGCGCGGCGCGGCGACATCGAGCTGGTGGTGGCCGGCGACGGCACCAGCGGCGTGGCGCAGGCGGCGGCGCTGGCGCCCGAGCTGATCCTGCTGGACATGCAGCTGCCCGACTTCGACGGCTTCGAGGTCATGCGCCGGCTGCGCGCCAACCCGGTCAACGCGCGCACGCCGGTGATCGCGCTGTCGGCCAACGCGATGCCCGAGGACATCCGCCGGGCGCTGGCCAGCGGCATGAGCGACTACTGGACCAAGCCGCTGGACTTCGCGGCCTTCATGGCCAACCTGGAGAGCCTGTTCGGCAAGCCGGGCGGCTGAGCGGGCCGCCCGTCCTGGTCAGGCCGGCGGATCAGGCCGGCTCCAGCAGCCCGCGCTTGTCGAGCAGCGGTCGCACCGTCGGCGCGCGCCCGCGGAAGGCGGCGTACGCCGCGCCCGGATCGACGCTGTTGCCGCGCGCGTACACGTGCTCGAGCAGGCGACGCGCCACGGCGGGATCGAACGGGCTGCCGGCCTCGACGAAGGCGTCGTAGCCGTCGGCGTCGAGCACCTCGGCCCACAGGTAGACGTAGTAGCCCGCGGCGTAGCTGCTGCCGGCGAACAGGTGCTGGAAGTGCACCAGCCGGTGGTTCAGCCCCACGCCGTGCGGCAACCCCTTGGCGCGCAGGAACTCGGCCTCGAAGGCGGCGATGTCGGCGGGCGGCTCGGCCTCGGTGATCGAGTGCACCGCCATGTCGACGAGCGCGCTGGCGCAGTAGCGCACCGTCTCGTAGCCCTGGTTGAAGCGGCGCGCCGCCTTCAGCCGCTCGACCAGCTCGTGCGGGATCGGCGCGCCGGTCTGCCAGTGGCGCGCGTGGCGCTCGAGCACCTCGGGCTCGGTGATCCAGTGTTCGAAGATCTGCGAGGGCAGCTCGACGAAGTCGCGCAGCACCTGGGTGCCCGACAGGCGCTCGTAGGTCACGTCCGACAGCAGCCCGTGCAGGCCGTGGCCGAACTCGTGGAACAGCGTGCGCGCGTCGTCCAGCGAGAGCAGCGTCGGCGCACCCGGGGCGCCCTTGGCGAAGTTGTTGTTGTTCTGGATCAGCGGCAGCTCGGCGCCGCCGTCGCCGCGGTTGCGGTGCTGCCAGCGCAGCGAGCTCATCCAGGCGCCGCTGCGCTTGTTGGGGCGCGCGAAGTTGTCCTGCATGAACACGCCGACGGTGCGGCCGCCGGCGTCGCGCACCTCGTAGGCCTTGACGTCGGGGTGGTAGACGGGCAGGTCGTCGCGCGGCACGAAGCGCAGGCCGAACAGGCGCTGCGCGCAGTCGAAGGCCGCCGCGACCACGTTCTCGAGCCTGAAGTAGGGCTTGACCTCGGCATCGTCGACCGCGAAGCGCTCGCGGCGCACGCGCTCGGCCCAGTAGCGCCAGTCCCAGGGCTCGATCAGGTCGCCGCTCGCGCCGGCGCGCTGCATCGCCTCGACGAGCAGCGCGCGCTCGCGCGCCACGGCGTCGAGGGCACGCGGCCACACCTCGTCGAGCAGGCGCGCCACGGCGGCGCGGCTGCCGGCCATCGTGTCGGCCAGCGCGTGGTCGGCGTAGCAGGCGTGGCCGTGCGCGCGCGCCAGCTCGTGGCGCAGGCGCAGGATGCGGCGCACGATGTCGCGGTTGTCGTGCTCGCCGCCGTTCTCGCCGCGCCCGACCCAGGCGCGCCAGGCGCGCTCGCGCAGGTCGCGCCGCTCGCTGTAGGTGAGGAAAGGCACCACCAGCGAGCGCGCGAGCGTCACGACGTGGCCGTCGCGGCCGCGTTCGGCGGCGGCCTGGCGAGTGGCGTCGCGCACGAAGGCGGGCAGCCCGGCCAGGTCGGCCTCGCCGTGCAGCTCGAGCACGAAGGCCGCCTCGTCGTGCAGCACGTTCTGCGCGAAGCGCGTGGTCAGCGCCGCCAGCTCCTCCATCACGCGGCCGTAGCGCTCGCGCGTGGCACCCTGCAGGCGCGCGCCGGCGCGCACGAAGTCCAGGTGCACGCGCTCGAGCAGGCGCAGTGCCTCGGGCGCCAGACCGAGCGTGGCGCGCCGCTCGTGCAGTGCGTCGATGCGCGCGAACAGCGCCGCGTCCATGTAGACGGCGTTGAAGTGCGCCGCCACCGGCGCCGCCATCGCCCGCTGCACCGCCTGCAGCTCGGGGCTGGTGGCCGACGCCGTGAGGCTGTGGAACACGGCCCCGATGCGCGCGAGCAGGCGGCCGCTGCGGTCGAAGGCGGCCAGCGTGTTGTCCAGGCTCGGCGCCTCGGGCGACGCGCCGATCGCCGCCAGCTCGGCGCGGTGCCGGCGCATCGCCTCGCGCAGCGCCGGCTCGACGTGCTCGGGGCGGATCTCGCCGAAGGGCGGCAGGCCGAAGGGGGCCGTCCACGGGCGCAGCAGCGGGTTGTCGTCGCGGTTGTGGTCGCGGTGGTCGTCGCGGTTGTGGTCGCGGTCGTCGTCGCTCATGGCTTGCGCTCCCGCTCCTACTTGCCGCCGCGCTCGCGCCGGATGGCGATCTCGTCGTCCTCGCGGTAGCGCCGGTTGCCGCAGTTGCCCACCCAGGTGCTGCGCTCGGCTTCCAGCGCGCCGGCGGTGTCGTTCCACCTGGCGTTGCGCGCGTTCCAGTCGCTGACCTTGGCGTCCACCGCCCTGGCCTTGGCGTTGTAGGCGTCGACCTGGGCCTGCGCGCTGCTGGCCATGCGCGTGCGCTCCTCCTCGAGCGCGCCGCGCTCCTTGTCCAGCGCGGTGCGTTCGGCGTTCAGCGCGTTGCGCTCGGTGTCGGCCGAGCGGCCGGTCTTGCCGGCCTCGTTGAACTCCTTGACGCGCTGCTCCCACTTGGCCACGCGCTCGGAGAAGGCGCGCAGGCGCGCCGCGAGATCCTCGATCGCCTTCTTGGTGTTGTCGATGCCGGCCTGCTCGCCGCGCAGCGCCTGCTGCTCGCTGGCGATGGCGTCCTTCTCCTGGTTGAGCGGCACGCGCAGGGCCTGGTGGTCCTCCAGGCGCTTGCGGATCGCCTCCTCCTGCGTCAGGCAGGCGCGCAGTTCGTCGCGCGTGAGGATCGGGCCGCTGCCGCTGCCGCCGCCGGAGAGGGTGCGGGCGCCGGCGTCCGCGGCGGGCTTCGCGTCGGCCGGCTTGGCCGCCGGGGGCTTGGGGGCCGGCTTGGGCGCCGGGGTCTGCGCCTGGGCGCCGCAGGTGGCGGCAAACAGCGTGACGGCCAGCAACGTGGCCGCCCGCAAACTGCGCGAGCAAGTCATGGAGGGGAACCTCGATCGGGGGACCGGGCGGGCCGGTGAAGCGCGCGATTTTGCCACCCGTGCCCCCCGTGCCCGGGGCCCTTGCCGCGCCCCGGTCCGCGCGCGCACACTGCGCCGCCCCTTCCGCGTCTCCAGCCCCTCCAGCCCTTGCAAGGAGCCCCGCATGAAGATCGTCAAATGGTTGCTCGGCCTCGTCGTCCTGCTCGCCCTGGTGCTGGTGGGCGGCGGCGCACTGCTCTCGCCGCGCTTCACCGTCGTGCGCAGCGTGGTCGTGAACGCGCCGCCGGACAAGGTCTACGCGCTCGTCGCCGACCCGCGCCGCTGGAAGGAGTGGACGGTGTGGAACCAGCGCGACCCGTCGATGCAGATCACCTACTCGGGCCCGCCCAGTGGCGCCGGTGCCGGCTGGGCCTGGCAGAGCAAGAGCGAGGGCGACGGCCGCATGACCTTCACCGCCGCCGAGCCCAGTGCGCGCCTGGCCTACGATCTGTTCTTCCCCGACTTCGGCACCACCTCGCGCGGCGAGCTCGCCTTCAAGGCCGAAGGCGCCGCCACGCGCGTGAGCTGGACCATGAACGGCGACATGGGCGGCAACCCGCTGCTGCGCTGGTTCGCGCTCGCCGCCGACCGCATGGTCGGCAAGGACTTCGAAGCCGGTCTGGCCAACCTCAAGACCCTGGCCGAGAAGCCCTGAACCCACGCCGCCATGCCGCTCGTCGAACCGCTGCCCGCCGACCACGACCCCGAGATCGAGGCGCTCGCGCGCTTCTTCGCCACCACGCTCGGCTTCGCGCCCAACAGCGTGCTCACGATGATGCGGCGGCCCGCCATCGCGCGCGCCTTCACCGAGCTCAACCGCGCGGTGATGAGCAACCACGGCCGCGTCGGCAGCGAGCTCAAGCGCCTGATCGGCCACGTGGCCAGCCGGGTCGCCGGCTGCCGCTACTGCGAGGCGCACACCATCCGCGCCGCGGCGCGCTTCGGCGCCGCCGAGGGCGCTGCGCCCGAACGGCTGGCCGAGGTGTGGAACTTCCGCACGAGCGCGCTGTTCAATGCCGCGGAGCGCGCCGCGCTCGAGTTCGCCGCCGCGGCGGCGAGCGCGCCGGCGGCGGTCGACGCCGCCATCGCCGCCGAACTGCGCCGCCACTGGGACGACGGCGAGATCGTCGAGATCACCGGCGTGGTGGCGCTGTTCGGCTTCCTCAACCGCTGGAACGACGCCATGGCCACGCGACTCGAAGAACCGGCCGCCGCCGACGGCGAGCGCTGGCTGGCCGCGCAGGGCTGGCGCGCGGGCAAACACGGCGCGGCCTGAGAATGCACCCGTCGCCGTGGGCCGCGCCCGGCGCGGCCCTCTTGTTCCTGCTTGCCCTGCCCGCGATGTCGCAATCCACCGAAGACCCCCTTCTCTGGCTCGAAGACGTGCAGGGCGAACGCGCCCTGTCGTGGGTGCGCGCGCGCAACGCCGAGAGCGAGGCGCGGCTGATGGCCTGGCCCGGCTTCGAGGCGCTGCGCAGCGGCATCCGCGAAGTGCTCGATTCGAAGGAGCAGATTCCCTACCCGCAGCGCCGCGGCGCGTGGCTGTACAACCTGTGGCGCGACGCCGCCAACCCGCGCGGGCTGTGGCGGCGCACCACGCTCGAGGAGTTCCGCAAGCCGGCGCCGCGGTGGGAGACGGTGCTCGACATCGACGCGCTCGGCCGGGCCGAGGGCCGCAACTGGGTCTGGTCGGGCGCCACCTGTCTCGGGCCGGCGTACCGCCGCTGCCTCGTCAGCCTCTCGCTCGGCGGCGCCGACGCCACCGTGGTGCGCGAGTTCGACTCGGTGGACAAGCGCTTCGTCGAAGGCGGCTTCAGCCTGCCCGAGGCCAAGACGCAGGTGGCGTGGATCGACGCCGACCGGATCTACGTCGGCACCGATTTCGGTGCCGGCTCGCTCACCGACTCGGGCTACCCGCGCATCGCCAAGATCCTGCGCCGCGGCCAGAAGTTGCAGGACGCCGAGACCGTGTTCGAGGGCGAGCCGGGCGACGTGGCCGCCTACGCGTCGTACGACCCGACGCCCGGCTTCGAGCGCCACACCGCGGTGCGCCTGGTCGACTTCTACAACCTGCGCCAGTACCTGCTGGAGGGGGGCCGTGCGGTCGAGATCACCAAGCCGCTGGACGCGCAGGCCGAGTTCTGGCGCCAGTGGCTGATCTTCACGCTGCGCAGCGACTGGACGGTGGCCGGCCGGCGCCACCCGGCCGGCGCGCTGCTCGTCGCCGACGCCGCGCGCTACCTGGCCGGCGAGCGCGATCTGCAGGTGCTGTTCGAGCCGACGCCGACACGCTCGCTCGCCGGCACCGCGGCCACGCGCGACACGCTGCTCGTCAACGTGCTCGACAACGTGGCCAGCCGCATCGAGGAGTGGCGCCATGCCGAAGGCCGCTGGCAGCGGCGCGAGGTGCAGGCGCCCTTCCCCGGCACGCTGAGCGCAACGCCGCTGCACGACCCGCTGGTGAACGACGACCCGCTCGCCGAGGCCTGGCTGCTCGGCGCGGCCGACTTCCTCGAGCCCGACGCGCTCAAGCTGGCGCGCGCCGGCAGCGACCGCCACGAACTGCTCAAGTCGCGCCCGCGCTTCTTCGACGCCGCGGGCATGCGCGCCGAGCAGCGCTTCGCCACCTCGAAGGACGGCACGCAGGTGCCCTACTTCATCGTCTGGCCCGCGGGCGCCAAGGAGGACGGCGACAACCCGACGCTGCTCTACGGCTACGGCGGCTTCGAGGTCTCGATGCAGCCGTACTACTCCGGCAGCCAGGGCCGCGCCTGGGGCACGCGCGGCGGCGTCTTCGTGCTCGCCAACATCCGCGGCGGCGGCGAGTTCGGCCCGGCCTGGCACCAGGCGGCGCTGGGCGCCAACCGGCAGAAGAGCTTCGACGACTTCATCGCGGTGGCCGAGGACCTGATCGCGCGCCGCGTCACGCGGCCGGCGCGCCTGGCCATCCAGGGCGGCAGCAACGGCGGGCTGCTGGTGGGCGCGGTGATGCTGCAGCGGCCCGAGCTGTTCGGCGCCGTGGTCTGCGAGGTGCCGCTGCTGGACATGCAGCGCTACACCAAGCTGCTGGCCGGCGCGAGCTGGATCGCCGAATACGGCGACCCCGACGACCCCGCCGACTGGGCAGCGATGCAGCGCTGGAGCCCGTACCACAACGTACCGCCAGCCGCAGGCCCGGCGGCGCGCCAGCTGCCCGCGGTGCTGCTCGTCACCTCCACGCGCGACGACCGCGTGCACCCCGCTCACGCGCGCAAGATGGCGGCGCGCCTGGCCGAACGCGGCCACCCCGTGCTGTACTGGGAGAACATCGAAGGCGGCCACGGCGGCGCGGCCGACAACGCGCAGCGCGCGACGATGAGCGCGCTGGAGTACGCCTTCCTGTGGCAGCAGCTCGGCGCCGCCGGGCCACGGCCTTGATCCTGACCTGGCTCGACGAGCACACCGCGCTGCCGCCGACGAGCCGCGCGCTCGGCCCCGGCAGCGACGCACCGGGCCTGGTGGCGGCCGGCGGCCGCATCGACGTGGCGCGTCTGGAGGAGGCCTACCGCAAGGGCATCTTCCCCTGGTACAGCCCGGGCCAGCCGGTGCTGTGGTGGAGCCCCGATCCGCGCATGGTGCTGCCGGTGGCCGAGTTCAAGCTCGCGC
>Ga0073934_10010277_pt1 | contig 11678 bp, 11 predicted proteins | sample LarsenN4metaG_FD_76834 | JGI IMG/M metagenome (GOLD analysis project Ga0073934, IMG submission 76834) | Hot spring sediment bacterial and archeal communities from British Columbia, Canada, to study Microbial Dark Matter (Phase II) - Larsen... ... | reverse complement strand
GGCACATATGACGCTGCACTCCGAGCTGCACCTGCACTCGGCGCTGTGTGCGGGTTGTCACGAATACCACAACCACCGAGGCGTGGCGGTGCTGGAGACTTACAGCGAATGGAAGGCCAGCCCCTATGCCGGGGAAGGCAAGCACTGTCAGAACTGTCACATGCCGCTGATTCCGGGGCGCGTCGCTGCGTTGGGGTTGAAGACGGCCGCCCGAGACGGGCTGAACCTTCACGACATCTCCGGCTCCCGCGACCTGGAACGCGTCCGCCAGGCGGTGCACATGACGATCCTGAGGGCGGAACGAATGGGCGAAGAAAGAGTGGACGTGCAAATCAGCGTCCGCAACGCCGGCTGCGGGCACTGTTTCCCCACCGGGCTGCCCACGCACCGGGCCGAACTGGAAGTGACCCTGACAGACCGCGGTCGCACCGTAGGCCGGCGCACCATCGCCTTCGAGAAGGTGTTGCTCAACGAACAGGGCCTGCCGCTGACCCGCGAGCATGAGCTGTTTGTGGAGGCCCATTCGATTCGCAGCGACACCCGCTTGAGGCCCAAGGAACAACGCCTTGTAGACGTGGTATTCAGGGGCGCCAGCGCGCCGGAGGGGGTGGTGAAAGCCGCGCTGTGGTACGAATATCCCACGCGCACACTGGTGACGCGCGACGGCGTGGAGACCACCGAGCCTGTGGAAATGAAGTATCTGGTGGCGTCCGCGAAACGCCCCTTACCCCCGGCCGGCGACTGAGCCCTTTTCAGGACCGTTTCCGCGACCCGAGCGGCGCCAAGCGTGACGGGCCAACCCCGATCCGCAGCCGGCGTGCTGTCGCGCTGCTGCCGGGCCCCAAACAAGCGTGTTCTTCCAGCAGTCATTTCGGGTCTGAGGCGCCGACCGGATCGGCGCCGGGTCTGAGCATCGACCGAGCACCCAATCCATTCGGGGCTACTGAATTGTGAGCCATGCAGCATCACCTGCCTTCACCAGCGCCCTGTCGTCGTCAAACGTGAAAGTCACCCCGGCTCGATGGTCAGAGTCACGCCGTTGGCCACCCAGACGTTGACCTGGACCAGGTAGGGGCCGCCTGCGGCCGTCCAGGTGACGTCGGTGTCGATGAAGCCATGGTTGATGTCCGTGGCCGCGCTTGCCGCGCACGGATACAAGAGCATGCCCAAAGTGGCCAGTCCCAACAGACGAAGGGTCGAGGGCATACCGCAGGCCTCCTGGTCTGACTTTCCAGGCCGAAGTGCCGCACCGCCTTTGACATCCGGTATTGTGACGCGCGGCGCAGCACACCGGAAAAAGCGAGCCGCGGCAATGGGTCATGCGCTGCGGAGGGGCGGCCTGCCTTTCCGCCACGGACACGCATGAGCTTTTTGATCCAGAGACGCGGGCGGCTATCATGCTCCATGGTCATGGCCGCCCGGATAACGCATACCGAGATCGGCAAGTCCTCAGCGGCGCGGGCCGGTCAGGTCACGGTCCGGCCGCTGCGAGCCGGGGATTGGCCGGTGATTGAGGAGCTGTTCGGCCCCAACGGGGCCTGCGGCGGCTGCTGGTGCATGTGGTGGCGGCTGCCCCGCGGCGGCAAGCTGTGGCAGCAAAGCAAAGGGGCCCGCAACAAACTAGCCTTCAAGAAGCTGGTCACCGCCGGCCAGGTGCACGGCGTCCTGGCTTTCGCCGGAGATAACCCCGTCGGGTGGTGCTGCATCGGGCCGCGAAGCAACTTCCCGCGGTTGGAGCGAAGCAAAGCGCTGCGGACGGACTGGAAGGAGCGCACCTGGTCGGTGGTCTGCTTCTACGTGCGGGCCGGCTGGCGAGGTCGCGGCGTGGCCGGCGCCCTGCTCGAGGCGGCCGTGAAGCTGGCCCGCAAGCTGGGAGCTGCGGAGCTGGAGGCCTACCCTGTCCGGCGGCAGGAGGGCGGTCGCAAGGTCTCGCCGGCCTTCGCCTGGACGGGCTTTGCGGTGCTCTTCGAGCGCTACCGGTTCGTCAATGTGACGCCGCCGGGCAACTCGCGGGACATCTACACCAAGCCGCTCGCTCGGGCGCGCCACCGTTGAAGCCCAAGCCTCCGACCTGCCCAGACCGGACCATGGTCAGCAACGCACCAGAGCGGTCCGTCCGGATGGCCGATCATCCGGGCATCGGCTAGATTCCGCGCATTGGGCACCTGGTGAGGGCGGTCGGGCCGGATGGTCACGCAATACGAGATCGGCGTCATCGGCGGCGGGAACGCGGCCGAGGGCATCATCGGCGGCCTGCTGCGGCGGAGCATCCTGCTGGACGACCGCATCATCGCCGCGGACCCGCTGGAGCAGCGCCGCCGTTTCCTGGCCGAGCGCTTCAACATCGCCGTCACCGACGATAATCGCTCGGTGGCCAAGAGCAGCTACATGCTGATCCTGGCGGTCAAGCCGCAAATCCATCGCGAAGTGGTCGCCGGTTTCGCCGACCAGGTCCGCGATGACCACGTGGTCGTCACCATCATGGCCGGCGTGTCCACGGCGACGCTCGAGGCCCAGTTCCCGCACCTGAAAGCCCGCGTGGTCCGCGTCATGCCCAATCTGCCCATGCTGCTGGGCGTGGGTGTGGCCGGCGTCTGTCGGGGCCGGTACTGCAACGACAACGACCTGTTCCACGCCCGGCGCATCTTCGACGCCATGGGCAAGACCATCGTGCTCGAGGACGAGTCGCTTATGGACGCGGTCACCGCGGTGAGCGGCACCGGGCCAGCCTACTTCTATTATTTCGTCGATGCCCTGGTGTCGGCCGGCGAGCGGGCCGGGTTGACTCACGAACAGGCCGTGCTGCTGGCCAAGCAGACCTGCCTGGGAGCCGCTCGGATCATGCTGGAGACGAACGACCCGCCGGCCGTGCTGTGGCGCAAGGTCATGTCTCCGGGCGGCACGACAGAGGCGGCCTTTGAGAACATGACCGCCAACAGGGTGCACGAGCTGATCGAGGAGGCGGTGATCACCGCGTTCCGCCGCTCGCGCGAGCTGGGCCAGTGAGAAGGAGCGATGGCGAGGAGGATCGTCTAATAGTCTAGCCCGTTCTTGCGAAGGTGGACGTACGGCCGGGCGTCGTCCGTGAGCCGCCCGGCGACGACCTCCCCTACGTACACCTGATGATCGCCCGCCGGGTACTTGGCCACCACCTCGCAGCTCAGGTAGCCGATGCAGTCGTCGAGGATGACGCCGTGCGGGTCGGGTCTGGCGGCCAACCCGTCGAAGGCCCGCTCATCGGGAGCAAAGCCCTTGCCGAAGTGGCGGAACATGGGGGCGAAGTCCTCGCCGATCAGGTTGAGCACGAACCGGCGGGTGTCGTCGAGGATGGCCTCGATGGGACGACCCTTCTTGACCGCCACGGTGATCATCGGCGGATCGAAGGAGCACTGCTGGAACCAGGAGGCCAGCATGCCCAGCCCGCTCTCTTGGGTTCCGGCGGCCAGCACGCCGCAGCCGCTGGGTATGCGAGCGATGACTCGCCCGATTCGTTCCTTGTCGGTCTCTTTCATGCCCACGATCCCCTATTCGCCTTCCTCCGGCTGGTGTTCGCTCAAAGCCAAGCATCCGGGTTGCCCGAGCCGCGACGTTCACGTCGCCCGGGTCCCAAGAACCTTTCGGAGCTCTCAGCGCCACCTGACGGTGGCGGCTCGGGCACGCTCGACGCCGTATCTCGGGCGCTTGCCAATGACTAGGTCCTCAGTTGCCGTCCGAGCGTCCGCTGGACGGAGGCGACTTTTGATTCTAACCTCCCCTCGTGTCCCTGGCGAGCGTCCACCTTGATGGTGCAGGTGATCCGCCGGCAGTCCTGGCTCATCCGCTCGTAGCACCGCTGGATCACGCCGAAGACCGTGTCCCAGTCGCCTTCCAGACAAGTCCCCATCGGGCCGAGCTTGTAGGGCACGCCGGAAGCTTCGACGATCTCCAGGCTGCGGGCCACGTACGTGCCCACCGACTCTCCCTTGTCCATCGGGGACATGGAGAACTCCACCAGCACGGACATGACGCCTCCTCCCTCGCTGAGTGCTCCACAGACGAGCGCCTACTGTAAGGCACGCCCCGCGAGTTGTCCACGCCGCCGACTCGCCTTCGGAGAAGAAGGAAGAGGTGGTGTTCGCTCTGGCAAGCGGCGACAATACGGGTCATGGACTTCTGGTCCGTCTTCGACTCCTGGACCGACGTGCTGGCGGGCCTGGCCTTCCTGGGCTACACGGCGGCCCTGGTCTGCCTGGCGGCCGGAAGTCTGACCGAAACGCTCGTTCGCTGGGCCAGGGAGGGACGGAAGTAGGTGGCTCGCCCCGCGTCGGCCACGCGGCCGGTCCGCTCCGCTCTGGCCACACTCAGGCAGGCTCCCCGCACGACGATGAAGTGGTTCGTCATCTACTTCAGATATCGCCGGCCGAACGAGAGCAAGCCCGGTCCGGTCAGCCACTTCAAAATCCAGGCGGACGACCTGGCCCAGGCCCGCGAATTGGCCAAACGCTACGCCAACTACCCGGGGATCGAGGTCCTGAGCGTTGAAGAAGTGCCGGGCCAGGTGCCCCGCTAACCGGCCCGTAGACTCGAAGTCCGCGAAACGCCGCCTGTTCGGCACGTACGTCCACGCTGGGATCAAGCAGGTCGTCTCAGCCTGGCCGGTGCCCACGGGGCGGCTCACCCGGCGTTGATTCCAATTCCTTTTTGGGGCCGAGTGGTTTTGGTATACTTGTTCACCGAGCTCTGGGCCGCGCGGCAGGCGTCGTGGGCGGAGGCTGGGGGAAACTTGCGAGCCGGTGTGGGCCCTGGGCGAGATTCGGCGAACGGCGGTTTTGCTCGATTCTGCCGGCTCGCCCCTTTCCCCCCCTGGAGCGAGCCCGCTGCCTCGGGCGCCAGGCGTGCGTCGCAGAGCCATTGCGCTGTTTGCCGACAAACTTCAAGGGGCTTTAATCCCAACCCCGGCAGTGTAGGCACATGCCCCCGTTGTTTACGACCCGCGCGATGCAGTTGTTCCTGCTGGCGCTAAGCGTGCTGGCGCTCCAGGTTACACTCACGCGCGTTTTCTCATTCATCACATTCCACCACTTCACCTACCTGGTGATCAGCGTTGCCATGTTGGGGTTCGGCGCCGCGGGGACGTGGCTGACCACCCGGTCAACCAACGCTTCTGCGGCTGAGGACGACCCGGTGCCCCGCCAGGCGCTCCTCTATGCGCTGACCATGCTCCTGGCGATCGTCTATGTCCCGCGCATCAGTTTCTCGCCGCTTGATATCTTCGTCCGCGGGGATTTCAGCCAGCTTTTCTCACTGCTGCTGATCATCCTCCTGACAGCCCTACCCTTCTTTCACGCTGGCGTGGCTATCGGCTACATCATCAGCCACGCCGGCGCCGCCGTAAACCGCCTTTACTTCGCGGACCTGTGTGGGGCCGGGTTTGGCTGCCTGGCCGCCCTGGGCCTGATCTCCCAGTTCGGTGCCGCTGGCACGTGCTGCGTGTTGGCGGCCGTCGCGGTGGCTGTCGCGATGATTACCGTCCGGTCGCACCGGGGGCGGTACGCGACGGGTATCGTGCTCCTGCTGGGAGCGGCGGCGCTGCTCAGTCGCCGCGAGCTGATCCGCATGTACGCGCCTGATGGCAAACAGATGTTCCGCATGGAACGGGACGTGGAGTACACGAAGTGGCATGCGGTCACGCGGCTGGACGCCACCCGCCCGCTGGAGGTCTACTACTCGTTCGGGGGAGCTCTCTCGCCCAAGTATACCGGCCGACCCCAGCAGGTCCGCGTCATCTACCAAGACGGCTCGAACCTGACCGGGATCATCAAGCCAACTCCGACGCTGCGGGAAACGCCAAGCCTCGGCTACTACTTGCAGGGTGCTCCGTACGTCATCCGACCCGAGGCCCATGCGCTGGTCATCGGCTGCGGGGGCGGCGTGGACGTACTGATCGGCCTGTACCATGGGGCCCGCAAGGTCATCGGCGTCGATCTGAACCCGGACATGATTGCTCTGGTGCGCGACCACTATCGGGACTTTGCCGGCGGCCTGGGGCAGCGTGACGACGTGGAGCTGCTGGTGGCCGAGGGACGGCACTTTCTGAGCAGCGACCCACGGCGTTTCGACGTGATCCAGCTTAGCGGCGTGGACACCTACGCGGCCCTGGCGACCGGCGCCTACGCGCTCACCGAGAGTTACGTCTACACGATCGAGGCGATGCAGGCATATCTGGAGCATCTCAACCCCGAGGGCATCGTCAACATCTCCCGCCCGATGCTGGAGCCGCCGCGAGAGACTCTCCGCCTGGTGGCGACGAAACTCCGGGCCCTGGAGTTGGCGGGCGCCCGGCACCCCGAGCAGCAGCTGGTCATCCTAGCGGGCCAGGGGCAGACGGCCCCAGCCCCCTGGGCCCAGGCGATGATGAAGCGCTCGCCCTTTACGCGCGAGGAGGTTGCCCGACTGACCGTTTGGACTGAATCGTTGGGGTTCGAGGTCGTCTACGACCCCTTCACCCAACTCGGCGGCGAGATCGAAACGCTCATCCTCGCCAGCCCGGCTGAGCGACAGCTCCTCATCGCCGCCTATCCGCTGGATATCGCCCCGATCACGGATGACCGCCCCTTCTTCTTTCAGTTCTTCCGCTGGGCTCACCTGGGCCTGCTGTTCGGACGGCGATCCGACGGTGCTGCTCTGCCGGTCGCGCTGCTCATACTGCTTGTCAGCCTCACGTGGATCGTTGTGCTGAGCGGGGTGTTCGTGCTCTACCCGCTTCACCTCGGGCTTGCTCCGGTGGCCCGCCACGGCGGACGGACGGGCGTTTTCACGTATTTCGCTGCCCTCGGGCTGGGCTTTATTCTGGTTGAGATCGCCTTGCTCCAGAAGTTGATGGTCTTCCTAGGCGGCCCCACCTATTCCATGTCTATTACCCTCTTCACCATCCTGATTGCCTCCGGTCTGGGCAGCGCCGTGGCGAAACGCGGCGGGGCCAACTCGCTGGCGCTGCTCCACGTAGTGGTTCCGATCGTCGTACTGCTCATCTTGGTCGAGCCGTTGCTGCTCGACCACTTGATCCCGCGTCTGCTACACTTATCATTCCCTGCGCGGGCCGGCGTGGTCTGCCTGCTGATTGGGCCGCTGGCTTTCTTCATGGGCATGCCCTTCCCCACAGGTCTGCGCTTCCTTGACGGCTTCCGCTCGGAACTGAAGCCCTGGGCCTGGGGTATAAACGCCTGCGCCACCGTGGCTGGTACGATCATCTGCACGCTGATCAGCATGGAATGGGGTTTCCGCGCCGCGTTAGGCGTGGCAGCGACGGTGTATCTGGTGGGCTGGCTTGCGATAACCTGGACGCGGCGTATGGCCGCTGTCGCTGCGCGGCGCTCTGGACCGCTATCTGAGCCTGCGGGGGCAGAATAACATGCCATTAGCATGCGTATTCGGCCGCGCGGCATCCCTGCGGCTCACGACCCGCCGGGCAGCGCCCTACTCCTGGACAGAAGCCGGCTGTCGGGCGAGCATGCCGCGGAGCCGGAGGACGGCCTTCACCAGCTGGCCGTACCGGCCGGGTATGCGGACGCTGGTCCAATGCCGTCCCTGCAGGAGCGCGGTCGGCGGCAGGGCAGACTCCGGCGGGGTGGCGAGCAGGACCGCCAGTGGGCCGCCGACAGCCGCTTCCAGACGCCGCACTTGCTCGAACCCCGCGGCCAGCTCGCCCTCCGAGCACGCGTAAAGGACGGCCAGTCGCGGCCGCTCCGAATCCACCCAGCCGAGATGCCCGAAGAAAAGTGAGAGTGGATCGGCCGGCGCATCTTCCGCGAGGACGGCGAGCCTGACCTGTAGGCCGGCCATGCGGGCCAGTTCCGACCGGAGCGGTTCGCGGAACCGCACCTCGCTCTGCGAGCCGAAGAACAGCGTCATGTCGGCGGTCCGGGCGGCTGCTTCCTGGGCGATGGCCCGGATCTTTCCCGCGTCCAGGGCCAAGGCCGCGGCGTGCTCTCGGAACGGCAGCAGCATGGAGTCGCCGCTGTCACCCAAAGCCAGGGCGTGCGCGAGCCGGTCGGCCAGGGCCACGGCCAGAGCGCGCTGCGGCTCGCGGGCGCTGCGGCGAATGTGTTCGATGCCCCGGTCGTGCAGGGCGGCGGCTTCCGCGACGCTTTCCGGTATCCTCCACTGGACGAGGACCTCCCGGGTGATCTCGGTGTGCGAGAGCCCGAAGGCCTCTCGCTCGGCCGCGCCCAGTTCGATACCCCGTCCCTCGCAGGCGGTGAGCACGCCCTGGTAGGTGTCCGCAAACGCCTGGGCAAGCACCATCCGTCCCACATCGTGCAGCAGGCCGGCCAGAAACAGCGTCTCGGCGTCTTTGAGGCCGGCGGTCTCCCCGACGAGCTGGGCCAGAGCAGCGGACGCCAGCGAGTGCTCCCAGAAGCGTTGGGGAACCAGCCCGGCCCGTAAGGCGTCGGCGAAATGATCGATGCCCACGATGGCTACGACGGCGTTACGGATTCCGGACATGCCGATGCGCTGAGCGGCCTCGGTGAGGTTCTGGGCCCGCCGGGCGGCCCCGTAGAAGCTGGAGTTGGCCACCTTCATGACCTTCAGAGCCAGGCTTTGATCGTGTTTGAGCGCCCCGACTACTTCGTCAAGGTTGCTGGTTTGACTGCTGGTCAGCCCAACGACGTAGTGCAGTGCCGCCGGCATGGAGCGCAACTGGAGGTGCTGCCGGACGTGTTCCAGCACCTTGGATCGCTCGAGGCAAGGGGCCGACGAGGGACTGGCCGGGCCCTCGGTAGCTGCATCAGGAGGCGAATCCGGGGCGGCCCGCGTTGCGCCGCCCTGTTCACAGGCCGCATCTCCGCCGGACAGGTGTCTGCGCACGCGGCGGACCAGATCATCGGTGGAAAAGTGGGATTTGAGCAGATACTCCTGCACGCCGGCTCGGGCCGCCTGCAAGACCAGATTTCTTTCTGAGATGGCCGAAAGCATGATCACCGGGATGTCACGGGTCTGCGGGTTGGAGCGGAGGGCCTTCAGAAAGCTCAGCCCGTCCATGACCGGCATGGCCACGTCCAGCAGGATCAGGTTCGGGCGGTCCTGGCCGACCCTGTGCAACGCCTCTCGTCCATCCCCGGCACAGGCCGTCTCAAACCCCTCCCGTCGGAGCGTGGCCGCGATCGGTTCGCGGAAGATGGCCATGTCATCCACCACCAGGATCTTGCTCATGGCGTCACCGTGCAGACGATGTTGGCCGCCTCGTCCACGGGCCACGGCTCAATCAGGTCCGCGCGGAGCAGGACGGTCACCGTGGTGCCCTTGCCGGGAGCCGTCTGCACACTGATCCTTCCACCGTGGGCGGCGACGATCCCCCTACAGATGGCCAACCCCAGACCGCTTCCCCGCACGTAGCTCTCGCCCACGACGCCGGAGTTGAGGGCGAAGGCCACACCGAGCCGCTCGGCTACCTCCGCGGGCATGCCTTCGCCGGTGTCGCCCACCTGAAGCTGAACGCATACTCCGTCGTCTCGGGGCTGGCTCGCCGCCCGCAGGTGGATTTCGCCTTCCGGCGTGGACTTGTAGGCGTTGTTCAGCAGGTTCACCAGCAGCCGCCGGACGGCGGCTGCGTCCCCGTTCATCGTCAGGTCCGGCGGGTCCACCGTCACACTGAGCCTCACCCTTGAGTGGTCCACCAGGGGTCGGATCGCGTCCAGGGCCTCATCGCAGACCCCCATCAACGTCCACTGCGACCAGTTCCAGCGGACCGTGCCGCTGTTCAGCCGGGCCACCTCCAGCAGATCGTTCACCATACCCGTCATGCGGATGATCTCGTCGTTGATGCCCCGGATGAAGAGGTCCCATTCGCCCGACTCGCGGGCGTCCTCGGTCAGCAGGTACTCGGCCGTGGCCCGGATGCCGGCCAGGGGCGTACGCAGCTCGTGCCCGACGACGCCGAGGACCCGCTCCAGGGAGCGGACGGCCTCCTGGAGGCCGTTGCGTTCCTGCTCGATCCGGATCAGTCGGATGCGCTCCTCCTCCGCCCGCTTGCGCTCGGTGATGTCCTGCTTGATGGCCACGAAATGAGTGATCTCGTTCTTCTCGTCGCGTACCGGGGTGATGGTCATCTCCTCGGTGAACAGCGTTCCATCCTTGCGGCGATTGATCAGTTCTCCATGCCATACCTCTCCAGCCAGTATGGTATTCCACATGTCCCCATAGAACGCCTGGTCGTGCCGCCCGCTCTTGAGCAGGCGCAGGTTCTGGCCGCAGACCTCCTGAAGGCTGTAGCCGGTCAGCGCGGCAAACGCCGGGTTGACCCAGCAGGCCTGCCCCCGGCGGTCGGTGATGACGATGGCGTTGGCCGCCGACTCCAGGGCGGTGCCCTGCAGGCGGAGCTTCTCTTCCGCACGCTTGCGCTCGATGCCCAGGGCGATCTCGTCGGCCACCGATCCCAGGGCTGTCAGGACCATGTCCGACAACGGCTGGCGGGCGAACAGGGCCATCACCCCCACCAGTCTTTCTCCCACCACCAGCGGGTGTCCGGCGAAGGCCACCATCCCCTCCCGCCGGGCCCAGTCCCGGTCACTGATCCGTGGATCGCGGAGCACGTCGTTGGTCAGGTGCGGCTCCCTCCGCTCGGCGATCAACCCGATCTTCAGCGCCCCGACGGGAACGCGGCCGTGGGGGCCGTCGATGTGCGTATACAGACCGGCGCTGGCCTGTAGGCGGAGTATGTTCTCGTCTTCCTGAAGCGTCCAGATGCGGGCGAAGGCCGCGCCCAGGTGGCCGACCATGGCCTCGGCGCAGCACTGTAGCATCGTCCCCAGGCTGTCTCCTCTGGTGAGTGCCACTCCGACCTCCGCCCCCAGGGCCGCGGTGTGGAACTGTTCGCGGAGCGCCTGTTCGGCTGCCTTGCGGGCGGTGATCTCACGAACGATCACGGTGAAGACGCGGCGCCGCCCGAGGCGGACTTCACTTACGTGAAGCTCCGCGGGCACGGTCGAGCCGTCCTTCCGCCGACCGATGACCTCGCCGCAGATGCAGGGGGCATTCTGTCTCCTGCCCTCCAGGAAGGCGGGCAGGCACGAGCCCTGCTCTTCCCCCTCCGATGCGGGCATCAGGAGGTTGACGTTCCGGCCGACTATCTGGTCCACGCCATAGCCGAAGATGCGCTCCGCGGCCGGGTTCAACGACTCGACGATTCCGCGCTCGTCAAGGGTAATGATGCCGTCGGCGGCGCTGTCCACGATCGCCGCGTACTTCGCCTCGTGCATGAGGGCCGCGCCGCGGACCGGCCGCAGAATGATCCACCAGATCGCTGGGGCGCTGAACATCACCAGCAGGGTCGCGTCGGTCAGGTGCACAATCCAGGTGCTCCGGTCCAGGGGCAGCAGGACCGGCAACAGGCCCATGACCGCCATCTCCGTGACGAACATGACCGCAACGATGGCCAAGAGGGAGTTGATGGGTAATGACCGCCGAATCGTCGTTCGGCGAGGGCGGCTCATGGATGTGGAGACCTCCGTTCCAGGGCCGACCGCAACCTGGTGGGCCGTCCAAGCGGGTGCCCGGGTCCATCGGGCCGCACGGGATCAAACGCTGCGCGATGTTCGCATCGGTAGAATCCGAGATGCCCTTGAGGAGTGCGGGGGCAACGGTCATCCCGTGGGGGTAGGCGCGGTGGGCCGCCCGCCGGACGCCGGGCTATCGGACCT
>Ga0073934_10010276_pt1 | contig 11679 bp, 11 predicted proteins | sample LarsenN4metaG_FD_76834 | JGI IMG/M metagenome (GOLD analysis project Ga0073934, IMG submission 76834) | Hot spring sediment bacterial and archeal communities from British Columbia, Canada, to study Microbial Dark Matter (Phase II) - Larsen... ... | reverse complement strand
CCCCCCTCCCCGGCCCCCCCCCCCGCCGCAGCCGATAATCCCCCCTCGGAGGAAGGGGAATTGCGATGATGCACAAGCACGCCATGCTGGCACTGGCCGCAGCAACGATGACGCTGGGTCTGCCCGCTTGTTCGACCACCGGACAGATCGTCACCGATTTCGACCGCGAACAGAACTTTGCCGCCTACCAGACCTTCGCCTGGGCAGACGAACGCCCGATGGCGGTGTTTGGCGGACGGATCATCCCGCCCACCATCGAACCGCGCGTGAGCAGCGCGATCAAGGCGCAGCTCGAAGCCAAAGGCTATCGCTTTGTCGAGAACGTCGCCAAGGCGGACTTCGCGGTGTCCTTCACCATCGGCACCCGCGAAGGCGCCAATGTGGTGCAATCGCCCGACTATTTCCTGTCCAATCGCCCCAACTGGCGCTGGGGCATGGGCTATTATCCATGGATGATGCCGACCACCGTGATGCGCACCGAAGTGCGCGAATATACCGTAGGGACCTTGGCGATCGACATCTTCGACGTCGAACGCCGCGCCCCCGTGTGGCATGGCGCGGCCACTCGCCAACTCACCCGCTCGCAGCTGCGCGGCGAGCCGGGCGATATCGACGGAGCGGTGGCCCGCATCCTCGCCGGGTTCCCGCCGAGCTGAACCTTCGCCCGCCGCCGGGCCGGCACCCCTGCACCATCGGCGCTTGGCTTTTGCACCCGCAAGCGGCTAAGGGCCGCGCGCTATGGTGAACGAGATCAAGGCAACCGCGCTGGTGATGGCGGGCAAGCGTTCGGGCGTGCTCGATCCGCTGGCCGAACGCGCGGGCGTGGCGCAGAAGGCGGTGGTGCCGGTCAACGGCGTGCCGATGATCGAGCGAGTGGTGGCGCAGGTCGCCGCCTGCCCGGCGGTCGGCGCGATCCGGGTAGTGGCGCATGACGAAGGCGAGATTGCCCGCTTGCCCACCATCGCCGCGCTGATCGCCGAAGGTCGGCTGAGCATGATCGAAGGCCGCTTCAATATTGTCGATTCGGTGTTCGCCGGAGCCGAAGGCGCGGAGTTTCCGCTGCTGATCACCACCGCCGACAATTGCCTCGTCACCCCCGAAGGCTATGGCGAATTCATCGAGAAATGCCTCGCGGCCGGGGCCGGCGGCGCGGCTGCGCTGGCGCGGCGCGAGGATGTGCAGGCGGCAGACCCGGTTGGGCAGAAACGCTTCTACGAATTCAAGGACGGCGGCTATTCCAACTGCAACACCTACTGGCTCGGCAGTCCGCAGGCGCTCTCGGCGGCCGAGGTGATGCGCGAAGGCGGGCAATTCATCAAATATCCGCGCCGCATCATCAAGGCCTTCGGGCTCGTCAATCTGATCCGCTTCCGCATGGGCTGGGGATCGAAGGAAAGGCTGTTCGCGCAGATCTCGCGCCGCTTCGGCTTCAAGCTGGTGCCGGTGGTGCTGTCCGACGGGCATTTCGCCATCGATGTCGACAATGAACGCACCTTCGCTGTGACCGAGAAGATCCTCAAGCGCCGCGAAGGCGATCGCACCACGGGCGCGGCCTCGCCTGCGGGCTGATCGGGCGGGGCCCTGCATCCGGCATGAAACGGCTGTTCTCCAACATCGGCTGGCTGCTGGGCGGGCGCGGCTTCAATGCGGTGCTGAGCCTCGTCTATCTCGCGCTCGCCACCCGCGCGCTCGGCACGGTCGGGTTCGGCCATTTCGCGCTGATCGTCGCGCTCGGGCAGGCCGTCACCGGCCTCGCCAATTTCCAGACCTGGCAGTTCATCGTGCGCTGGGGCGCGAATGGCGACGGGGGAAGCGTCGATCCCGAAAAGGCGGCAGAGGCAACCGGTTTTGCCATCGCGCTCGATTTTGTCTCGGTGGCGCTGGGGCTGGTGCTGGCCGGCACGATGATCGTGAGTGCGCCCTATTGGCTCGAGATTCCGGGCGAGCTGCTGGGGCTGGCCTTCAGCTATTGCGCGATCAGCCTCGCGGCGATCCGCACCACGCCGACAGGCATCCTGCGCCTGCACTTCCACTATGCCCGCGCCGCCGGGGCCGAGGCGGTGCAGCCGGTAATCCGCGCGCTGGGCGCGGTGCTCGCCTTCGTCTTCATGCCCACCGTCACCGGCTTCATCCTCGCCTATGCCGCCGCCGAGATCGCGGTCGCGCTCGCGCTGTGGGTGGTGGCCATCCGGGTGCAACCGGTAAGCTGGCGCGCTGTCAGCCTCACGACGATTCCGGCGCGCCATAAGGACGCCTGGCGTTTCGTCGTTTCGACCAACCTGTCGGGAAGCCTCTCGATCGCGGGCAAGCAGGTGATGATCCTGCTGGTCGGCACCTTCGGCGGGGCGGCGCTGGCGGGGGGGTTCCGGGTCGCCAGCCAATTGGGCCAGGCGCTGATCAGTCTGGCGCAGACCGTGTCCAAGGCGATCCTGCCCGAACTGGTCCACGCCCGCGACAACGCGCTCGAGATCGCGCGGCGGATGGCCAATATCGCTGCGGTCGGCGGAGTGATCGCGGTGGTGAGCGCGCTGATGTTCGGTCGGCTGGGGCTCGAACTCATCGCCGGCGCGGAATTCGGCGTATTCTACTGGGCGATGGTGATCCTCGCCATCGCCGGGGCGGTGGAACTGGTGGGCGCGAGCCTCGAGTCGCTGCTGGTATCGGCCGGCAAGGCGCATATCGCCTTCATCGTGCGCGCGGTGCCGACACTGCTGGCGCTGGTGCTGCTGGAAACCGCGATCGACTGGAACGGTGCCAAGGGTGCGGCCTTCGCGCTGCTGGGATCCAGCAGCCTCGCGGTGATCGGCTTCTATGTCGCGATCCTCAACCTCAGCCAGATCCGGCTGGTGGTGGAGCCCGACGAAGGGGCGGAGGCGCTGCCCACCCCTTCGCGGGACAGCGATTACCCTTCGTAGGCGAGCTTGGGCTTCCTCGCCGCAGCCGTCTCGTCCAGCCGCCGGCGCGGGGCGTAATAGGGCGCCTGCTTGAGCCCCTCGTCTCCCGCCCGTGCGCGGCCGGCCACGCCGCGGAAAGCGGCGATGAACTGGTCGATCGCGGCCTTGCTCTCGGTCTCGGTCGGCTCGACCAGCATCGCGCCGTGGACCACCAGCGGGAAATAGACCGTCATCGGGTGATAGCCCTCGTCGATCAGCCCCTTGGCGACATCGAGCGTCGAGAGACCCTCGGCAAAGTTGCTGTCGGAAAACAGCGCCTCGTGCATGCAGGGTCCGGAAGCGGCGAAGGGCGCATCGAGGATGTCCTCCATCGAGCGCAGGATGTAGTTGGCATTGAGCACCGCATCCTCTGCCACCTGCTTGAGGCCGTCCGCGCCGTGGCTGAGCATATAGGTCAGCGCGCGGGTGAACATGCCCATCTGGCCGTGGAAAGCGGTCATGCGGCCGAAACTCGGCCCGCGCTCCTCGCGGTTTTCCTCCTCGACGAGGTAGAAGGTGCCATCCCCGGTCCGCTTCACGAAGGGCAGCGGGGCATAGGGGGCAAGCGCCTCGGAGAAGACCACCGGCCCCGAACCCGGCCCGCCGCCGCCATGCGGGGTGGAGAAGGTCTTGTGCAGGTTGATGTGCATCGCATCGACGCCAAGGTCGCCCGGGCGCACCTTGCCGACGATGGCGTTGAAGTTGGCCCCGTCGCAATAGACATAGCCGCCCGCCGCATGGACCGCATCGGCGATTTCGCGGAAGTCCTTCTCGAACAGCCCGCAGGTGTTGGGATTGGTGATCATCACCGCGGCCACGTCCGGCCCGAGCCGGGCCTTGAGCGCCGCCACGTCCACCCGGCCTTCGGGGGTCGCGGGGATATCCTCGACCCGGTAATTGGCGAAGGCGGCGGTAGCGGGATTGGTGCCGTGGGCGCTTTCCGGCACCAGCACCACCTCGCGCGCGTCACCGCGGGCCTCGTGCGCGGCGCGAATCGCGAGGATCCCGCACAGCTCGCCATGCGCGCCGGCCTTGGGGCTCATGGCCACGGCCGGCATGCCGGTGAGGGTGCACAGCCACCCGCCCAGCTGGTGGATCACCTCGAGCGCGCCCTGCACTGCGTTCTGGGGGCTGAGCGGGTGGATGTCGGCAAACCCGGGCAGCCGCGCGATCTTCTCGTTGAGGCGCGGATTGTGCTTCATGGTGCACGAGCCGAGCGGGAAGAAGCCGAGATCGATCCCGTAGTTCTGGCGCGACAGGCGGGTATAGTGACGCACCGTCTCGGGCTCGGTCAGGCCGACGAGGCCGATCGCTTCGCTCCGGGCGAGACCGCCGAGGCGGGTCGGCGCGTTCGCGTCCACCGCAGGCAGGTCCACGCCCGTCACATCGGCGCGCCCGATTTCGAACAGCAGCGGCTCTTCCAGCATCAGCGCGCGGTTGCCGGTGGTGGTGGCGGGGCCATTGTGCATCCCGTCGACGGGCGTCATTTCAGGCTTCCAGCCGGATGTGTTGGGAGCGTTCATTGCGCGGTCTCCTTGATGCTGGCTTCGAGTTCGGCGGCGAGGCGCTCGATATCGTCTTCGGTGGTGGTCTCGGTCACGGCGACCAGCAGCGCGTGTTCGAGCGCCTCGACCCCGGGGTAGAGCCGCCCGAGCGAGACCCCGCCGAGCACGCCGCGATCCGCCAGATCGCGCACGATCTGGCGCGCGGGCTTGCCCCCGAGCAGCAGGGTGAATTCGTTGAAGAAGGCGTTGTTGAGCACCTCCACCCCCGGTACCCGCGCCAGCCGGTCGGCGGCAAGGCAAGCGAGGCGGTGGTTCTCGGCAGCCAGTTCGCGCAGGCCGCGTTCCCCCAGCAGGGTCATGTGGACGCTGAAGGCCAGCGCGCACAGGCCCGAGTTGGTGCAGATGTTGCTGGTCGCCTTCTCGCGGCGGATGTGCTGTTCGCGGGTCGATAGCGTCAGCACGAAACCGCGCTTGCCCTCGGCGTCGGTGGTTTCGCCGCACAGCCGGCCCGGCATCTGACGCACGTGCTTGGGATCGCGCACCGCGAACAGGCCGAGGTAGGGCCCGCCGAACTGCAGGCCGACGCCCAGCGCCTGGCCCTCGCCAACCACGATGTCGGCCCCCATCTCGCCCGGCGACTTGATTGCGCCCAGAGCGACGGGTTCGGTGTTCACCACCACCAGCAGCGCGCCTTTGGCATGGGCCACCTCGGCCACCGGGGTCAGATCGCTGATGCGGCCGAGGATATCGGGATATTGCACCACCACGCAGGCGGTGTCCTCGTCGATGCGCGCGATCAACCCGTCGAGATCGGGCTCGGGCTGGATCGCGGGCTGAGCATCGGCGATCTCGTCACCGGTAAACCTGGCCATGGTCTTGACCACCTCGGCATAGTGCGGGTGGAGCGCGCCCGAGAGCACCGCACGCTTGCGCCGGGTGACGCGGGTCGCCATCGCGACGGCTTCCCAGCACGCGGTCGACCCGTCGTAGAGCGACGCGTTGGCGACCGCGCAGCCATAGAGCCGGGCGACCTGGGTCTGGAACTCGAACAGCATCTGCAGCGTGCCCTGCGCGATTTCCGGCTGATAGGGCGTGTAGGCGGTCAGGAACTCGCCACGCTGGATGATGGTGTCGACGCTGGCCGGAACGTGGTGGCGATAGGCACCCGCGCCGAGGAAGAAGGGCACTTCGCCCGCGACCAGGTTCTTCGCCGCCAGCGCCTTCATGTGGCGTTCGACCGCCATCTCGCCCGCGTGCATCGGCAGGCCGCGGATCGGCCCGTCGAGGCGGGCGACTTCGGGGACATCGACGAACAGATCGTCGATCGAGGCGGCGCCGATTTTCGCCAGCATCGCCTGCCGGTCGGTATCGGTGAGAGGAAGGTAGCGCATGGGAGAGGTGTTCCGTGGCTGGTGGGGTGAAAGGTCAGGCGGGGGCGGCGCTCAATTGCGCCAGATCGGCGAGCGAGCCGGCAAAGCGCGCCGGGCCGGTATGGGTGGTCTGCATCCATGGGGCGACGAAGACGCGGAAGCCCGCGTCGCGCACCCGGCGGCAGAAGGCATAGTCTTCGGACAGCAGGTGCCCGCTGTCGGGATCGATCATCGGCTGGAACAGCGCCACGAGATGGTCCGCCACCAGCCCGTCGGCGCGGTCGTTGGCGTCGGCGCGGTAATGCAGTTCGCGGTGGCGTTCGCACAGGGTCTCGATCACCCCGCGGCGGATCACCATCAGCCCGGTGCCGGCGCGCGCGACCTCGAGCGGCGTGTCGATCCGCACGCCCGCCTCGGGCGCGAGCGCGTCGAGCGCGAAAAGGCCCGAATAGCGTTCCAGCGCGGCCGGATTGCTCTCTCCCAGCCCCTTGCGCGCCGCGGCGTCGACCAGCTTCCAGTTGATCCGCCGCTAGGGGCATGGCGCCCCCACGACATCGAGCGCCGGATCGGCCTCCATCCGCTCGATCAGCGCCAGCACCTGTTCGGGCACGAAGCCGATATCGCCGTCGCAGAACATGAGGTGAGTCGCATCCGACTGGCGGAAGGCCGCTGCCAGCACGTTGCGCGCCCGGTCGATCGCGGCATTGTTGCTAAGGAAGGCAAAACTCACCGCTACCCCGCGCCGCTCGGCCGCGCCCGCAAGCGCGATGACGCTGCGCAGATAGTCCGCCTGCGCCCCTGCATAGAGCGGGGTGGCGACCATCAGGCGCAGAGTGCCGGGGACCTTGTCAGCAGGCGGGGCGACGCCGGTCATAGCGAGGCGATGAAGGCCTTGTAAGCGTCCTCATCCATCAGCGCGTCGAGCTCGCCTTCATCGGCAATGGTCATCTTGAAGAACCAGCCTTCATCCTCGGGAGCCGAGTTGACCAACGCGGGATCGTCCTCAAGCGCCGGGTTGACCTCGGTGATCTCGCCGGTGATCGGGGCGTAGACGTCGGACGCCGCCTTGACGCTCTCGACCACGGCGGCGTCCTTGCCCTGTTCGATCATCGCGCCGACTTCGGGCAGTTCGACGAAGACGATGTCGCCGAGCTGGCCCTGTGCGTAGTCGGTGATGCCGACGGTGGCGATGTCGTCCTCGACGTCGATCCATTCGTGTTCGTCGGTGTAGTAGCGCGGCATGGTTCAGCTCCCTCGATGGTAGCGGTGGGGGACAAAGGGCGTGGGGCTCACGGTGGCGGCGAGGCGCTTACCCCGCACTTCGACTTCGAGCGCGGTGCCGATGGCGGCGTGTTCGCCTGCGACATAGGCCATGGCGATGGGCGCGCCCAATGTGGGCGAGAAGCCGCCGCTGGTGACGGTGCCGACATGCTCCGCGCCCGCAAAGACTTCGGCGCCTACGCGGGCAGGCAGACGCCCTTCGAGCCGGAGGCCGACCCATTTGCGCGCTGTGCCTTCGTTGATCTCGCGGATGATGCGCTCGGCACCGGGGAAGCCGCCTTCGGTGCGGCGGCGCTTGTTGATGCCAAACAGCAGCCCGGCTTCGATCGGCGAAGTCTCGGGCGAGAGGTCATGGCCGTAGAGCGGCAGTCCGGCCTCCAGCCGCAGGGAGTCGCGCGCGCCGAGACCGATGGGCTTCACTTCGGGCTCGGCGCAGAGCAGGTCGGCCACTTCGGCGGCGGCTTCGGCGGGGAGCGAGATCTCGAACCCGTCCTCGCCGGTATAGCCCGCCCGCGCGATCTGCACCGGGTGCCCGGCGAGAGTGAAGCGGCCGAACTTCATGAAGGTCAGCGCCGCAACGCCGGGGACGTGACGGGCAAGCGCGTCAGCGGCACGGGGGCCCTGCAGGGCCAGCAACGCGTGTTCGTCCATGTGGTGGATCGTGATGTCGTCGGGCAGCGCCTCGCGCAGGGTTCCGATGTCGTCCCACTTGGTGGCGCCGTTGACGACGAGGTAGAGCGAACCGTCATCGAGCCGCGATACCATCAGGTCATCGAGCACTCCGCCCTCCTCGTCCAGAAGCAGCGAATAGCGCTGCTGGCCAGGTTTGAGGGTGGCGAGGTCAATCGGCAGCACCGCTTCGACTGCCGCGTCGAGGCCCGGGCCGGAAAGCATGAGCTGGCCCATGTGGCTGACATCGAACAGTCCGGCGCTTGTCCGCGTCCAGTTGTGCTCGGCGACGATGCCTTCGTAGTGGATCGGCATTTCGTAGCCCGCGAAGGGCACCATCCGCGCTCCCCGCGCGCGGTGCCAGGCATCGAGCGGCAAGGCCTCGAGCGGCAGGTCTTCGATCTGGTCTTCGGTGTCGTGGTCGCTCACGCGGATAGTCCCCGGCAGAATACGGCAGTCCGGTAGCGCCATGCGGCACTCCCCCATAACTGCCCCCTCTGTCGGTTGACCTGAGAGCTTCGGCGGCTCCGGCTTGCGACGGCCCGCCTCCCCTTCGGTGGCCGCCGGACGCGAAGTCCGAAGGCGCTTTCCAGAGTGTCACGCAGCCGAGCGGTCCGGTGGCCTGAGAGTTTCCGGGGCGGTTGCTCCTTCGGCGCCTTTGCCCCCGGTGAAAGGGGCATAGGACTCTCCCGCTCGCCTGCCCGCGCCAGAATCGCTCCTCGCGCGGAAGACATGGTGGCGATGCGCGATTTGCTGCACCGCGTCAATCGGGCGAACGCGCCAATGCCGTGTGGATAACGCATTTGCCCCGCCTCGCGCGGCGCAATAGACACTTTGCTCGCATGAACCTCACCGAAATCTACCTGATTGCCCTTACGATCATCTTCGCCGTGCCGTGGATCGTGTGGCGCGTCTTGCGCACCGATTACTGGGCGCCGCTGGTGGTGGTGCAGATCGTCGGCGGCATCCTGCTCGGCCCCGGCGTGCTGGGGGCGGTGTTCCCGGATTACTACGCCTTCGTGTTCCGCCCCGACGTGATCATCGCGCTCAACGGCGTCGCGTGGTGGGCGGTGATGCTGTTCGTGTGGATCGCGGGGATCGAGCTCGACCTCTCGGCCGCATGGAAGCACCGCGGCGAGACCGGGCTGACCGCGGGCCTCGCGCTCGGCATGCCGCTGGTGGCGGGGACGCTTGCCGCCGCGATTATCCTGCAATTCCCCGGCTGGCGCGGCCCGAACGGGCAATACTGGCAGGCCTTGCTCGGCATCGGCATGGCCTGCGCGGTCACGGCGCTGCCCATCCTCGTGCTGCTGATGGAGGGCCTCGGCATCCTGCGCGAGCAGCTCGGACAGCGCATCCTGCGCTATGCCAGCCTCGACGACATCGCGATCTGGGGCGTCCTCGCACTGATCCTGCTCGATTGGGAGCGGATCGGGCGGCAGGGGGTGTTCCTCGTCGGCTTCGCGCTGGCGGCGCTCGCCATCCGCTGGCTGATGGCGCGCCTGTCCGAGAGCGACCGTTGGCCGGTAGGGCTGATCTGGCTCGCGATCTGCGGCCTGGCGGGCGACTGGTCGGGACTGCACTTCATGGTCGGCGCGTTCCTGGCGGGCGTGGTGCTCGACGCCAAGTGGTTCGGCGAGGAGGCGATGGACCGCTTCCGCAATGTCGTGCTGCTCACCATCATGCCGGTGTTCTTCCTCTCGACCGGCCTGCGCACCCAGTGGGAAGGCGGCGGGCTGGCGGTGTTCGGCGTCGCCGCGCTGCTGCTGGCGGCGGCGGTCGGCGGCAAGCTCGCCGGGGTGCACATCGCCGGGCGCCTGCTCGGCTGGAACCGCACCGAGGCGAGCCTGATCGGCTGGCTGCTCCAGACCAAGGCGCTGATCATGATCATCTTCGCCAACATCCTGCTCGACAAGGCCATCATCACCCCCACCACCTTCACCGCGCTGCTGCTGATGGCGGTGGGCAGCACGATGCTGACCAAGCCCTTTGCCACACCCCTGATCGCCAGGCTCGGCGAGCGGGTGAAGGCCGAGGCGTAACGCCGCCCGTGTCCGTGTTGGAGACACATGAGACACTGTCCAGGAAAGGAAAAGGCGATCCCGCGTTAGCGCGGTTGATCGGGCGGAGTATGAGAAGCTGGCGCGTTGTCATGCCGCCGATCCTGCCTGCCGGAAAGCAAGTAGGAAAGCCCGTCGACAGGCTCAGGGCGAAGGGTCTTGGGTATCCCCCACCATTGCCTGCGCCCGCGCCATCAGCGCCGTCTCGCGCGGGTCCGAGGCGGCGGTCTCCACTTCGCCCGAAGGCGGGGGAACCTCGGTGGTGAAATAGGCAAAGCCCGTCCCGCCCGCCATGTCGAACCACAGGCCCGAGCGCAGGCCGTAAGCCTCGCCGCCGTGTCCGAAGCGCGCCGTGCCGTCCATGAACAGATCGTCGGTGCAGGGCTCGTCCCCGCCGAGCACATAGAAAGCGAGGCCGTAGCCGCAAAAGTCGGAGACAGGTTCGCCCGGGGTCTGCATGTCCATCGCGGCCATCATCGAGCCAAGCCAATGCGCCTGTGCCTGACCGGACAAGAAATCCTCGCTCTTGGGGAACCACAGCATCTGCTGCCCGATCTTCGCGAGATCCTCCATCCCGATCCGCACCCCGCCCTGCGGGCTGAAGATCGAGGCATTGGTGCCGGGAACATAGGCTTCAAGACCGCACGCCTGCCCCGCCGCAACAGGAATGGAGCAGGCCGGCGGCAATCTGTCCGGCGAGTCGACGGCGACCTCACCCGTGTGCCGATAGAGCGTCACCGCGCGCGCCTCCATGTCGGGGCCGCAGCCGATCCAGTTGAGGCAGGCCTTCACCCCCAGCGGCGCGAACACCAACCGTTCCACCAAGCGGTCATAACGCTCGCCCGAGGCGGCTTCGAGCACGGTCGCGACGATCGGCGAGCCGAGGTTGGCATATTGAAATTCCGCCTTACCCGGCGGGCCGGTGTCGCGCCATGCGGCGGGATCGGCCAGCTTCGCCTCAAGGCTCTCGCCTAGCGGGATGATGTAGCCCGCCTTATCCGACAGCCCGGCGCGGTGCATCAGCAGGTGCTCCAGCGTCACCGGCGCATCGGGATGATGGGGCGAGCGCAGTGTCCAGCCGAGATAGTCCGACACATCGCGGGCCAGATCGAGCTTGCCCTCGTCCATCAGCCTGAGCGCGGTGAGCGCCATGATGAGCTTGGAGATCGAGGCGATGCGCACCGGATCATTGGCCTCCACGGGGCGGCCCGTCTCCTTGTTCGCCAGCCCCTCGGCGATCAGCGGGGTGATGGTCTCGCGGTCGAAGGCGACCACCACCGTCGCGGGCGGCGGCGCGGCGAGCGCGGGGAGCGGAGCGAGGAGCGCAAGCGAGGCGACAAGGCGGCGGATCATCCCGCGCATCATCGCAGCCCCGCCCACCGCGTCAATCGAGATTGGGGCGCAGCCAGCGTTCCGCCTGCTCGACGCTCACCCCGCGCCGCTTGGCGTAGTCCTCGAGCTGGTCGCGGCCCACCCGGGCGACCCCGAAATACTGGCTTTCGGGGTGGCCGAAATAAAAGCCGCTCACCGCTGCCGTCGGCCACATGGCGAAGCTTTCGGTGAGCGTCAGGCCGGCATTCGTCGGCGCATCGAGCAGGTCGAACAGGATCGGCTTCAGCGAGTGATCGGGGCAGGCGGGATAGCCCGGCGCCGGGCGGATGCCGCGATATTCCTCCTTGATCAGCGCCTCGTTGGTGAGCTGCTCGTTCGGCGCATAGCCCCACAGGGTGGTGCGCACATGCTGGTGCAGGGCCTCGGCGAAGGCCTCGGCGAAGCGGTCGGCGAGCGCCTTCAGCAGAATGTCCGAATAATCGTCCTTGTCCGCCTGGAAGCGGGCGATGTGCGGCTCGATCCCGTGGAT
>Ga0073934_10010274_pt1 | contig 11684 bp, 12 predicted proteins | sample LarsenN4metaG_FD_76834 | JGI IMG/M metagenome (GOLD analysis project Ga0073934, IMG submission 76834) | Hot spring sediment bacterial and archeal communities from British Columbia, Canada, to study Microbial Dark Matter (Phase II) - Larsen... ... | reverse complement strand
GCTTTTTCCCGACACCGAGGAGCTCGTCAAGGCCACCAAAATCCTGGTGAAGGAAGGCTTCGTTGTCCTGCCGTACACCAACGACGACCTGATCGTGGCCCGCAAGCTGATTGATGCGGGCGCGGCGGCGGTGATGCCGCTGGCCGCGCCCATCGGCTCCGGGCTGGGGGTACAGAACGCCGCGAACCTGCGCATCCTGCGCGAACGCGTCACCGAGGTGCCGCTGATTGTGGATGCCGGCGTGGGCACCGCTTCTGACGCCACGGTGGCCATGGAACTCGGCGCCGATGGCGTGCTGATGAATACGGCCATTGCGGAAGCCCAGGACGCCGTGCTCATGGCCGAGGCCATGCGCGCCGCCATCGAAGCCGGACGCAAAGCCTACCTCGCCGGGCGCATCCCCAAGAAACTCTACGCCTCTGCCTCTTCGCCGCTCGAAGGGGTCGTCCGCTGAAACGCATCGGCCCTGCCCGAATCCTCTGTTTTGGTCGGCTCGGGCATGGCCCCTTGCAAGTTGCCGGTCGCCTCTCGGGCGCCGGTTGCCGTAGAATCCGCCAGCGTGACAGAAGCGCGGCAGCGGCTCGGCTACATTGACTGGATGCGCGGGCTGGCGTGCGTGCTGATGTTCCAGACGCACTCCTACGACGCCTGGCTCGGCCCCGAAGCTCGCCAAACGGCCTTCTTCGGCTGGTCGCAACTGCTGGGGACGCTGCCCGCGCCGCTATTTCTTTTCCTGGCTGGGGTCTCGTTCGCGCTGGTGACGGACCGGCTGCGCGCGGCAGGCATGGCGCCGCCCATGGCGGCGCGCAGGACGTTGCGCCGCGGTGCAGAGATTTTCGCCCTGGGGCTGGCGTTTCGCGTGCAGGAGTACCTGCTCGGCTACCCGTGGGCGCCGTGGACCGACCTGCTGCGCGTGGACATCTTGAACGCCATCGGGCTGTCGCTCGTGCTGATGAGCCTGGTCACGCGGCTGGTCGGCACTCGACGCGGGCTGGTTGCTGCGGCGCTGGCGATGACGTTGGCGATCGCGCTGGTAACGCCGCTGCTGTGGACCACCTGGCGGCTGCGCTGGCTTCCCTGGCCGCTCGAGTCGTACATCAATGGCGTTCACAACACCGGCGAGCCCCAGCCCTGGCTCTTCCCGGTTTTTCCCTGGACGGCGTTTGCTTTTGGCGGGATGGCCGCCGGCTTTCTGCTGTTCAGCGCATGGGCGCGCAGGCGCGAAGCGGCCGCGGCTTGGCTGGCGGGAGTCGCCGGGGCGGCCATGGGCCTGGGGGCCTACCTGCTCGACAAGCTGCCCGTGCAGCTCTATCCCGTGTACGACTTCTGGCACACCAGCCCGAACTTCTTTCTGATCCGCCTGGGCATCCTGCTCGGCATTCTGCTGGTGGTCTACGCCTGGTGTCGCTGGGGAGCTGGTGAGTGGGGGATCAGTCCTTTCCGGCAGCTTGGCAGGACCTCGCTGCTGGTGTACTGGGTGCACATGGAGTTGGTGTATGGCCGGTTTTCGCTTCTGCCCCAGCGGCAGAACAGCATTGCTGAGGCATCGCTTGGCCTGCTGACCATCTTTCTTTTGATGCTTCTGCTTTCCTGGGTGCGCACGCGGTTTCTGACCCTGCGCCGCAAGCCAGCGTGAGCGCCGCCCGAGACCTGACGCGGCAGTTACTTTTTCGGCGTGTTTGGTTCCGCAGGTTTTCTCGGCTCTTCGGGCAAGCGGAAGACAAGCTCGTTCGGCTTGGCCAGCCCCATTTCTTCGCGGGCAATGCGCTCGACGGTCTTCGGGTCGGTCTTCAGCGCCTCGATTTCCTCTGCCACGCGGCGGTTTTCTTCCTGCAGGCGGCGAATCTCCTGTTGCAGCTGGCTCAGCTCTTTCTGCTGGCGGCGCATGGTCAGAAGGCCGCGCGGGCCGAAAAGGTCGTGGAAGAGAAAAACCACCAGCCCGAGGCCAAGGAAAAGCCCGGCGTGACGACGCCAGAACGAGGGCAGCTTTGCTTTCCTGTTCATTGGAGGACCCATCTTTGTGCTTCGGTGCCCAGGCGAGACGAAGCTTCCGGGGAGTTCGTCTCCACATAGAGGCGCGCCAACGGCTCCGTGCCCGAAAGCCGCGCCAGGATCCACGAGCCATCGGTGAACACCAGCTTCAATCCATCCGTGCGGACGGTGCGCGCCACGCGGCGCCCCTGCCATGCGGTGTAGTCCCGCTGCAATCGCTCGGCCAGGCGTGCCTTGAGGTCTTCGGAGAGCGCCAGGTTGATGCGCAGCGGCCAGAACTCTGCGCCGACCCGCCGGAAAAGCGTGCGAAGCTGCTCCGCAAGGGTGCTGCCGCGGCGGGCCACCATTTCGGCAACCAACAGGCCGGCCAGAATGCCGTCTTTTTCCGGGACGTGGCCGCGGATGCTCAGCCCGGCGCTTTCCTCGCCGCCGAGCGTGATCTGATCTTTCTGGATCAGCTCGCCGACGTACTTGAATCCCACCGGGGTTTCCTGGCACGGCAGGCCGTGGAGGTTGGCCACGGCATCCAGCAGGTGGGTGGTCGCCACGCTGCGAGCGGCCCCGAGACGCCAGCCGCGCGTTTCGACCAGGTAGTCAAACAGCAGCGCGAGAATGTGATTGGGCTGCACGAACGAGCCATCGGCATCCAGGATGCCGAAGCGGTCGGCATCGCCGTCGGTGGCCAGGCCGATGCGCGCCCCCGCCGTGGCGGACGCGCCCAGCGCTTCGCGCAGCGGCGCAAGGTTGGATTCGGCTACGTCGGGGCCGTCGCCGTCGTACAGCACGTCCCGGTTGGCGCGAAGGGCCGCGACGGGCACGCCGTGGTCAGCGAGCGCGCGCTCGAGATAGCCCGCGCCGGCGCCGTGCAGCAAATCGCAAACCACGCGCAGCCCGGCTTTGCGCATGGCCCCGAAATCCACCAGTTCAGCCAGCCGGGCCAGGTACGGCTCGCGGGGGTCTGTCTGTTCGAAGCCGTTTTTCCCGGCCATTTCCGCCCGCTGTCCGCGCGCTGCCAGGCCCGCGAAGCGCTCTTCGATGTCCCGGGTGACTTCCGGTCGTGCCGGGGCTCCGTCCGGCCCGGAGAATTTCAGCCCGTGATACTCGGCGGGATTGTGGCTGGCCGTGAAGTTGATGGCCCCATCCGTCTTGCGTCGCAGGATCTCGTGGGCGATGGCTGGGGTGGGCGCCGGTTCGCCGCACAGCAGTACGCGCACGCCGTGGGCGCGGAGAACAGCGGCGGCCGCACGCGCGAACTCCTCGGAGAAAAACCTGGTGTCATGCCCGACGATCAGCGTCGGCGACTTACTGCGGCTGCCCACGTGGTCGGCAATGGCCGCGGCCGCCCGGCGCACATTGTCGAAGGTGAACTCGTCGGCGATGATGGCCCGCCACCCGGAAGTGCCGAAATGGATGCGATTGCCGGCCACGGCGAGCGTATTGTATCTTGGCGGCCGCAGCGCGGCGCGCAAGTTGCAGGCCGGGACGGGAAAGAGTAACGACGCCGGGAAGGCTCCGATGACGGACAAGGTTGTGGTTCTGGTGACCTGCGGCAGGGCCGCGGAAGCCGGCAGGATTGCGCGGACGCTCGTCGAAAAGCGCTTGGCGGCCTGCGTCAACGTGCCGGTGGTACCGGTGCGCTCGACCTACCGCTGGAAAGGCAAAGTGGAGACGGCGCGCGAGCACCTTCTGGTGATCAAGACATCGCGGAAACGCTTCCCGGCGCTGCGCGACGAGATCCTGCGGCAGCACAGCTACGACGTGCCCGAAGTGCTGGCCGTGCCCATCGCCGCCGGCTCCGCCGACTACCTGGCCTGGCTGGACGAATCGCTGCGCTCGCCCGCGCCGGGGAAGAGAAGGAAGCGATGAACGCGACGCCCTCGACGGCGGCGGCCTGCCTGCTCGGCGAACGCAGCGGCTTTCGCTGGTTTCACATCGAAGACCTCCACAGCCCTGCGCTGGACGAGCTGGCCGCGCAGTTCGGCCTGCACGAGCTGGCGCTGGAGGACTGCCGCAACGAACGCACGCGGGCTAAGCTCGAGGACTACGAGGAGCACGTCTTCGTGGTGGCCAACACCGTGCACTTCGACCCGCAGAAGTGCGCCTACTGGTTCGGCGAATTCGACATCTTCGTGGGCAAGGATTTTCTGATCAGCGTGCACAACGGCCCCAGCCGGACGATGCGGGCCATCCTGCCGCGCTTCCAGGCCGACGCCAAGCTGGCTCACCCGGGCCGGCTGCTGCACGCCCTGCTGGACTTCATCGTGGACCGCTACCTGCCCGTGCTCGATTCCATCGAAGACCGCATCGAGGTCATCGAGAAGGAAGTGTACGAGAATCCATCGCCGCGGCTCTTGGCGGAGATTTTTTCACTCAAGCGCTGCCTGGTGGACTTCCGCCGAACGGCCATGGGCATGCGCGAAGTGGTCAACCAGATCCTGCACTGCCCCGAGCCGTGGCTGCGCTCGCAGCACGCCTACTTCCGCGACGTGTACGACCACATCGTGCGCGCGCTGGATTTTGTCGAATCTTACCGCGACATCCTGACCGGCGTGCTCGACGTGCACCTGACGGCCACCGCCAACCGCACCAACGAAATCGTGAAAGTCCTCACCATCTTCGCCACGCTGGCTTTGCCTTTTATTCTGGTTACCGGCTTTTTCGGGATGAATTTCGACAACCTGCCGTGGACCCATCACCCGCACGGCGCCTGGTACGCCTCGGGAGCTATGGCCGCCGCCGTCGGGCTGTTGCTGTGGTTTTTCCGGCGCCGCGGCTGGTTCTGAACCGGATTCCGGCGCCGGCAAACGGTGTCTTCGGAGCGCCGCAGATTTTCCCCGAAAGCTTCCTGCGCTCCCTCCCCAGCGCTGGTAGACCTTCGGGGTGCTGGTGAAAAGCACTGCGGGCCGGTCGGCAGCGGGCGGCCCGGCTAGATGCGAGCGAGGGCGCGGTCCAGATCGGCGATGAGGTCCTCGGCGTCCTCGATCCCCACCGAGATGCGCACCAAGCCGTCGGTGATGCCAATCTGCTGGCGGATCTCCGGCGGAATCGAAGCGTGGGTCATCAGCGCGGGGTGGGAGATCAAGGTTTCCACGCCGCCCAGGCTTTCGGCCAGCGCGCAGAGCCTGACGTTGTCGAGCAGTTTGCGCGCCGCCTCGAGCGAGCCCACGTCGAACGAAATCATGGCGCCGAAGCCGCGTTGCTGGCGCCGTGCGACTTCGTGCTGCGGGTGGGATGCCAGCCCCGGATAGAACACGCGTTTCACCTTCGGGTGGGATTCCAGGAACCGGGCGATGGCCATGCCGTTGGCGTTGTGCCGTTCCATGCGCACGGCCAGCGTCTTGATCCCGCGCGCCACCAGCCAGCAATCCATGGGCGCCAGTCCCGTGCCCGCAGAGCGCTGGAGGAAGTAGATGCGCTCGGCATCTTCCTGTCGTGTGAGGACGGCCGCGCCGCCGACCGCATCGCTGTGGCCGTTCAGGTATTTGGTCATCGAGTGCACAACGATGTGCGCCCCGAGCTCGATGGGGCGTTGCAAGTAGGGGCTCAGAAATGTGTTGTCCACCACCAGCATCAGGTTCCGTTCCCGCGCCAGGCCACTGGTGGCCGCAATGTCTGTGACGATCATGGTCGGATTGGTGGGCGTCTCGACGTAGATCATCTTCGTCGCGGGCTTCAGCGCCTGCTGGATTTTGTCCAGGCAGGAGGTGTCCACGAAGCTGAACGCGATGCCGAAGTGCGCCAGTAGCTGCGTGCATAGGCGGAACACGCCGCCATAGACGGCTTGCGACACGATGACGTGATCGCCGGGGCGCAGCAGGCGGAAAACGGCGTCAATCGCCGCCATGCCCGAGGAGAAAACGTAGGACGTGAGCCCGCCCTCGAGCTTCGCCAGGCAGCGTTCCAGTGCGCGGCGATTGGGGTGGGCGGTGCGGGCGTAGTCGTAGCCCTTGTGCCGGCCCAGCGCCTCCTGCACGTACGTGGAGGTGAAATAGACCGGCGGGACAATCGAGCCCGTGGTGGGGTCGGGTTCCTGGCCGACGTGAATGGCATCGGTAGCGAATCCCATGCGGGGCCTCCTGGCCAGGCTTAGGGGCGGCGCGATTCTCGTTGCACGCATGCAGCCGCGGGTATAAAAATAGCGCGAAACCGCGGGCGTGTAGGCACGCCGCCGGAAAAGCCGCTCGAAGGTAGCGCAGCGGCTGCCGGCAGTCAATTCCGCGCAGGGAACAGGGCGATGCGGTTCGCCATCCGGATCTGCTTTCTCTTGCTGTTGGCCGGGGCTGTGCTGCCCGCTGGAGCTCAGGAGAAGCGCGCCAAACCCAGGAAAAAGAACGCGGACATCACCCAGATCGGCCAGCGGGACATCAACAAGGGCTCTTGGAACCTCTGGTCGCCAGAGCGGGAGATCGAGTTGGGCATGCAGATGGCCACGGAGACCGAGCGGACCTTGTGGCTGCTGCGCGACCCGGTGGTGGTCGGCTATGTCAGCGACCTGGCCGAGCGCATTGTGCGCAACTCCGACGCACGCATGCCCGTGCAGGTGCGCGTGGTGGACGCGCAGGAAATCAACGCCTTTGCTCTGCCGGGCGGCCATTTCTTTGTGACCACCGGGCTGATCCGAGCAGCGGAGACAGAAGCCGAGCTGGCCAGCGTCATCGCCCATGAGGTGGCGCACCTGGCGGCGCGTCATGCCACCAAGCAGATGACCAGGGCCACCATCTGGAGCTGGCTCTCCATTCCGCTGATGATACTTGGCGGGCCGACGGCTTATGCCATTCAGCAGGGCGCCACGCTTGCCGTGCCCCTGACGTTTTTGAAATTCAGCCGCAACGCCGAGCGCGAGGCTGACTTCCTCGGTTTGCAGTACCACTACGCGGGCGGCTATGACCCGGTGGCCTTTGTGGACTTTTTCGAGCGCCTGCGCCAGGAAGAGCAGAGCAAGAAAGGGGGCATCGCCAAGGTCTTTTCGACGCATCCAATGACGGGAGACCGAATTGTGGCGGCGGAACGCACCATCGAGAACTACCTGCCCGAGCGGCAGGAGTACGTGGTGACGACCTCGCGGCACGATGAAGTTCGGGAATACCTGGCGAGGCTCGAGTCCGTGCGCCGGAGGGGCGAGACTTATGAGCCCGTGCTGCACCGCCGGAGCGATCGGCGGGCCTCCGAGAAACAGAAAGGCAAATCGCGTGAGCCATTCTAGGGTCAGCGGATGGATGCGCGCGGCCGGCTGTTGCGCCGGCGTAGCACTGGCCTGCTCGCTGGCCTGGGCCGCGCCGCAGAAGCAGAAGGACACAAAGAAGTCCGAGCCGGGTGTGGGATACACGCGGCTGCGCATCGAAGTGACCGGAGGGGAGAAAGAAAGGCCCATTGACAACGCCAGCGTTTATGTCCGCTTCCCCCCAGAGGGCAAGCCGGGCAGCGACAAGCTTCTGGAGATGAACCTGAAAACCAACCAGGAAGGTGTAACCCTAGCCCCGCGCCTCCCCCGCGGAAAAGTTCTGATCCAGGTGCACGCCAAGGGTTGGAAGACCTTCGGGAAATGGTATGACCTGGACGAGGAGCAGAAAACAATCCGCATCCGGCTGGAAGAGCCGACGCGCTGGTACTGAACCGCCCTCCCATTCCTGTCCCGAAACCTTCCCCCTCCGGCTGTCCGGGGCCGCTCATCTGTTTTTTACCTGTTCAACGGCCGCAAGTCCTTTGGGGCAATCCTCATTCCATTCTCTGCGCTGTCGCTGCTGAAGCATGGTGCAAACCGGAAGAAGGTTCGAGGGACGTTGCTGTTAGCGGCTGGCCGGGGGTCCTTTCCCACAAACTTTTCAACACTTTTGTTGAAAACCCTGGCTGTGGTCGGTGCTTTGACGGGCCAGGACACCGGTGCTAGAGTAGCCGGTTCCAGGACACTGGTAAAAACGGGCAGGCCGCCGGCCGCTGTTCGTTTCCTCGTTCGTTGTGTTGTACGCTGCGACGCCGCGGACGCCTTGTGCGATGAGTGACGCCACGAAGCGGCTCCAACGCGCGGAAATTCTCTTCCTGCTGCTTCTAACCCTGCTGGCCTTTGCCTTGCGCTGGTACCGGGTGGGTTCCATCAGTCTGGCCGAAGACGAAGCCCACAAATGGCACGCCATCCAGCAGTACAAGCAGGGCCGGTTTGTCGGTGTCAACAGCGAACACCCCATGCTGATGAAGATCCTGGCGTGGGGCACCCTGGAGTTTGGCCAGCGCTGGAACCGCTCGATGGCGGGCCGCCCCAGTCTGCGGGCCGCTGAAGAAGCTTGGCTGCGGTTGCCCAACCTGTTGCTGGGCGCCCTGCTGAGCGTGCTTATCTACCTGTACGGAAAGCATTTGATGGGATTCTGGGGAGCCGCCTCCGCCGCCTTTTTCTGGGCCGTATTACCCTTGCCTGTTGCACAGAACCGAATCCTCAAGGAAGACACCCTGCTAACCCTTTTTATTCTTCTGGGGTGCTATTTCTACGTGTTGGCCAAAAAGGCCTCAACGGTACGCGGGACGCGCTGGCTATACGTGGCCAGCGGCGCGGCGTTTGGGGTCTCTGTAGCGAGCAAATACGTGTTCGGCTTGTTTGGGATTAATAGTCTGGCTTGGTATGCGGCAAGCCTTTACGGGCTGGAACGAGGGCAGCCCGGCGTAGGCAAGCACCTGATTCATTTTCTGCTGGCCATGGGCCTGGCCTTTGTCGTTTTCAACCCGGTGATTCTGGTCCCCGAGAATGTGGCGACAATGTGGCAGTACGTGGGGGAAAAAACCGTCACCCACCACGGTTACAATCTGGATGGCGGGGTACACATCAACAACGCTAGCGCCGCCCCGTTTGGCCTTCCCTGGTATTTCTACGCCTGGGTTCTCGGGGTGAAAACCCCGCTGCCGGTTCTGGCGTGCTTTGTTCTGGGTGTGCTCTGTATCATCGTGCGCAGGCGGTCGTTGGCTTCGGTGGTCTTGCGGAGCTGGATGGTCATCTTGCTATTGGTCCATACCGGCGTAGGAGGTAAATTCATCCGCTACTTGCTCCTGCTTCACCCCTGGATTTGCCTGGCGGCAGGATGGGGCGCCGCGACACTGCTGGACTGGCTGCGCGGCTGGCCAGACTCCCCTAGACGCTGGGTGGCGCTGCTGGTGGCGGGCCTGTTGCTGGTGGTGGTTCCGCTGGCGGAAGCCATCTCCTGGGCACCTTGGTACCCGCTTTATCTGAATCCGCTGGGCGGCGGAGAAAAGAACGTCGCCCGCTTCTTTCCCCACGATGAGTTGTACGACCTGGGGTTGCGGGAAGCGCTGGACTACGTCTGCCGCGTGGCTCCGCCGGGCGCCGCGGTGGCTTCGGACAATCGGGCTGCGGTGCACTACTACCTCCAGCGCTACGGGCGCGCGGACCTGCGCGTGATGCGCCTCTCCGACCCACAGTATGTCCCGCGCCCCGGAGATTTCCTGCTGGTGCAGGAGTCGCGCCGGTATTTTGAAACGCAGGACCTGTTCTATCTGCTGGCTCGCCGCGGCCCACCGCTGAAGGATGTGCGCGTAAACGGAGTCCTCGCCGTTCGCGTTTATCGCTTCTGAAGCCAGCGCGGCTTCGTGGTATTATGCGCCGGGATTCTGAGGGTGGCCGGATGGAAAACCCCGAGCACGCCTGCCGTTACTCGGTCGTAGTGCGCATGTTCAACGAGGCGCCGTACGTCCGGCGGCTCTACGAGCAGCTTGTGGCGGCCATGCAGAAGCTCCCCGAGCCGTTCGAGCTGGTCTTCGTGGACGACGGCTCCGCCGATAGCACGTTTGCTCTGCTCAGCGAACTTGTCCAGCGGGACGCGCGGGTGCGCGTGGTCCGCCTGCGGCGCAACTTCGGCCAGACCGCGGCCCTGGCGGCCGGCTTCGACCACGCCCTGGGCGACATCATCATCGCCATGGACGCCGACCTGCGCAGCAGCCCCGCGGAGATTCCCCTGCTGCTCGACAAGCTCGCCGAAGGCTACGACCTGGTCAGCGGGTGGCGCCAGGATCGCCGCCACGAGGGCTTTCTGCGCACCTGGCCCTCGCGCGTGGCCAACTGGCTGCTCGCCAAGATTTCCGGCGTCGAGCTGCGGGACTTCGGCACAACGTTCAAAGCTTACCGCCGTGAATTGCTGCGCGACCTGCGCCTCTACGGCGACCGTCACCGCTTCATTCCCGTGCTGGCCAGTTGGGTGGGCGCGCGCATCGCCGAGGTTGCCGTCAGCGACGCGCCGCGCGAGTTTGGCCATTCCCACTACGGCATCGGGCGTACCCGGCGCGTTTTCTTCGATCTGCTCTCGCTGAAGTTCCTGATGGACTACACCAGCCGCCCGCTGCACTTTTTCGGCCCGGCCGGTTTGCTCGGCCTGGGGGCCGGGTCGGCCATCCTGCTGTTCCTGTTCATCAAGAAGGTGGCTTACGGGACGCACCTGTTCGTCGAGCACGGCCCGCTGGTGATCCTGGGCATGTTGCTGTTTCTTTCCGGCCTGCAACTTCTGGCCGTGGGACTGATCGGGGAGCTGGTGGCGCGAACGCATTTTGACGGGCACGAAAAGCCGGTGTATCGCGTGGACTGCGTGCTGGGACAAACGCGCATGGCTGGCGCTCCCCACTAGTGGGCCGCGCGAGGGCGCTTGACGACCGCTAGGGAAGCGGAATGACGACGGGGCCGGTCCTGTACACCCAACCCGGTTGAGCCGCCTGGATCACGGCGAAAGAGTTTCTTTTGTCCCGCCAGATGGACTTCGAGGAAAGAGACATCCAGAGCGGCCCGCAAGCGCTGCGCGGGCTGGTCGAGGATCACAACCGTCGCGCCACGCCCACGTTGGTGGTGGGCGGGCGCGTGTGGCTCGGCTTTGATCCCTCTGCCTACGAAGGCGCGCTTCGCGACATCTCACCGTAGGGTTGGCTGTGCGCACCGGGGTCTTTTTCACGGCGCTGGGAATGGCGGCTGCGGCGGCCTGGGCGGGCGAAGTCTGGAAAGAAAAGCCCCCTGCCGAGTGGACGGAAAAAGACGTGCGGCGGATCCTGGAAGATTCGCCCTGGGCCAAGGCCATCACCGTTCGCGCCGAGTGGACCCTTCCCGGGCGGGAAGGGTACGAAGCGGGGCACCGCGTGCAACTTGAGTCAGTCTGGGCGGACCAGGGAGGCGGCCCGGTTTCCGGCACACACCGGGACGCCGCGGTGCCCGTGGCCCGCTTCATTCTCCGCTGGGCCTCCTCGCGCACGGTGCGCGCAGCGCTCCTTCGCGAGGCCTTCTTGCGCGGGGTGCGCAACAGCTGGGAAGCCGCGCAAGAACCCGGGCGGCCATGGGAGGAAATCGAGATGGTGCTGCTGGCTGATCCCACGGTGCGCTTCCCGCGCGCCAGCGCTGCCGAATTGCAGGCCAACACTTACCTGCTGCCGCGTTCTGCCGGACAGCGCATCCCTGTGAGCCGCCTGGAAATCCGCCGCCGGGCCGATGGGGCCATTGCGGCTGTGGCGTTTTTTTCCGCCGGGAGACACCAGACGCTCGGTCCCGGCTGGACAACGAACAGCAAATCTATTTTTCTTGCTGGGTCGGCGGTGTGAGCTTGAAAGCCAAGTTCGAACCGCCGAAAATGGTGGCTCGCGACGGCCCGGACGTCTAAGCCGGGCGCTGGAAAGTCTTTCGCGTGGGACTCTTCAGAGGTTGGGAGGAAGGTCATGGG
>Ga0073934_10010273_pt1 | contig 11684 bp, 11 predicted proteins | sample LarsenN4metaG_FD_76834 | JGI IMG/M metagenome (GOLD analysis project Ga0073934, IMG submission 76834) | Hot spring sediment bacterial and archeal communities from British Columbia, Canada, to study Microbial Dark Matter (Phase II) - Larsen... ... | reverse complement strand
GCCACCTCGCCGACGGGGCAGGACAAGACCTCGATCATGTTCTCGACCCGCGACGAGCCCGGCGTCCTGTTCCGGCTACTGAAGCCCTTGGCCGACCACCGCATCAACCTGACCAAGATCGAATCTCGGCCGCTGAAAAAGCGGGCCTGGGAGTACGTCTTTTTCATCGACTTGGACGGCCATCAGGAGAGTCCCGAGATCAAGGAAGTGCTGGCGCAGATGGAGAAGGAGTGCAGTTTCTTCCAAATATTGGGTTCGTATCCGCGGGAAGTGGGAAAGTAAGACAGTGGCGAAGCTCTACAACAACATCGCCATCCTCGGTCTCGGCCTCATCGGCGGCTCCATTGCCCTCGACCTCAAGAAACGCCGCCTCGCCCGGCGCGTCGTCGGCTACAACCGCTCGGCGCCCTCCCGGCGCGCGGCGCTGAGGCGCAGGGCCTGCGACGCCGTGACCGGCGACCCGGTCGCGGCCGTGCGCGACGCCGACCTGGTCGTCCTGGCGACGCCCGTGCGCCACATCCCCGAGCTGCTGCGCAAGATCGCCCCCGGCTTGAAAAACGGCGCCGTCGTCACCGACGTCGGCAGCACCAAGGAGAACATCGTCCGCCGGGCCAAGAAGCTTTTGCCGAAGGGCGTGGTCTTCGTCGGCGGCCACCCCATCGCCGGCACCGAGAAGACCGGCATGGCCTCCGCCCTCGAGGGCCTCTTCGAGGGGCGTTGGTGGGTCTTCACGCCCGATTCCGCGGCGAGCAAAAAGGCAACCAAGCGCCTCAGCCGGCTGGCCAAGGCCCTGGGCGCCAAGCCCCTCGCGATCTCGCCCAAAGAACACGACGAGATCCTCGCCGCGATCAGCCACCTCCCGCACATGCTGGCCTACGCCCTGGTGCACGCGGCGATGGGCTTGCAAGGGGGCAAGGCCCTGAAACTCTCCGGCAGCAGCTTCCGCGACGTCACCCGCATCGCGGCCAGCTCGGCGCAGATGTGGACCGACATCGGCCTCGACAACCACCGCGAGATCCTGCGCATGATCGACCGCCACGAGCAGTTCCTCAAGAAGCTGAAGGGCCTGCTCGCCAAGCGGGACGCGAAAGGGCTGGAAAAATTCTTCGAATCGGCCGCGAGGGTGCGGAGGAAGCTGTGAAGAACGTCCGCGTGCACCCCGCCCCGACCCTGAGGGGCGAGATCCAGGTCCCCGGCGACAAGTCGGTCTCGCACCGGGCCGTCATGCTCTCCGCCCTCTCGGAGGGGGTTTCCACGTTGCGCGGCCTCTTGATGGGCGAGGACGTCCTCTCCACGATCGGCTGCTTCCGGGAAATGGGCGTCAAAGTCGATATTTTTCCGGACCGCGCCGTCGTCCACGGCGTCGGATTGAGGGGCTTGAAGCCCCCGCAAAAAGTCCTCGACTGCGGAAACTCCGGCACGACGATGCGCCTGATGATGGGCATCCTGGCCGGCCAGCCCTTCGAGTCGCGCCTGACCGGAGATGCCAGCCTCAACCGCCGCCCCATGGAACGCGTCGCGAAGCCGCTGCGCGAGATGGGCGCCCAAATCGAGGAATTCCGCGCCTCCGAGACCGAGCGCGTCGTCAAGGTCACGGGACGCCCGCTGCGCGGCATTCATTACAAGCTCCCCGTCGCCAGCGCCCAGATCAAGAGCGCCGTCCTGCTGGCCGGCCTCTACGCCTCGGGCGAGACCGGCGTGGAGGAGGGGACGGCCTCCCGCGACCACAGCGAGCGGATGCTCCGGCACAAGGGCGTGGCACTGGAAATCTCCGGCGGCCTGATCCGCCTCCGCTCGGGGCAAAGCCTGAAGGCCGAGGACCTCCAAATCCCCGGCGACATCAGCTCGGCGGCCTTTTTTCTGGTGGGAGGGGCGATCGGCAGGGACTCCGAGATCCTGCTGAAAAACGTCGGCATCAATCCCACCCGTACCGGCGTCCTCGAGGTGCTGCAGGCGATGGGGACTCCCTTCGAAACCCTGAATCCCCGCGAAATCGGCGGCGAGCCCGTCGCCGACCTGCGCGTACGCTCCGCCCCCTTACGGGCCGCCCGGATCGCCGGACCTCTGATCCCGCGACTCATCGACGAGATTCCCATCCTCTGCATCGCCGCCGCGGCTGCCCAGGGGACCACCGAGGTGCGGGACGCCGAGGAGTTGCGGGTCAAGGAGACGGACCGCATCGCGGCCATGGAACGCGAGCTGGCCAAGCTGGGGGTGAAGGCGAGGGGAGTGTCGGACGGCATCGACGTGACGGGACCGGCGAACTTTCAGGCGGGCGACTTCGAGAGCGGCACCGACCACCGGGTGGCCATGAGCATGGCCGTCGCCGCCACCCGAGCGCCCAGGCCCTCCCGGGTCCTCGACGTGGACTGCGTACAGACCTCCTATCCCAATTTCTTCGACCAGCTCCAATCCCTGGGCGCCAAGGTCGAGTTCGAGGGCTGAACCCCGCCCCTAACTATCCAGAAACTAGGCATTTTCTTTTTGACACGTTTAGGCAAAGCCACTATAGTCCGCCGACCTTTTTCAAGGTAAAATTCAGAAACCCAGGAGGTTTTTAAACTGTAATATGCAAAATCAAATCGAAGACTTTGGGGCTCTTTTTGAAGAATCCCTTAAAAAACATCCCCTTAACGAGGGCGAACTCGTTAAAGGCACCGTGGTCAAGGTCACTCGCGACTATGTCATGGTCGACATCGGCTTCAAGTCGGAGGGGCAGATCAACATCGACGAATTTCGCAATCTGGACGGAGAAGTCACGGTCCAACCCGGTGATAAGGTGGATGTGGTCTTTGAGGCCGCGGAAGACGAATCCGGCATGGTGGTCTTAAGCAAGGAGAAGGCGGACGCCCTCCAGGCCTGGGACAAGCTGGCCGAGGTCGAAAAAGAAAACGGCATCATCGAAGGCGTCATCATCAACAAGATCAAGGGCGGCATGGTCGTCAACGTGGGCGGCGTGCGCGCCTTCCTCCCGGGCTCGCAGATCGACCTCAAGCCGGTCAAGAGCCTCGACCGGCTGATCGGCAAAAAGTTCCGCTTCAAGATCCTCAAGCTCAACAAGGCCAAGGGCAACGTCGTGTTGTCCCGCCGCGCCATCCTCGAGCTGGAGCGCGAGGTGCAAAAGGCCGAGCTGCTCAAGAATATCGCCGAAGGGCAGGTGGTCGAGGGCCAAGTCAAAAACATCACCGACTACGGCGCCTTCATCGACTTGGGCGGCATCGACGGCTTGCTGCACATCACCGACATGACCTGGGGCCGCATCAACCACCCCTCCGAGGTCGTCGCGCTGGGCCAAACCCTCAAGGTCGTCGTCCTCAAGTTCGACCAGGACAGCCACAAGGTCAGCCTGGGCTTAAAGCAGCTGCTCCCCGATCCTTGGGAGAGCGTCCCCGAAAAATACACCGTCGGGACGCGGCTTAAAGGCAAAGTCGTCAACGTCACGGATTACGGCGCCTTCGTCGAGCTCGAAGAGGGCGTCGAGGGCCTGGTGCACGTCAGCGAGATGAGCTGGCTCAAGAAGGTGAAGCACCCCTCCAAAATCGTCAACGTCGGCGACTTCATCGAGGCGGTCGTCCTCGACTTCGACTCCAACAGCCGCCGCATCTCACTCGGCATGAAGCAGATCGAGCCCAACCCCTGGAGCCAGCTGCAGCAGAAGTACCCGCTCGGCTCGCGGGTCAAGGGCGTGGTCAAAAACGTCACCGACTTCGGCGTCTTCATCGGCATCGAAGAGGGCATCGACGGCCTGGTGCATGTCAGCGACTTCTCCTGGGCCCACAAGGCCAAACACCCCTCCGAGATCTATCAGAAGGGCCAAGAGGTCGAGGCTGTGGTGCTCAACATCGACCAAGAAAACGAACGCTTCTCCCTGGGCGTCAAGCAGCTCGACGAGGACCCCTTCCAGAAAATCATCCGGGGTTTCGCGCCCGGCAGCCACGTCAAGGGCAAGGTCACCGCGGTCGAAAACCACGGCGTCAGCCTCGACATGGGCGACGAGGTCCAAGGCTTCATCCCCAACAAAGAGCTCGACGGCGAGTCTCCGGCGGTGGGCGACGAGATCGAGGCCCAGGTCACGAACATCGACGACAAGGAACATCGCGTGGTGCTCAGCATCCGCGCCTACCACAAGTCGACCGAGAAGCAGGCCCTCGAGGACTTCCGCGCCAAGCAGGGCGACGCTACGGCGACCCTGTCGGACGTCTTGTCGAAGAATTAATCCGGCACATTTCCGGCGCCCCGGCGGCCCCGCGGCCGACCGGAGCGCCAACATCGTAGGGGGCGTTCACGAACGCCCCCTACGGCGGTGTTTCTTAAATGAAGGGAAAAAGCTTCTGGCTGTTCATTCTCAGTTTCGCCCTCGTCGGCCTGTCGGCGGCGATGTTCCTCCTCGCCATCGCCCTGGTCTCGGAGGGGGAGGGCGGCTCGATCTTCGGCAAAAATTCCCTGGCCGTGGTCGAGATCAAGGGCGGCATCTTCGACCCGAAGGAGACCCTGGACGAGCTCAATCGGGTCTATAAAAACGACGACCTGAAGGCCTTGATCCTGCGAATCGATTCTCCGGGCGGGGCTGTGAGCCCCTCGCAAGAGATCTACCAGGCGGTCCTTCGGGTGAAGGAGAAGAAAAAGGTCATCGTCTCGATGGGGACGGTGGCGGCGTCGGGCGGCTATTACATCGCGGCCGCGGCCGACAAGATCGTCGCCCTTCCGGGCACGATCACCGGCAGCATCGGCGTCCTGATGGATTACGCCAACATCGAGCAGCTCTTGAGCTTCCTCAAGGTGCGCGCCGAGGTGCTCAAGTCGGGCAAGATGAAGGACGTCGGCAGCCCGCTGCGCGAGCTGACGCCCGAGGACAGGGCCTACTTGCAGAACATCCTCGAGGACATGCACCGCCAATTCAAGGAGGCGGTGGCGAAAGGGCGCAATCTCCCGATCGAGGAGGTCGACAAGCTGGCCGACGGCCGCGTCTTCACGGGCGAGCAGGCGCAAAAGCTCAAGCTGGTCGACGAGCTGGGCGGCCAGCAAAGGGCGGTCGACCTGGCCAAGGAAATGCTGGGTTGGACGGAGGAGCCCGAGCTCCACTACCCGAAGAAGAAAAAGCCCGGTCTCTTCGAAATCCTGGCCGACGAGCAGGTCGAGTCCCGGCTGCTGAAATGGATTTACTTCCTGCGCGAGGGTCGCGCACTTTATTGGACAAAGGGGATCATGCCATGAACAAAAGCGATCTGGTCGAAATCCTGACCGAGCAACTGAAGACGCTCTCCCGCAAGGAAGTCGATCTCATCGTCGACACCGTCTTCGACAAGATGACCGAGTCTCTCAGCAAGGGCGACCGCATCGAGATCCGCGGCTTCGGCAGCTTCGAGGTGCGCACCCGGCAGGCCCGGCAAGGCCGCAACCCCAAGAGCGGCGAGAAGGTCTTCGTCACCACGCGCCGCGTCCCCTTCTTCAAGGTCGGCAAAGAATTGAAAGAACGCATCAACGGCGGGCCCGAGGCCGAAGGCGCCGAACCCAAGCAAAAGGTGAGCGGCGAATGAAAAACCTCTGGGCGCCCTGGAGAAAAGAATTCATCCTGGGCCCCCGGGAGAAGGGCTGCATTTTCTGCAAGCTGCCGCGCAAAAGGGACGACCGCAACAACCTCATCCTGCACCGCGGCCGGCACAACTTCATCATTCTCAACCGCTACCCTTACAACAACGGCCACCTGATGGTGGTGCCTTACCGGCACACCAAGGACCTGGCGAGGCTCAAGCCCGCGGAACAGGCCGAGATGGTCGAGCTCTCGGGCCTCGCGGTGAAGGCGCTCGAGAAGACCATGTTCCCGCAGGGGCATAATTTGGGAATCAACCTGGGTGCCGCAGGGGGCGCCGGGATCCGGGACCACCTGCACCTGCACGTCGTCCCGCGCTGGGTGGGGGACACCAATTGGATGCCGGTCCTGGCCGAGACCAAGACCATGATCGAGTATTTGTGGGAGACCTACGACCGGCTCGCACCCGTGATCACTAAGATCGTCCGAAAGAACAAAAACCGATAGGAGGCCCCCATGGCCATCTGGCGTTTTGTCAAAGTCATCCTCGCGGCGCTCATCATCTTCGTCATCGCCAATTTCTTCATCACCAACTCGACCTCCCAGTCGCAGAGCCTGGCGACGCTGGTGAGCTTCAAGTTCAACATGCCGCCCTTCCTGTACCTCGAGTCCATCGACTTCCCGGTCGGCTACCTGCTCATCATCAGCTTCACCTTGGGCATGCTGTTCGCGGCCCTGATCGGCGCGGTCAACGCCTTCACCCGCTCCCGCGAGGTCAAGATGAAGAACAAGACGATCCGCGAGCTCGAAAAGGAAATCGACGAGCTGCGCGACTCCCTGGCCCGCGAGAAGAACGTCCTCCCCGAGGTCAAGCTCTCCGAAGAGCTCAACCGCCTGCCCGAGCAACCCGAAATTCATTAAGAGGTGCCCCATGCCGCGCATCGGAAAAAACATCCTCGAACTGGTCTTCAACACCCCGATGGTGCGCATCCAGCGCCTGGTCTCGGACAATGCCGCCGAGCTCTGGGGCAAGATGGAAAGCGAAAACCCGGCCGGCAGCGTGAAGGACCGGATCGGCCTCAACATGATCCTCGACGGCGAGCAACGCGGCCTGATCACCCCCGAGACCGTCATCATCGAGCCGACCAGCGGCAACACCGGCATCGGCCTGGCCATGACCTGCGCCGCGCGGGGCTACCGCCTGATCCTCACCATGCCCGAGACGATGAGCCAGGAGCGCAAGTTGATGCTGCGGGCCTTCGGCGCCGAGCTGGTCCTGACGCCCGGCCCCAAGGGCATGCGCGGCGCCATCGAGCGCGCCACCGAGCTGGCGGAAAAAGAATCGAAGGTCTTCATGCCGCAGCAATTCAAGAACCCCGCCAATCCCGAGGTGCACCGCCGCACCACGGGCCCCGAGATCCTCGAGGCCTTGGGCGGGGTCCCGGACGTCTTCATCGCCGGCGTGGGTACCGGCGGGACGATCACGGGGGTAGGGGAGGTCCTAAAGAAAGAAAACCCCAAGGTCCGCGTTATCGCGATCGAGCCCACCGAGTCCCCGGTCCTCTCCGGCGGCAAGCCCGGCCCGCACAAGATCCAGGGCATCGGCGCCGGCTTCGTCCCCGAAATCCTGAACCGCGACGTGATCGACGAGGTGATCCAAGTTTCCTACGAGGAGGCCAAGAAGGTCAGCCGCGCCCTGGCGGAAAAAGAGGGGATCTTCGTCGGCATCAGCTCGGGCGCGGCGATCCATGCCTCCATCGCCATCGCGGAGCAGCTGGGCAAGGGGAAGCGCATCGTGACGATCTTGCCCAGCACGGGAGAACGGTATCTGTCCACAGGTCTATTCGACCCGATGTAATCCGCTCCAGAGTAATTAGTTCTCTTACGACTTTATTTTTGCGGTAACTTGCAAAGCCTGTCCGGTTATATCTTGCCGCGTCCGCCCCTAGCCGGGGGCGACATGTCCCAGCGGAGACACGGCCTGGCCCCCTCAGGCCGGGGGCCAGGCCTCCGCTGAAAAGCCGATATTATTGGATGCCTCAAGGTGATCGGCTTTTCAGAGGGTCCCGCTTGGGGACATGTCGCCCCCGGCTAGGGGCTCGTGCCGGTATCGAAACCGGTATCGAAAAATGAGATTTGTATCGCGCCATTTCGTACGGAGCATGCTCCACAATACTCAATCAGTAAAATTTTCACTCTCAGAATTACGGCGTTCGACCTTCGTCACATTTCATTTTTTCCCGAAGGCATCTAGCACGAGCCCCGAGCCGCGGGGGATGTGCCCCTGCTCGCGACCCTCGAAAAAGTCGAACACCTTAAGGCCTATATAATTTCGACTTTTTCGCGGAGGCTTGGCCCCCGGCCTGAGGGGGCCAAGCCGTGTCGCGACGGGGTACATCCCCCGCGGCTCGGGGCGGACGCGGCAAACCACCATACTCAACGAACAATATATTGCAGAAAGAAACCCACGCAACACCTTGACATTCGCGAGAAAAGCCGCAAAAGTCCCAAAAATATGCAAGAAAACGCAACGCAAGCCCTCCCGCCCCTGGAAGTCATCGTCGCAAGAAGCGCCGGCACCTGCTTCGGCGTCGAGGCCGCCATCGAGCTGGCCGAGACCCACCGCAAACCCATCCTGGGGCCCATCGTCCACAACCCCCAGATCGTCAACGACCTGGCCCAAAAGGGCATCCCCATCCTCGAGCGCTACCAAGAGCTCGACAACCTGATCCACGACGGGGTGAAAGAGGTCGTCATCACCGCCCACGGCTATCCCAAAGAATTGAAAGAGGCACTGGTGGAGAAGGGCATCCAGTTTCACGACGCGACCTGCCCGGTCTTGCTGAAATGGGTCTATCGAAAGATCCGCACCTTCGAGGATCAAGGCTTTCACATCATCCTGATCGGCAACCCCAACCACGCCGAGATCATTGCCAGCCGCAGCTACGGCGGCAACATCCACGTCGTATATTCCAAGGAAGAGGTCGACCGCCTGCCCGCCGGCCTCGAGAAGACCATCGCGATCTGCCAGACGACGATCACGAAGGAGAAGTTCGAGAAGATCGTCAAGTACATCCGCGACACCAAGTACCCCAACATGCGCGCGGTCGACACGCGCTGCAAGCCGGTGAAAAACCAGCAGGAGGCCGTCGAAGACCTGGCCCAGTGGGTCGACGCCATCCTGATCGTCGGCGGCTTCAACTCCAGCAACACGACCAATTTGGCCAACCTGGCCAAGAAGTATCTCCCCGAAAAGACCTACCACATCGACTCGCCGGACCTCTTGCAGGCCGAGTGGTTGCAGGGCATCCGCCACCTGGGCATCGGAGCCGGCACCTCGACGCCCAAGTCGCAGATCGACGACGTGCAGCAGCGCGTGGCCGAGCTGTATCAGGGCGAGGTGCATTTCCGGAAAGAGGGCAACGACGGCGAGATCCTCGACGGCGACTTTACGCCGGAGGACGAGTTTTAACAGGCTCTCAAAGCACCGCCGGTGATCGGACCAAGACTTACTTCGGCCTCGCGCGGCGGTATCTCCCCAAGGCCAGCAACGGAAAATAATGCCGGTAACCGTGGTAACGGATGTAGAAGTGCCCCGGAAATCCCGTCCCGGTGTACTCGCGCTCGTCCCAGCAACCGTGGTCGTTCTGCCGGCGGATCAGGAATTCGATCCCGCGCTCGACGATCGGCGAATCGGCCTCGCCGGCGGCGATCAGGCCCATCAAGGCCCAGGCCGTCTGCGAGGGCACGGAATAGGGGAGGGAGACGAAGCGATCCTCGGCGTAGCCCGCGCAGGACTCGCCCCAGCCGCCGTCGTGCAGCTGTACCCGCTTCAGCCAGGTGACCGCCTTCTGGATGCGCGGATCGCTTAAGTCCTCGCCGATCGCGGCCAGGCCCTGCAGGACGCACCAGGTGCCGTAGACGTAATTCACGCCCCAGCGGCCCTCCCAGGCCCCACACTCCAGCTGCTCGCGGTAGACGAACTTCAAGGCCCGCTGCACGACCGACGATTCGCGGTCCCAACCGATCAGGGCGAGGAACTCCAGCATGCGCCCGGTGATGTCCGGCGTCGGCGGATCCAGGCAGGCGCCGTGGTCGGAGAAGGGGATCTTGTTGACCAGGTGCAGGTCGTTGTCGACGTCGAAGGCGGCCCAGCCGCCGTTCTTGCTCTGCATGCCCAACAGCCAGTCCAGGCCCAAGTCGAAGGAGCGTTTGATCTCGGCCGACGGATAGCCGATCTTGTGGAAGAGGCTCAAGACTTCGAGGGTGTCGTCGACGTCGGGGAAGTAGTCGTTCTTGAACTCGAAGGACCAGCCGCCGGGTTTCAGCCGGGGCTTCTTCACCGCCCAGTCGCCCTTGACGTCAGTGATCTGCTTGCTCACCAGCCACTCGGCGGCGCGGCGCAGGGCGGGGTGCTCGGGGTTCAGTCCGCTGTCGCAGAGGCTGACCGCCGCCCAAGGGGTATCCCAGACGGGGGAGATGCAGCACTGCTGGTGGAGGTAGCGGCGGTCGCCGTCCAAATCCGCGCCGGCCTGCTTGGGGATGTGCAAGAGATCGCCGTCGCAAAGCTGATGGAAGGCCGCCAGCCCCTTGAGGCACTGGCGCATCGTCGGGTCTTCGTTGGGGTAGCCGAGGGTCTTGAGGGCCAGGGCGCTGTAGGCCATAGCTGGATAAATATCTTCTGTTTTTTCAATATGTTCTCGGATATACCGCAAGCAACGCTTGACTGCTGAGCCGCGCTTGAAGCGGGGTATTTTTATTTTTTCAATGTTTTTCAAGAACTTATCAACGGAAAGGAAGACTTTACCTATCGAAAACCAATCGCCTTCGGTGGACGAAATCGACCAGTCGCGGTCGGCCGGGGCCTCGGGATAAAGCTCCTCGAGGTCGATAGATAGCTTATGTACAGGTCTTTCATTGAGGACTATGAGCAGCGGGACGATGCAGGCTCGGGCCCAGGAGCTGAACTCGTAGATATTGATGGGCGCCCAGCGCGGCAGCATCATGAAGATGTAGGGCATGGCCGGAGCCGCCGCCCAGGGGGCCAGTCCGAACATCGCCAGATGGATCTTGGTGAAGACGCGGACCTTGGTGGGGCCGCCGTGGGAACGGATAAAGCCGCGGGCCCGGACCATGGCCGGGTCGTCGACCGGCGTGCCGGACATCTTTAAGGCCCAATAACATTCCACCGTGGTGCTGAGGTCGCCGGGGCCGTTGTAATAGATGGCCCAGGAGCCGTCGGCGCGCTGCTGGCTGAGCATCCTTTGGCAAAGGGCGCGGCTGAGCTGGGGATCGGGGATGCCTAAAAATTCCCGTAAAAAGAGGTATTCGGCGCCAATGGTCTCGTTGGCCTCGAGCGTGTACCACCAAAAACCTTCGGGGAATTGATGCCGCAACAGGAGCTGCTGGGCGCGTTGGATCGAGCTGTCCAGGGATTCGCGGAGCGAGGGTTCGGCCGCGGGGCCGAGGGGCCGAGGCTGAGCTTTCGGGGAGGTCGACATGGCCGGGGGATTTAGCGTTTTTCGACCTTAAAAACAAGGTCCAAGCAGGCGCGCTTTTCTATCCGTTAAACTTATAAGATGCATTATGTTAAGTAATATTTATCCCAAGGCCATCACCATTTATCGTCGCCGCCCTCATCATCCTCTTCTTCATCCATGTCCTCGTCGAAGTCCATTTCGTCCTCGTCGACCTCCTCGAGGCCGTCGTCGTCGAAGTCTTCGTCTTCTTCCTCTTCCTCATAGTCCTCGTCCTCGGCCTCGCGGGAGGCGCGGCGCTCCCGGACCAGGGAGGAATCGACCCCTTCTTCCATCAGCTCGACGTCGCATTGGTAATCTTTAGGGTCGACGTAATCCTCGAGGACGCCGATCAGCACTTCCAGCTCATCCTCATTTTGGAGGGTGCCGGTGATCTTGAGCTTGTCGTCCTCGAATTTGAAGTCGAGGTCGCTCGGATCGATCTCGCCGTTTTCTTCGAGCTCGGCCATGATCTCTTGGATCAGTTCTTCTTCAGAGAGCGTGCCGTATTCTTCGATCATCGGGATTCCTCCATACCGAGGGTATTTTAACGGGTCGCCGCCGCGACGTCTACGAGTTCGACGTCGAAGATCAGGGTCGCGTTGGGCGGAATCACCGGCGGCCGTCCGGGGGCGCCG
>Ga0073934_10010272_pt1 | contig 11686 bp, 12 predicted proteins | sample LarsenN4metaG_FD_76834 | JGI IMG/M metagenome (GOLD analysis project Ga0073934, IMG submission 76834) | Hot spring sediment bacterial and archeal communities from British Columbia, Canada, to study Microbial Dark Matter (Phase II) - Larsen... ... | reverse complement strand
GAAGTAGGTGAGGTGCTGGATCCCGGCGAGGTGCGCACCCTGGATCAGGTTGGCGCCGATCTGCAGGTTCTCGTAGAGGAAATCGGCGCGCAGCTCGTTGTTGGCCTGGATGCCGCCGACGCGTGCCGCCGCCACGAAGACATGCTTCGGCCGCTCGCGCGCGAGGAAGTCGGTGACGGCGCGCTGGTCGAGCAGGTCGAGCTCGGCGCGCGTGCGGATGATGACCTGGCCGTAGCCGCGCCGCTGCAGCGCGCGCACCAGCGCCGAGCCGACCATGCCGCGGTGGCCGGCCACGTAGACGGTGTCGGCGGGCGTGATCATGCGGCGCGCGCCAGCGGCGGCGTGGCAGGAGCCGGCTCGCGCTCGAGGCGGGCGATCAGCTCCTCGAGCAGTGGCGGCATCAGGCGTGACATCGGCAGCGCGTCGCGGAAACGGTCGTGCGCCTGGTCGGCGAGCTGGCGGCGGTTCGGCAGCTGCAGCGCGGCCAGCGCCCAGGGCACCAGGTCCTCGGGAGCGGCGGTGAGCACGAACGGGTCCAGCGGGCTGGGTAGCTCGTAGGCCTCGTGCAGCAGGAAACTGCGGTTCTGAAGGTGGAAGTGCATGCGCGAGACCGACGGGATGCGGTTGGCCGGAGACAGGCGCAGCGACAGGCACACCTTGGCGCGCGAGAGGTGGTCCAGGCGCAGGTACTCGGGGGTCGCATGGTCGTCGACCACGACCACGTGCTCGCGTGCCAGCTCGCGAAGGATCTGCTTGCGGTGCTCGGTCAGCGAGCCGGAGAAGTAGAAGTCGATGTCCCGCTCGTGCTCGGGCCGCTGGCGCACGGTGGCGAAGTCCCCCGCCCAGCCGTGCGGCAGGAAGCGCACCGGCAGCTGCGGGAACAGCTCGGCATAGGCCGGCACCATGCTCTCGGCCAGCACCCAGATCGCGTCGGCCATGCGTGCCGCCACGCGGAAGGCATCGAAGCGCAGCTGCCAGTAGTCGCGGTTGCTGTAGTGCCAGTGGCTGGCGTCGATGCCGCCGTTGAAGGTGCCGCCGATGATCGGCTCGGTGCCGATCAGCACCAGCCGGGCGCCCTTCCGGCGCGCCTCGAGCAGGCCGCGCAGGCTGGCCTCGTCGACGAAGTGCTCGATCACGAGATTCACGTGCCCGGGCTCCAGCCGGTGCGAGATGCAGGCCACGTGGCCGCAGTCCTGCAGCGCGTGCTTCAGCAGCGTGACCGTGTCGCCGATGCCGTTGGAGTTGTTGTGGTTGCCGGTGTGGATGTAGAAGCGCATGCAGCCTCCTCAGGCGGACGTCTCGAGCATCGTCCAGAAATGGCGGGGCGAGTAGCACTGTTCCACGAAGGCGAGCGCGGCATCGGCCATGCGCTCGCGATGCGCCTCGTGGCGGGCGAAGAACTCGGTCCAGGCGACGACCTGCGCGGCATGCGCTACCGGCACGAAGTGCACGTAGGGGACGAAGCTGCGCGCCAGCGCGCCATACGACTCCTCGAGCAGCACGGTGCGCGCCTGCATGGCCTCCACCGTGCGGCCGGTCTGGATCGGCGCGTGCGGCGGCTCCAGCCAGCCGGTGTTGAAGGTCACGCGGCCCTGGGCGAGCAGGCGGTAGAAGTCGTCGACGCGCGGCATCGCGGTGCTGGCGCGCCGGTCGGTGCCGACGATGCGGTGGCTGCCCACGTGGCGCGCCACCGTGGCGAGCACCGCGTCGCGGCCGCGCTGCAGGCTGCCAGCGAAGACGAAGTCCCACGGCCGCAGGCCGCGGGCATGCGGGTTGGGCTCGAACGGCAGGTTGGGGAAGTACAGCAGCTTGCCGGCCTCGCGCAGCGCCTGGGCATGGCGGCCCTGGTCGTTGAAGGCCAGCACGCGATCGGCCTCGACGGCCCAGGCCCCGCCGAAGTCGGGCGCCTGGTCGTACAGGTCGGGCACCACGGCGATCAGCGAAAACTGCCGCCGCGTCGGCAGCGTCGCGAAGAACCGCGGAGACAGGGTCGTCGCGGTGGGCACGAAGTTGGCCTCGAGCAGCACCAGGTCGGGAGCGAAGGCCTCGATGGCCGCCGCCAGCCGCGCCTGCTCCGGCGCCAGCGCGGCGGCATCGGGCCGCCACGGCGCGCCGTCGATGCGCCGCACCGCGTTGGGCAAGGCGCCTTCGCCGTAGAGCAGCCGGTCGGCGTGGAAGACCTCGACGGCGTGGCCGCGTGCACGCGCGGAGGCCTGCAGGTGGTGCAGCACGTCGCTCTCGACGAAGTCCTCGCTGCAGTTGATGTGGCGCGCGAACACCAGCATCACGCGGCGGCGCCGCAGCGGCGCCTCCGTCCAGCGGCCGGCGTGTTCGGGCCGCGAGAGCCGGCCGGCGAGCAGGTCGTCCCAGGTGGCGTCGAGCATCGCGGCCAGGGTGCGCTCGGTGCGAGGCGGCAGTGGCGCACCGGCGCTGCCGATCAGCGCGCAGGGGGCGAGCAGGCGCGCCACCCGCGGCGACGACTCGGCCAGTGCGCGGTTGTAGGCATGCAACTGCTCCAGCGTGAGCAGCTGCCGCAGCGCAGCCGGGTCGCCCTCGACTGACAGGTACTGGCGGAACAGCGCCACCGCGGTGCCTTCGTCGCCGAGGCGCTGCGCCAGGCAGGCGGCCTCGAGCAGCGCCGGGCGCAGGCGCTCACCGTGCCGGAAGGCCTGCACGAAGGCTTCCAGCGCGGCCGGCTCCTGGCCCTCGCGCTGCAGGGTGAGCGCGAGGTAGAACCATGCGGCGTCGCCCGCCGGCGAGGGCCGCGCCGCGGCACGCGTCAGCAGGGCGCGGGCCTCGCTGAAGGCCTCGCGCTCGTAGCCGAGCACGCCGTAGTAGAGCTGGTCGTCGAAGCTGTCCGCGGTGCGTGGGGCGCCGGAGAGATCGGTGAGGAAGGGCCGGCGCCGGTAGCCGAACTCCTGCAGGTGACGCAGCAGCGCGTCGGTGGCGATCGTCATGTCGTCGGGGCGCAGGTGGTGTCAGGCGGCGGCCAGGCCGGGGTCCAGGCAGTCGTCGGTCACGACGACCGGAGCGGGCGCCCGTGCCGGGTGGTACCGCGGCGTGCTGCGCGCCGGCTTGACGGCGCGCAGCACGGCCACGAGCTCGCGCGGCACGTCGCTGCCGGGCTCGGCGATCACCGTCACCGATTCGACGGCCCAGTCGGCGGCGTAGCGGCTGCCCTCGGGCTGCGTCGGTTGCGCGAGGTGGCTGAACGAGCCTTCGGTCCAGGCGCGCTGCATCGCCGGGTCGCTCCAGGCGCCGGGCCGGGCGCCGTGCGCTTCGCGCACCACCAGGCGGGCGCCGGGGCGGGCGGCCTGCCAGAGCTGCTCGAACAGCGGCCAGGCATCGCGCACGCCTTCCAGGGCGTGGCTGAGGTGGATGCCGTCGAGCGAGTCCGGCGGCAGCGGCAGCGGCGTCGCACGGCTGGCGGCGGGGTCGAAGTCGATCTCGCGGCCGGCGTTGATCCAGCCCGGGATCGGCTGGCGGCCGCCGTCCAGGTGCAGCACGCGCGGGCGGGCGTCGTAGCGGGCCACGCGCTCGCTGCGCGCCACCCAGTGGTCCTGCTTCGCCACGCTCCAGTTGGAGTAGGTCAGGCTGGTGTTGGCGCGGTAGTGGCGCTCCTCGTCGGAGAGGTTCGCCTCGTCCACGTACCAGGGCGTGTGCTCGATCAGGTACGGCGCGCCCAGGCGCAGGTTGCAGGGCTCGTTGCTGAATTCGGCGCCGGCCGGGTAGAGCGCGAACGTGGTGTCGATCGGCGCGCGGAACAGGCCCGGCGCCACCGGATGCTCCCAGAACTGCGACTCCCACTTGCGCACCGTGTCGGCCTCGACGTAGTGGTCCGGCAGGTCGTCGATGCGAAGCCCGGGCCCGACCTTCTTCGCCTCCGGGTGACGCTGCAGCACCTCCAGCATCCGCCCGATCAGGTCGGACGGGCAGCCGGCCGTGGGCACCACGTCGGAGTCCGTGAGCACGTAGGGCGTCTCCAGGACCTTGTGCACGCCCTGCTGCCACAGCACCCAGGGGCCGTGGTTCTCCGGCAGACGGAGCACCTTCACGCCCTCGGGCAGGTCGTCGTAGTAGCGCAGCAGCGGCGGGTAGTTCGAGGCGTTGTCGAGGATCACGATGCGGCGCGTGCCGGCCCCGCGCAGCCAGCCGACCAGTCGCTGCATGGCCGCGAGGCGATTGCGGTTGACGATGAACACCGGGATGTCGCGCCAGTCGAGGGCGGCCGCAGGCGCGGGGGCGTCGAGCGCGAGGCGGCGGTGCGCCGCGCCGCCTTGCACCAGCAGCGTGGCCACGTCTTCGAGGCGGAGGTTGAGGTGTCCGGCCTGGAACACGCGCCAGGCGTCTTCGCGCGCCACGGCCAGCGCGGCGGGCCGCCCGCCGGCGCCGGTCACGGTGATCACCGGCCGCGGCTCGCCGGGCGGCACGGCGGCGTCCTCGGCCAGCAGGCAATCGGCCAGGTCGTCGGGCAGCCCGGCGGCGGGATCGCAGTGCACGATCCAGCGGCCGGCGGCCAGGCGCGCAGCGCGGCCGAGGGCACGGTCGAGTGCCTCCGGCCCGCTGGCGGCCGTGGCCAGGTGCCAGTCCACCAGCGGCCGCAGTTCCTCGGCGAGCGCGGCGCCGCCGGCGCTCATCCCGCTCACCCCGATCACCTCGGCATGCGCGCTCCCGCGGGGCCGCCGCGCCAGGGCGTCGAGCGCGGCGCGGCAGTGGCCGGTCGCGTCGGTCTCGACGAGAAAGCTGACTTCGACGATCGGTGCAGGCGTCATCGGTGGAAGCGTGAACAGGGCAGGTCACCGGCGCGAGGCCGGACATGAGCACAATCTAGCCGTCGGCGCCGCGGTCGATCGCTGCATCAGCCCCGGCTTTCCCGTCCATTACGAAGGTGTGTCCGGATGAAGCCTGCTGCCCCCGTCCTGCTGACTGCCGTGCTGCTCACCGGCTGCGCTGCCGCGCCCACCCCGGCCGACATCCACGGCACCTGGGTGATCGAGCAGGCGCGTGCCGAGCCGATCCTCGACAAGCGCCGCGCGCGCCTGGTGCTCGGCCGCGACGGCAGGCTCTCCGGCCACAACAGCTGCAACGCGATGAACGGCAGCTTCACGCTGGAAGGCGACCGCATCCGCATCGGCCCGATCGCCACCACGCGCATGGCCTGCGCGGAACTGCAGCGCGAGCAGGAAGACCGCATCCTCACCGCGCTGGAGCTGGCCGTCACCGCGCGCGTTCGGCCCGACGGCCTGCTCGAGATCCGCGACGCCGACGGCCGCGGCCTGCTGCGCGCCACGCGCGAGCCGGCGCCCTGATTCACACCGCCGCGGCGACGATCTCGCGCAGCGCGGCCGGGTCGACCACCAGGTCGATGTGGCCGAGGCCGGGCAGCATCTTCACCTTCAGCCGCGGCTGGATCGGCTCGAGCAGCGGCGCGTAGGCCTCCGCGCGGAACAGCTCGTCGTTCGCGCCGACGATCACCGTGGCCGGCCGGCGGATGGCGCGCACGTCGCCGAGGTAGTCCTCGTGCGGGCGGAACGACAGCTGCAGGCGGTAGGAGTACATCGTGGTGCGCTCGGTAGCGGCCTGTGGCGGCAGCGCGAAGGCGAGCACCGGCAGGTGTCCGAAGGCCTGCACGCCGAGGCGGTCGAGAATGGTCAGCGCGATGGCGCGCGGCATGTTCACCGCCACCCAGCCGCCGGTGTCGGGCCGGGCGGTCGGTGCGCGCTGGTGCAGCATGGGCGCCACCATCACGTAGCGGTCGAACAGCTCGCCGTTGGCGCCGCCGGCGGTGCGCAGCGTGAAGCCGCCGCCGGACGAGAAGCCGACCATCGTCAGCGCCGCACCGGGATGGCGCTGTCTCAGGGCGGCCACCACGTCGGCGACGTCCTCGTCGAGCTGCCCCACCTTCGGCACGTCGCCGCGGACGCCGCTGGCGCCATGGCCGCGCATGTCCAGCGCATAGGCGGCGACGCCGGCTTCGGCCAGCGCCAGACCGACGCGGTGCATGTTGCGGGCATCGGCCGACGAGCCGTGCACCAGCACCGCCACGCGCCGCGCGTCGGCCGGCCCGTAGGCGCGGTAGGCGAGGGCGACGCCGTCGCGCGCGGCCAGGGTCTGCAGGGGTGGCGCTCCGGTGGTGTCGATGCGGCGGGCCGCCTGCGCGATGCTGGCCAGCGGTGGCGGCGCGCGCATCGGCCAGAGGATCATCGCCGCCAGAACGCCGGTCAGCAGCGCGAGGGCGATGGCGAGGTGACGCAGCAGGCGCGGCACGGGTCGGGTGGCGGGTGTGTTCATGGGTGGCAGCCTAGGCGCTGCGCCGCGATGCGTCGCCGGCACGGCGACGAACGGCCGCCGGCGGGTGCGAGCTGCCGCTACAGCGTCGCGAGGAACGCGTCGTAGCGGGCGCAGAACGCATCGGGCTGCTCGAAGTAGGGCAGCGCGCCGGCATCGAGCACGTCGAAGCGCCAGTTCGGCCGGCTCTCGTAGAAGCGCTTGCCGCGGTAGTCGACGAAGTCGCCGCGCTGGCCGTGCAGCATCCACACCGGCATCGCCAGGCTGTCGTAGACGCGGTGGATGTCGGCGCTGAACAGGCCGCCGGACAGGAAGTACAGCGGCGCATGCTTGGCCTCGGGTGCCCGGGTGATGGCCACGTCGTACTGCCAGAGGTCCTCGTCGATCTGGCGCGAGCCCCAGGTCTTCTCGAGGAAGAAGCGGATCACGCCGGGGCGCGTCAGGCCGCGGAACAGCGCGCCGCTCCACAGCGGCTGCGCCAGCGCGCGGTACAGGCCGGGCACGGCGCGCGTGCTGCCCGGCGCACCCTCGCGGCGCGCGGTGCCGTTCAGTCCGGTCGGGCTGACCAGGGCCACGCTGCGAAAGCGCGATGACGCTTCACTGGCCGCGCGCGCCGCGAACTCGCAGCCCAGCGAGACGGCCAGCACGTCCAGCGGCACGCCGCCGTGGCGGCGTTGAACCTCGGCGGCGGCGGCGAGCACCGCATCGGTCATCAGCCGCGGGGCGTAGACGCGCTCGCTGCGCTCCGACAGGCCGAAGCCGGGCAGGTCCAGGGCGTAGACCGGCCGCTCGGCGCGGTAGCGCTCGAACAGCGGCCGCACCTCGCGCGCCGAGCCGGCGGCGTTGACGCTGTGCACCAGCAGCAGCGGCGCGGCCTGGGCGGCGGACCCGGAGGGCACGCCGGCATAGATGCGGAGGCGGCCGGTGGCGGCGCCGTCGAGGTCGAAGGCGTCGCCGTCCAGGGCGGGAGGCAGGGCGGTGGTGGGGTTCATGGCGGGTCGTCGAGAGGAATCAGCTCGACCATGGCCGAGAGGGCCTCGATGGTATGGGCGCGGCGCGCGCGCGGGCTGCCCAGCTGCTGGCCCAGCGGGCCGTCGACCATCAGGCAGGCCAGCCCGTGCACCAGCGACCAGTAGCCGGTGGCCAGCGCCTCGCTGGCCCGCGCGCCATGCACCAGCGCCACCATGCGGCGCAGTTCGCCGTGCGCCGCCTCGCCCGCGGCCTGCGCCTCGGGGAAGCGCGCCGGGTCGCACAGCTCGGGGCGGAACATGATGCGGAAGATGCCGGGGTGATCGAGCGCGAAGCCGACGTAGGCCGCGCCCGAGGCCACCAGCGTGGCCCGCCGGCCGGCCTCGGGCAGGCGTTGGTTGGGCTCGGCCAGGCGGCGCGCCAGTTCGGCGAAGCCGCGTGCCACCAGCTCGGCGAGGATGGCCTCGCGGTCGGCGAAGTGGTGGTACGGCGCCTGGTGCGTGACGCCGGCGCGGCGCGCCACCTCGCGCAGGCTCAGCCCGGCCACGCCGCGCTCCTCGAGCAGCGTCTCGGCGGTGGCCAGGATGCGCTGGCGCAGGTCGGCGCCGGCATCGGCGGGACGGGCGAGCGGGGCGGGTCGGGGCACGGCGGGCGCAGCGGTTGGCTTGACACTGTCTAGTCTAGCGCCTACGATCCACTAGACACTGTCTAGTCAACGCTTCACGTTCCTCCCTTCGCCGTCCCGAGGTCCCGCCATGCTGCTGGCTCCCGATCCCGTGTTCTCCGTGGCCAATGGCCTGGCGCTGACCGGCTGGCTGGCGCTGCTGCTGTCGCCCGCCGGATCGCGCCGCGCGCCCTGGGCCAGGCGCTATGCCGGCCGCCTGCTGCCCCTGGCGCTGGCCGTGCTCTACGTGGCGATGATCGCCACCCACTGGCGCGGCGAAGGGGGCTTCGGCTCGCTGGCCGAGGTGCGCGCGCTGTTCGACGTGCCCGGCGCGCTCGCGGCCGGCTGGATCCACTACCTCGCGTTCGATCTCTTCGTCGGTGCCTGGGTCGCCGAGCGCGCCGGCGAACTGGCGATGCCGCATGCCGTGGTGGTGCCGCTGCTGCTGCTGACTTTCCTCTTCGGCCCGGCGGGGCTGCTGGGCTTCGTGCTCCTGCGCGCCTTGTGGCGGCCCGCTTCCCTTCGCCTTCGCCCCCGGAGTGCCGCATGACCACGCTGCCGTTCGCCCGGCCCGCCGGGCCGTTTCCCACGCCGTCGGGCTGGCTGCATGAGTCGCTGGAGCGACAGCGCGCGCTGACGCTGTTCGGCCTGGCCATGCTGGCGGCCATGCTGCCGTTGCTGGCGCTGCACGGGCTGGACGATCGCACCCTGCGCGGCGTGGGCGTGTGGGTCAAGCCGTTGAAGTTCCTGGCCTCCACCGGCGTGTTCGCGCTGACCACGGCCTGGTTCGTCGGCCTGCTGCCGCCCGAGCGGCGGCGCGATGCGATGGTGCGCGCGGTGGTCGCGATGCTGATCGGAACGGCGCTGTTCGAGAACGTCTACATCACCTGGCAGGCCGCGCTCGGCGAGGCGTCCCACTACAACTTCAGCGACCGCTTCCACATCGCCATGTACCAGCTGATGGGTGCGGCTGCAGTGCTGCTGACGCTCACCCAGCCGCTGCTGGCCTGGCACATCGTGCGCCATGCCCGTGCCGACATCGAACCGCTGTGGCGCCGCGCCGTCGTCCTGGGGCTGGTGCTTACCTTCGCGCTCGGCGCCGGCGCCGGCGCGATGCTCGGCCCCATCCAGCCGCCGGCCGGCAGCGGCCTGCCCCTGCTGGGCTGGCACGTGCGGGGCGACCTGCGCCCGGCGCACTTCATCGGGCTGCACGCGCAGCAACTCGTGCCCTGGCTCGGTCTGGCGCTGCTGCGCCTGCCACGCCGGCGCGCCACGCGGCTGTTCGCCCTGGCGATCGTGCTGTACGTGGCCGCCTGGGCGGTGGCGGTGGCGTTCGGCCTGCAGGGCGCGGTGCTGCGGCCGCCGGTGCTGCCACCGGCCTGAACGCCCGCTTCGTGACGCGCTGCACATCTGGACACACCTGCAGCCGGCCTTGTAGGAAGTTGCCTGACACGCGCTGTGGACGAAAGTGGACTCAAGCCCTGGAGATGGGCTGATGTTCCAGCCCAGTCGTGCTGCTCACAATTCGTTCCATGCCGTCACGAAAGGCGCCTTTCGAAGCCAGTGACGAACAACGAAGAGCAACCGACACGGAGCACGCAATGAACGCCGACCAGATCCTCACCGAAATCCGCGAAGCCAACCTCTCCTACCTGATGCTCGCCCAGAGCCTGATCCGCGCCGACCGCGAGCAGGCGCTGTACCGCCTGGGCATCAGCGAGGAGACCGCCTCGATGATCGCGCTGCTGACCCCGGCGCAGATGATGAAGATCGCCGCCGGCAACACGCTGCTGTGCAAGTTCCGCATGGACGACGAGCTGGTCTGGGGCCTGCTCACCAACCACGGCAAGTCGGCCGCCAACGACACCACCAGCCGCCTGCACGCCGCCATCCTGATGGCCGGCCGCCACCAAGAGGCGGCCTGATCATGGCCCGCACCAAGTCGATCCTGACCGAAGCCAAGCAGATCGAGCGTGCGGTCACGCTGATCCACCTCGGCGCGCGCCTGCAGGTGCTGGAGTCGGAAACCGACCTCTCCTACGAGCGCCTGCTGCGCCTGTACAAGGAGGTCTCCGGCAAGTCGCCCAGCAAGGGCCAGCTGCCGTTCTCGACCGACTGGTTCATGACCTGGCAGCCGAACATCCATGCCAGCCTGTTCCTGAACATCCACGAGTACCTGAACAAGGTGGCCGAGCTCGACGAGATCGACACCGTGATCAAGGCCTACCAGCTCTACCAGGAGCAGACCACCGCCCAGGGGCTGGAGGCGCTGCTGTCGGTCACGCGCGCCTGGCGCCTGGTCAAGTTCGTCGACAACGGCATGCTCACCATGACGAAGTGCTCGAAATGCGGGGGGCACTACGTGACCCATCCGCACGAGATTGCGAAACACTACGTCTGCGGCCTGTGCAACCCACCGGCCCGCGCCGGCAAGGGCAGTGCCGCCGGCGCGATCCGGATGGACGCCCACTAAGGTTCTCCGGCGCCCTGCCGATAACGGGGCGCAAGATCTGTTTTCTTGCTTGTCTCCTCCTGGCACGTCCCTAGTGCCTTCGCAGCGGATCCCTCGGGATCCGCTCTTTTCTTTGTGGGCCCGGATTCCGCGGCTTCTCCTGCTCAAGACCGCCGGCGGCGCTGCCGATAAGGGGTCGAAGCCGTCCCGCTGATGGGCCCGGCGCACCACCACGAAGCAGCGCAAGTCATGTTCGTCATCATCGGTTGGGTCGTTGCGATGGGCTGCATCTTCGGCGCCTACATCGTGCACGGGGGCAACATGGGGGTCATCCTCAAGGCGCTGCCCACGGAGATGCTCGCCATCCTCGGAGGCGCCATCGGCGCCTTCGTGGTGAACAACCAGCCCAAGGTGCTCAAGGCCACCATCGGCGGCCTGGCCGGCGTGTTCAAGGGCTCCAAGTACACCAAGGCGCGCTACATGGAGCTGCTGGCGCTGCTCTACGACATCCTGCAGAAGGCGCGCAAGGAAGGCCTGATGTCCATCGAGAAGGACGTCGAAGACCCCCACAGCTCGGCGCTGTTCCAGAAGTACGCCACCGTCGGAAACGACCACCACGTGGTGGAGTTCGTGACGGACTACCTGCGCATGATGGTCTCGGGCAACCTCAACGCGCACGAGATCGAGTCGCTGATGGACAGCGAGATCGAGACCCACCACCACGAGGCGCATGCGCCCGCGGCCGCCGTGGCGCGGCTGGCCGGCGCGCTGCCGGCCTTCGGCATCGTGGCCGCGGTGCTCGGGGTGGTCAACACCATGGGCTCGGTCGGCCAGCCGCCGGCGGTGCTCGGCGGCATGATCGGCTCGGCCCTGGTCGGCACCTTCCTCGGCATTCTTCTCGCGTATGCGGTGGCCGAGCCGCTGGCCGGACTGATGGAGCAGAAGGTCGACGAGGGCAGCAAGGAGCTGCAGTGCATCAAGACCACGCTGCTGGCCAGCATGCAGGGCTACGCGCCGCAGGTGGCGGTGGAGTTCGGCCGCAAGGTGCTGTACTCCACGGAGCGACCCACCTTCAGTGAGCTGGAAGGCCACGTGAAAGGCAAGAAGTAATGGCTGGCGACTCCAAGAAGCTCCAGCCGATCATCGTCAAGAAGATCAAGAAGGGCGGGCACGGACACCACGGCGGCGCCTGGAAGATCGCCTACGCCGACTTCGTGACGGCGATGATGGCCTTCTTCCTGCTGATGTGGCTGCTCGGCTCCACCACCGAGGGCGACAAGAAGGGCATCGCCGACTACTTCAACTCGCCGCTG
>Ga0073934_10010271_pt1 | contig 11688 bp, 10 predicted proteins | sample LarsenN4metaG_FD_76834 | JGI IMG/M metagenome (GOLD analysis project Ga0073934, IMG submission 76834) | Hot spring sediment bacterial and archeal communities from British Columbia, Canada, to study Microbial Dark Matter (Phase II) - Larsen... ... | reverse complement strand
TCTTCCTCCTATTGCGCTTCGCATTCTTTCTACCGATGACTCTTTTGGGTAAGACTCATGCGCACCAAATCGTTCATCCTGTGCTTTCAAGCTGGCTTGCTGCTCCAGGCTGCCGGAATCGACACCCCAGCCCTCTGGAACTACGCTCATCCCGAAGCGCGCGTACTGGTGGGCATCGATTTTCAAAAGGCGCGTGTCTCGCCTGCCGGCAAACTCATGATGCGCCAGGTTTCGACACAGTTGCCGAAAAACCCTAATGCTGATCTCTTGGATGCAGTGGACAGGGTCCTGGTTTCGGCGCCTGTTCCCCCGACCGGAGGGCTAACCGAGGATTCGCCGTTCCTGATTGCGATTCAGGGCAAACTACCTCCCTTGCGCGTGAAAAAGATGATGGCGCAGGGTACGGGTATCGAACGTTTTCGGGGCGCCGACCTGTATGTGCCGCCCAAGAGCGCGAAAAGCGAAGTCGTGCTTGCCATGGTGAATGAGTCCCTGTGGCTGATGGGCGACCGGCCGTCGGTTGAGCAGGTGCTGGAAGCGGTGCAGACCAATGGTTCGTCACGTCCAGCGCCGGATTTGGTGGAGCGGGCTTCCGCAATGGCCGCGGTAAACGAGTTCTGGGTAGTCGCGATGCCGCCGCGAGAAGCCATCGTCGCCGCGACCAAGGCTTCCGGACCGAACCCGGGGGTGGCTATGCCTGGCATGAAGTTCCTGGAAGATATTGAAAACATGGACTTAGGTGTATCCCTACAGCGCGGTCTCGGGCTGAATCTCGGCCTCGGGATGAGGACGGAGGAGTCGGCCCGGATGCTCTCCGGCATGGCGCAAATGGGCGCCGGGATGGCCGTTCAAGAGGTTGCGAAGACAAATCCTGAACTGGCAGGCATCCTGCGTTCCTTGCGGTTTGTACCGGAAAAGAATCTGGTCCGGATGCGCCTGGACGTCTCCGTCGCACAATTGCAGCGTGGCATGAGTAGTATGGCGGCCTCAATGGCTAAGAGCGGGCCGAAGTCCATCGAGGACTTCCTGGGCATGCGGCCTGGCGGTCGCCCGTCTTTGGGCGGCTTCAGCCCGCCGCCGCAAACACCGCCGGTGGCGCAATCCTGGCCTGCGGCAGCGCCCAGCGCCCCACCCGCACCGCCTCCGAAGCCCGTTGTCCCGGAAAAGCGCACCATTCGTATCGTCGGCCTCGAGGACGGCACCCGCGAAGTCAGCTACATGAGCGGCGGTAAGCAGTAGCCCCTAAGCCGCTCATAATCGAACAGTTCCGGAGCAAGCGCCACACGAATTCGCGACCGCCGAACCACGCGTCGCGGCCCGATGCCCGCCTTAGGACTATCCTAGAGTTTGGGATTTGCTCCTCCATCTATGCCCGACCAAAAGCTAAAGGTCATCCCACTGGGCGGACTTGGCGAGTTCGGTATGAACTGCATGGCCATCCGTTACAACGATGACATCATCGTTATCGACGCCGGGATGATGTTCCCGGACTCGGAATTGCTCGGTGTCGATATCGTCACCCCCGACTTCACCTATCTTGAAGAAAACGCGGAGTTCGTACGCGCGCTGATTCTCACCCACGGGCATGAAGACCACATCGGCGCGGTCCCGTTCCTGATCTCGCAGATCAAAGTTCCGGTCTACGGCACGCCGTTCACGCTTGCCCTGGTGGAGCGCCGGCTGGAAGAACACGAACTGCTCGAGGAAGCTCAACTGAAGCGCGTCAAAGCCGGCGACAAGCTCACCATCGGCCCGTTCGGTATCGAGTTCATTCACGTGACCCATTCCATGGTGAGCTGTGTGGCACTGGCTATCACCACCCCGCTCGGGGTGATCATTCACACCGGCGATTTCAAGGTGGACCCGACTCCCACCGACAACAAGCTCTTCGACCTGCATACCTTTGCCGAGTACGGAAAGCGCGGCGTACTGCTCCTGCTTTCGGATTCCACCAACGTTGACCGTTCCGGCTACACTCCCAGTGAACGCGCCGTGATGCCGCGCTTTGAGGAGATCTTCAACCGGGCTGAGCGCCGCGTCGCTGTGTGCTGTTTCAGTTCGTCGATTCACCGTTTGCAGCAGATCATCGATCTGTCGGCGGAGATGGGGCGCAAAGTGGCATTCCTGGGCCGAAGCATGCTCTCCACCACCGAGATCGCGCACAACCTGGGGCTGCTTTCCATTCCGGACAACCTGCTGCTGCGCCCGCAGGACATCATGACAATTCAGCCTTCCAAGGTGACCGTGCTGATCTCCGGAACGCAAGGTGAGCCGATGTCGGCGATGTCCCGCGTCGCGGTCGACAATCACAAGAGCATGTCGCTGCAGCCCGGCGACACCGTGGTGCTCAGCTCGCGCGTCATTCCCGGCAACGAAAAGTCGATCGCGCGTCTGTTCAACCACATCGCGCGGCGCGGCGCGGAGGTGATTTCCGGATCGATGAATCCCCCGGTACACGTTTCCGGCCACGGGAGCGCCGAGGAACTGAAGCTGATCCTCAACCTCGTACGGCCGCGCTATTTTGTACCGATCCACGGCGAGTTCTGGCAGATGACCAAGCATGCGGCACTGGCTTCGCACTTGCGCGCCGCCGGGCTGGAGGATGTCTTTGTCCTCGAGACGGGCCAGACTCTCGAGATTGACCACCACGGCGCACGCAAAGGCGAACGGGTCACTGTAGGCCGCGTCTGTATCGACTCAGGCAGCATCGATGACGTGGTCGAGGACGTGGTGATCCGCGACCGGCGGCACTTGTCTGAAGACGGCTTTGTCATCCCGATCATTGCCATCGATAAGCACACCGGAAAGTCGGAAGGGCTGCCGGAAATCGTCAGCCGGGGGTTTGTGTCGGCCGGCGACGGCGCGGAGTTGATGCAATCCGCACGGCAAGTGGTCCTGCGCACGATCGAGGCCTCGTCCAGCGAGGAGCGCACCGATTGGGGCGTGATGCAGGAGAAGATCCGCGCAGACTTGAAGCGCTTCCTCAATAAGCAGACCCAGCGGCGGCCGCTGATCATGCCGGTAATCCTGGAGGTCTGACCGCTTTGCCGCAATTCGAGGACGCGTCCGGTTTTCGGGGCGAAGCCGCAGCTCTATATACGCCGTCGTCGCGCGTTGAACTGGTGGAGCTGCTGATGGCGGCTTTTCGCTCGGCAACACCGGTCACGGTGGTCGGAGGAGCCACAGGAGTCACTGGGGGCGGAGTTCCCACGGGAGGCTGGGCGATTTCGCTCGAGAAGTTTCGAAATCTGGACATTCGTACCGGTTCCGCCACCGTCGGAGCGGGCGTTCGGCTGACGGAATTGCAGGAGGCGGCAAGGGCGACAGGACAGTTCTACGCTCCGGACCCAACCGAAATGACCGCCACGCTCGGCGGGAGCATCGCCACCAACGCCAGCGGGTCGAGAACTTTCCGCTACGGTCCAACGCGCGACCACATAAGAGCGCTGCGCGTGGCGATGATGCCGGGAAAGAGCGCGTATTTCCGGCGGAGCCAGAAGGTCGATTTCGACTACACGCCGTTGCCGGCGCCCCTCACCTCCAAGGCAGCCACCGGCTACTATCTGCGCGAGAACCTGGATTGGGTGGACCTCTTCATCGGCTCCGAGGGGACTTTGGGAATCGTTCTCGAAGCGGAGGTGGCGCTGCTGCCGCTGCCGGCTTCGCGGCTCTCGGGTGTAATCTTCTTTCCCAATGACGAACTTGCTTTGGCGGCGGTCGATGCCTGGCGCCCTGTAGAGGCGTTGAACATGCTGGAGTACCTGGACTGCGCCTCGTTACTCCTGTTACGTGAGCGGTTCCCTGAGATCCCTGAGTCGGCGCAAGCCGCGCTGCTGATTGAGCAGGAGGGCGAAAACGTCGATGAGTGGCTCGCCAGGCTGGAACAATCCGGCGCGCTCGGCGAGGCGAGCTGGTTCGGCACGAGCGATGCCGATCGCGAGCGCTTCCGCCGCTTCCGTCACGCCTTGCCGGAGATGGTGAACGACAGGGTGCGGCGCGCGGGCTTCCAGAAAATGGGCACCGACTTCGCCGTGCCGCACAACAAGAGCGCCGAAATGATGAGTTTCTACCGGGAGCGGCTGACGCAGGAATTTCCCGGCAGAGCCGTTATCTTTGGACACATCGGCAACGCGCACGTGCATGTCAACCTGCTGCCGGAGTCAGAAGACGATCTGGCCCGAGGGCGGCAGTTGATCGAAGAGTTTGCCCGGAAGGCAATCTCACTGGGCGGCACGCTGAGTGCGGAACACGGACTAGGCAAACGCAAAGCGCATTTGCTGGAACTCGAATTCGGGAGTGCAGGCATCCAGGCTATGCGCGCTGTGAAGCGACGCCTGGATCCCAAGTGGCTGCTTGGACAAGGCACACTGCTTTCCCCGTGCTAACCTGTCCGGCATGCCGCACCGGCGTGACTTTCTTTCCAGCTTGCCTCTGACCGCGGCTGCTGCCTTATCCGCAGCGCCCTCCCCAATCCGCCCTGGGGCCTCAAGACACGACCTGCCCACGCCTGCTTTGATCGTCGAACTCGACATCATGGAGGCGAACATTCTCAAGATGGTGTCGCACGTAAAGGCGGCCGGCCGAGCCTTGCGTCCGCATGCGAAAACACACAAGTGCCCGGAAATCGCGAAACGGCTGATTCAAGCCGGCGCTGTGGGCGCGTGCGCAGCCAAAATCAGTGAGGCGGTGGCGTTGTCGGACGGCGGCGTGGGAGGCTTGCTCATCACGGGAGCGATAATCGGTAAGGCGAAAATCAACCAGGCACTGGACCTTTGCGCGAAACGCCCGGAAACAATCCTCTGCGTCGACGACGCCGCCAACGCCGCCGAACTGAATTCGGCAGCGGAGGCGCGCGGGCTGCGCTTGAATGTTGCTATCGATCTTTGGGTGGGACGCCGTACCGGCATCCAGCCGGGCGAACCCGCGCTAGCACTCGCGCAGTACCTCGACTCCCGATGCAAGCGCCTCAAGTTCGCCGGGCTCCAGGCGTACGCCGGGCATGCTGCCCATACCAAGGGGTTTGGAGAACGCAAGAAGGTATCGCTGGAGGCAATGTCGGGTGCGATCGAGACACGCCGGAGGATCGAGCAGGCGGGCATCCCGTGCCGCTGGGTGAGCGGAGGGTCCACTGGCACCTACAACATCGACACTGCGATCGATGGCTTGACAGAACTCCAGCCGGGCAGTTTTCTGTTTATGGACATCGATTATCAGCGCATCGGCGGACTTCAAAACAACTCGGTCTACGACGATTTCGCGCCGTCGCTGTTTGTCGTTGCAACGGTGGTCAGCAGGCCGACTTCAGACCTTGCGATTGTGGATGCGGGATTCAAAGCGTTCGCCACGGACCGCGGGTACGGAGCCGTGGCGCGAGGGAACGAAGCCCTGACGTACCGCTTCGCAGGGGATGAGCACGGTGCACTGGAGCTTAAGGGGAACACAGTGAAGTTGGGGCAAAGACTGGAGTTCTTGGTTCCACACTGCGATCCGACCGTAAACTTATACGACACGCTCTACGCCGTGCGCGGAGAGCGTGTCGAAGGCGTTTGGCCCATCGCGGCGCGAGGGAAAAGCCAATAAGGACGCGGAACTAGGCGCGCCTGAAGCGCTTGATCAGACCAAGTCCGACCAGCGCACCGCCGAGCAGAAAGACGGTCGCAGGCTCCGGGATAACCGCGTCGATCCGGATTCGGACATTATCCAAAGCGAGAGACTCGTCGTCACCGCCTTGCCAGCCGCCCCCGTTCACCGACCACTCAATCAAGGCCTCGCTTGCGTCATGAGGAACCGTGACGGTGATCAGCCATGCACTGTCTGTGTGGCTGCCGTTGTAGAACCAGTCGCTCGGTGCTGCTGCGCCAATCCCAGCGCTGAGGAGTGACCCGGCCCCGGACGGCGGAAGAGAGCCGAAATTGCGGTAGGCCTGATTCCACACCACGGCGCCGTTCACACGCGCGGTTAACCAGTCGTCCGTACAACAGGAAGTGGTGGTTCCGTCCCAGGAATCGATGGCAACAAAGGTGAACTCCAACTCGAGATTGCTGTGGGCCGGAAGGCTCCCCAGGTTCAACGCCAATCTGGGGGACGTGTCGTCGGATCGATACAGCCAGTTTGAAAGTCCAATTCCGACTGGCGCTCCGCTGGCGGACTGGCGAACGCCTCCAGTCCAGCCCGGCGAACCGTCTTCAAAATCAGTTGAGTAGATTGTCAAAGCCGGACACAATTGTGCGGCCAGTATGAGAATACCAAGGGAACGAACGCCCTTCGGCATGAGGTTCTCCTCCTCTGCAAGCTCCAACTCAAGTACTACAAAGAGGCGGTCTGACGCGCCTCAAGAGAGATCCGCACGTGCGAATCCTAAAGAAAGCCCTATTAGTATATCAGCCGAAATGCAACACGGATGAAATCGGGTGATTCCACTAGTCCTCTGAGGCGGAGTCCTTACAATAGACCGCGATCCCACGAGGTTGTGACGGAAAATTGCGCACGTCTTGACGCGGCCAATTCGAATGCTCCCAGCGACGCTGTAACCACAGAGACGATACGCAGTATTATCAACGTGCGTGAGGCGATCACGGCAACGCGGAGGATCCCGGTTCTGGCCAGCCACTCTGACAGCGACCTGATGCGGCAGGTCCGCGACGGCGAGTTGGATTCGCTTGCCATTCTTTTTGAACGGCATCACCGCTCTTTGTTCGCCTACTTGCAGCGCATGACGGGCAGCCGCGCGGCGAGCGAAGACCTGGTGCAGGAAGTGTTTTTTCGCATATTGAAATACCGCGCCACGTACTTCGCTGGGAATCCCTTTTCGACCTGGATGTACCAGATCGCCCGCAACGCGTACCTGGACTGGATCAAGAAAAGAAAAGGTGAAACCTGGCTCGACGAGCAGGATCGCGCAGCCTCGATCGCCGCGCCTGGCCCGGGGCCGGAACACAATGCCCGCCGGGCCCAGGAAGTCGATCTCCTGCGCCGCGCTTTGGACCGGCTGCCGGCGGAGAAAAGGGAAGTTCTGATTCTGGCCAGATTCCAGAATCTGAGCTACGACCAGATTGCGACGATTCTGTCGTGTGAAGTGAATACGGTAAAGGTGCGGGTATTCCGCGCCATGAAGGAATTGACCGCGGAGTATCAACAGATCGCTCAGGAGAGGCGCGTATGACGTGCGAACGTGCGCAGGAACTGTTTGCGGATTACCTGGCGGGATCAGGCCAGGCGGCGGCTAAGTTGGAGCCTCATCTGGCGGAGTGCGCCGAATGCAGGGCGGAATCGCAGCGCCTGCAATCGGCGTGGATCGAGTTGGGCCAGTTGTCGGACGACGAGCCCGGGCCTGCGGTACGCCGGCGTTTTTATGAAATGCTCGATCAGGCGCGCGCGAGCGAAAGGAAGAAGGAGCCGTTCTGGAGCGGTTTGTTGCACCGTCCCGTGTTCGCGTTCGGAATGGCCGCCGCGTGTTTGATTGCCGGCCTGACGGTTGGGTTCTTTGTGGCTCAAAACGCGAACAAACCGCAAGAAATGGCGTTGCTGCGAAATGAAGTAGGTACCCTTCGGCAGCTAATTACGGTATCGCTGTTGCAGAACCAGTCCGCCTCGGACCGCCTGCGCGGGGTCGATTTCAGCGGCCGGCTGGAACAGCCGGACCAGGAAGTAATGAACGCGCTGATCCAGGCCTTGAACTTCGACCCGAACGTCAACGTGCGGCTGGCGGCGGCGGATGCGCTGGAGCGATTCGCGAAACAGCAGAACATCCGCTCCGAGCTGCGTGAGGCTCTGGGACGTCAGGAATCGCCCATCGTACAGATGGCGCTGATCAATCTGCTGGTCGGGTTGAAGGATCGGGAAGCGGCGCCGATGTTGCAGAAGCTGGCGCAGGAGCCGAAACTGCCCGAGGTTGTGCGTGTGCGCGCACGCCAGGGGCTGGGACAGTTACAACTGTCGTCGAACTGAACGAGACGAGAGGGAATCCAGGAATGAGACTAACGGGAGCATTACTCGGGGTGTGCCTCGCCACGGGCGGCGGCGCATGGGGCTTCGATATCGAACGGACCGAGACGGAGCAGAAGACGCTACGGTTCAAAGCCGGCGCGCCACGTGAGTTCGAACTGGACGTTGTGAACGGGTCCATCCGCGTCACCGGGGCCGACATCAACGAAGTCCGCTTGACGGCGAAGATCAAGTGGGAAGCCTGGTCGGAAGAAAAGCTGGCCGAGGCTAAGAAGGCGATCACGATTCACACTCAGGAAGATGAGAAAGGCATCTATGTCACAGTGGACACACCGTGGAAATGCGGTGAAGGATGCTACAACCAGCCTGGCTATCGCCGCACGGGTTACAAGTTCCGGCACGATTTCGAAGTGCAGGTCCCGCGGGACGTCGCGGTGAAGCTCAAGGCGGTGAACGGGGAAGGCGTCAAGCTTACGGGCACGCGGGCTAAGTTTCACGTCGACAGTGTCAACGGCGGAGTAGAGCTGGACGATGTCACTACCGGCGGCTGGGCTCATACGCTGAACGGGAACCTGATTGTCCGGTTCAGCCGTAACCCGACCGAGAACAGCTACCTGAAGTCATTCAACGGGAAGGTGGAGGCTTACTTTCAGCCCGGGCTGAACGCAAACGCTCAGTTGAAGACCTTCAACGGCTCAGTGACCACGGATTTCGAAGGGACCAGCCTGGCCAATCCCCTGGCTGCGGGTGAGCGTAAAGACGGACGCTGGCGCTATCGCAGCAATGACTGGCGAGGCTTTCGGATCGGTTCGGGTGGGCCTGAGCTAAAGCTGGAATCTTTTAACGGAAACATACATATCTTGAACCGCACGAAGTGAGAGGCCGGTTCAGTAAAGGAAATGGGAGAAACATGTTGCGCAGAGAATGGTTGGGAGCAATAGCCGCGGCGGCGGCTCTGGTAGCGCCGCTGGCGGTAGTCAAGGGTCAGGAGCGGGTGGCTGTTCCCCTGACGGATGCCTCGAAGCCGGTAACGCTGAAAGCCTCGACGATGAATGGGAACATTCACGTCAAAGGCGGCGGCGGCAAAGAAGTTACCGTCGAGTGGACCACCAAGGACGGATCGTCTTCCTCAAGCCGGCGGGAACCTAAAGGACGCGAAGGCATGCGCCGTATCGATTTGAAAGGCGGCGGGCTGAATGTGGAAGAAGCGAACAACGTCGTGCAGGTCTCAACCAGCCATTGGAGCGAGGACGGCACTCTGCTGATTACAGTTCCCACAGATGCATCCGTCAGACTGAACAGCGTCAATGGAGACTGGCTGCGCGTGGAGAACATTCGCGGCGACGTGGAACTCAACGCCACCAATGGCGAGATCTTCGCGACGAACGTCTCGGGCTCGGTGGTTGCCAACTCGTCCAACGGCGACATCAAGGTGACACTCGACCAGATTACAGCCGGCAAGGCGATGTCGTTTGTCACGCTCAACGGTGATGTGGACGTAACTCTGCCGCCGGATGTGAAAGCTCGCATGAAGCTACAGAGCGATCACGGCGAAGTGTGGACCGATTTCGAGATGCAGGTCGACACCCAATCGCGTTCCCAGGTGGAGGATAACCGCTCCAAAGGTGGACGTTATCGCGTGAAGTTCGATAAGGCGGTGTACGGAACGGTGAACGGCGGCGGTCCGGAATACCGCTTCCAGACGATGAACGGGGACATCGTGATTCGCAAGAAGAAGTAAGGTAGCGCTCTGACGGCTAAAAGTGGTTGCGCCGTTGCCCTTTCCACCCACCAAGACAACGCGCATCCTGGCGCTCGTGACTTTCGGGCCGCGAGCGCCTTTTGTTTTTTCAGGCGTTCCGGCAGGTCGCGACAACCGCTCCGTCACCGGAGCGGTGCATTCTGACGTCGCGAAAACCCGAAAGAGTCGCTACGCTAGCTGCCGCTTTGCAGTTTTGACAGGAATGCCTTTAGGGCAGCCAGTGTCTTTTGTTTCTCGTCACGGCGGACATTGTGGCCAGCACCATCGATGTGGACGATTTGACCATTCTTCAAGATTGAGGCTACTTTTTCGTTCTGCTGGCGTACATCCGCCGGAGCGTCCGCTTTGAGGATCAGCGTTGGCGCCTGAATCCTGGCGAAGATTTCTGACATTGGCGGGCGCGCTCCAACGCCGCGGCCAAGAGCTGTGTCGGGATGATGGCGCCGCTTGGAAGGCGCCCAGATCTCGCACTCGTTACGTCCCCATTTCGGAGTGTTCTTCATGCAGTCGGCCACAAGAGCAGCTTCCGTCAGGTTGTTGCGCGCCAGGACGCCGGCACGGCGGGACTGCGGGTCTGCGGCAGCGGCCGCTCCTGCGGGTGGGGTCATCGGGCGATTCGCAAGATTCGGGTCTTCGAGGATCACAGCACGCACAAGGTCAGGATACTTAGCCGCGAAGGCCGCAGCCGCAAAGCTGCCCATGGAGTGCCCCATGACAATCGGGCGACTGAGTTTCAGTTCGCGAATCAATCCCGCCAGGTCGTCTGCCTGGACATCCACCGGATCGTCCGGCTTCGGCGGATCCGACAGCCCGTGCCCGCGCGCATCAATCATGATGATGTCGAAGCTGGCTTCCAGTTCTTTGGCCAGGTTCGTCCAACACAGCCCGTCGTCCGACGAGCCATGGGCCATCACGAGAGGAACCTTGCCCGCGCCACCACCGGTCCGCCAGTAATGCATGCGGATGCCGTTCGTGATTACATACCCGTCCTGCCAGTGCGACGGCGGCGGCGGCGCAGCCAGTGCAACAACGGCCAAAGCCGAAAGAGCCGATAGGGTTCGTAGAATCATCATGGTTCAATCTCCAAATCGTTGATGAACAGTATATCTCCGGCCCTATTTCAGATCGCGGCATCCGTTTTCTATAGAATGGCTGTGGTATGCGACTAATTGCACTTCTGCTGGCCGGAGCAGCCGTCCTCAGTGCGGCGGAGACAATTGATGCCAATAAACGCCGCGCACGGTTTACCGAAGATTGGCGCTTCTTCAAGGGCGATGCCGCCGGTGCGCACCAGGAATCGTTTGATGATTCCCGCTGGCGTACGCTCAACCTGCCGCACGACTGGGCCATCGAGGGGCCCTTCGACCGCAAGATCAATCCGCATACTGGTTCCCTGCCCTTCTTCGGCACTGGCTGGTATCGCAAGCATTTCCGTGTTCCCGCATCGTTAAAGGGTAAGTACGTCAGCATCGAGTTCGATGGCGCGATGTCGAATTCCACTGTGTGGATCAATGGAGTTGAACTCGGCGGGCGGCCTTACGGATATATCGGCTTTTCGTTCGACCTGACGCCGCATTTGCGCTACGGTAGCGAAGAGAACATCATCGCGGTTCGTCTGATGCCGGAGGAAAACTCCTCGCGCTGGTATCCAGGAGCCGGTATCTACCGCTTCGTGTGGCTCGATATCACCGCGCCGGTCCATGTCGCGCGTTGGGGAACATATGTGACCAGCGCTGTTGTGCCGGACGGGACCGCGACCGTGAACGCTCGAACCGAGATTCGGAATCGCGAGGCAAAGCCGGCCAATGTAGTGGTGCAGAGCACGGTTCTCGATCCCGACGGGAAGCAGGTCGCCCGCAACCGCGATCGGGCCGATGTGCCGGCGGGTGCAAGCATCACCAGCGCTCCGAAATTCACCATCAAGTCCGCCCAGCGCTGGGATATCAATTCGCCGAAGCTATACTCGCTGCTTACCGAAGTGC
>Ga0073934_10010270_pt1 | contig 11688 bp, 10 predicted proteins | sample LarsenN4metaG_FD_76834 | JGI IMG/M metagenome (GOLD analysis project Ga0073934, IMG submission 76834) | Hot spring sediment bacterial and archeal communities from British Columbia, Canada, to study Microbial Dark Matter (Phase II) - Larsen... ... | reverse complement strand
GTGGCCTCGTCCTGGGCGACCGTCGAGCCGCCGGCTGCCCGGATGGCGGCGAGACCGTCTGCTCCGTCCTTGCCCATCCCGGTCAGGACGACGCCCGCCGCCGTCCGGCCCGCGGCATCAGCGATGCTGCGGAGCAGGACGTCGCCGGACGGCCGGAACGGCAGCGGGGAGCCGTCTCGGTCGAGCTCGAGCCATCCGTTTCGGCTGAGGAGGAGATGCGCTTCGTCGGGCGCGACCCACACGCCCCGAGACAGCGCCTGCCCGTTGGTCGCGAGCGCGACGGGCAGCCGGATCTCCCCGCCCAGCCACTTCGCGAAGCCCTCGACGAAGCCGGCGGCGATGTGCTGCACGACGAGGATCGGGATCGGGTACGTCGGCGGCAGCTCTCGCAGCACCGCGGCGAGCGCGGGCGGGCCGCCGGTCGACGTGCAGATGCCGACGACGCTGCAGGCGCGGGTCGGCGGCCGGGCGGGAGGCCGCCGCGCGGCGAGCGAGGCGCGGGGATGGCGGATGACGTGCACGCCGCTCAGGAGCCGGACGCGCTGCCGGAGCGCCGCGCCGTCGGGGCCCGCCGGATCCCGCAGGGCGAGGTCGTCCTTCGAGAGCGCGTCGAGCGCCCCGGCCGCGAGGGCCGCCGCGACGACGGTGCTGTCGCGCGATGCGATCTGCGACGAGATGACGAGGATCGGCAGCGGGGACGTGCCCATGATCTGCTCGACCGCCTCGAGCCCGGACATCCCGGGCAGGTGCAGGTCCATCGTCACCAGGTCCGGCTTGGCGCGCGGGAGCGCGGCGAGCGCCTCCTCCGCGCTCGGGCAGATCTCGACGACGTCGAGCTCATCACCCTCTCCGAGGAGCCGCGACAGCGCGTTCGCATACGTCGGCGAGTCGTCGCAGATCAGGACTCGCGCTGCGCGGCCGAGCGGACTCACTGTCCGACGAACCGCTCGACGGTGTCCAGCAGCGCCTGCTGGTCGAACGCCCGCTTCACCATGTAGGCGTCGGCGCCGGCCTCGATGCCGGCGCGCCGGTCCTCCTCGGCGCCGCGGGAGGTGAGGATCACGACCGGGAGCGACGAGCGGGTCGCGTGCTCGCGGATCGCCCGCGTCAGCGCCAGCCCGTCCATCTCCGGCATCTCGACGTCCGTGAGCACCAGCTCGATCTGGTCGTCCCGCGAGACGGAGGCGAGCGCTTCCTTCCCGTTGCAGGCGGTGAGCACGCGGTAGCCGGCCGCCTCGAGGATGCTTCGCTGGAGCTCCCGGACGGTCAGCGAGTCCTCGACCACCAGGACCTTCGGGGCCGGGGGAGCCTCGTCGGCCGCTGCCGGCGCACGCTGCTCGGCCCGGGCGACCGGGGCGTGCGGCGCGCGGCTGAGCGCGACCGGGTCGAGCACGAGCGCGATACGCCCGTCGCCGAGGATCGCCGCACCCAGGTAGCCGCGAACGTCGGCGAGGAGCGGCCCCAGGCTCTTCAGCAGGACCTCGTCCTCCTTCAGCAGACGGTCGCAGCCTGCCGCGAGCCGGCGCCCGCTCGCCGCCAGCACGACCGCCGGGGCGCGCGCGGGGAGCGGGGGAGCGTCGACGCCCAGGAGGTCGGCGAGGTCGGAAAGCGGGACGGACTCGCCGCGCAGGTCGAGCGCATGCCGTCCGCCGAGCAGGAGCGGCTCGTCGATCGCGAGCGTCTCCTCGATCGAGGCGAGGGGGAGGCCGTAGACCTGCCCGCCGCGCTCGACGGTGAGAACCTCGATCAGCGCGAGCGCGAGCGGCAGCGTGAGAACGACGGCGGTGCCCGCGCCGCGCTCGCTGTGCACCTCGAGGCTTCCGCCGGAGGCCTCGACGTGCTCCTTGACGGCGTCGAGGCCGACCCCTCGCCCCGCCAGCTCGGTGACCGAGCCGGCCGTCGAATAGCCCGGCTGAGCGAGCACGTCGGCGAGAGAGCCCTCTCTCGTGGCCGCCTCCAGAGCCTCGGCCGACACGCCGCGCCCGTCGTCGGCGATCGTGATCTCGACCGTCGACCCGCGCTGCTCCGCGCGGAGCTCGATCAGGCCGCGCTCGGGCTTGCCCGCCGCCGCGCGCTCCTCCGGCGGCTCGATCCCGTGCGCGACCGCGTTTCGCAGGAGGTGGACGAGCGGGTCCGACAGCCGCTCCAGGATCACCCGGTCGAGCTCGACCTCGACGCCGCTGACGACGAGGTCGACGGCCTTGCCGTGCTCGGCTGCGAGGTCGCGCACCGCGCGTGGGAACGGCCCGACGATCGAGGACAGCGGCAGCGTCCGCATCCCGATCGCCATGTCCTTCAGGTCGTCGAAGAGCCGCTCCCCCGCGTCGAGCTCGTCGGCGAGCGCGCCGTTCCGACCCTGTCCGGGCTCGGCGTCGAGGAGCTGGTGCTCCAGGCGGCGCCGGTGGAGGACGGTCTCGCCGACCACGTCGAGCAGCCGGTCGATCTTCTCCGCCGTGACGCGAATCGAGCGGCGTCCGGAGGACGGTCGCTGGGGCTCCCCCGGCTGTCGCCCCGGCCGCTCGTCGTCGGGCTCCCCGGCTCCGTCCACGGCGGGCGCGTGCCCGTGGGCGAGCTGGTCGCGGAGACGCACGAGCTCGTCCAGCGCCTCTGCCGCGTCGCCGCCCGCCCCGTCCACGAGCAGCCGCACCTGGTCGGCGGCTCGCAGCAGCGGCGTCACCGCCTCCAGCGGGAACGGACCTTCTGCGCGGACGCACGCGAGGACGTCCTCGACGGCGTGCGCCAGACCGCGAACGTCGTCGAGGCCGACCATGCCGGCTGCGCCCTTGATCGTGTGCGCCTCCCGGAAGAGCGCGTGGACGGCGTCGTCCGGCGGGGTCCCGCGCTCGACGGCGAGCAGCGTGTCGACGAAGCGGTCCAGCCGCTCGCTCGCCTCGGTGCGGAACAGCTCGAGGAGCTCTTCGTCCGCAGCGCTCACGGCTCCGACCTGATCGCCAGCCGGTCGAGCAGCCGCTCCACGTCGACGACCCCGACCAGCCCGTCGTCCGTCAGCGCGACGCACGAGAGGAGCGGCGAGTCGGCCGTCTGGCCCGTCGTCGGTAGGGCGCCGACGTCGTGGACCCCTCGCGTCGCCAGGCCGGCCCGCCGGCCGCGATCGTCGACGACGACGAGCCGCTCGGGCTCCGCCTCGGGCGGGATGCCGAGCACGGCAGCGAGGTCGAACACCGGGAGCACCTCGCCGCGGAGGTTGCGGACGCCGAGCAGCTCGCGAGGGGTGCCGGGCACCGGCGTGGGGCGGTCGAACTCGGCGACCTCGACGACGTTCTCGACGGGCAGCGCGTAGGCCTCGGCCCCGACCTGCAACGTGACGTGGACGGCGCTCGCAGTCATGTGGTTCGGTATCGACCGGAGCGGCGCCGAGCTTGACGATCGCGGTGGCCGGCCGCGCTACGAGGGGGCGAGCGCCACCGTCTTCGCCCCGGGCGCCGACCGGGCCGCCCGGTCCCGTCTCGAGCCGTGCGTGAGGATGCTGCTCAGCGCCGCCTGGAGCGCGGCGACGGCCTCCTCGACGGGCTCCGTCGTGTCGACCTCCCGTCCCTGTGCGAGCTGCTCCGCCCCGGCGCTGATCTGGCCGATCGCTGCAGCGACCTGCTCGGCCGCCGACTGCTGCTGCTGCGTGGCGAGGATCGACTCCTCGAGCATCGCCGCCGTCCGGTTCATCAGCTCGGCGACGTCGCGAACGTGCCGCGTGCCGTGCTCGGTCGCGAGCATCGTCGCGTTCGTCTCCGCCTGGATCGTCTGGACGATCTCGCGGATCGACGCGGTCGACTCGAGCGAGCGCTCGGCGAGCTTGCGAACCTCGGCTGCGACGACGGCGAAGCCCTTGCCGGCGTCGCCGGCCCGCGCGGCCTCGATCGCGGCGCTGAGCGCGAGCATGTTGGTCTGCTCGGAGATCTCGCCGATCAGCGCGAGGATCTCGCCGATCTGCTGCGAGCTCTCGCCGAGCACGCGGGAGCGCTCCGCGATCGAGTCGACCGTCTCCTGCATCTCCAGCATCGTCTCGGCGGTCTGCTGGGCGGCGGTCGCGACCGTGCGTGAGTTGTCGGCGATCGCAGTCGCGGTGGCGGCAAGCTGCCTGATCGTCGCGGAGATCTCGGTCACGGCGGCCGACTGCTCGGCCGCGGCGACTGCCGTTCCCGAGCCGGCGGTGCGCGTCTGCTCTGCGAGCGCCGCGAGCTGCGCCACGGAGCTCCGGCACCGCTTGCCGAACCTCAGGAAGCGGCGGGCGCGGTAGATCCTCGCCCCGGCCATGAAGAGCGCGCCGACGACGCCCGGCGCGAGCTCCGCCGCGAGCGCGCCCGGATCGTGCGGGAACGAGGAGACGAGCACCGCGGTCGCGAGGATCAGGACGAGCGGAGCGCCGGTCTCCCGCAGCTGCCTGCGCACGAAGCCCGGCGGCAGGCTCGTGTGGCCGTCCACCGCACCCAGCACGCGGATCGCTCTGACCAGGTCGTCGGCGTGGTCCGAGAGCTGCCCCGCCATCTCGGCCTGCTGCTCCCGGTCGGTCGCGAGCCGCTCCGCCGCGGTGCGGATGTCGGCGACCACCGTGGCGACCTGCTGCGCTGCGGTCTTCTGCTGCTGCGTCGCCAGGATCGACTCGTCGAGCATCGTCACCGTCTGGTTCATCAGCTCGGCGACCTCGCCGACCTGGCGGCTGCCCTGGTCGGTCGCGAGGATCGTCTCGGTCGTCTTCTCCTGGATCGTCTGGACGATGTCGCGGATCGAGTCGCTCGACGACAGCGATCGCTCGGCGAGCCTGCGTACCTCGGCCGCGACGACCGCGAAGCCGCGGCCGGCCTCACCCGCCCGGGCCGCCTCGATCGCGGCGTTCAGGGCGAGCAGGTTCGTCTGCTCCGAGATCTCGTTGATCATCGTCAGGATCTCGCCGATCCGCTGCGAGCTCTCGCCGAGGCCGAGCGTGCGGTGCTTGATCGTCTCGACGGTCTCCTCCATCTGGTGCATCGTCTCGGCGGTCTGCTGGGCGGCTGCGGCGACGGCGTTCGAGTTGTCGGCGATCGCGACCGCGCTCGCCGCCAGGTGCTCGATCGTCGTCGACGTCTCGGTGATCGCGGCCGACTGCTGCGCGGCCGCCGCCGCGGTCTCCGCCTCGACGCTGCGGAGCTCCGTCGCGGCAGAGGTCAGCAGTGCCGCCCCCTGCCGGAGCCCGCGGACGAGCCGGGCGAAGGTGACGCCGACGAACGCCAGCGAGCCGAGGTTGCCGACGGCCGTGACGCCGACCAGGATCGTCCCGACTTCCTGCGCCGTTGCCGAGCCCGTCGCCGCGCCCCAGCCGACGACGGCGAGCGCGATCGGCCCGATCGCGATCTCGGCGCCCTCCGTCAGGACGATGTATGCCTGCGAGCTCAGGCGATGACTCTCGGAAGTCCGCTCCACGGACCCCTTATCGGGCAGCGGCCCGGAAAGTTTGAGCGTTGCGGCGCGCCGGGCCGGCGGCCGCGACGACGACCTACGAGCTCGCCGTGCGAGGTCCGGACGCCGGGCGGGGGAGGTAGATCTCGACCTTCGTCCCCAGGGACGGCGCCGAGTCGACCAGGATCTGGCCGCCCGCCTGGCCCACGATGTCGTAGACGGTGGCCAGCCCGAACCCCGTCCCCTCATCCCTCGTCGTGAAGAGCGGCTCGAACATACGATCCCGCGTCTCGGCATCCATGCCGACCCCGTCGTCGGCGACCGCGACGAGGACGTACGGGCCGGGTGGCGCTCCGCCTTGGCGGCCGGGCCCGCCTGCGCTGAGCTCGACGTTGCGCGTCAGGATCGTCAGCGTCCCCCCGTCGGGCATCGCTTCCCGAGCGTTGGTCGCCAGGTTGAGGACGACCTGGGTCAGCCGCCCCGGGTCGATCTCGACACTGCCGACGTCCCGGGCGAGGTTCCACTCGAGGGCGATGTCGCCACCCGTCACCTGCTCCAGCACCGGTGCGAGCTCTCGCAGCAGCTGGTTCGGGTCGACGAGCGAGGGCGCGAGCACCTGCAGTCGGCCGAAGGCCAGTAGCTGCCGGCTGATGCTGCCCGCGCTCTCGGCCGCTGTCAGCACCGCCTCGATCTCGGGCGCCTCGGCGCCGAGCCGGTGCTGCAGCACGGTCGCGTTGGCGACGATCGAGGCCAGGAGGCTGCCGAGGTCGTGGGCGACGCCCGCGAGTCGCGAGACCGCCTCCGTCGTCTCGGCCTGGTGCACGCGGGCTTCGAGGCCGAGGCGCTCTGTCACGTCGCGGTTGATCTGGACGTAGCCGGTCAGTGTCCCGTTCTCCGCTCGGAGGGGGACGACCGTCGAGTCGACCGCGAGCAAGGACCCGTCCCTGTGGCGGTGCCTGGCGTGGAGGCGCAGCGGCTCCTCCGCGGCCGTCGCCGCCCGAAGCCGCCCGGCCTCGGCGGCGTCGGCTGGGGTGCCGACGACGTCGGCCACCGGCCGGCCGAGCGCCTCGGCGGCCGGCCAGCCGTACGTCCGCTCGGCGGCGGGGTTCCAGGCGGTGACGGCGAGGTCGAGGTCGGTCGCGACCACCGCGTCGTCGATGCTGTCGAAGACCGCTCGGAGCAGCATGGGCGAGCTCTTGTCCGTGCCGTCTCCGACCGAAGGGATCACAGCTCCGGATTCGTCTCGCAGCGCAGCCTCCGTTCCTCGCCGGGAGGACAAAGACGCACCGCCGCGCGCTCTTCGCCCACCGGGCCGTCCGCCCGCAATGACTGTTCGAGGAAGCGTCCCGGCCGGGATGCAGGTCCGCTGGGCGGTACCGGACCGCGCCCCGCGTGCTCCGGTCGGCACGGTACGCAGGCCGCGCGGGCGAGTCCAATACGCGTTGCGGGGCCGATCGATACCAGGACCGTCTCGATCGTGGCTTCGTCGAGCCGGCGCACGGCGCTACCTCGCCTCCATGCCCGCCACCGGGCGGACGTCGCGGCCGAGCTCGCGTGCGACCTCGCGTGCGGCCGCGATTACGTACAGCAGCTCCTGCGCGGGGTTCGCCGACCAGGCCAGGACGGTCTCCGGCAAGGGCAGCGGTGGATCGAGCGGCCGCCGGACGACGGCGCCGCTCGCCCCGCTCGTCGCGCCGAGCGAGGCCCGATGGAGCGCGACGCCGAGCCCGGCGGCGACCGGCAGCAGCAGCTCGCGTGGGCTGGCGCCGCCCGCCTCGTGGACGTCCGCGAACCGGTAGCCGGCGCTCGCCACGCGCGCGAGGTAGCGGTCGCGGTACTCGCGGGTCAGCAACACCTCGGGGATGACGACGAGGGTCTCGTCACGCAGGTCGGTCGGGCCGAGGACCTCCCGCGATGCGAGCGCGTGGTCGGCGGACAGGAACGCCGCCATCAGCTCGCCGGGGAAGAGGGGCGCAGCCTCGATCCCCTCGACCTCGCCCACACCGGGGAAGATGCCGAGCGCGAGCTCCCTCGACCGCAGGAGCCGGATCTGGTCGCCGACGAGCAGGTCCTGCACGGACAGCTCGAGGCTCGGGACGCGGTCCCGCAGCGCTTGGAGGAACCGGCCGAGCTCCTCCATCGGCTGCGACGGGCTGCAGCCCACCCGGACGGTCGCCCCGTCGTCGCCCATGCGGCGGGCCGAGCTGACGGCGAGGTCGAAGCCGGCGAGGATCTCCCGCGCGTGCTCGGCGAAGACCCGCCCAGCCTTCGTCGGGGTGACGACGCGGCTCGTCCGGTACAGGAGCTGCACTCCCAGCTCGCTCTCCAGCCGCCGGATCGCCTGCGAGAGCGGCGGTTGCGCCATGTGCAACCGCTCGGCCGCACGGCCGAAGTGCAGCTCGTCGATGACGGCCAGGAAGTAGCGGAGATGTCGAAGCTCGATAGCCAGGGCGGCACCCTTCACCGGACGTCCAAGATCTGCCCGGCGTGCAGCCCGCAGCGAGACCCGTACGGGGCGCACGCTAGCAGCCGCGCACGGCGCCCCGTCGCACCACCGCAGGGGCTAGGCTCTTCCCGTCCCCGCCCCGAGGAGCCAGCGATGCCCGAGAACGAGAGCCAGGAGACCTACTGGGAGCGGGGGCTCGCCGTGCGCCGCGAGGTCCTCGGCGACGAGTACGTCGACCGGGCGCTCGCCGCGGCGACGCCGCTGACAGCCGACCTCCAGCGGCTCGTGACCGAGTTCTGCTGGGGCGCGGTCTGGACCCGGCCCGGCCTCGAGCGGAGGGTCCGCAGCCTCGTCAACATCGGCATGTTCGTCGCGCTGAACCGTCCGCACGAGCTGCGCGCGCACATCCGGGGCGCTCTGCGCAACGGGTGCACGAAGGAGGAGATCGTCGAGGTGCTCCTCCAAGGGATGGTCTACTGCGGCGTCCCGGCCGGTGTCGACAGCTTCCGGGCCGCGCAGGAAGCGCTGGAGGATGGCGGCGGCGACTGACCCGGGCTCGCGCCGCGTTCCCCGCATCGGCTGGGTCGGTCTGGGGCGGATGGGCATGCCGATGGCAGGCCACGTCGCCGAGGCCGGCTTCGAGCTCCGCGTCCACGACCTGAGCGCCCAGGCGGTCGGCGCCTTCCTTGAGGCTCACCCGGGCGCCGTGTCAGCGGCGCTCCGGGAGCTCGCCGAGGCGAGCGATATCGTCGTCACGATGCTGCCGAACGGCCGCATCGTGCGCGAGGTGGCCGCAGGCTCGGGAGGTCTCTTCGAGGGAGCTCGGGCCGGCAGCCTCCTCGTCGACATGAGCTCGTCCGCCCCGCACGAGACCGTCGAGCTGGAGCGGCTGGGCCGCGAGCGCGGCGTGCAGGTGATCGACGCGCCCGTCTCCGGCGGCGTCGCGCGGGCGCGGGAAGGAACGCTCGCGATCATGGCGGCCGGGCCCGACGAGGCGATCGAGCGCTGCGAGGCGATGTTCTCCCACCTCGGCGCGACGGTCTTCCGCTGCGGGTCGAAGGTCGGCTCCGGCCACGCGGTGAAGGCGCTCAACAACGTCCTCTCCTGCGCAGGGCTGCTCCTGGCGTCGGAGGCCGTGACGGTCGGACGGCGGTTCGGCCTCGACCCTGCGGTGATGATCGACATCTTCAACGCGAGCACCGGACGCAACAACGCCACCGAGAACAAGTTCCACCAGTTCGTCTTCTCCGGGACGTACGCATCGGGGTTCGCGCTCGACCTGATGGTCAAAGACCTGGAGACGGCCGAGGAGCTGGCCCGCCAGGTGGGCGCCGAGACGCCGCTGAGCGACTCCTGCTGCCGGCTGACGGCAACTGCTCTCGCCGAGCTGGGAGCCGTCGATCACACGTTCCTCGCGGACTGGGTGGACGCTCGCTCCGGCACCCCGGCCGGCGGCTCCGGCGACTGAGAGCCGACGCGCTCCGGACGAGCGCGGACCGAGAATCAGTAGTTGTCCCGATGATCCGTGCGGCGTGTTCCGCCACGCTCTCGGTGGCCGAGGAAAGGAGGCAGCGGTGAGCACGACAGACCAAGCCGCCCCACGCGCCGAGGTAGGTGACGTCGTGGTCGTCACCGGCCATCGCGTCGGCGAGGGCGAGCGCAGCGGCACGATCCTCGAGGTGATGTGCGACCCCGGTCACCAGCACTTCCGGGTTCGTTGGGAGGACGGTCGCGAGACGGTCTTCTACCCGGGCAGCGACGCGACGATCAAACGATCCGCGCCGGCTCGCCCGCGACGGGAGGTGCATCACCGATGACGGCACGCACTGCAGCGAAGGCTCTCGTCGATCGCTTGGAAGAGGCGCACGTCGACTACGAGCTGATCCCGCATCCGCGGACGGAGACCGCGGCCGACGAGGCGAAGGCACTCGGGGTCGAGCCGAGCCAGGTGGCGAAGACGCTCGTGCTCACGACCCCCGACGGCTTCGTGCGGATCGTCCTGCCGGCGTCGGAGCGCTTCGACGCGTCGAAGGTGAGGAGCGCTCTGGAGACGAGGGACGTCCAGCTCGCGCCCGAGGATGTCCTGGCGCGGGAGTATCCGGAGTTCGAGCTCGGCGCGGTTCCGCCGATCGCGGGCGCGCGCCGCGATCGGGTGCTGATCGACCGCAGGCTCCTCGAGCAGGATTCGGTCGTGGTCGAGGCGGGGACGCACGAGCAGTCCCTGCGTCTGAAGACGACCGATCTGGCGAGGATCGCCGACGCGAGCCTCGCCGACCTCTGCCAGGACTGAGCGGCAGCCGGGCAGCGTCGACCACCTGCTCGAGCGGCGTCCCGCATTCGAGGGATGCCCCGGCCGAGCGCGGTGTCGATCTCTCGGCTGTGCTTGCTCTTCGACGAGCCGCGGTCGTCGTGCTCGTGAGCGCAACGGTGCTCGGGCTGACGATGGCAGGCGCCCAGGCGCGGTCGACGGGCCCGCCGGCCGCGGGCAAGGCGTGCAAGCGCGCTGGAGCGACGGCTCGAACCCCACGCGGCACCACGCTGCGCTGCGCTCGGATCAAGGGCAGGCTCGTGTGGCGCGTGGCCCAACGATCGCCCTCTCCCACGCCTGTCCCCACGCCGGATGGTGCTCAGGCTGGAGCCTGGGCGCTGGGCTGCAGCGGCACGGGCCCGGTTCGGCTGAGGCGTTCCCCGATGGATCTCGGCGACGTCAGCGAGATCCTGCCGCTGGGGCTCCTGGCCGGCGGTCACGTCACTCCGATCGACCACCTGTACTTCGCGCCGGCCAGCTGGGGGTCGCCGCGGGACGCCTATCCCGTCTACGCGATGGCCGACGGCGCCATCGTCGAGATCTCGCGCCGGACGGTCCAGGTCGAGTCGGGCAAGCCGAGGGCCGAGGAGTACCGCATGGTGTTCCAGCACACCTGCTCCTTCTACACGTACTTCGACCTGGTGACGAGCCTGGACCCGGCGATTCTGGCCGGAGCGCCGCAACTGGGGACACAGAATTACAGCGGCCCCGTCCACATCCCCGTGCGGGCAGGGCAGACGATCGGGCGGATCGGCGGCCAGACGCTCGACACGGCGGTCTACAACTTCGCCAAGACGCTGAAGGGCTTCGTCACCCCGTCGGCCTACGACGCCGAGTTCTGGAAGATCCACACGGACGAGTTCTTCCCGTACTTCGACGAGCCGCTGCGGAGCGAGCTGCTGGCGAAGAACCCGCGCACGGCCGAGCCGCGGAGCGGGAAGATCGACTACGACGTCGACGGCCGGCTGGTCGGGAACTGGTTCCAGGAGGGGACGAACTTCTACGCCGGCGTCACGGGCATGCAGCCCGGCGTCGACGGGCGGGGCTACTGGAGCGGTCATCTCGCGTTCGTCTACGACGCCGTCCATCCGCAGCGGCTGCGGATCTCGGTCGGCGACGTCGGCGGCCGGGCCGTGCAGTACGCCGTCAGAGGCAACGCGCCCGACCCGGCCAGCGTCGACGCGTCGAGCGGGATCGTTCGCTACGAGCTGCTGCAGGCGCCCGGCCGCGGCACGACACCGCAGGCGGAGGAGCAGGGCGCTCCCCAGGGCGTGGCGCTCGTCGAGCTGCTCGAGCGCCGCAGGATCCGCTTCGAGGTCTTCCCTGGCGCAACCCCCGCCCAGGCCCAAGCGTTCACGAGCGCCGCGCGGATCTACGTCCGCTGAGAGCGCACGGCTTCCTCGTCCACGCGCCTCTCGCCTAGGCCTGGACGAGCACCCGGCCGGCGTCGACCCGCACCGGGTAGACGGCCGCAGCGAGCTCCGGGTCGTCGAGGCACCGCCCGGTGTCGAGGTCGAACTCCCAGCCGTGCCAGGGGCAGCGGAGC
>Ga0073934_10010269_pt1 | contig 11688 bp, 9 predicted proteins | sample LarsenN4metaG_FD_76834 | JGI IMG/M metagenome (GOLD analysis project Ga0073934, IMG submission 76834) | Hot spring sediment bacterial and archeal communities from British Columbia, Canada, to study Microbial Dark Matter (Phase II) - Larsen... ... | reverse complement strand
CGGAGATTATGAAAACCGCGATTATCGCGGCCCTCCTGGGCATGTTCGGCATCCTGATCTACGTCGCGTTCCGTTACGAGTTCTCCTTTGCCGTCGGCGCTGTGCTGGCCATTGTCCATGATATTCTGATGACACTGGGTGTGTACTTCCTGTCGGGGCGACAGTTGAATGCGACCATCGTCGCCGCAGTGCTGACCATCATTGGCTTCTCGATTAACGACACGATTGTGATCTTCGACCGCATCCGTGAGGACCTGAAGCTGGGTGTGAAGGGGTCGTTTATGGACGTGATGAACGCAGCGTTGAACCAAACGCTCAGCCGCACGATCATTACCTCGGGCACGGTATTTCTCGCGACCGGAGCTCTCTACCTGTTTGGCGGCGGAGCGATTAACGATTTCGCCTTCTGCTTCCTGGTGGGCATTCTAACCGGCACCTACTCGTCCATTTTCATCGCCTCCGCGCTCGTGCTCTGGTGGCACAAGGGTCAGCGACCAGCCATCGGCTCGACGGTCAGTGTCGAAGGGCAGCCAGCAACAAACCTTGCGGCACCAGCCAAGGCCTGACCAGAGGCCGTTTTCACAAGCACAGTCCGAGAGCCCCCGCCATCAAGAAACTGGTGGGCGGGGGGTGATCTTCATGCCTCTGTGGCGGTCTGTGAAAGCGGTGCGAGTTCGGGGATGGGATCCCCAGGCTGCATGGCGGGCGCTCGAAGCGGAGGTGCAAAGCCGGCCAGCGACAGGAGAGAGCGACAGCAGCCCACCCTTGCTGCGATGCTGTGCGCGAAAGGGCAAAACAACGCCAACCATCCGCCAGCCCCCTGAACTCCAAACGGCTGGTAGGCGGCGGTTGTCCGGGCAAGAAGGTCTGGGGAAGGCGGGCGGGAAGAGTAAAGGCATTCAGCGCCCGGGGAAGAGGGTTGCGTGACCAGCGGCCAAAGGCCTCTTTGAGGAAAAAAAGTTCGCCAATCATGGGCGGCAGGTGTTTCATGCCTGCGGCATTGAGTTTATGCCTAAACGCACCGACATTCATACTGTCTTAATCATCGGCGCCGGTCCCATCATCATCGGCCAGGCTTGCGAATTTGATTATTCGGGCACGCAAGCGTGCAAAGCACTCAAGGAGGAAGGCCTGAGGGTCGTGCTGGTGAATTCCAATCCGGCAACGATCATGACGGACCCTGAGTTCGCGGACCGCACCTATATCGAGCCGGTGACACCCGAATGCGTGGAGAAGGTCATTGCGCGGGAGGCGGAAGAGTTACGGCGCATGGGCGCGGAGGGCAAGCTGGTTCTGCTGCCAACGCTTGGGGGACAGACCGCTCTGAACACCGCCATGGCCCTGCACCGTTCCGGGGCCCTGGCCCGTTACGGAGTGGAGATGATCGGGGCAAATGCCGAGGCCATCCAGCGGGGAGAGGATCGCCTGGCGTTCAAGGAGTTAATGCTCTCGATCGGACTGGATGTGCCTGTCAGCGGAGTCGCCCATACGATGGAAGAGTCACGAGCCATCGCGGCCAAGGTCGGGCGGTTTCCTCTCATTATCCGGCCAGCGTTTACTCTGGGCGGCACAGGGGGCGGCATCGCCTACAATCGGGAGGAGTTCGAGGAGCTGGCCAAACGCGGTCTGGATTTGTCGCCCGTGAATGAAATCCTGATCGAGGAGTCCCTGCTGGGTTGGAAGGAGTTCGAGATGGAGGTGATGCGCGACAAGGCGGACAACTGCGTCATTATCTGCTCGATCGAAAACTTTGACCCGATGGGGATCCACACGGGTGACAGCATTACGGTGGCCCCCATTCAGACGCTCACTGACAAGGAATACCAGATCATGCGCGACGCCAGTTTCGCGGTGATCCGGGCAGTGGGGGTGGAGACCGGCGGCTCGAACATTCAGTTCGCGGTGAACCCGGACAACGGGCGCATGGTCATCATCGAGATGAACCCGCGCGTGTCGCGCAGTTCGGCGCTGGCCTCGAAGGCCACGGGGTTTCCGATTGCAAAGATCGCCGCCAAACTGGCCATCGGGTATCTGTTGGACGAGATCCGCAATGACATCACACGCGAGACCCCGGCCAGCTTCGAACCGACGATTGATTACGTGGTGGTGAAGGTGCCCCGCTTTGCCTTCGAGAAGTTCCCTCAAGCGGATCCCACCTTGACCACTCAAATGAAAAGCGTGGGGGAGGCCATGGCCATCGGGCGCACCTTCAAGGAGAGTCTACAAAAGTGCTTGCGCTCGCTGGAGATTGGCCGCAGCGGTCTCGGCGGCGACGGAAAACCCTGGCGTATTGGCAACGAAGTTTACGGCGACCGAGACATACTCCCACGCGATCTGATCAGTCGCAAGCTGACCCTGCCGAACGCTGAACGTATCTTTTTTATTAGGCACGCCTTGCGAGCGGGTTTCACCGTTGAAGACATCCACAGCCTGACAAAGATTGACCGCTGGTTCCTGGCGCAAATCAAAGAAATCGTGGACTTTGAAGAGGAGTTGGCGGCTTCAGCATCCTGAGCCGCTTTTCTCAGCCTGACCCGGCAGGGGGGCGAGCCCTCAACTTTGTGAGGGTCTTGAGGCCCACCCCAATCCTCACAAGTGAACTCAGAGCTTGCAGGTTGTGGTGGAATTATTTCGGAGCCTGGTCTCCACGGCATGGCTGTCCTCGCCAGGAAAGACACGCGGCTCAAACTCCGGCTCATCAACGAGGACCACTTCCACCCGCGCCGGGCTGTTCGCCGTCGAGAAGAACATCAGAATCCACGTCAACCGCCGCTTCAAACGCCAGGGCCGAAGCTGGAATCCCCACCGCACCGAACGCCTGCTCCAACTCAGACAACTCCTGGCCCACCCGTCCGCCCGGAACCAGTGGTGGAAAAACCAACCTCCGTTCCGCCTCAAACCCCACCCGCCTTAATCTCCCCTCCCCAACTGACAAGTGACAAACACGACCCAATCTCGGAGTCGAAGATTTCGCCATTGACTCGGGGCGACGGAGTCCTTACAAGGTGTCTCTCCGCAAGAGCGGGGGTGTAGCTCAATTGGTTAGAGCGCTGCCCTGTCACGGCAGAGGTTACGGGTTCGAGCCCCGCCACTCCCGCCACTACTCCTACGGACTTCGATAAGTAAAGATTGGGAGAGGTTGCTCACTCAGTCCGCAATCTCAGGGTGCTCCCCACCTCGTGTGGCCGAGTTATTGCGCCGAGGCCATGCCTTCATCAGAACCAACCTCGCTTCATTCCCCCTCACGGAACTGAGATAAGTTGACACCTTGTCGGGCAGAATGAGCAGGACGAGAAACCGGGCCGAGGAATGGCGAAAGGTCCAGGTCAGCCATCTTCCCGGGAAACGGAGGCTCAACGCCAAACTGCGGGTATTGCGGGTGCGCTGATCCCGCCGGGAACTCTATCGGCAGCGCCTCTGCATCGGCCCGAGCGGTTTGAGTAAGGGCCCTGCGCCACACTCTCCATCGTCAACCTGCTCCGCGGTCCATCCCTCCGAAAGGACTGTGCACGGGAGACACGTTGGCAAACCGGCCTTCAGCGGGGCGGCAGTCCCTGCCCCGGAGCCGCTGTGCTGGCGCGTTGAATAATCTGGGCGGGCAGACGTTGTGATTCGACGTGCTCGCCCCGCAAGAGAGCCATCATCAGATCCATGGCCACCTGCCCGAGGCGGTATTTGGGCTGTCGGACGGTCGTAAGCGGCACCCGGAAGTTCTCCGCGGTCAGGATATTACCGAAGCCGGCCAGGGAAACATCCTCGGGGATTCGCACACCATGTGCGAGAAGGTGCCGTCCGGCGCCAACGGCGATCAGATCATTGACCGCCTGCACAGCGGTTGTATCGGGATGTTCCTCCAGCAGTTGAGCGGCCGCCCGCTCCCCCTCCTCAATGGTGCTGCCACCGGTGAATACAAGCCGGTCATCCACTTCCAGGCCGGCGTGCTGATGGGCCCGCCGGTAGCCGGCCAATCGTTCCTGTGACCATGGGGCGCCGGGACGGCCGGTGAGGAAGGCGATGCGGCGGTGGCCCAGGGCTATCAAGTGATTGGTCATCTCAAACGCGCCGGCCTCATCGTCGGTTTCCACGGCCACAAAATCGCTGCAGAAAGGGGCCCGGTGCCCGATTAAAACAGCAGGCGTGCGGCGTTGACGAACCTGGTCGTAAGCGGATGCGTGATCCTCGAAGCGATAGACTGGCGAAATGAATAGCCCATCCACGCGGCGCTCGAGAAGACGGTGGATGCAGCGCTCCTCGCGTTCAGGCTGGTTAAGGGAGTGGGCGAAAATCACGTCGTAACCGACCTCGTGGGCCCGCTCCTCGATGGCCAGAAGGATGCGGGCATAGATCGGATTGGTGAGTGAGGAAATCACCACCCCCAGGAGGCGTGTCGTGCGGCTGCGCAGCCCCCGCGCCGCGGCATCAGGCACGTAGCCCATCTCGCGCGCAATCTGCTGCACCCGGGCACGAGTGGCCGCAGAGATGTCGGCAGCCTCGCGCAGGGCTTTGCTGACGGTCATGACGGAGACGCCGGCGCGAGCGGCGATATCTTTAAGTCGCACCATGGTTATGTCAAAGATTGGTTCCGCTCCAGTGCAGCTTGCTTTGGAGGGTTGTGAAGAAGGAAACCTTGCCGGGATTGAGCAGCCGCAAACTCGCGCGACTGCGCCGAACCTCGATGGTGTCGCCACAGGCCAGGGGCAGTTGCACCTGGCCATCGGCAGTGACGATGGTTTCAACATCCTTGCTCAGCATCTGCACCTTGATCAGGCTGCCGAGCCGGACGATGACCGATCGGTTTGAGAGGGTGTGAGGGCAAATGGGGGTGAGGGCGAATACATCCGCGTCCGGGTTGACGATCGCTCCCCCCGCCGCCAGCGAATACGCCGTGGAACCGGTCGGAGAACTGATGATAAGGCCGTCACTGCGGTAGTCGGTCAACCAGGCGCCATCCACCCAGACCCGCAACTCGATGAGCCTCGAGGACCCGCCGCGGCTGAACACGAAGTCATTCAGAGCCTTTTCCGCGAACGGCCGCTGCAGGCTGGTTCCGCTGGCCTCAATGAGAGGCCGCACCTCTGTGCTATAATCGCCCTGCCAGGTCTTCTGCAGAGCGGTGGCCAATTCACCCGACTGCACGTGCGTCATAATCCTCAGACCGCCGACTTTGACACCGAGAATCGGCGTGCGCAAACCAGCGACCGCCCGCGCCACCCGCAGCATCGTGCCATCGCCGCCAAATACCAACAGGAGATCAGTGGCGGCCGCCAGACGGTGCACATCGGGATAACTCGGGCAGTCCAAGGCGCAGCCGCGACGGGTCTCCTCATCGCAGCAAACCTTGCGGCCGGCTTTGATAATCAAGCTGGCGGCCTGCCGGGCCAGCTTGCGGCTGGAAACCTTGGCCAGATTGGCCACCAGACCCACCCGCACAATCCTGTCAGGCTGTTTTTTCAATCAATACCAGGAATTCCTTATTTCCCGCCGGACCCAGCAGAGGGGACGCAGTCACCCCCCTCCACCGCAGGCCCGGCTGGCTCGTTACGAAGGCATGCAAATCCGCGAGGACGCGCTGGTGGACCTGGGGATCGGTGATCACACCCTGTCCGCGGTCGGCCTCGGCCTTGCCGGCTTCGAATTGCGGCTTAATCAATGCCACAATCTTACCGGACGCACCGAGGATTGCAATGGCGGCGGGCAAAATCTTGCGCAAAGAGATAAAGGAACAGTCTATCACCACCAAATCCGCAGGGGTGTACGGCTGGGGGAAGCTCGCGGGGGTCAGTGAACGGGCATTGGTGCGATCCATGCACACGACCCTGGGATCCTCCCGCAGGCGCCAGGCGAGTTGCCCGTGGCCAACATCCACCGCGTACACCCGGCGGGCGCCCGCCTGGAGCAGGCAGTCGGTAAAGCCGCCCGTCGAGGCGCCGAGGTCCACGGCCACGAAGCCCGTGACGTCCAGGTTGAAGTGCCGCAACGCGTGCTCCAGCTTGTGACCTCCCCGGCTGACGTACTTCTCAGGCGCCTCAACAGCAACCACGTCTTCCGGTTTGACCCTTTCGCCAGGTTTGCGCGCCGGCTGGCCATTGACGGTAACCAGGCCAGCCATGATGGCACGCTGGGCTTTTTCGCGACTGGCACACAAACCCCGGGTGACCATCTCCTGATCCAACCGTGGTCGGTGGGACTTAACCATGGCGATCCATGAGGAATGTGTAGGCGTTTGGATTGTGCGTCGGGGCGCCAGGGACCGCCCAGCGCAAAAAAGCCCCGATATTTACCACGCGTCCTTCAAAGCCCTCCGCCGCCAGCCGCGCCCGGACCCGTGCGACAGCCAGCGTGTTCCAATGGTAATCCTCGACAGGGCGAACCACGTGGTCGGGAACCTCCTCCATGTTGAAGAAACTGAGAACCAGGCTGTCCGCCGTCACCCGGCAAACCTCCTGAAGCGCGGCCTCCAATCCCTCCACGGAGAGATGCTCAAAAAGATCATGAGCCAGCAAACAGTTCCACGCCCGGTCGGGACTTTGAATGGCGAACACGTTGCCGCGTTCGAAACGCGCGCCCGGAAACATCGCCCGCGCGTTGTCCACGTTCTTCTGGCACAGATCCAAGCCGGTGTAATCCATCAGACGCGGCAGGCCGCAGGCGGCGAAAAACCGGTAATCGTTGGCGGAACCGCAGGCGACTTCCAGAACGCGCGGCCGGGACGCGGGAGCGGGCCAACGATCGAGGACCTGTCGCCACAGATCCACAAACAAGCCCGCCGTCTCAGCCAGAAGCGCGGTTGAATCCGCCCCCGCTGCTGCGCGCGGCAATACCCGCTCAAAATAATCGGGTACCTCCACATCAGAAAGCCGCTCCGGCAAACGGCGGCTGAGCGCGAGGATGTAGGCCGGGATTTCCCAGCCCTCGGCGTTGCTGGCGCCCTGGCGAAGCCCATGACCAATGGCGGCCCAATCATCAGGCGAAAGCCCGGCCTTGGCCAGGGCCAGAAACCAGTTCATCACCACCGCGAAACGCAGTTCCGCATCCATCAACTCCGAGAAGCTTCCCGGAGCAACCCGCGAGATGAGAAAGTGGCGCGTAATCAGGCTTTGCACGTTCAGCCGCGGATCTTCGACGTCGGCCACCAGGTAATCCCGCAGCAGGGACTGATCGTGGCGTTCCCATGAGCGCGCCAGCCGTTCCGTCTCAAACTGCAACGATTCACGCATGAGCGGAGGTGTCAAAAGTCGGTATCCGGGCTGGGAAGGTCCAACTCCTTGATCCAAATATTGCGGTAACGAACGTCATGCCCCTCCGCCTGAAGTTTGATTCCGCCTGGCGTGTCGGTGATGCCCCGCCCGCCATCATTGCCGCCGTCCAGGCCGGAGTTTGGCCCGCCCCAGACCTGGTTGATGCGCCGGTTGACGTGGACTTTGCGGCCGTTGAAATACATGGTCACCATGGCTTTTTCGGTCAGTTTGCCATCCTGAAAACGGGCGGCGCGAAAAACGAAGTCGTAGGCGTTCCATTTCCCGGCGCCATTGTAGGCCTCATAAGGAGATTCGCTTTCATTGATCACCGCGCCCATGCCATGGCTGGAGCGGTCCCCATCCAGGATCTGAATCTCATAGCGGTTCTGGAGATAGACCCCGCTGTTGCCGCCCGGCTTGGCCACGAGAAACTCGACGTGCAGCCGGAAATCACGGTAGGCCTTCTTAGTGACAATATCCGCCGCGCCGTACTTTCCGCCGGCTGCGGCCGGATCGTCAGACATCACCACGGTGCCGGGGTCCACGGGGTCGTTGACGATGGGCCATTTGATGGGCAACGAGGACGCAAAGCGCGGGCCCTGCCAGTAGGTCCATTTCTCGTCCAGCATGGCTCGGGTGCCGTCGAAAAGCATTTCCGCTCCGGGCTCGGGCTTGGCGCCCACCCCCACATGAGGAGCGGCATCCAGCAATTCTGCGGTGCCGACGAAGGCCAGGCCGAGGAGGAGAGACAGGTTTGTGCGGAGGATCATGATCGTCATGGGGTTGAGGTTTCGCAGGACAATACCGAACAGGAATCAAAGCACGGTGCGCCCCCGCAGGCCAGACTGGCGAGGGCCTCGCCGAGCCGCTGGTAATCCTCGAATCTGTTATAGACCTGGGCGGAGATGCGAAAGAAACGACGCGGTGGCTCGCCAAACCTGACGAAGGGCACTTCGATGCCTGCCTGGTCATAAAGCGCCAACTGCTCGGCATCAATACGCCCCCTCCGAGGGACGCCCTGAAAACGCTCGGGCAAGGGAAGCGTGGCCATGCTGCCCAGAAGGCTCTCCGGACAAGGCGCCTTCACCGCCAGTCGGCTGCAGAGCCACCTTCGGCCCCTGATAATGAGTTCATGGTTCCGTCGCCGCAACTCAGCCCAGCCCCCTGGAAACAGGTGACCCATCCAATCAATGGCTGCTCCCACACACATCCACGGCGTCGGGTCGAACGTCCCCGCCCAGTCAAAGCGATCCTGGAATGGCGTGTAGCCTGAACGCGGTCGGTTGTTGCCATGACTGATGACAGCCGGCTGCACGGAATCCTGGCGGTCTTCGCGCACCCAAAGAAACGCCGCGCCCTTGGGCGCACACACCCACTTGTGCAAATTGCCCGTGTAATAGGCCGGGCCCAGGCGGTTCAGGTTCAACGGCAACATGCCCGGCGCATGTGCGCCATCCACCAGCGTGTCCACACCGCGGGACTCCAACTCCCGGATCAGGCGTGCCACGGGAAACACGACGGCCGTGTCGCTGGTGACGTGGTCTATCAGGGCCAGGCGGGTTTGAGGGGTGACGGCGGCGAGCACTGCGCGAACGATCTCCTCCTCGCCCCCCAGCGGAAAAGGCACACGCGCCACTACCACGCGGGCTCCAGCGCGGCGGGCTGTTTCAACGACCACGTTGCGGCAGGCGTTGTAATCCTGGTTGGTCGTCAGGATTTCATCGCCTCGCCGCCACTGCCGTGACCGCACAACGGCGTTGACCCCGGTGGTGGCGTTGGTCACAAAAACCAGGTCCCGGGCGCGGGCCTGGACAAACTTCGCCAGGGCCTGGCGAGCCGGTTCCAGCCGTTCCTCATAACGGCGCCACAGAAACTGCACAGGTTCGGCCTCCATCTGGCGGCGCAACTCCGACTGTAACTCCAGCACCGGCCGCGGGCAGGCCCCGAACGAGCCGTGATTGAGAAAGACAACACCCCGGGCCAACCCCCACTGTCGTCGAAGGGCCACGGCGCCGCTGGAGCGTGCAGGTTTCTCCATGAGCAACTCGGGGGCCAGACTATCCGAACAGGCACCCCGGCCAGACCCTAGGGTTTCAATTCCCGCAAACGCAGATTGCGCCATTTCACCATCAGCGGGTCGGCACGGTTCCCTACCCCGTGCACTTGCAAGCCAATGAACCCCTTCGCGGTCATCGTGTCGCGCAGGTCGGTGACCTGAACATTGTTGACCCACGTTTGAATGCGATCCCCCAAACAAACGATTCGATAGTGATTCCAGGCATTGGTCCTCAGCAGGCCCCGAATCTCGGGCGTGGCGGTGTTGGTATTGAGAAACTTGCCCCGCCGCGCCTCGTCATAAATGCCGCCCGAAAAGCCGTTCACTGCAATCTCCACCTGATATCCGTGCACACGACCCTTTTGGTAGTCGGGTTTGCTCTCGCTGCGAATCTGAACGCCAGAGTTCAGGTCCTTGTCCACCATGACCTCGAACTCCAGTTCGAAGTCCCCGTAGTCTCGCTCCGTGCACAAGAAAGAGTTGGGACTGTTCGGCGCGGTGGTTCCAACGATGCAACCTTCCTTGGCCTCGAATCGGGCCAGGCCGTTCTTCTGGCTCCACCCTTCCAGGTTCCTGCCATTAAATAACTCCACCCACTCGCCGGCCTGGACGGCTGGAAGAGCAGTAAACGTCAGTAACAATGCCCCACCCAGCCAGCTTCCTAGAAGAGTCATGGTTTTCATGGTTGACTATGCCTGTCAGTTAAGGGGTTCTGACCGGCCTGCGCAACTGGTTTTTGTCCACCAGCCGGTTCATAGGACGCGCCAACCCGGCCATGACTATGCCAGCCCCCAAAGCCAATGAAGCTCCGATGAAAAAGCGACTCGCGCTCTCATTCCCTCCGCTCTGCGAGACCAAACCAGCCAGCAAGCCCGCCACAAGATTCCCAAAGGAAGTAGCCAGAAACCATAGACCCATCATCTGGCCGACCAGCCGTTGAGGTGCCAGCCGTGTCACCGAACTCAGGCCAACGGGGCTGAGGCATAGTTCGCCCAACGTATGCAACAGGTAAGTCATCATCAGCCACGTCGGCCAGACTTTAGTCCCCGACGCAGCAAAGTGCGCCGCCAGCGCCATGACAAGGAAGCCCGCCCCGAGAAACAACAAACCCAGAGCAAACTTGGCCGCGGCGCCGAGGACGTGGCCCTGACGCTCCAACGCGGTCCACACCGCCGCCGCGACAGGGGCCAGCGCAATCACGAACACGGGGCTAAGCACCTGGAACCAGCCGGTGGGGATCGTCCATCCCCACCATTCCCGTTGGGTCCAGCGTTCGGCGAAGAGGCTGAAGGAGGATCCCGCCTGTTCAAATCCCGCCCAGAAAAACGCAGCGGCGAGGAACAAAACGGCCAGGGCCCAAAGCCGCCGCCGTTCCAAAGCAGTCAGGCTTCGTTGAAGGATAAGCCCGGCGAAGTAAAGGGTTCCAATGAGCAAGATCAAAACGGTCGCTCCGCGTGCCACCCACACAGGGTTCACTGGAACAGCGCCGCTCCAGATCAACGCCGTCACGAGCCCAAGCCCGCCCAGCGCCGCTGCGACTTTCCCGAAATCATGCGTCCTTCCCGCAGGCGAGCATTGGAACTTCGTTCCCGCTTCGCCCAGCCGGGCTCCAGTCAGCCGGTATTGCGCGAGGCCCAGCAACATGCCCACTCCTGCCGCCGCGAACCCGTAGTGCCAGTTCACGCGTTCTCCAAGGGCGCTGCAGACAAACGGCCCCAGCGCCGCACCCAGGTTGATGCCCATGTAAAAGATGGTGAACCCCGCATCGCGCCGCTCATCCTCGCGATAGAGTTCACCGACCAACGCGCTCACATTCGGCTTGAGCAATCCGGTGCCCAAAGCCACCAGAAGCAGCCCCAGGTAGAACGTCGGCCGTGCCGGCACAGCCAGCGTAAAGTGGCCCGCCGCGATGATCAGCCCACCCCACCAGACTGCTTGACGAGCACCGATCAGCCGGTCGGCTACCCAGCCCCCCGGCAACGCGGTGAGGTAGACCGCCGCTACATAGAGCCCATAAATTGCGGTAGCCGTGTCATCACTCAACCCCAGCCCACCCTTTGCTGTCGGCTGCACCATGTAGAGGACCAACAAAGCCCGCATTCCGTAGTAACTGAAACGCTCCCACATCTCCGTGAAAAACAGCGTGCGCAACCCGGGCGGGTGCCTGGAGGGCTGCGCGGCGCTGGCCCGCGTTGTGGATGGCGTTGGAGCCCCAGCCATGTGAACAAGCCCAGAATAAGCGGAGCGCGTCCCGCCCCAGCAAGCAGATTTGGCGCGGGCGCATCGTTTCGTCCCGCGCGAACTGCGAACGGCGGACGTTGCCTTTCCGCAAAAAGTGAGTCAGTTTATCCGCATGCGCACATGTCTGCTGGCTTCCCTGCTCGCACGGATCCT
>Ga0073934_10010268_pt1 | contig 11688 bp, 12 predicted proteins | sample LarsenN4metaG_FD_76834 | JGI IMG/M metagenome (GOLD analysis project Ga0073934, IMG submission 76834) | Hot spring sediment bacterial and archeal communities from British Columbia, Canada, to study Microbial Dark Matter (Phase II) - Larsen... ... | reverse complement strand
GGACGGTTGAACATGAATGCGCTCATGGCTGTGGCGGTTACTGGCGCCTTCCTGATTGGCCAGTGGCCGGAGGCAGCGATGGTGATGGCGCTCTATGCCATTGCCGAGCTGATCGAGGCGCGCGCCGTCGATCGCGCCCGCAATGCCATAAAGAAACTTCTGGATCTGGCTCCGGAAACTGCCGAACTTCGCGATGCGAATGGCGACTGGCGCGGTGTTGCCGCCAATATCGTACCGATTGATTCGTTCGTTCGCGTCAGGCCGGGTGCCCGCATTCCGCTCGACGGGGTGGTAACCACCGGCAACAGTGCCGTGAATCAGGCGCCGGTTACTGGCGAGAGCATGCCGGTAGACAAGGTCGTCGGCGACCCTCTGTTCGCTGGCACGATCAACGAAACCGGGATGCTGGAGTTTCGTGTCACCGCGACTGCCGGCAACTCCACGTTGGCGCGCATCATCCATGCCGTCGAGCAGGCGCAAAACGCGCGGGCGCCGACGCAGCAGTTTGTCGACCGTTTCGCCGCCATCTACACGCCGGCGATTTTCTTGTTGGCGTTGTCAGTGGCACTTTTTGCGCCCTTGCTGGCGGGCCTGTCCTGGACCGAGTCGGTCTACAAGGCGCTGGTGCTGCTCGTCATCGGCTGCCCCTGTGCCCTGGTCATTGCCACGCCAGTCACCGTGGTCAGCGGCCTTGCCGCGGCAGCGCGGCGCGGCATCCTGATCAAAGGCGGCGTCTACCTCGAAGGCGCACACCGCCTGCGGGTCATCGCGCTGGACAAGACCGGCACGATCACCGAGGGCAAGCCGCGACTGGTCGATGTCGATGTGCTCGCCAACGGGGCCGACAAGGACCATGTCCTGCGGCAGGCGGGCGAACTGGCGTCCCACTCGGATCACCCGGTGTCCCGTGCCATTGCCGACGGCATTTCGCAGCGCAACGGTGGGCTGACGGATTTCACGGCACTCGCCGGGCGCGGCATTCAGGCGCGTGTCGACGGCCAGATATTGTTGCTGGGCAATCACCGTCTCATTGAGGAGCGGGGGCTTTGCAGCCTGGAGATCGAGGCGAAACTCGCGCGGCAGGAGGAGCTGGGCCGGACGGTAACCATCCTGGCCTCGGAGCACGAGGTGCTGGCGATCCTCGCCGTCGCTGACACGATCAAGGAGAGTTCGCGCGACGCGCTCAGGGAGTTGCATGCGCTGGGCGTGGTATCGGTGATGCTGACCGGTGACAACGTCACCACGGCCCGGACCATCGCCACGCAGGCCGGTATCGACGATGCGCGGGGGAACCTGCTGCCGGAAGACAAATTGGCGGCTATCGAGCAGCTTCGTGCGCGGTACGGATACGTCGCCATGACGGGCGATGGCATCAACGATGCGCCGGCGCTGGCGCGCGCCGATATCGGCATTGCCATGGGTGCTGCCGGCACTGACATCGCGATGGAAGCCGCAGACATCGTCATCATGAATGACGATCTGCGCCGCATTCCGGAAACCATCCGCATCTCGCGGAAGACACGGGTAGTTCTTTGGCAGAACATCGCGCTGGCTCTGGGTATCAAGGCGGTGTTCCTGCTGCTGGCAGTCTTCGATGATGCCACCATGTGGATGGCCGTCGTCGCCGACATGGGCGCCAGTTTGTTGGTGGTAGGCAACGGGTTGAGGCTATTGCGCCGATGAGCTGGAACATGTCCGTGATGCTTGGAAAGTATTTTTGGTACATCCTGGCTGGTTTGGTCGTCGTGGCCGACCAGACCACCAAAGGATTGTCTGCCTGTGCGATGGCCTATGGAGAGGTCATGCGAGTCACTGGGTTTTTCAATCTCGCTCATGTACGCAACGATGGCGCGGCGTTCAGTCTTCTGGCAGGCGCAGGCTACTGGTCCCGAATCGGACTGATCCTGATCGCGCTGGGCGTTGCAGTCTGGATTGCTCGCGTACTTCGCCAGCCTCTGTGTCGCGTTGAGGCACTGGGTTATTCCCTGATCCTAGGCGGTGCTCTCGGTAACGCGCTGGATCGCATCCTGCGGGGCGCAGTTCTCGATTTTCTCGACTTCCATTGGCAAGGTATGCACTGGCCTGCGTTCAACCTGGCTGATGTAGCCATTTTCGCCGGTGTGGTCTGCTTGATCATCGGCGTGCTTTTTCAGGTCCGTCCAGTTGCGCCAGCAGGAATGGGTCGTTGATGTTCGCAGACGAACAATTCACGTTGAGAGGCGTCGGGAACTCATTTGCAGCCTTCGGGGTCCGATTGACTGATGCAAGTCAATCTCATCTCCTTGGCAAGGCTTGATCCCTGAGGTAGACTGTCCGGATGTCGATACCCAAGAAACTCCTGCTGATCCTGACCATCTGGGCCTACGCGCTCCAGGCGGTCGCGGGCGTTTCTTCGCTGCCGTGCTCGACACACGCATCCAAGGCGTCTCTATCAGCGCTCCCTGCCACAGCGGGTATGCCGGACCATCACCAGATGGCCGGAATGCAGCATCTGGTGGTTGATGGCGGCATGGCGAGCATGGAAGGGCATAACCATCCGGCCGCCGTCGCGGCTGATGCAGTGGATTGCAATGACTGCAAGTGCCCACCGACTGGTTGCCAGTGCTCCGGCCATGGTTGTTCGTCCACTCCTGGCGTGATGCCCAGCCGCTCCGTGGGAGTAGACGGTGGCGCTGGCATTGCCGATTCTTTGTTTAAGCCATCCGCTCCCCTCCAGGCATTCCGCCAAGGCCTGATCCGCCCTCCCAGTATTTCCTGATCTAAAGCTGCGTCTGCGGCTGATCTTGACCGTGCTCGCGTAATTCGCATGCGCGGAACTCAGGTGGATTCGGGAGATCGTTGTGAAATCGTCCAACGCGTTGGCCATGGCCTTGGTTGCCTTGGCTCTTTCCGGTTGTGCATCCGTGCCTCGCGACGAGGGGCGGCAAGATGTCCAGCAACTGCTTACTGATCGGGGGCTATCGTCCCCTGCTTCAGGTGATGCGAAATCCCAAGGCCGCCTCACCCCGGACACGCAGCTGACCCCCGACGCTGCTGTCCGGGTGGCGCTGGCGAACAGTCCGGAAGTGCGGCGTATCTACGCCGATCTTGGGTTCTCGGCGGCCGAACTCTACGACGCGGGCCGGCTCGCCAACCCGGTGTTGTCAGCCGCGCGCTTCACGACCAATGACCCGTCTGCCATCGACACGAATCTGTCGCTGGGCATTGCGGTCGATCTCACTGATCTCCTGTTACAACCGGCGCGCAAGCGTTACTCGGCCGCGCAATTCGAGGCGACCAAGTTGGCCGTTGGCGATGCCACGTTGCGGCTGGTCGCGGACGTCAAGACAGCCTGGTACGACCTGGCCATCGCCGAACAACGCGCTGACCTGAAGCATGCCATTGCGGAATCTTCGGCAGCGTCAGCTGCGCTTGCGCAGCGTTTCTTTGATGCGGGAAACATCAATGCGCGTGAGTTGGCTTTGGAAAAGGCGGCAGCGGGCACTGCGCATGCTAATGCCTTGTCCGCAAGCGCCGAGGCGACGTCTGCCCGTGCGCGCCTCAATCTGCTGATGGGGCTTCCTGCAACGGAAAATGCCTGGGAACTGGATGCGCAGCTCGATCAACCGTTGGTTGAGTTGCCGGCCATGCAGGCACTGCTTGATCAGGCGCGGAAGCAGCGACTGGACATCGCCGAAGCAGAGGTGCGTGCAAAAGCACTGGCCAAACGCTATGGGCTGGAGCGCCACTCGCGTCTGGTGAATGGCATCGAGGTGGGATACGAGCGCGAAAGGGACTTCGACGGCTCGATCAGTAAGGGACCTGCTGTATCGCTTGAATTGCCGTTGTTCAACTGGGGCGGTGGCCGCGTACGCGCCGCGAAAGCATCGCTGACCCAGGCTGAAGCGGCAATCGACCAGCGCGTGTTGTCCGCCAGCGCAGAAGTCGCCTCTGCATGGGCTGAGGCCAGTGCCGCGCTTACCCGAGCGTCCCTGTATCGGGACGAAATCATTCCGCAAAGCAAGGAAGCCAACGCCCGTATGGCGGAAGAGTTGAACTACATGCTGGTTGGCGTATTTGAGGCCCTGGCGGCAAAACAGGGTGAATACGATGCCTATGACGGGTACCTGTCCGCATTGAACGACTACTGGCGTTCATACGTGGAACTGGCTCGCGCCGTGGGCGGTCGTTTGCCGGAGCCAGAGAAGGATGAACCGGTTGATAACCGCACGGATGACCACGCGAAACATCAGTGATCAAAAAACGACGCTTTTGCGTCCAATCCCTAAGGAGCAATACATGAAAGCGATTATCAAAACCACATCCGCCATTGTGCTGGCGTTCTCGGTACAGGCTGCATTGGCGCACGATCCCGCCGAGCACGCAAAGGAAGCCGCTGCGGCGAATGCAGCGCCTGACTGCGCAAAGATGAAAGAGATGGACATGTCAAAAATGGACATGACAGACCCGGTTGTCCAGGCAATGCACAAAAAATGTATGGGTGCAGGGAAAGGTATGGACATGAAGGGAATGCATGACATGAAAGGCATGCACGACATGGATGGCATGAAGATGGATTCCGGCGCGGGCGGCATGGGTGCCATGCCCAAGGATGCGAAAGCCAAGCCTGCGGCGAAGGAAGCTGTCAAGACGAAAGCACCGGTAACTGCCCCGGCCGAGGCGGAGCACAACCACGACCACGGGAGCAACTGATGAGCATCTCCCGACGTAACCTGCTGCAGATCATGGGCGTCGGAGGCGCCGGCCTGTTGGCCGGCGCTGCCCGTGGCGGGCAATCTATGCCGATGTCGCACGACATGAGCGGCATGGAAGGCATGGGTGACATGGCGGGCATGGACATGCCCACCACGCCTGCCGAGAGCAACGTCCCGGCAGACATGATGCCGCCTGCGAAACTAGAGCGTCATCCGCAAGGGTACCTGCCGGTGCGCACGCTGAACGGGTGGACACTGCCTTACCAGATCAAGGATGGCGTCAAGGAATTTCATCTCGTCGCTGAAGAAATCGAACACGAATTTGCACCGGGAACCCGGGTCAAATGCTGGGGTTACAACGGCACGACACCAGGGCCGACGATCGAGGCTGTCGAGGGAGACCGTGTGCGGATCTACGTCACCAACCGTCTCGGTGAACACACCAGCGTGCATTGGCACGGCATTGATCTGCCTTCCGGCTATGACGGCGTCGGTGGCCTAAGCCAGCCGCACATTCGTTCCGGTGAAACGTACGTCTACGAGTTCACGCTGCGCCAGCATGGTACGCACATGTATCACCCGCACGCGGACGAAATGACACAGATCGCGTTCGGTATGGTTGGGCTCTTCATCATCCATCCGCGCCAGCCGGAAGAAGTGCGGATTGATCGCGATTACGCCTTCATCCTGCACAACTGGGCGCTGCACCCTGGAACTTACCGGCCTGACCCAGCCGTGATGCAGAACTTCGATATCTGGACATTCAACAGCAAGGCGTTTCCGGCGATCGAGAGTCTCGTGATGCGTACCGGGGAGCGAATGCGCATACGTATCGGAAACATCTCGATGTGGAACCACCCGATTCATTTGCACAGCAACCCGTTCTGGGTCACGGGCTCGGATGGTGGGCGCTGGCCGCGTTCGCAGTGGCGTCGTGAAGTCACCGAGATCATCGGTGTTGGCCAGATGCGTGACATCGAATTCGTGGCGACAGAGCCAGGGGACTGGGCGCTGCATTGCCACATGAGTCACCACACGATGGGGCCGATGGGTCACGACATACCCAATACCGTCGGCGTCGATCAGTCCGGCGTTGAGCAGCAAGTGCAGAAGTTCCTGCCTGGTTACATGGCAATGGGCAAGAACGGCATGGCGGAGCACGCCGGCCATGTCGCCATGGGGATGTTGAAAGGCCCGGAAAACACCCTGCCGATGGCGACCGGTGAAGGCCCGTACGGCCCGCTGGAAATGGGCGGCATGTTCACGATTGTGAAAGTACGTGATGACCAGCCTCGCGGCGATTACCGCGATCCAGGCTGGTACAAATCGCCGGAAGGAAAAATGGCGCGGCGTGTCAGCAGCGATCCGAGTTTTGGCAGCCCACATCGTTTGAATCCGTATGGTGTTCCGCCGCCGGCCGAGCCATCCAGCTCCGCGCCCGCTCATCAAATGGACCATAGCGGTCACGACATGTAAGTCATGACGTTTAAGGAGGGAATTGGATATGTGGATCTATATCAAAACAGCAAGCGTTCTCCTTGCAGTGGGCGCACTGGGAGGCGTCCTGTTTCTTTTCTCCGGCGTTTTCCCGATGGGTGCCGACGATCACCACACGCGTCCGGTTCACTGGGCACTGGAAACACTTCGTGAGCGCTCTATCCTCGCGGCATCGGCTGACATTGACGTGCCGGCACTTAACGATCCTGACATGTTGTTGAGTGGTGGCCAGGACTACAACGACATGTGTGCGGGTTGTCATCTCAAGCCGGGAAGATCCACATCCGACTTGCAACAGGGCCTGTATCCGCAACCACCCACTCTCGCGCTAGCCAGCGCAAACGCGCCTGCGGATACCGCACGTGCGGCTGCTCGCCAGTTCTGGATCATCAAGCACGGCATCAAAGCCTCTGGTATGCCCGCATGGGGCTACTCGCACGATGACCAGCGGATCTGGTCCATGGTGGCGTTCCTGCAGCGGTTACCTGCGTTGACGCCGGATCAGTACCAGATCCTGACCGCGAGGGAGCAGCCATGAGTGCAGGGTGGCGTTCAATTTCCGCCTGCGCGGTCCTGGCGATGATGTCAGGTTTCGCAATGGCTCACGGTGAGCATGGGCCCGTCGATAAAAATATTCGTGTCGAAAATCCAATTGAGGCTGTCGGAACGCCATTCGGAAGAATGGGTTCTTCGCGTGAAATATCCAGAACGGTTGAAATTGAAATGGCAGATCACCTTATTTTGCCATCAGATATTTCCGTAGCGAAAGGCGAAACAATTCGTTTCCTGATCCGGAATACCAGCAGCGAGGCTCATGTGTTCATGCTCGGAACGAGCGCTGACATTGATGATCGCGTCAGCGAAGTTATTTCTGGCGAAGTAACTGTGGAAGATGGAATGTCATCAAGGCGCGTTGCGCCGGGTCGTTCCATTGAGCTTGTTTGGGAATTCACGATCGCAGGCCTATTTGAAATGGCCTGTCTTGTGCCTAGGCATTCGGCTTCGGGTGCGCGAGGGCGGATTTCAGTTAAGCCAATCACGGCGATCCACTGATCACGTTTTCAGTAATCCAGTGGATTTTCGGGAGGCAGTAATGACGACTCACGAACGCAGCAACAGAAGCACCTGGGTGTTATGGGGATTCCTGCTCATCATCGGCTCGCTGCTCTTTACCGAGCACCGGGTGCATGTTTTGGGATTCCTGCCGTACCTGTTCCTGCTAGCTTGTCCGTTGATGCACATGTTCCATCACGGGCATGGCGGGTCAAACCACCATCACAGTGATCAGTCGCCACCCGGTCAGAAGCCGCAGGGACCAGACAAGGAGGAATCGAAATGAACGGAGAAACACCGGCCTATGGGCTTTGGGGAATTGCGTTCATCAATGCGGCAATATTTATTATGTTTGCCTACAGTTTCGCACCACCAAAATCAGCGCGCGACTGGCGGTCATTCGGTGCCTTCTCGGGGTTTCTTGTCGCTCTGTTTGCGGAGATGTACGGGTACCCGCTCACGATCTACCTACTGTCAGGGTGGCTAGGTTCTCATTACCCGGAAATTAATTGGCTGTCGCATGACGCCGGGCACCTGTTGGAAATGATGTTCGGCTGGAAGGCCAGCCCGCATATCGGGCCGTTTCATGTGATCAGCAACCTGCTGATTATGGGCGGCTTCTGGATTACGGCAACGGCCTGGCGGACGTTGTACCAGGCGCAGAAGACAGGCGTCCTCGCAACGACAGGGCTCTATGCCCGTATGCAGCATCCGCAATACCTCGGGTTCATTCTCGTGTTGACGGGATTCCTGCTGCAGTGGCCGACGCTGCTGACGTTGCTGATGTATCCGGTGCTTATCGTCATGTACGTGCGTCTGGCCAAGCGGGAGGAGGCCGACTCGCACACGAGATTCGGCGCCGAGTACGAAAAGTATGCGGCTGGGCTTCCACGCTTCATTCCGACATTGGGTTCGCCAAGGCCCGACCGGCCCAATACCGTTTGATATCCCAAGATTCGGAGCCAACATGGAAAAAATTACTTCGGCGCACATAGGCGTTGATGCGCCAGATATTAAAGACCCCGTTTGTGGCATGTCGGTGAAACCCGATTCACCGTATCGAACGGAGCATTCTGGAAAAATGCATCTGTTCTGTAGCGAGAAGTGTCTCGGTAAATTCCGGCAGGAGCCAGCGCGCTATCTCAGTACGTCGCCTGCTCCGCAAGCCAGTGGCCATCTTCATTCTGGCAGCAATCATGTGCATCACGACCATGCCGGTCATGTGCGTGCAGCCGCAACGTCTGCGGTGAGCGGCCACACGGCCTCCCAGGCGCCTCGGGGCACAATCTACACCTGCCCCATGCATCCCGAGATCCGGCAGGATCATCCCGGGAATTGCCCGAAATGTGGCATGACGCTTGAGCCGTTCATTCCGCTACTGGACGAAGAAGAGAGCCCTGAGCTCACGGATTTTCGACGCCGTTTCTGGTGGACGTTGCCGTTCACCGTCGTCGTGGCTTTCCTGGCTATGGGTGGCCACAAGCTCGGTCTCATGGAGCCGGGGACGCAAGTCTGGGTCGAACTCGTTCTTTCGCTTCCGGTAATTCTCTGGGCTGGCCTGCCATTCTTCGTTCGGGGCTGGCAGTCTGTTGTGAATCGCAGCCCCAACATGTGGACATTGATTGGCCTCGGGACAGGCGCTGCGTTCGTGTACAGCGTCGCCGGCACGTTGGCACCAGAGTGGTTTCCTGAATCGTTCAAATCAATGGGTCGCGTCGGCGTCTATTTCGAGGCTGCTGCCGTGATCATTTCGTTGACGTTACTTGGCCAGGTTCTGGAGCTGAAGGCGCGCTCCCAGACATCAGCGGCTATTCGTTCCTTGCTCGGGTTGGCACCGAAAATTGCGCGGCGCATCAACCCGGACGGCAGTGAGGCGGACATCGAGATTGCCTTTGTTCACGTTGGTGACCTTCTGCGCATCCGCCCCGGTGAAAAGGTACCGGTTGACGGTGTTGTCACCGAGGGTGTCAGTGCGGTTGACGAATCGATGCTGACCGGAGAGCCAATGCCCGTGACCAAGCGCCCCGGCGACAAGGTTATTGGCGCGACGATCAATAGCGGCGGTTCGCTGGTGATGCGATCAGAGCGGATCGGCTCGCAAACGGTGCTGTCGCAGATCGTGCAGATGGTGGCGCAGGCCCAGCGATCGCGTGCGCCGATGCAACGGATGGCGGATATCGTGGCCGGCTGGTTCGTGCTGGGTGTCGTGGCCATTGCATTACTGACTCTGCTCGCGTGGGGCCTGTTCGGGCCAGAGCAAGGGTGGGTATACGGCATCATCAACGCCGTAGCAGTCCTGATCATCGCGTGCCCTTGCGCCCTGGGCCTGGCGACGCCGATGTCGATCATGGTGGCGACCGGACGCGGCGCGACGGCGGGAGTCCTGTTCCGTGATGCGGCTGCCATAGAGCACATGCGCAAGGTCGATACGCTCATTGTCGACAAGACGGGCACTCTGACAGAGGGGAAACCTTCCTATCAGCAGGCCATCGCGGTGAACGGCGTCGATGAAATGGAAGTGCTTCGGATCGCCGCAAGCCTTGATCAGGGCAGTGAGCATCCGCTGGCCATGGCCATTGTGTCGGCCGCGAAATCCCGGGGCCTGAGTTTGTCCAAGGCAGAGGAGTTTGAATCCTCGTCGGGAATCGGTGTTCGGGGAATCGTGGATGGCCACGTGATTGCCTTGGGCAACACGGCACTGATGCAACAAATCGGTGTTGAAGTCTCCCCTTTGCACCCGCAGGCGGAGTCTTTGCGGGCGCAGGGCGCCAGCGTTATTCATCTGGCCGTCGATGGGCACCTTGCGGGCCTGCTTGCAGTGTCTGATCCGGTGAAGGCCACGACACCCGCCGCGCTAGCCGCCCTGCGAAACGTGGGCTTGAACGTGATCATGGCCACAGGCGATGGCCTCACCACCGCAAATGCGGTCGGGGCTCGGCTCGGCATCAGCGAGGTGTACGGGGAGGTCAAGCCAGCTGACAAGTTGGCGCTGGTTGATCGCCTGCAGGCACAGGGAAAGATCGTTGCGATGGCAGGTGACGGCATCAACGACGCACCGGCACTCGCCAAGGCCAATGTCGGCATTGCGATGGGTACCGGCACGGACGTGGCGATGAATTCGGCGCAGGTCACGCTTGTAAAGGGAGACCTGCGGGGCATCGCCGTTGCCAGGGGGCTGTCGGAAGCCACTGTGCGCAACATGAAACAAAACCTGATGTTCGCGCTGGTCTACAACGCTTTGGGTGTGCCGATCGCGGCGGGAGTTCTGTACCCGGTGACGGGCTGGCTGCTTTCGCCATTGATTGCCGCACTGGCGATGAGCCTGAGTTCGGTGTCTGTTATCGGCAATGCGCTCCGGTTGCGTGCCGTTAAGATCGCACCACCCAACAACTGATCAATTTTTTTGTGGTCAAGCAGAGGCGGGGGATAGGTCATGTACTGGGGAGATAGTCACATGGGAATGGGCGGTTGGTTCCTGATGGCGTTCTTGTGGGCAGCCACGATTGCGGGAGCGCTTCTGCTGTTCCGGTCAGTGGGGACATCCGGCAAGGATGGGCAATCAACGCCGCTGGAAATCCTTAAGGCGCGGTATGCGCGTGGTGAGATATCGAAGGAAGAGTTCGAACGGATGCGCAAGGACATCGAAACTTGAGCGTGCCCGATCAATGTGTTCCTGGACTACGCGCTCCCGGACGGAGCGTGTACCCGGTTTTTCGGTGTTCTGCTCGGCGGCCTGTATGCGCGTTGGTGTGTCCGCTCGGTTCTGTCGGGAATCAGAAACGGGAATAGCGCTGAACGGTCAGCGTGACATTGATCCAACTCAAGATACCCATGCCGGATTGGTAGGTAGCATCCAGATCATGAGACGCAATGGCAAAACAGTTCGCACCCTGACGGCTCTCCTTGCCGTCGCCCTGTTGCTGACGCAATGGGCCACGGCTGCGTTCGCCTGCGCGACATCGGGTCCTGCCGATAGCGCACCACCTGTCGTGGTGGTTGAGATTGCCGCTGACATGGGCGGAATGGCGGACTGTTCCCAAATGAGTTCCATGGCGGAACCGCCGACGGTTGATTCGACTTTGTGCCACGCACATTGCAGTCAGGGTTCACAAGCAACGGCGTCGCCGTTCGGACTGGACCAGCCAGCGTCGCCTGTTGGCCTCTCCGGCTTCTGGGAAGCAGCACCATGGCCCGATATCCGACTGGTCGCAGGCAACCAACAAGTTCCCCGCCCAAAGCCAACGTCCGGTTGGCCCCCGCCGTACCTGTCCTTCCTCGTCCTGCGAAATTGATCGCCGCGCGTTGATCCGGGCGCCTGGGTGATGACCCCGGCGAGTGTTTCTTCGTTGGACGAATCAATCGGCAGGTCAAACATGAACCTTTCGTTCCGAATAGCGGCGGTGCCCGTATTAGCACTGCTGCTCGCACAGCCGTCGTTGGCTGG
>Ga0073934_10010267_pt1 | contig 11689 bp, 2 predicted proteins | sample LarsenN4metaG_FD_76834 | JGI IMG/M metagenome (GOLD analysis project Ga0073934, IMG submission 76834) | Hot spring sediment bacterial and archeal communities from British Columbia, Canada, to study Microbial Dark Matter (Phase II) - Larsen... ... | reverse complement strand
GCCTGCCCGCCCTGCGCACGCTGGGCCACGCCTTCCTGCTGGGCCGCCACGACCCCGCGCTGGGCCACGCCCCGGCCGATCTCGTCGCCCTGGCCGCGCTTGCCCGCGATCTCGGCGCCGCCGCGGCGCTCGAGGCCGTGCTGCCCTGCGAGGCCGCGCCCGAGGCCGAACTCGCGGCCCTGGCTGCAGCACTTGCCGGCGCCGCCCTCCGCCCCCTCTTCGTCACGCTGGTCCCCGCCGCCGACCTGCGCGGCTACGGCCCCGCCGCCTCGGCCCCGCCCGCGCCCTCGGCGGACCGCGTGCTCGCGGCCGCGCGCGCCTCCCTGCCCGGCGTATGCATCGGCGGCGGCACGCTGGGCGACTTCTGGCTGCTCAACCTCGACCCGCCGCCCCCGGGGTTCGACCATGTCGCGCATGGCGCGTGCGCCATCCATCACGTCGCCGACGACGAGGCAGTGATGGAGACGCTCGCCACCCTGCCGCGGATTGCCGCGTCGGCGCGCTCCCTGGTCCCCGGCGCGCTGTACCGCCCCGGTCCCTGTCATCTGGGCCTGCGGCACAATCCCTATGGCGGCGGCACCGCTCCCAATCTTGGCAACCATCGCGTGCCCGGGGCGCGCTCCGACCCGCGCCAGCGTGGACTGTTCGGTGCTGCCTTCGCGCTGGGCGCGCTGGCCGCCCATGCCTATGCCGGTGCCGCCTCGGTCGTGCCCGCCGCCCTGGCGGGTCCGCTCGGCCTCATCCATGCCCCTGGGGAAGCGCTCGCCCCCTGGTACGACGCGCGCCCCGGAGCCCCCTATCCCCTCTTTCACGTCGTGCGCGGCTTGGCCTGCCGTGCCGGCTGTGCGCTGCTGCCCGCACAGGCGCCCGATGGCTTCGCTGCCCTCGCCCTCGCCGCTCCGGGTGCCACCGAGATCTGGGTCGCCAACCTGCAGCCCCTGACCCGCGAGGTCTCCCTGGAAGGTCGCCCCGCCGGGGGCACCAGCCTCGCCCTGCTCGACGAGGCCTCGTTCGTTGCGGCCGCCACCAACCCTGCTTTCCTGGACCGATCCGCGGCTTGGTCGGGACGCTCGCTCACGCTGCCGCCCTACGCCATTGCCCGGCTGCATTGCCCCGCATAGGCCATTTGGGCCATTCCGCCAGCCATTTGGCCGGATCATCCACGGTCGATATGCCTTCGTGCCAGGTTGGGGCCACGCCTCAGGGCGAGAACCGTCGCTACCACCGTAGGAACCTGTCTCATTCCGGACTCGTGTCGATGGAATTGACAGATTGCGGTGTCCCTGTCAGATGGTGAAGCCCCAGGAAAGGTTAAGTGTGGCGGTTTTCTGCGCTCCTCGGGATGTGTCCGCCATCACTCCCGGTGCGCACGAAACTTGCTTTGTTGCGGGGTGAAGCACCCTTACCCCGACACCCTCGTCCAGCTGCATTACGCGATGGCCACGGAAGCCCCAGCGTCAGGCCTTGCAATGCCCGAAGCGGCTCCCGATGGGGCCGATTCCTTCCTGGCATCACAGCCCAGCCAAGCCGTCGGGATGCCGCCACCGCCACCCGCCGTCGTGCAGTTGCGCGGCAAGGCCCATGTCACGCAGGCCGAGGACGGCGCCACGGTAGATGCCGAAGGTCGGCAGCTGGGCCCCGGTGATCGCATCGTCACCGGACCGGACACCATACTCGAAGTTCGAGCGGGCACCGCCTACGGCCTCGCACTGGGACCCAATGCCGACTTAACCTTTGGAGCCTTTGGCGGTTCCGGCGCAGGCGGGCCTGCGGAGCTCGTGCTTGCCCAGGGCCAGCTCGTCGTCATCCACGGCGCCCCGCCGCCACTGCCCGTCCTGGTCGTCCGCACGCCCACGGCCTCGATCGAGATCGTCGATGCCACCGTGGCCATCGTGGTGGAGCCCGGCACGGGCCGCACCACAGTCAGCCTCCTGCCCAATCCCGACGGATCGCTGGGTCTGGTCGAGGTCACTGGGGGCGATGCCGCCGTGCTGCTGGACCAGGTGAACGCCACGACCATCGTCGAGGCGGCCTTCGTCGCCCCAAGCGTGCCCGTCACCCTTGCGCTGATGCAGATCTTCGGTCTGGTGGGCGATGCCGCGCTCTTGGCCTACGGCGGCATCGTTCCTGGCACCACGGCCGAGGCAGAGCCTTCGCTCGATGCGATTGCAGCCCAGCTCGCCCAGATCGCCACCGCGGCCGGCCCCGGCACGCTGGGTGCGCTTGCCCCCGGTGCGGGCCCCGGCGTCGTCGGCGATCCCGGCGGCTTCGCCGACGTGACGGGCGATTTTGGCGTGCCGATCCTGGGGATTCAGGGCCCCCTCAGCGGCTTCTCGGTGCAGCCTGTTCCCACTGCGCCGCCGCCGCCGCCCGTAGGCGCCGAGCGCACCGACGAGGACCTCCCTGCCAGCACCGTTGCGGGCGGCGCGGGCGGTGGAGGCGGCGTGACACCCCCCCCGGGCGGCGCCACCGAGGGTCCCGACGTGCTGGTGGGCACGCCTGGCCCCGACATCCTTGACGGGCTGGGTGGCGACGACACGATCACGGGCCTCGGCGACGCCGACACCCTGACCGGCGGCGCGGGCGACGACAGCCTGGATGGCGGCGAGGGCACCGACACGGCGTCCTACGCCGCCGACACGGCCGGCGTCGTGGCAGACCTCGCGGCCGGAACCGCCAACGGGCCTGCGGCGGGCGCAGACACGCTGCAATCCATCGAGAACGTCACCGGCGGCGCGGGCGACGACGTCCTGTCCGGCGATGGCGCTGCAAACTCGCTGGTCGGCGGTGCGGGCGACGATACCTTGGCTGGCCGGGCTGGAGACGACGTGCTGCAGGGCGGCACCGGCACCGACACGGCTGACTATCGCGACTCCGACCAGGCTATCGTTGTCGACCTCGCAGACGGCACCGCCACGGGCGCCGCCATCGGCACCGACACCCTGTCCTCCATCGAGGTGGTCGAGGGCGGCGACGGCGACGACACCCTGTTCGGCTCGGCCGCCTCCGACACCCTGCGCGGCAACCTGGCCAACGACACGCTGGAGGGACGCGGCGGCGACGATCTGCTGGAAGGCGGGCCCGGCACCGACATCGCCTCCTTCCTTTCCGACGCGGCGGGCGTGGTCGTTGACCTCGCGGCCGGCACGGCCGTGGGCGCCGCCACCGGCAACGACACGCTCACCGGCATCGAGGGCGCCTTCGGCGGCGCGGGCGACGACGAGCTCCTGGGCGACGGCGGCGCCAACCGCCTCGTGGGCAACGGCGGCGACGACACGCTGGACGGCCGCGGCGGCAACGACACGCTCCAGGGCGGCGCGGCCGATGACACCATCCTGGCCGGTGCCGGCAACGACAGCGTCGACGGCGGCGCCGGGTTCGACACCTTCGATCTCTCCGCCATTGGGTCGGCCGTCGCGGTGGACCTAGCCGCCGGCACGGCCGTCGGCGCCGCCATCGGCAACGACACCGTGGCCGGGATCGAGGCCGTCCAGGGCGGCACCGCCGCCGACGTGCTCTCGGGCGGCGCGTCCGGCGACGTGCTGGCGGGCAACGGCGGCAGCGACACGCTGGACGGCCGCGGCGGCGACGACACCCTGCAGGGCGGCGCTGGCACCGACCGCATCCTGGCCGGCGCTGGCGACGACGCGGTGGACGGCGGCGCTGGCACAGACACCTTCGACCTTTCCGCCATCGCCTCCGCCGTGACGGTTGACCTGGCCGCCGGCACCGCCACGGGCGCCGCCATCGGCAGCGACACCGTGGCCGGCATCGAGATCGTGCAGGGCGGCGGCGGCGCCGACGTGCTGCGCGGCGATGCCGCCGGCGAAACCCTGGTCGGCAACGGCGGGAACGACACGCTGGAAGGCCGCGGCGGCAACGACAGCCTGAACGGCGGCGCCGGCATCGACACCGCGTCCTTCGCGTCCGACGCCTCCGGCGTGGTCGTGGACCTCGATGCCGGTACCGCCACGGGGGCCGACACCGGCACCGACACCCTGGCTGCCATCGAGAATGCCCAGGGCGGCACGGGCGACGACCGCCTGCTGGGTACCGCCGACGCAAACCTGCTGGCCGGCGGCGGCGGCGACGACACGCTGGATGGCCGCGGCGCCGACGACACCCTGCAGGGCGGCGGTGGCAGCGACACGATCCTGGGCGGCCTGGGCGACGACATCGTGGACGGCGGCACGGGCGTCGACACGCTGGACCTCTCCGCCTCCGCCTCGGCCGTCGATGTGAACCTCACGCTCGGCGTCGCCAGCGGTGCCGCCATCGGCACCGACGCCGTGGTCGGCATCGAGGTCGTCCGCGGCGGCTCGTCGGGCGACACGCTGACGGGCGGAACCGGCGACGAATCCCTGCTCGGCGACGGCGGTAACGACACGCTGGATGGCCGCGACGGCGATGATGCCCTGCTGGGCGGCGCGGCCGACGACCTCATCCTTGCCGGCGCGGGCGACGACGCGGTGGATGGCGGCGCCGGCATCGACACCTTCGATGCCTCGGCCATCGCCTCCGCCGTGTCCGTGGATTTGGCCGCCGGCACCGCCGCGGGTGCTGCCATCGGCAGCGACACGCTGGCCGGCATCGAATCCGTCCTCGGCGGGTCGGGCGGCGACACGCTCCTGGGCGGCGCCTCCGCCGACACGTTCGATGGCAACGGTGGCGACGACACGCTTGATGGCCGCGGCGGCGGCGACACGCTCCTGGGCAATGGCGGCGACGACACGATCCTGGCCGGCGCGGGCGACGACCTGGTGGACGGCGGCGCCGGTACCGACACCTTCGACGCTTCCGCCGTCGCCTCCGCCGTGTCCGTGGACCTGGCCGCCGGCACCGCCACGGGTGCGGCCATCGGCAGCGACACCCTCGCGGGCATCGAATCCGTCCGCGGCGGCTCAGGGGGCGACACGCTTCTGGGCGGCACCTCCGGCGACACGCTCGACGGCTACGGCGGCGACGACACGCTGGACGGCCGGGGCGGCAACGACACGCTCCTGGGCGGCGGCGGCAACGACAGCATCCTGGCCGGCTTGGGCGACGACAGCATCGAGGGTGGTGCAGGCACCGACACCTTCGATGCCTCAGCCATCGCCTCGGCCGTCGTCGTGAACCTCGCTGCCGGCACCGCCACGGGCGCCGCCATCGGCAACGACACCGTGGCCGGCATCGAGGTCGTCCGCGGCGGCTCGGCCAACGACACCCTGACCGGCGGCGCGGCGGCCGAGACCCTGCTGGGCAACGGCGGCAACGATACGCTCGCCGGGGGCGGGGGCAACGACACGCTCGACGGCGGCATCGGTTCCGACACTGCGACCTATGCCGACGACCTCGCGGGCGTGACCGTCGATCTCGCCGCCGGCACGGCCTCGGGGGCCGCGGTGGGCGACGACACGCTGGTCGCCATCGAAACCGTCATCCTGGGCAGCGGCGACGACACGGTGCGCGGCACCGCAGGCAACGACACGCTCCAGGGCAACGGCGGAAACGACACCCTGGAGGGGCGTGCCGGCAACGACACGCTGGATGGCGGCACCGGCACCGACGCCTTCGACGCCGCCTCCGACACCGCCGGCGTCGTCGTGGACCTCCAGGCCGGCACCGCCACCGGCGCTCTGATCGGCAGCGACACCCTCGTCTCCATCGAGGCGGCCCAGGGCGGCTCGGGCAACGACAACCTCAAGGGCGCCGCCGGCGGCGAGCTGCTGGCCGGCAACGGCGGCAGCGACACGCTCGACGGTCGCGGTGGCAACGACACCCTGCTTGGCGGCGCGGCCGACGACACCATCCTGGGTGGCCTGGGCGACGACTCCATCGACGGCGGTGCCGGTACCGACACGCTCGATCTCGCCGCCATCGGCACTGCCGTCGCCGTCGATCTGGCGGCCGGTGCAGCCTCGGGCGCAGGAATCGGCAGCGACACCGTGGCCGGAATCGAGATCGTGCAGGGCGGAACCGCGGCCGATACGCTCGCCGGTTCCGGCGGGGTCGAGTTCCTGTCCGGCAATGCCGGCAACGACACGCTGGACGGCCGCGGCGGCAACGACACCCTGGCGGGCGGCGCCAACGACGACACGCTGCTGGCCGGCGCGGGCGACGACACGCTGGACGGCGGCACCGGCATCGACACCTTCGACGCTTCCGCCGACGCGGCCGGCGTTGCGGTCGATCTGGCCGCCGGCACCGCCACGGGCGCCGCCATCGGCAGCGACACCCTAGTCCTGGGCACCGTCGAACGCGCCACCGGCGGCACCGGCGACGACGTGCTGTCTGGCGACGGCGCGACCAACGTGCTGGCGGGCGGAGAAGGGGCCGATACCCTCACCGGGCGGGGCGGCAACGATACGCTCCTTGGTCAGGGCGGCGACGACACGTTCCTCTTCGACCTCGGCAACGACTCGCTCGACGGCGGCGCGGGCTTCGATACTTACGATGCCTCGGCAGCGGTTGCCGCCGTCGTGGTCGACTTGGGAGCAGGCACCGCCTCGGGCGCCGAGATCGGTACCGACACCCTGCTGAACGGCTCGTTCGAGCGCGTGCTGGGCGGCGGCGGCAACGACACGCTCACCGGCGCCAGCCTTGACGACTCCCTGGTGGGCAACGGCGGCAACGATACCCTCTCGGGCGCCGGCGGCGACGACGTGCTGGAAGGCGGCGGCGGCGACGACACGCTGCGCGGCGGCGCCGGCAACGACACGCTCGACGGCGCGGCCGGCATCGACACGCTGGACTACGGCACCGCCGCCTCGCCCGTCGTGGTCGAGCTGGGCGCCGGCACCGCCACGGGCGCCGACATCGGCACCGACACCCTGCTGGGCGAGAGCTTTGAGCGCGTGATTGGCGGCGGCGGGGCCGACACCCTGACCGGCGGCGCCGGCAGCCAGACCCTGCTGGGCGGGCTCGGCAACGACACGCTGAACGGCGGCGCAGGCGACGACACGCTGGACGGCGGCGGCGGCACCGACTTCGTCTCCTACGCGGGCGCCACGGGGCCCGTCGCCATCGACCTCGCCCAGGCCGTGCAGACCCAGACCGGCGGCTTCGGCACCGACACCTTCATCGCCATCGAGGCCGTCGAAGGCAGCGACTTCAGCGACACCCTCGCCGGCGCCGCGTCCAACGACACCCTCTCGGGCGCGCAGGGCGACGACACCCTCTCGGGCCTGGGCGGAGCGGACACCCTCACGGGCGGCGACGGCTCCGACACGATGGAAGGCGGTGCGGGCAACGACCTGCTGGACGGCGGCAACGGTATCGACACGGCCAGTTTCGCCGCCTCGGCCTCCGCCGTCGTGGCCAGCCTCGCCACTGGCACCGCCACCGGCACCGCCACCGGCACCGACACCCTCGTCGCTGTCGAGAACCTGCTGGGCGGTTCGGCCTCCGATACCCTCACCGGCAACGACGGCATCAACGTGCTCGAGGGCGGCGCCGGCAACGACACCCTCAACGGCGGCCTCGGCGCCGACACGATGGTCGGCGGCCAGGGCAACGACCTCTTCACCGTCGAGGACGCGGGCGACGCGGTGGTCGAGGCGGCGGGCGAGGGCACGCTGGACACGATCCAGTCTTCGATCTCGCTCACCATTTCCACCAACGTCGAAGTGCTGACGCTCACCGGCATCGCCGCCATCAACGCGACCGGCAACGACGACGACAACACGCTGAACGGCAACACCGGCGCCAACACGCTGATCGGCCTGGGCGGCAACGATTCCCTGTCGGGCGGCGACGGCAACGACCTGCTGCGCGGCGGCGCGGGCGACGACACCCTGGTGGGCGGCAACAACGTGGACACTGCCGACTACTCCGACGCGTCGGGCGGCGTGACGGTCGACCTCAACATCGCGGTGGCCCAGGCCGTGGGCGGCGGCATGGGCAGCGACCGGCTCTCCACCATCGAGAACCTGCTGGGCGGCGCCTTCGACGACACGCTCACCGGCGGCTCGGGCACCAGCGTCCTCACCGGCGGCGAGGGCAACGACAAGCTCTTCGGCCTCGCAGGCGCCGACACCCTGGTGGGCGGTCTGGGCGACGACACGCTCGAGGGCGCGGGCGGCGTCGACACGCTGGACGGCGGCGACGGCATCGACACAGCCAGCTTCGCCGCCAATGCGGGCGCCGTCATAGCCAACCTGACGAGCGGCACCGCGTCGGGCAGCGGCATCAACAACGACTTCATCTTCAACGTCGAGAACCTGCTGGGCGGCTCGGGCGCCGACACGCTGACCGGCAACGCCGGCGTCAACGTGCTGGCCGGCGCGGCGGGCAACGATACGTTGAACGGCGTCGGCGGCGTCGACACGCTGTTGGGCGGGACCGGCAACGACGTCTTCGTCGTCCAGGATGCCGGCGACACGGTCGTCGAGCAGGCGGGCGAGGGCACCGCCGATGCGATCCAGAGCAGCGTCACCTTCACCATCGTGGCCAATGTCGAATCGATGACGCTGACCGGCTCGGACGCCATCGACGGCTTCGGGCTCGGGGAGAACGACCTCATCGTCGGCAATGCCGGAGACAACCGCCTAGTGGGTGCGGGCGGCGACGACACGCTGAGCGGCGGTGGCGGCACCGACACGCTGGAGGGCGCGGAGGGCAACGATTCGCTGAATGGCGGCACCGGCATCGACACGCTCGTGGGCGGGCTGGGCAACGACACGATGACCGTCGATGACCCCTCCGACGTTGTGGTGGAGCAGCCCGGCGAGGGGCTGGACACGATCCTGAGCTCGGTCGACTACGTCATCGCCGCCAACGTCGAGATCCTGACGCTGACCGGCGCCGCCGCCATCGACGGGACGGGCAGCGGGGCAGGCGAGACCATCATCGGCAACAGCGCGGTCAACGTCCTTCAGGGGCTGGGCGGGAACGACACCCTGCAGGGCAATGGCGGGAACGACACCCTGCAGGGCGGCGAGGGTGTCGACATCCTGGACGGCGGCGCCAACAACGACGTGCTGGATGGCGGTGCAGGCGCCGACACGATGACCGGCGGCAGCGGCAACGACGTCTTCACGGTCGACGACGCGAGCGATGTGGTGGTGGAAGCCGGCGGCGGGGGCACCGACCGCATCCTGGCCGGCATCACCTACACCAATGCGCTCAACGTCGAGCAGCTCACCCTCACCGGCTCCGACGGCATCGACGCCACCGGCACCGACTTGGCCGAGACCCTGGTGGGCAACGCCGGCGTCAACACGCTCGTCGGCCTGGCCGGCAACGATTCGCTTGTGGGCAACAACGGCAACGACCGGCTGGAAGGCGGCGACGGCAACGACATCCTGGACGGCGGCAACAACAACGACGTCCTGGTGGGCGGCGCCGGCAACGACAGCCTGATCGGCAACGCCGGCACCGACACCGTGGACTACGGCGACGCCAGCGGCGCCATCACCGTCAACCTGAGCCTGACCGGCTTCCAGATGGTGGGCGGCGGACACGACAGCGACCGGCTGGCCACTGTGGAGAACGCCATCGGTGGCGGCTTCGACGACGTCATCACCGGCACCACGGGCGTCAACGTGCTCGAGGGCGCCGGTGGCGACGACACGCTGGCCGGACTGGCCGGCAACGACACGCTGGACGGCGGGGCCGGCAGCGATACGGCGGACTACGCCGCCGTCACCCAGGCGGTGAGTGCCAACCTGGCGGCCGGCACCGCCACGGGCGGCAGCCAGATCAACAGCGATACGCTCATCTCCATCGAGAACGCTGCGGGCGGCTCGTCCAACGACATCCTGGTGGGCAGCACGGATGCGAACACCCTGATCGGCAACGCCGGCGCCGACACGCTGACCGGCGGCGCCGGGTCCGACCGCCTGAACGGCGGCGCAGGTGCGGACCTGTTCCGCTTCACGGCACCCTCCGACGGCGGTGTGGTTCCGGCCGATGGCCCGGCCGGCGCCATCGCAGGCGACACGATCGACGATTTCCTGAGCGGCACCGACAAGATCCAGATCGTGCGCGCGGCCTTCGGCGGCCTGCCTGCGGGCACCCTCAACCCGGCCAGCTTCGCCACGATCGGCGTGGCCTACGATGGCACGAACTCGGGCCTTGGTGGCGGCGCGCCAGTCTTCGTCTTCTCGACCGCCGACCAGACGCTCTACTTCGACGACAACACGGCCGCCGCCGGCTACACCGTGCTGGCCGAGATCCAGGCCGGCGGCACGATCGTCGCCTCGGACATCGTGCTCGTGTAGCGGGCCTCAGACGGCCCGGGCATGGCGCCTCATCCCGGGCCGCAGGTAAGCGTCGAAGGCGGCGGCCACAACGCGGGCGAAGGGCCTGCCGCATTCGGTGATCGCCAGGCACCCGTCCCGCTGCACGACCAAGCCGTCGGCGGCCAGGGGCGCCAGGGCGTCCGCCGCATCGGCCAGAGTCGGTGCCGGCAGGCCATGCGCCGCCGCCAGCGCCGGCACGTCGGCGGCGAAGTCGCACAGCAGGCGTTCGATGACGGCGCGGCGCAGCCGATCCTCGGCGGTCAGGGCCACGCCCCTGGCCGTGGCCAGCCGGCCTCCCGCGATGGCGCCCTGGTAGTCGCGCACGGCGACCAGGTTCTGGACGTAGCCCTGCGGCAGCATCCCGATGGCCGAGGCGCCCAGGCCGACCAGGGCAGTCCCCGTGTCCGCCGTATAGCCCTGGAAGCCGCGGCCCAGCGTGCCGTCGGCGTGCGCGTGGGCCAGAGGGTCGTCGGGCCGGGCAAAGTGGTCGATGCCCACCGCGACATAGCCGTGCTCGCGAATGCGGCGGGCGGCGGCCGTCATCTGCCGCCAGCGCCCTGCCCCGTCGGGCAGGCGCCGCGCGTCGATCAGCTGCTGGTGCTGCTTCATCCACGGCACGTGGGCATAGCCGAACAGCGCCATGCGGTCGGGCGCCAGGGCGGCCACCGAATCAACGGTGCGGAGCAGGCCATCGAGGGTCTGCCCGGGCAGACCGTACATCAGGTCGATGTTGATCGCGGCGATGCCATGCCCGCGCAGCAGTCGCACCGCTTCGGCCGTCACGTCCAGGCTCTGGTGACGGTTGACGGCGGCCTGGACGGCAGGGTCCAGGTCCTGCACGCCCAGGCTGGCCCGGTTCACGCCCGCCTCGGCAAGCGCCGCTGCCAGCGCGGGCGTCAGGCCGCGCGGATCGACCTCCACGGCAAAGGCGTGGCCGGGGGCCCTGCCGAATACCTGGAAGATCCCGTCGGCAAGCCTGCGCACGTCATCGGGCTTCAGCAACGTGGGCGACCCGCCACCCCAGTGCAGGGCTACCGCCGGGTGGCGCGGCCCCAGGGCGGCAGCCACGGCACGGGCCTCGCACAGCAGCGTGCCCACGTAGGCGGCAACCGGCTCGTAGCGGTTCACCACCCGCGTGTGACACCCGCAGAACCAGCACAGCCGGGCGCAGAACGGGATGTGGACGTAAAGCGATAGGGCCGCGGCAGGGTCCAGCGCGCCAAGCCAAGCCGCGTAGGTCGCGGCATCCACCCCGGCATGGAAGTGCGGCGCCGTGGGGTAGCTGGTGTAGCGCGGCACCGGCCGGTCGTAACGGGCCAGCAGGTCGGCCGGGACCTGGTCGTGAAGGGCGGTCGAAGGCTGCATGAGGGCAGAGTGGCCGGCCCGGGCTCCGCCTGCCTTGAGGTGGATCAACCGGGCGGGGGGCTCATTCCGATGGTGACGGCGATCACGCGGCGGGCATCGGC
>Ga0073934_10010266_pt1 | contig 11690 bp, 8 predicted proteins | sample LarsenN4metaG_FD_76834 | JGI IMG/M metagenome (GOLD analysis project Ga0073934, IMG submission 76834) | Hot spring sediment bacterial and archeal communities from British Columbia, Canada, to study Microbial Dark Matter (Phase II) - Larsen... ... | reverse complement strand
GGCAATAGTTATCTATGAATGCCACTGTGCTTACTGGCTGTCTGCGCGCCGTAACCATTCCTCTTACTTACTTTGTCTGCTTTCTTCCTGATTATACTCTCCCCGTAGTAACAAAAGAGGGTTTATGCCGTAGTTACGAGTGAGAATTTGCGAGCATTTCTTGTCCTTTGCCACCCTTATAAGGTGGCAGCTTCATCCACCGAAAAGCAACTATATTTAATAACAAACCAAGCAGGAACAAAAACACCATTAAAGTAATTTGATACCAGAGAATTGGCTGAACAAATAAATCCAAAATAACGTGAAGTAAATTCATAATGCTATAAAACACAGTTAAGCCAAAATGAATAACTCGATAACGTTTTGCATCAAAAAAAGTGGTGGCAATAATTGCCAGCATTGATATTACAAAAAATCCCAACATTAACCACATAATTCCAGAAATCTCATTTATTGTTGTGGCTTTTTGAGATTCAGCAACGGGTAAACCGTGAAAAAGTGGCATCAAACCGAGTTGAGTGTGAAACAGTGTTCCCAGTAAAAAGGTTATCCATAGAGCAATGATTTTTTCTTGATAATTAACCTTCATAATTGCTCTCCAATTCCTTTTTGAAACTCAGACTCTCAGGGGTGATCGCCCACAACAAGGGCATAAGAAATAGAACGAACACAGATGCACACAGATGTAGCCGTGCTTGGGCGCGGCTTCGGTGCAGGGTACACAGATAGATTATGGGTTTGCTGTTAGGTTAATCCCCGATCCCTGTTAATAGTTTCCCGTTAAGAGTTCCCTATTTTCAAGACAGTTCTGAATTTTTTACTCTTCGCAAAAGGCAAAGAGTAAAAAATTTAACCAAATTTGAGGAATTCGCGTCCTTCTAATTGTGGTGTTTCTCCCCGTAACAGTGGCTCTAATACTGCTTTAATCCGAGTGGCTGAAGGTGGACATCCAGGTAAGTAAACATCAACTGATACAACTGCATGAACGGGTGTAACTCGATCTAGTAACTGCGGTACAATACCAGGCTCATGGGGAATTTGAGCGTGAATATCCGCAGCTTCAATGTAACAGCGTTGCAAGACAGGTTCTACACTTCCTAAAGGATTGCGTAAAGCAGTAACATTGCCAGTAACAGCACAGTCACCAAAAGAGACAAGAATTTGCGATCGCTCTCTGACTATCTGAATCATTTCCAGATGCTCTTCATTGGCAACTGCACCCTCAACTAACACCACATCTACACCTTCGGGATATTCCTTAACATCAGCAAAGGGACTGTAAACTAAATCCACTTGTCCAGCCAAATCAATCAGCCATTCGTCCAAATCCAAAAAAGACATGTGACAGCCAGAACAACCGCCCAGCCAAACCGTCGCTAATTTTAAACGAGCCATTTTCTTGTTTTTATAATTATAGATAGAGATTTAAAATGCAGCGTATATTTTTCTTGGTGTCTTTGCGTCTTGGTGGTTAATAAAATGATTTTTTCACCACTAAGACACAAAGACACGAAGGTGATCTAAACAAGCCATTGCTGTTTCTCCCGTGCTGTAATTAGAAAATCAAGTTTGGTGCGATCGCGTTGCATTTCACCGACGCTAGAACCTTGGTAAAAAATTGCACCTGTGGGACAGGCATTAACGCATTTACCGCAGGAAGTACAAGTCTGGGAAGTTCCCCAAGGCTGATTTAAATCAGTGATCACATGGGAGTTTGTCCCCCTACCCGCCATATCCCAAGTGTGCGCTCCTTCAATCTCGTCACAAACACGTACGCAACGAGTGCAAAGAACACAACGGTTGTGATCGATGCCAAAGCGATCATGAGAAATGTCGACTTTGCGATTAGGAAATTGATATTCCAACCGCACATGATCCATACTCATCTCAATTGCCAAATCTTGCAATTCGCAATTACCATTAGCTACGCAGACTGAACAGATATGATTGCCTTCTGCAAATAGCATTTCTATAATCATGCGACGATATTTTTGCAGGCGATCGCTGTTTGTTTGGATTTCCATACCTTCAGCAACTTTTGTCACACAAGCAGGTTGAAGTTTATTACTACCAGCAATTTCTACTAAACAAAGCCGACAAGCCCCAACATCTGTAACTCCTTGCAGGTGACACAAAGTCGGAATGTGAATTCCTGCTTCCTGCGCGGCTTGAAGAATGGTTTCTTCTTCGCGGGCGCTGATTAGTTGCTGATTGATTGTTAATGTTTTGACTGTCATTGTGATACTTTGGATGTTCGGTATAATTTTGGTTAACGAACACCGATGCACACGGATGCACACGGATGGTTTATCGGTGTGCATTTGTGTTCATCTGTGTTTGACTTTAAAAATAAGATTTTTGCCATAGTTGTAATTCAGGTTAAGTGTCATTGCTCAAGTTTGCTAAATATTCATCCCGGAAATAATGTAAGGTGCTAAACACTGGATTTGGTGCTGACTGTCCTAAGCCGCACAAGCTGGTATGCTTCACCATGTCGCACAGTTCTTCTAGCAGTTCTAAGTCAGCAAGGGATGCTTTGCCTTCGCGGATCTTGGTTAACAATTGATACAGTTGGACTGTGCCGACACGGCAGGGAATACACTTACCGCAGGACTCATCCATGCAGAATTCCATAAAGAAACGGGCGACATCCACCATGTTGGTAGTTTCGTCCATGACGATCATGCCGCCGGAACCCATGATGGAACCAAGTTGAGCCAAAGATTCGTAATCGACGGGAGTATCAAAAGCTACGGCGGGGATACAGCCTCCAGAAGGACCGCCTGTTTGCACTGCTTTGGCTGTACCGCCATCTGGGACACCACCACCCATTTCTTCGACAATTTGCCGCAGGGTGGTTCCCATGGGCACTTCTATCAAGCCTGTGTTTTTGATTTTGCCAGCTAGGGCAAAAACTTTTGTACCTTTGCTTTTTTCTGTACCAATGCTGGCGAATACGTCTGCACCTTTGCGAATAATCCAAGGGACGTTGGCAAAGGTTTCGACGTTGTTAATTAAAGTTGGAAATCCCCACAAACCACTTTCTGCTGGGTAAGGCGGACGGGGACGAGGTGTACCGCGTTTACCTTCAATTGATGCCATTAACGCGGTTTCTTCGCCACAAACATAAGCTCCTGCCCCAATGCGAATATCTATTTTAAAATCAAAGGGAGAGTCAAAAATCTTACTTCCTAATAAACCGAGGCGTTGGGCTTGGCGAATGGCAATTTGCAGCCTATTGATCGCAATGGGATATTCGGCACGGATATAAATGTAACCTTGGTTAGCACTGATCGCATAGGCAGCGATCGCCATTCCTTCTAAAACTCGATGCGGATCGCTTTCTAACACACTGCGATCCATAAATGCGCCGGGATCGCCTTCGTCGGCGTTGCAGATCACAAACTTGCGATCGCCCTTCGCTTTGGCTACAGTCGCCCATTTCACACCTGTGGGATAACCTGCACCACCCCGTCCCCGCAACCCACTACGAGTCATTGCATCCACCACCTCAGCTGGTGTCATTTCTCGCAACACGTGGTAAAGTGCCTGATAGCCATCAGCAGCAATGTAAGACTCAATCCGTTCTGGGTCAACTTTGCCGCTATTTTCCAGAACTATCGGGAATTGCTTGGTAAAAAATGGCTGCTGTAAATCTCCTGTTTGTACCTTGACTTCACCACCATCTAACCCAGCGATAATTGAGGGAGCATTTTCTGAAGTCACTTTTTCATATATTCGAGTTACCAAGCCTTGCGCCTCTACATTGTCTACTTCTACCAAAGGGCCTTGACAACACAAACCCATACAACCAACACTACAAACTTCTACTTTATCTGCCAAGCCTGTTTCTTCTGTTACCTTTTCCAAACTTTCTTTGACTGCAACAGAACCAGAAGACAGACAACCAGCCGCCATACAACAACGAATGCGAATAGGCTTGAAGTTGGCGCGTTCTTTCTCAGCAATTTCCTGTAATTCAGTCAGATCCATGTTTGAGCCATCCTTCTATTTTTTCGGTCACTAACTCCGGTGTTTGGTGTCCACATACAGTACCATCAAACACAACAGCAGGTGCAATTCCACAAGCACCCAAACATCTGGCTGTGAGCAGGGAAAGTTTACCATCTGGGGTTGTTTCGCCAGCATGAATTTTGGCACACTTTTCTACAGTTGCTAGTAAATTGGCTGCACCTTTAACGTAACAAGCTGTACCCGTACACACCACACAACTATGCACGCCTTTCGGTGCTAAGGAGAAAAGATGATAAAAAGTTGCGACACCATAAACACGGCTGGGTGGTAGTTTGAGGTTGTGGGCAATGTAATATAACAAGTCATTTTCTAAATAGCCAAAAAGTTCTTGTGCTTTGTGCAAAACTTCTATGAGTGCATCCTGTTGATATTGATGGCGCTTCATCGTAGCATCAAGTATTTTGAAACGTTTATCACCGCTAGGATGCTGTTTGGGTGTACTTTTTGTATACTGACCTTTTCTATTGACTGTTTGAGAGTCCATTTTTCTAATTCTTTTAAGTATTTATGCGGTATAAGTACGTTGTCAGATGTCCGCTATAGTTTTTGCATCGGTCTGTTTTGTTAAAACGTCGACCCGTTTTGTTAATTCATCGGCTTACAAAAATAAAGTTCATTTTCATTTGGTAGGGGCGTGACTGCCTTAAAATAGTGCATTAATAAACCGCAGAGGCGCAGAGGACACAGAGAAAGAAGAAGAGATTTATTGCAACATTTTAGTCTTGACACGCTACTAATTTTGAAGGATTTGGGGTAATTAGCTCATTTGGGTGTACACCGTAGATTCTTTAAATCTGGGGCTGTCTTGTTGCTCCTGAGTTCTACACCTATCCTTATAAATCAACAATTTGAGGAAGTTGTGAGGTTATATCAACTCTCTCGCAAAGTCCAGATCCCCGATTTTTTAGAAAATTTGGGATACTGTCTCTCATATTCAGCTAGCTTTAATTGTGTCGGCTGGACTTGCAAGTAACCTCACCCCCTCCCACCGATACCTATCCAGTAGGGATTGCAGCCAGCGATCGCCTTGCATACTGATTTGGATTATCAACAAAATACCGTAACTCTACGTAATTCCCGTCAACAGCCTTCAGATCGAGGTGGAGGACTTGCACATTCCGAATCCAACACTTCAGTATTATCCCCAACTCTAACAAAACCCCCAATTCCAGAGAAATTCCCAGCAATTCCACCAAATTCCTCTCAAACTCTCCTTCCTCTGCGTCCTCTGCGTTCTCTGCGGTTCATTACTCCTAACCTTACCTTTCACCTGCAACTTTAATTTCCGCCCTTACCACCGAAGCATCAACAGTCGGATAAATACGAAAACCCAACTTCTCACAAACTCTTTGCATAGCAGAATTTTCAGTCAAAATTTCAGCACTAATCAACCTTAACTGTTCATCACGCCCTACTTCCAGCAACCTTTTGAGTAACTCAGTTCCCAAACCTTGACATTGATAGCGATCGCTAACCAAGATTGCAAACTCCGCTTCACTAGTACCATGCAACTTACTTAACCTACCAACAGCTAAAACTTCATGTTCTCCGGTTTCTGGATTTTCATAATCTACCACCAACGCCATTTCTCGGTCATAATCAATAAAACACAGACGCGTCAGCCTCTCGTGAGCAATACGTTGACTAAGTTTGATCAAGTGAAAGTACCGGAAAAAAACGCTTTCTTCAGATAAAGTATGATGTAACTTAATCATCAAAGGTTCGTCCTCTGGGCGAATCGGACGAATAGTTACTTGCATCCCATTGCGCGTTGTCCAAGAGGAAACGTACTGTGTCGGATAAGGACGAATTGCCAGTTTTGGTAACTGTGCTTCAGTAATATCTAAATCATGAAGAACAATCCGCGCATCAAGTGCCACAAGGGAGTTTTCAGCGATTCCTTCTGCTTTTACTAAAAGTGGATTAATATCAATTTCTTTAATCAAGCGTTGTTCCACGACAACTTGGCTAAAGCGTACCAAAAGTTGTTCTAAAGCCTCCAAATTAACAGCTTTTCTACCTCTCACTCCCTGTAGTGCTTTGTAAATTCGGGTTTGTTCCATCATCCGCCGTGCCAAGGTAGTATTGAGTGGTGGCAGTCCCAAGGCTCGATCTTGAAACACTTCCACTAACTGTCCACCTGTGCCAAACAGTAAAACTGGGCCAAATTGAGAGTCAATGCTACTACCAAGAATTAATTCGTAGCTGTTTTTCAGGTTTACCATAGGCTGGACAGTGACACCAGCAAAATGATTTGCTCCGACTTTGGTGCTGACAGATAAGGCGATCGCATCATACGCCTCACGTACCGCCTTAGCATCGCGTAAATTCAAATGCACCCCATCCACATCAGTTTTATGAGTGATGGTTTTGGAATATACTTTCAAAACCACAGGATAACCAATTTCCTCTGCTAGCCGCACAGCCTCTGCTGCACTCGTTGCTACCTGCGTTGCTACCGTCGGAATGCCGTAAGCAGCAAGAATTTGTTTTGATTCCACTTCCGTAAGTAAAGTTCTGCCAGCTTCACGCGCTGTTTGGATAATAGTTTTGGCAATAGTGCGATCGCTAGTATCTACCCCCTCAGGAAGCACAGGCGTTTCATACAAGGCACGCAGGTTATAATTGTAACGCCACATATAGTTGAATACATGGGCTGCGGTATCGGGAAAAGGGAATGTGGGAATCGATGCTTGGTTGAGAATTTCCGCCCCTGCTTCCACGTCTGCATCTCCCATCCAACTCGCTAGTATGGGCTTACCTATACGCGCTAATGATTTTACTTTATACGCAGATTGCGTCGGGTCAGTCATTGCCTGGGGCGTAAGAATCACCAACAGTCCATCACTATTAGGATCTTTAGCAACAATTTCCAAGGCTTTGGCATAGCGCATAGGGTCAGCATCCCCAAGTATGTCAATGGGATTATTGTGACTCCATTGTGGGGGCAACAACTCGTTCAGCGCTGCGTAGGTTTCTGGGGATAATTCTGCTAATTCACCTCCATCAGTAATTAAAGCATCAGTTGCCAACACTCCCGGTCCGCCTGCATTCGTAACAATAGTCAGTCTTGGCCCTTTAGGACGTGGTTGCTTCGCTAGCACCTCTGCCATATCAAACAATTCAGAGATACTCTTAACCCGTAAAACCCCACACCGTCGTAATGCAGCATCAAACACCGCATCGCTACCTGCCAATGCGCCTGTGTGGGAAGCAGCAGCTTTGGCTGCGGCTGCTGTTCGTCCGGCTTTAATTACAATAATAGGTTTTGTCAGGGCAACTTCCCGCGCCGCAGAGAGAAATGACCGGGCATCTCCTATCGATTCCATGTAAATAACAATGCTTTCAGTATGCGGGTCATCACCGAGATAGTAAATCAAATCGCCCCAACCCACATCCAGCATGGAACCAATGGAAATAAAGGCACTAAAGCCGACATTTTCCCGAAAACTCCAGTCCAAAATTGCCGTACACAATGCCCCACTTTGACTGATAAAACCAACCTTACCAGGCAAAGCCATACCGTGGGCAAAAGTTGCATTTAACCCAGTATGGGGATTCATCACTCCCAAGCAATTCGGGCCAATCAGCCGCATTTTGCCTCGGCGCACTTGCTGGAGTACTTGCTGTTCTAATTCTGCCCCAGTAGTGCCAATTTCCTTGAACCCAGCAGAAAGCACGATCGCTCCCTTGACTCCTGCATCGACACATTCACCAATTACACCAGGAACCGTAGATGCAGGTGTAATCACAATCGCCAAATCCACTGGTTCTGGCACAGCAGCAATATTTGGGTACGTTTTAATACCAAGTACACTGTGGTGTTTGGGGTTGACTGGAAATACCGTTCCCCCAAATGGATGGCTGATCAGATTCCAGAGAACAGTCCTACCCACACTACCTTCACGTTGGCTAGCACCAATCACAGCAATGCTTTTGGGAGCAAAAATTGCATCTAAAGGTTGATGCTCAGAACGTAAAATATCATAAGCGCGATCGCTTCCCAATTGCATAGTCTTTTGCATTGTTGACTCCTTCGTGACAGTTGGGGGTTAAAGGTTAACGAACACCGATGAACACAGATACACACCGATAATCTATCTGTGTACCCTCCCTTAAGCCGCCTTTAGAGTGTCTACATCGGTGTACCTTACGGAAGCCGCTTGCGCGTCTACGACTCTAAGAACATGTATTTTCCGTAGCCGCAATTTCTAACAAAGTCTTCAGTACAGAATCAGGGTTGAGACTAATCGAATCAATCCCCTCTTCTACCAAAAACCGAGCAAATTCCGGGTAGTCACTCGGTGCTTGACCACAAATGCCGATTTTGCGACCATGTTGTTTAACTGTAGATATTGCCTTAGCAATCATTCGTTTCACAGCTTCGTTGCGTTCGTCAAATAAATGTGCTACCAACTCTGAATCCCTATCAAGTCCTAAAGTCAATTGCGTTAAATCATTAGAACCAATTGAGAATCCGTCAAACACTTGACAAAACTCGTCTGCAAGTTGGACGTTACTTGGTAACTCACACATCACATATACTTGCAAACCGTTTTCTCCACGTACCAATCCGTGTTTCGCCATCTCTGCAAGTACGCGGCGACCTTCAGCAGGAGTGCGGCAAAATGGGATCATTAAAATAACGTTCGTTAAACCCATTTGCTCGCGTACTTGCTTCATCGCCCGACATTCTAAGGCAAATCCTTCTCGGTAGCGTTCGTCATAATAACGCGAAGCCCCCCGCCAACCAATCATCGGGTTTTCTTCTTTCGGTTCAAATTGTTTGCCACCTAAAAGGTTAGCGTATTCGTTGCTTTTGAAATCACTGAGGCGAACAATCACAGGTTTGGGATAAAATGCGGCTGCGATCGCACCGATACCTTGGGCGAGTTTATCAATAAAGAATTGCGGTTTGTCTGCGTATTCGGCGGTTAACTCAGCAATTTTGTATTTGGCTAGTTCATCCTCTAATTCATCAAAGTGAATTAATGCTAGAGGATGGGCTTTGATATGATTAGCTATGATAAATTCCATTCTTGCCAAACCGACGCCATCATTCGGGATGGCGCTGTAGCCAAATGCTTCTTCTGGGTTGCCCACGTTCATCATAATTTGAGTACGAGTGCGGGGCAATTTTTCTAATGGTATTTCTTGGACTTCGTAAGCTAACAAACCTTTGTAGACTTTTCCGGTTTCACCTTCAGCGCAGGAAACCGTAATTTCTTGTCCAGCTTTAATTATCTTTGTGGCGTTACCACAGCCAACAATTGCCGGGATTCCCATTTCTCTGGCAATAATTGCTGCATGACAGGTGCGTCCGCCAGAGTTAGTGACAATAGCACTGGCTTTTTTCATAATTGGTTCCCAGTCAGGATCGGTGCGGTTTGTTACTAACACTTCGCCTGGTTGGAATTCGCCCAGACGATGCACATCGAGAATTACTCGTGCTTTGCCTTGTCCGATCATCTCACCGACGCTGCGCCCTGTAACTAGGACTTCTCCTTTTTCTTGGAGTTGGTAGATGTGGAGAACGTTTTTAATTTTCTGCGACTGGACAGTTTCTGGACGTGCTTGGACAATAAATAATTCGTTGGTGATACCGTCTTTTGCCCATTCGATATCCATCGGTGTATAAACACCACGCACTTGGGAGTAGTGTTCTTCAATTAAACACGCCCAATGTGCTAGTTGGAGAATTTCGTCATCGTTGAGGGCAAAAGCAGCGCGATCGCTAGCTGCAACAGGTATATTTTTGGTCATTTTAGAACCGCCCAAGTCGTACACCATCTTAATTTCTTTTGTTCCCAGGCGTTTTTCCAGAATTGGACGGTATCCTTGTTTAAGGGTTGGTTTAAATACTAAATATTCATCAGGGTTGACTGCACCCTGAACAACGTTTTCACCCAAGCCATAGGCGGCGGTAATTAATGCTGCGTCTTTAAATCCTGTCTCGGTATCAATAGAGAACATGACGCCGGATGCAGCTAAGTCCGAACGCACCATTTTTTGTACACCCACCGAAAGGGCTATATTGAAGTGGTCGAAGCCTTTGATTTGACGGTAGGAAATGGCACGGTCGGTAAAAATGGATGCAAAGCATTTATGGCAGGCTTGCAGTACAGCTGGCAGTCCGTGGACATTTAAGTAGGTTTCTTGCTGCCCAGCAAAGCTAGCATCAGGTAAATCTTCCGCAGTCGCACTAGAGCGAACTGCAACATCGGTATCAGCACCGTACTGGTTGCAGAGGTCTTCGTATGCTTGGGCGATCACCTTCTCCAATTCTTCAGGAAAGGGAGTTTGTAGCATCAAAGTCCGTGCTTGTTTGCCACATTGACGCAGGTTATTGACATCTTCTACATCTAAATCAGCAAAGATTTCCCGCAATTTCGTTTCTAAACCTGCCCCTTGGATAAAGAAACGATACGCATAGGCAGTAGTTGCAAATCCTGTGGGAACTTTTACCCCTTTGCTTTGAAGTTGCTGAATCATTTCTCCCAGTGAAGCGTTTTTACCACCTACAAGCGGGATATCTGCGATTCCCACTGCATCTAGCGGTAGCACTAACGCTTGTTGTTTGACGTTCTGGCTTAGTTTCTGTTGAGTAACAAATGTTTCCAGCATGGGAAAAATTTCCTTAAATGCATTTTCGCTACTGCTACTCAAGGGGACTTTATTTTATTTTTGCACTTCCTCTTGAGTCTCACACCTATGGTTATAGGAGGATAATTTGAGGAACTTGTGAGGATGCGAATTTTGAAGTTTTAATGATAACGCAATAATTCTAGTTGTTTCAATGCTGTTCTGGGCTTATGCAGAGGCGATCGCTAAATTTGCGACCGTTCGCCCCGATTTTCTTGCACTGTAACATGACTCGCCAATGGCAATACTTGGAATAAAAACTTCATGAGCTTGAGCAAGGTTGTTTTTGACTATCGCTTCGTCCGCAAACAGAGCAATGGCGATCACAATTGCATCAGTCTTCGTTCCAATCTTCACGACCTAAGAGGTCTATAATCTTATCCCGCAGCAAAAATTCATTTTTTTCTAGTTCAAGTTCCACACAAACCCAATCACGCCCAGGAATATATCTACACAAAGCATAAATTGGCTCGTCACGACGAATTAATCCTTTTTTCACAAGTTCACGTGCTTCTTCTCTAATAACTTCAATATCATACTTAACAAGAGTATTAGTATCCATAACAAAGCTCCCCGATGTTAATTAGCCAGTGTTTAACCCAAATATCAACACTTGGACTCTAATTTCAACTTATCGAAATTATTTGAGGATTTTGTGAAGATTGCAAATAAACAAAAGCACTCAACGCCATACCCTTGGACACAGCAGAAGTTAACCAAAGCCATAATGAGAACATGACAATACAACAAAAGAGCGATCGCTCATTCCACGAAAGATTTTTGCTCTCGACAGTGGCTGTATTAACAGCATTCACACTTACCAGTTGCAGTACTCTTGTGACAGATCAGTATGAAGCTACAGCCCTAACTACTTACACATGGCAAGTTAAATATGCATACGATCTCACCAATGAACCATCACCACGTTTTGAAACCTTTGCCACAACTTCTTTGCTAAATCGCAATGGGATCAAGCCCCCTGGAACAGTCATCGGCCCTGATGACAGGGGTTT